>Ga0302274_10002896_pt1 | contig 15458 bp, 14 predicted proteins | sample III_Bog_N2_1_FD_198755 | JGI IMG/M metagenome (GOLD analysis project Ga0302274, IMG submission 198755) | Peat permafrost microbial communities from Stordalen Mire near Abisko, Sweden - III_Bog_N2_1 | ecosystem: Environmental > Terrestrial > Soil > Wetlands > Peat | place: Sweden: Abisko...
GGATTTGACTTCCTCCCTGCTGAATCAACTGCAGGGTAAACTTGCCACCGCGATGTCCAACTTCACGATTCTGGACAAACAGCGGACCCTAACGATTGAGTCCGCAACTGTTGATGAGGCAAAGGAAATCAAGGATGGCCTTGACAATGAAAATCATGAAGCCCAGATCCTGATGACAAAAGCCCTGGCTGACGGGTCCAAATTTTTCCCCGTTTTTCCCAATAGCAAGGAGGCTCTCGAGTCCCTACAGGCCCTTATCGTTTCCGAGCGCGCGCGTCTGGATGCCCTCAGAAAAATTCCCATGCGTGAGAGCCTTGCAGCTTCAGAAGAATCAGGAAGACTTCTTGCCCAGGGAGATATCAAGGGTGCGCAGGAGCAAATGGATTCAGCCTTAAAGCTATGGCCAGCCAACGTGGAAATTGCCACACTGAAACAAAAAATCGACGCAGCAGCGAAGGCTGCTCAAACCAATGAGACGGCTAGGGCGGCAGCCGAAGCGGCGATGCCAAAATCCACACCTCTAGGAAATCCAACTAAAAAACCATGACCCTGTCCCAACGATCTGCCAGCATTGAACGCAAGACCAGCGAAACGGCTATCCGGCTCGACCTTGTTCTTGACGGAAGCGGAAAATCCACCATTCAAACCGGCATCCCTTTCTTTGACCATATGCTGACGCTTTTTGCCCGGCATGGTCTTTTCGACCTTGAACTTACTGCGGATGGAGACATCCAGGTCGACTATCATCACACCGTGGAGGATGTGGGTATTGCCCTAGGGGCGGCTCTCGGCAAGGCCCTGGGAGAGAAGACTGGCATTCGTCGATACGGAGATGCCTATGTCCCGATGGATGAGGCCCTGGCCCGTGTCGTCGTGGATTGCAGTGGCCGTCCCTTTCTCGCCTACGAATCACCCCGGGGGGTGGAGGCGATCGGCCTGTTTCCCTTCCAACTTGTGGAGGAATTTCTGCGTGCCTTGAGTGTGCATGGCGGACTCACCCTCCATGTTTCGATTCTTGCGGGACGTGATGCTCATCATATGGCCGAATCTGTTTTCAAGGCCCTTGGCAGGGCTCTCGATATCGCTGTCTCCCGTGATATTCGTGTCCAGGGTATCCCCAGCACGAAGGGCGTTCTGTGAGTTCCTCGGAAAGTCCCATCCTTGGCCTCGTGGATTATGGCAGCGGGAATCTTCGCAGCGTTCACCAGGCCATTGAACGTGCCGGTGGTGTCTGTGTCCATGTGAGCAAGCCTTCCGATGCCACGTCATGCAGCGCCCTCGTCGTGCCCGGTGTTGGTGCTTTCGGAGATTGCGCCCGTCAGCTTAGGGCCGCAGGGCTCTGGCATTTTCTTCGGGAGTGGATAGACGCCGACCGTTCCTATCTTGGCATTTGTCTCGGTTATCAGCTTCTTTTCGAATCGAGTGAAGAGTCGCCGGGAGTGGAAGGGTTGTGTGCTCTGAAAGGAAACGTTGTCCGTTTTCCAACGGATTCGGGTCTCAAGATTCCCCATATGGGATGGAATCAGCTTCATGTAAAGACCTCTTCGGATCGGCTTGTGCAAGAGCTGCCTGAGAATCCCGATTTTTATTTCGTACATTCCTACTACCCGGTGCCTGAAGATCAACAAAACGTCACCTCAACCTGTAGTTATGGGGTGGACTTTGCGGCGAGTGTGACGAGGGGAAACCTCAGTGCCGTTCAATTTCATCCGGAGAAAAGCCAGAGACTGGGGCTCTCCATGCTCCGAAACTTCATCTTGTCACTATAGTAGAAACAACGATTTTGTTGTGCTGCCGTTTTTCATTCTACCTTTTTACTTTTCCCTAAATGCTTCTTTATCCCGCGATTGATCTTATGGATGGCCAGGTTGTCCGCTTGGAACGCGGCGAAGCTGCCAGAAAAACCATTTACGGGGACGACCCTGTCGCGATGGCAAAAAAATGGGAATCTGCCGGCGCTGATTGGATTCATCTGGTCGATCTTGATGCCGCCTTCGAAGGGAAAAGCCGCAATCTCGAGATTATCAGAGCGATTGCCGCAGCGGTTGCCGTTCCGTGCGAACTCGGAGGCGGCATGAGGGATGCAGCCTCGATCGAGGCTGCCTTGGCTACCGGAGTCCGTCGCGTCATTATCGGAACCAAGGCAGCCGAAGCAGGATTTCTGACCCAGGCAGCTGCAACCTTCGGGCCGGATCGGCTGGCTGTCGGCATTGATGCCAAGAAGGGCAAAGTGGCAGTCAAAGGGTGGGTGGAGACCATGGAACTCAGTGCGATTGACCTGGCCAGGGAAGTCCTGAATGCCGGAATTCGGACGATTATTTACACGGATATTGCAACGGACGGGATGTTACAGGGACCCAATGTCGCCGCCATGCGTGAAATGGCCGCCGCCGTGCCCTGTGATTTGATAGCCAGCGGCGGGGTCTCGGGCCCGGAGGACATTCGGGAACTTGCCACGGTAGCCGGAATCCATGGAGTGATCATCGGCCGCGCCCTGTACGAAGGAAGAATGCCGGCTAATTTGCGAACAATTTTAGGGTAGTTGGAGGAAGTAAAGTCTTTCAGCTTTTTAGTTGTGCTGTTTTCAGCTTTTCTCTTCCCATGACCCGTTCTTTCGATGATCTCAATGAACAGGAAATTCTGGCTCTGGCAATAGGTGCCGAGGAAGATGACTCGCGCATCTACGGGGAATTTGCCGCCCGCCTTGAGGCTCACTATCCCGAAACAGCCAAGTCCCTGCGGGCCATGCAGATGGAGGAACTCGGTCATGCCCATCGTCTGATGGAAATTTATCGCTCCTCGTTTGGGGATCACATCCTTTTTATCCGTCGTGAGGATGTGAAGGGATTTTTGAAGCGGAAACCGCTCTGGCTTTCCAAGTTTCTTTCCGTGGAACAGGTACGCAAGGAGGTCGCTTCCATGGAGGATGAGGCGCGCAGCTTCTACGAAATTTCCGCCAAGAAGACCTCGAATCTCTCGATCCGGCAGCTTCTCAATGAGCTGGCTGTCTCGGAGTTATCCCACGAGGAAATGGCCATGGGATTTCAGGAAACCCTCAGTGCATCGGGTGGCCTTGCTGCCGAGAAGGAGACCACACGGAGAATGTTCATTCTTCAGTATGTGCAACCGGGACTTGCAGGCCTCATGGATGGATCGGTTTCCACACTAGCTCCGGTCTTTGCCGCTGCTTTTGCCACTCATGATAGTCGCGATGCTTTTCTTGTCGGCATGGCCGCCTCGATCGGGGCTGGTATCAGCATGGGATTTGCCGAAGCCCTCTCTGATGACGGTGTTCTCAGTGGTCGAGGTCACCCCCTCATTCGAGGAAGCATCTGCGGTGTGATGACCACCCTTGGCGGCATCGGACACACCCTTCCTTTTCTTATTCAGGGATTCGGACTTGCCATGGCGATTGCGGTTGCCGTGGTTGCCGTTGAATTGGCAGTAATAGCCTGGATCAGGCACAAGTATATGGATACGCCGCTTCTTGCCGCCACCTTTCAGGTGGTGGTCGGCGGAGTCCTGGTTTTTATTGCCGGCATCCTGATCGGCTCGGCATAGAACTTAGAGATCGAGGGGTTCAATAAAAAATTTCGGCTTTAAATCGTAGAAGAGAACGCCATTTTCCAGGGTCTCTTTGCGAAGAGGGGGGATGAGTTCTTCCATGACGGCGATGAGCTGTTCGGAAGATCTGGTTCTCGGTCCCTGCTTCATGGTTTGGATGAGCAGCGAGTAATCCCGTTCCCTGCCTGCCAGTTCCCCGATCCTGTCGACGCTGGCAATGAGATCGGTCGCTGAATCCGGCCAGAATTTTGCAGTGATTTGCAATTGGTATCCAAGTTGTTTGACCAGTTTTCTCCAGGCATGAAAGAGGGCCTGATTTCCGCTCACCTGGCAAACTTCAAGAGTTGTGCGTCCCCGTCTGTATGTCCGCCGAATTCTTCGCCGGATGCCTTTTCCTTCCAGCATATCGAGTGGCCATTCGGGGATGGATTTAAGAACTTTCCGCAGGAAGTTCATGACAAGGGGGATCTGTCTGGTGTCGTTGATGCGTCGTTGTTTTGCAATGTCTGCGAGCCCGCTTCTGAGCGAGGAAAATTGTTCCGGAGGAAGCGCCGCTGTCTCGATCACAAGATCCAGACTCTGCACCTGCATTTCCGAATCCCTTAGCGGAGCAAGCCTCGAGGAGGCTTCTTGGAGCTGTTTCATCAAAGACTCACGTTGCATACGGCCCAGGGCGGGGGCCGCGAGCTGTACGATGGAGTGAACCTTCTTGATATAGGTTCTGGCATTATGGATCGGCTCCGGTGAGACATTGTTCCCCTTGAGTTCCCAGAGGGCTGCTTCAATCTGCAAGGAGGCAACCGATCTCAATCCCTTGCTGATTTTCTCATCGCGTTTCAGAAAAAGCCGCGGCTTCTTGGTTGATTTCCTGGGGGATTTCACCGAGTTCAATGGTTGCGCCACGTGCTGTAGGGATGAATGGCGAGGTTGGAATTATAATAGCGTGCATCTCCGGTAACTTCCTTTCCGACCCAGGAAGGAAGAAGAACTTCCTCTCCGGCATCGTCAAGCTCCACTTCGGCAACGACAAGACCGCTGTTATCACCACCAAATTCATCAATCTCCCAGAGATGACCTTTCTCAAAAATCTTGGAGCGCTTTTTTTCGATAATGGGGCTGTTACAGAGTTTCAGAAGTTCCCGCGCATCATCGATTGGAATTGAGTATTCAAATTCCTCACGGGAGATTCCGATGACGGGGCCTTTGATGGTGAGAAATGCCGTTTCCCCGGCGATACGTATTCTGACGGTGGGGCCTGTTCCCTGGGAAATATATCCCTGCAAATACTGAATCGCCTGGTTCTGATGACGCCAAGCAACTCCCGACACCAGAAATTTGCGCTCGATTTCAAGTCCCATGGCCAGAGGCTGTCCGAAAAGTCCGCGCCTGGCGAGCAGAGAGGAGTTGGGGGTGTGTACACGAAGCGAGCGAGTGGCATATCCGCCTTTCCTCAGGATGCTTCCGCGTGCAAATGCAACAAGAAGATGTTTTAAGTCCATTGAGGTTTCCCGCGAGGCTTTTCCAGAGGATCTATAATCCTTTATTCAGCAGTTTCATTAATTTTCGGATTGGCCTAGAACTCCAGGCATGTGGATTTTTTATGCAATTGCGGCCTCCCTGTGCTGGGGTATGAGTTATGCGGCCTGCGGCCCCCTTCTGAAACGGGATGTCAGTCCTCTCGTTTTTTTCATGGGATATTGTCTCTTCGGCCTGCTGGGAGCAATCCTCTCCCTGATTGCTTCCGGAAAGCTTTCTTCCCTTGGAAAGCTCCAGACATTTGATCGGAGTGATCTCCTTTGGTTTCTTTTTTCCGTCTCCGTTTCGGCATTGGGTGCCTATCTGACATACGCCGCCATTGGCGCCAAGAATCCCTCGCTTGTCGCACTGATCGAGATCTCCTATCCCATCTTTGTCGTGCTCTTCTCCTGGATTTTCTTTCGCGAGATGCAGATGACGCCGCTCACACTCTGCGGCGGTTTTCTCATTCTGGCCGGTGTGGGGCTCGTTGTTTTTGCGGAGCATTAGGGGCTGTCCAAAAAGTACGCGCCGCAGGGGGGTGGGCAACCTCTCAGCCCGTATGCCGTAACAATGCCAAGACGATTTCGATGACGATGAGCAGCACGACGGCTATTTCGAGAAGTTCTCCGCGCGCCCCGGAAGCCTCGTCGTAGAGGGCGGTATAGGTATCCCTGACAATCGATAATTTGCGATCCACGGCGGCACTGACTGCCGAAACGCGGAAGAGTTTCAAGGCTGTCATGTAGATCCTGGCAAGATAAACATCCTCGGTGACTTGGAGGACATTGTCCGCCTTTTCGGTGAGTTCAGTCACCTCCGCCACAAGAGTGTGGAGTTTTCTGGCCAGATCGGCAAAACGCCTTGGTGCAAGCAGGGTGGCACGACGCGTGCGGGCCACGAGTTCATACATTCTGGGAAGTTCATCATCAAGCAGTTCATCGTAATACCTCAGTTCGAGGAGTTGGGCATTGGCGACTTCAAGAATATCGACAACGTCGGAATCGGTGCGTGGTTCGTAGATGAACGCCCGATCCCAAGTAAGCACTACGAGATCATCCTGATAATATGAAAATCGCTGTTTCAGCAGATCACGATGAGCCCCTTCTGAGAGTGGGCGCTGCTCTCCTGACAGGAGTGGGATGAGATTGATAAGATCCGGGAGTTCCTGACCCATCACAGGCTTGTTCCATTGGTGAACCACCGCGATGAGATAATCCTCTTCGAGAAGAAGTTGATTCGGGCGGGTCATGGCAGGAGTGAGGAATTGACGAATTTTTGCGAGTAATCCTTTCCAGACTTCCGTCTCAACATGCGGGCCGATGGAGCTGTCAACGGCATTGGCGAAAGCGGAAAATTCTCTCCAGGGAAGTAAGTTCGCCGTCAACTTAAGGGAGAAGGCCACCACACCGAACTCATAAAGCCGTGCCGTTGCCAAAGCGTTCATTGTGACTCCGGCGACGGCCAGAGCAACGGATTCCAAAGTGATCTGCACGGGGGGGACCTCAAAGGCGACCGCCTTCGAGGGGGTTGTGTTCAGTCTGCTGCGGGTGGTGGTTCCGCCGAAGCGTTCTGCCCAGAGGGTTTCTGCTTTTTGGAGATCAATCGAGTAGGCGATATCAAAAAGTCTGAGGGCGATCACTGCGCCCGATTGCACAATAAGTTCTTCCATGCGTTGATAAGTAGTGTCTTCGGAGCAGAATGTCAGCAAACGCTTGATTCGTTCATACAACCAAAAGGAACCGCTGATTAAAAACTCAAGAAAATCATAAGGGTGAATCAGATGGAGATTTTCTACCCTGACGCTTCACATCTGTGATTTCTTTTCTCCTTTCCTGACTTGCTGATTTCCAGATTAAAAATGCAGTCTCTGCTCTGCGCCCCAGCGGCTCTGCGGGAAAATCTTATGCCGTTTCCCTGGATCAAGAATGTATGGAGATCAATCAACATCTAACGATGAAGTGGAAGCGTGATCGATTGCTTGATATCGCGCTCTGAAAGACCTGCTTCAATTTTTATGGGACCCTCCGGGTCTACCCAGTAGTTCTTTACAGGATTCCAATAGCGCAACGAGTCAGAACGAATGAAAATCGTGATTTTTCGGGTCTCACCGGGTTGGAGGGCCACACGTTGAAATCCCTTCAGCTCGCGAAGCGGTCGTGGTGTTGATTCCCCGCCAAGGGAGACATAAAGCTGCACCACGGTGGCTCCGTATCGTTTGCCTGTATTGGAAACCGAAAGGCTCATTTGATACCCTTCTTTTGCTGGAATCGCCACCAGGTCTTCCAGGGAAAATGTTGTGTAACTGAGGCCGTAGCCAAAGGGGAACATTGGCTGCCCTCCGGCTTTGTCATAACCCCGGTATCCATAGAAAATGCCTTCCCTGTAATTGACAACGGGCCATTCTTGACCCCCTTGGAAGTCACCAGGATAATCAGGGTAGGCTGGATTTTCCTGAATCGAGCGATCGAAAGTGCATGGCAGGTGCCCCGAGGGATTTTCATTGCCAAAGAGGATCGATGCGAGCGCCGTTCCCGCACTCTGTCCAAGATACCACGTCTGGAGAACTGCCGGAACTTTTTCGATCCATGGAAACATATTGACCGCGGCTCCTCCGCTCAACACAACGATGGTGCGAGGATTGGCTGCCGATACCTCTTCGATGAGCCGCTGCTGTTCTACGGGTAGGGAGAATCCCCGGTCATATCCTTCCCCTTCGATTTCAGGATTGAGACCGACACAGACGATGGCTGCATCGGCACCTTGCGCCGGTATGATTCCCGTTGCACTTTCAGGAACCGGCAAGATCCGGACGGAAACATGGCCGCTTCCCCTGCCTACCTCGCTTGCCGTCACGCGCAAGGGAAGATTTTGCGCCTTCTTAACGGTCACGATATAGCTTGCGGGGTTGCCGAGTTCCCTATCAGCAAGACGAATTTCGGGATGGCCTTCGGAAAGAATCTCATAGCTCCCTGATTCTGGAAGTTCAATTTCGGCATCCCAACTCACGCGCCCCTCTCTTCCTTTCGGAATGTCGGGAGGCGGAAAGTGTTTACTCCAAGAAACGGCGATTTTTTGTGGATGTGAGGAGTTTATACGGGTCATGTTTTCCTCGGTGACACTGACCAGTCTGCGAATGCTTGTGATCCTCGGAGGAGGGGGAAGGACTGCCGTGAAATCGAGGAAATCCGAAATTGAAAAACTTTTGTTAATGGGCATCGGCGTGTACGTAACCGATGCTCCCTCAGGCAATGCATTTCTGATTCCTTCCAGAAAACTGACCTTGTGGAATGGGATAACTCCCCCGCTGCCGCCTCCCACGGCAGGAGTGTCCTGGGCATTGGGCCCATAAACGACGATGCGATTGAGGTGATCCTTGTCGAGAGGAAGGAGAGCCGGAGAATTTTTAAGCAGAACGATTGATCGCGTGGCGACTTGAAGGGCCAGGGCGCTATTTTTCGGGGAATCCAGAGGAAGGTCAGGCCGCTCTTGGGGACGATCGAGAAACCCCATCGAAATCATCATGCGCAGCTGTCGCCTGACGGCATCGTCGATGCGATCCTGGGTGAGTGATTTATCCGCAAGTGCCTTGCTGACGGACTCAGGAGTGACCTGGTAGCTCATCGGCATTTCGAGATCAAGCCCCCTGGCAAGGGCATCGACCGATTGTGTTGCCCACCAGTCGGACATGACAAGTCCGGGAAATCCCCATTCTCCCTTGAGAATTCCGTTCTGCAACCGGTTATTGGCCGTGCTGGGTGAGTCGTTGAGCTTGTTGTAGGCAGACATGACAGCCCAGACTCCGCCTTCCTTCACGGCGCTCTGAAAGGGTATCAGGTAGATTTCACGAAGGGTCTGCTCATCCATGACCGCATTAATTTCCATCCGTCGCCACTCCTCGTCGTTGCCGACAAAGTGTTTTACGGTGGCAGCCACCCCCTGGCTCTGAAGGCCGCTGATCCACTGCGCCGCCATCTCTCCCGTGAGGAAGGGATCTTCTCCAAAATACTCGAAATTACGACCATTCAGCGGAGTTCGGGCAATGTTCACTCCAGGGCCGAGCTGAATGTGGATACCCCGGGCGCGGGCTTCACGACCGAGAGCCTCGCCATAGCGGAAGGCAAGTTTGGTATCCCAGGTTGCGGCAAGGGCAATGCCACTGGGGAAGGAGCAGGCGGGGCCGTGGGCGCGGATTCCCTGCGGTCCATCCGCCATGATCAACTTCGGAATGCCGAGCCTCGGGATGGCCACCGTGGACATGCCGTCAATTCCATCCCCCGCCAGCATGCTGATTTTTTCATCCAGAGTTAGCTGAGAAAGAATCTTCTCTACGCGCGCCTCAATTTTTCCCTGTGCGAGCCCGTAGGGATACTGCTGAAGCTGTGCTGGAGAAGCTGTTTCAGCCGCATGAAGTCCGACGTTCAGAGCAATGAAAATCAGGAAACATCTCATGCCTTTGTGCCTTAATGCCGTGGGGTGAACTGGCGCTTTGCCAAGGGCTCGAATCAGCCTATGAAGGCTTCTACCTGATCCAAAATGACGTCGGCCATCATGGGGTCGGTTCCGATGGCGCTTCCGTAGTAGAGATTCTTGCCGCGCAAGTGATGGGGATTGCTTTGGAAGACTTGGGACTGGCTCGCGGCGGGGCCGACTTCCTCACGAATCCCGAGCAGGACCGGAATATCCTGATAGCTATGAAGGCCGTCGCTGATGAAGAAGGGGATCACCACCACATTGTTCCTCGTTGTCATGGCGGCCCAGTCACTGATGAGAGGAGTCTCTTCCATGTAGGCCGGGAGCACTTCGGTATAAAGTCCCATGGCTGAGAGCAGAGATACCTGTGTCTTGGCTGCCTTTGCAGAGTTGTCATTCAGGTTGGTTCCATGACCGACAATCAGCAGGCTGCATTCCTTCGGTGGGATTCCGGGAGCCGTTTCCGAAGCCCGCTTCAGCAGGACGGAGGTCATGGAGGGATGGTTGCCGACCGGTTCGCAGTAACGGATTGTTTTACCATTGCGCCGCGTGATGGCTCCTTCCAGTTCGAGTTCCCTTGGAATTACCGTCTGGGTAAAATATCCCTCGCTGATGAAATTCGGAACGACAAAGACATCTGGTGCGGAAATAGAGTGAAGGATTTCCCTCATCGAGGGTTCTTCCTTCCAGAAGCAACAATGCACCTCGTCAAAAATCCCCCGGGAGCGAATCTCGTCAGCCAGCAGTTGGTTTGGCTCGCTCGAATCAGGATTCGTTGTCGAGCCATGGCCGACGATGATCAAGGCTGTATCGGTTCTGCGATCCATCACATGAAGATGATTCGTGTGCGATGAGTCGGCAAGTGACATCCGTTGCTATCTGATCTCATCGAGTGCCCCGGCTATTGCCGCAGTGATTTCCCGCGGGCCGTCTCCACCGAGTCGCTCGTCGATTTCTTCCAAACGTCGGATGAGATCGATGACTTCCCTTCTCTCATACGGTCCTCCTGCGGCTTCGCAAAAATGAGTCCGGCAGCCAAAGGGACGCCCCTCGTAAATCATGCAACGCGAGGTAAAGGGATGAAGAAGGGGGCATGCCCCATCGTCGCGTTTCGTCAGTTCCTTTCGTCCGGCGGCGCGGACAGCTTTGGCCGCCGTGAGAGCCTCCCCTTTCGTGAGCATGGGGGTCATTCCGGTGATCTGAAACCGACAGCATTCTGTTAGCAATGTGCAGTTGCGTTCCGGAGGATTGGCGGCAAGCTCCGCATACACCTTCCGAACAGCAGCGACAGCCTCTTCAGTTTCGCGGCGAGGATCGGAAGTCTTATGGGGATTGCGGCGGCGCATGACGAGAAAGGAAAATGGGGAAATGCAGAGTGAAAAAGTGATTGCTGTTACGATTTGCCGACTCGATTGAAATCATTTTTTAGCAAATTAATAGTGTTTCCATTTTCTATTGAGGCAACCTTGCCTGAGATGATCTTCATTGGGATCCGAGCACTCCACTTTTCTTTTTTCATTCTGCTTTATACCTTTCTTAGAGTGCTGTTCCAGCAGCATGGGCACTGGCCCAGGCCCATTGGAAGTTATATCCGCCGAGCCATCCTGTGACATCGACCACTTCCCCGATGAAATAGAGCCCTGGGACGGCGCGGGATTCCATGCTTTTGGAGGAGAGTTCTCCCGTGGCGATCCCTCCCAGTGTCACTTCGGCCTTGGGATATCCTTCGGTACCTGCAAAGGATTCTCTCCATCCGTGGAGAGCGTCGGTGAGTTGAGTCATTTCTGCCTTGGTGCAACGAGCCAGGGGTTGATGCGGGGCATATTTTGAACACCAGGCTTCGGCAAATCGTCGCGGCCAAAGCTTGGAGAGTATCTGAAGAGGAGTGATTCCGCTGCGTTGTGCTGCAAGAAACGTCTCCTTCATCGCATTCTCAGGAAGAAGATCCAGCGTTAGCATCTCGCCCTCGCGCCAATAAGAGGAAATTTGAAGAATCGCGGGGCCGCTCAGGCCCCGATGAGTGAACAACATTGCTTCGTCAAAGCTTTTGCCTGCGTGGCTGGCTCGTACCGGAAGAGCGACTCCGGCGAGCGATTCATAAAAAGCCTTTTTCTCCGGATGAAAGGTGAGGGGAACCAATCCGGGACGAAGTGGTGTCACTTTGATCCCAAACTGTTCGGCGATCTTGTATCCGAATCCGGAGGCACCCAGCTTGGCAAAGGAGAGTCCACCGGTGGCGATCACAAGAGCATCCGCTGTGAAAATGCCGCGGGATGTCTTGAGACAGAAACGGTCGTTTTTCTGAATCTGTTCCACATGGCAGCCGGAGGAAATACTCACAGATGCTGCAGCACATTCTTGTTCCAGCATGGTGATGATCTGGCGCGAACTCTGATCACAGAAAAACTGGCCCAGTTTTTTTTCGTGATAGGCAATGCCGTGCTTCTCAACGAGCGAGATGAAATCCCAAGGGGTGTAACGGGCCAGGGCGGATTTACAAAAATCATGATTTTCTGAGATGTAGTTCTGCGCCGCAGCATGGATGTTGGTGAAATTACAGCGGCCTCCTCCCGAGATTTCGACCTTTTTTCCAAGTCGTTCGTTATGCTCCAGAAGCCTCACCCTTTTGCCCCTTTGACCCGCAGTAAGGGCGCAAAACATCCCCGCCGCCCCGCCGCCGATGACAATCACATCGTAATGCTGAAGGGTAGGGGAGTTGTCGTTCACCAGCTATCCATGCCATTCCGACTGCCCTGATGACAAAGATTCTTTTCCCGACAGACGTCGATCCTGGTTAAATCGGCAGTTTACTAGGTGACGGGGGTAGCTTCAGCGCGTATGCTTGTGAGATCACATGGAAAAACAACGATTCGATGGCCTCGGCCTCTCAACTGAAATTCTCAAGGCCGTCGCCCAACTTGGCTTTGAAGAGGCCACGCCCATTCAGTCCGCGGCCATTCCCGTCCTCCTCTCCGGATCTGACTTGGTGGGACAATCCCAAACCGGCTCGGGAAAGACAGCCGCTTTTGCGATTCCGGCCATCGAAAAAGTCGATCCTTTAAGCAAAGCCGTCCAGGTATTGATTCTCTGTCCCACCCGTGAACTTGCCGAGCAGGTTGCCAACGAGGTGCATCAGCTCACCGCTTTCAAGCGCACGATTCATTCCGTGCCGATTTATGGCGGAGCTTCCTATGACCGGCAGCTTTTCGAACTTAAAAAAGGGGTGCAGATTGTCATCGGAACTCCTGGTCGCATCATTGATCATCTGGAGCGAGGAACACTGAAGCTCGATCAGCTGAAGGTGGCCATTCTGGATGAAGCCGACCGGATGCTCGATATGGGCTTCCGTGATGACATTCAAAAAATTCTGGATGCAACGCCCGAGTCACGCCAGACAGTCTTCTTTTCGGCGACGCTCTCCGGACCAATCAAACAGCTGATCAGCCGCTATTCGCGCAATGCCAAGACGGTTGCCATTGAACGCAAGGATGTCAGCGCCCCTGCGATTGACCAGTGGTTCTACGAGATTCCTCCCCGTGGGAAGACCCAGTCGCTGATCCGTCTCGTCGATTTTCATGGCTTCCGCCTCGGGATCATTTTTTGCAATACGCAGCGGATGGTCGATGAACTGGCCGATGCGTTGCTTGCCCAGGGATTCTCTGCCGATCGCCTTCATGGAGGCATCACCCAGGCCCAGCGGACACGGGTGATGAACAAGTTCAAAAATTCTGAATTCGAGTTTCTTGTTGCGACCGATGTCGCCGCACGGGGCATCGATGTCGAGGATCTTGAAATCGTGATCAACTATGATCTCCCGCACGATCCGGAAGATTATGTTCACCGTATCGGACGCACGGGAAGAGCGGGTGCCAAAGGGATGGCCGCGACTTTTGTCAGTGGACGTGACATTTACAAGATCCAGTACCTGGAGAAGTTCACCCATTCCCGCATCCGCAAGGGAACCATTCCAACACCCGGCGAAGTCGAAGGGAGACGCTCCGAACTGATGATGGAAAAGGTCCGTGACCTTCTCAAATCAGGCAAGTTCAGCGACCAAACGCAATTTACTGACAGGCTGATGGAAGAAGGCTTTCAGGCCACCGAGGTTTGTTCTGCACTCTTCTCCCTCCTGCTGGGGCAAGAAGAGCAGGGTGGGAAAAATTCTTCCCAGTCTCTCCCGACTCAGCTTGAACCGCACGAGGGATTTGCCAAGCCGAAGAAGTTCCAAAAAGAATTCGGGGGTGGACAATTCCCGTCGGATTCCTCCGGATTCAAAAGTGGCCTTGCGAAAGGGAAGCCCTCCAAGTTCGGTAAATCCTCCCGTAAAGAAAGCCCTCGGTACTAGTACGTTCCAATCATGAGCCCTGGGGTTGCAAGGGTATTCAAAGTCGCGGGCAGGGCGCTTATTCTGCTACTATTTCTGAGCGGGTCTCTGCTTCCAGCCAGCATTACACTCCCTGCGATCTTCAGCGATCACATGGTGCTCCAGCAGGGTGTGACACTGCCTGTTTGGGGAAAGGCTGATCCGGGCGAGGCGGTTTTTGTCAGAGTCTCCGGTGAATCCGGCATGACGACTGCCGATGCTACTGGGACATGGCGGGTGGTTCTCCGTCCCCTCCCTCGTTCTTCCGATCCGACAACCCTGGTGGTTCAGGGAAAGAACCGGATGACAATTCACGATGTTCTCCTGGGGGATGTCTGGATGTGTGCAGGGGAGGAGAATATGGAATTTCCCCTCTCGGATGCCGTGGGAGGAAAGAATGATCCGGCACAAACGGCAGATCAGGAATTGCGATTTTTTATTTCAGAAAAACAGGTTGGAGACAAACCGCAGTTCGGCGGATCAGGGAGCTGGGTTGTCTGCAACTCCGATACGGCAACAAACTTCTCCGCCGTCGGCTATTTTTTCGCTAGGGATCTCAGAAGCGTCGCACATCTTCCAATCGGAATCATCCAGTGTACTTGGGCTGATACTCCCGTTCAGTCATGGATCAGTCATCATGGTCTGGAGGAACGCCCATCCTTCCTGCCGACGCATGATGCCGGGAGTGGAATACAGGAACAAAATGTCTCTGCTGTCTTCAATGCGATGATTCACCCCCTGGTGCCCTATGCGATCACGGGAACGATCTGGTATCATGGAGAATCCCAGGAAGGCATCGCCTCACGAGAATACCGCCGACTTTTTCCACGTCTGATCCGGGATTGGCGAAAAGCATGGGGACAGGGACCTTTTCCGTTCCTCTTTGTCCAACTTCCTGGTTTCGGTGACGGGGAGGGGCCGGTTGTGGAGTCTTTATCCGGTGAGAATGGAAGGCCCCGTCAGGGGTGGCCTTGGATACGCGAAGGTGCTGCCTGCGCCCTGGCTCTGCCAAATACTGGAATGGCCGTGACCACGGATCTGGGCCTTGCCGATGAACTCCAGCCACCCGACAAACTCGATGTGGGCCGCCGACTTGCCCTCCTTGCCCGCAAGCGAGTCTATGGAGAGAATCTTGTCGATTCCGGCCCGTCGTTTCGCTCGATGAGGATCGAGGGGGAGAAGATTCGTGTGGAATGGAATTCCGTGGGGAGTGGTCTCACCGTTGCCTCCTCGCCATTTCAGTCCGGAGACAGCCCCGTGATTACAGGGACGGTGTTGAAAGGATTTGCCATTGCAGGGAACGATCACAAGTGGTTTCCGGCCACTGCTGCTATTGAAGGAGCCAGTGTCATTCTGAGCAGCGATGCCGTGCCTCATCCCGAAGCGATCCGTTACAACTGGAGCGGATATCCCCAAGGTAATTTGTATAACAAGGAGGGGCTGCCTGCCGCTCCCTTCAGGAGTGATGGTTATCAGCCGGAGTGAGTCTCTATGCGATTAAATCAGCGGTTCCCTAAAGAAAGTTTGGCCATGAGGTCTGTAG
>Ga0302274_10002944_pt1 | contig 15328 bp, 13 predicted proteins | sample III_Bog_N2_1_FD_198755 | JGI IMG/M metagenome (GOLD analysis project Ga0302274, IMG submission 198755) | Peat permafrost microbial communities from Stordalen Mire near Abisko, Sweden - III_Bog_N2_1 | ecosystem: Environmental > Terrestrial > Soil > Wetlands > Peat | place: Sweden: Abisko...
GCAACGATCGCGTCGATCCGGGAGTCGGGTTCATGGGCGCGTTCCTTGCGAGAGAGCGACCTGCCGCCGACGCCGGCGGCAGGTCGCAGGATCAGCCACCAGCGCCGAACTGCACCATCGCCGGCGCGTCGTTGACGGTCGCGTTGCCGCCGGATGCGGTGATCGAGGCCTTGTTGATCCAGACCCCGGCTGTGGCGAACAGGCCGCACAGCACGAGACCAGCCAGGCCGCGACCGACATGGCCGGTCTCACGGTTCTGCGGCTGCCGCGACTGCCACAGCGCCCACACCCCGAAGCCGAAGCACAGCGCTGCCGCGAGATAGCAGGCGCCACCGAACGCCGTGCTGCCCGAGTTGATCGCCTCGCTCGACATCGTATTGAGTTGGGCGCCGAGTGTGCCGGCGGCCGAGGTCGCCGCGGCAAGCGCATGACCGGCATAGCCAAGACCGAGGGCCATGACGCCGGCCGCGGCAGCCAGCGCCTTTCCCCGGCGGTTTGCGAGGCGCCGCACACGAGCGACGACTCCCATATCGTTGGAACGTAGTTTCACGCGTCTCTCTCCTGGTTACGAGGGAAAGCCCCTCGCGGATCAGGCTCATCCAGGGAGGTGCGAACGGCCAGGCAAAAATAGGCGCCGCCAGACGGCTATCCGGCAAGAGGCTAGAACACCGCGAGGGGAAGATCCGGGTGATGGGAGTCCGCTGCCGGCTACAGAGCGCCAACCGTCCTGAAGAACGGTCCGGCGCGGCCCTGGAAACAAGACAAGGTTTGTCCCGGTCCTGATGTCCGTCAGACGCGCTTCAGCCTCGCTATGATCGTTGGCGGCGCCGATTGGTATCGCGCGGCTTGGATCATCGGCCGACTTGGCAATGTCGATGAACCCGTACTCGTGCTGGCCGTTCCGGAGCCGCCTGATATAGGTGCTGCGGGTTGGTGGCGTGCGCATCTGTTGCAGATCCCGCCATCGAGTCGTCCTAGCGATCAGCCACCGGTTTGGAACAGCGTCACGACGCCATTGGCGATGGTCAGGATGTTGATGCACATCACCCCAAAGACAAACTGGATGCCGCATGCGAGTGAAGACCCGTTGGAGCGGCCGTTGACGATCGAGCGCCAGGTCCAGATCGCCCAGAAGACGCAGGCCGCGCCAAAGGCCTGGAAAAAATACTGGAACAACTGCACCACGTTGATGACCGTATTCCCCGGTGTGGCGCCGAGGATGTTGCTCGCGTTCGGCGCAATCGTCGGCGTGTATGTGGTGAGAGACACCGCCAGGTTGGTGCCGGCGCTGACATTCGCCATGCTCAGAAAGGTGGAAAAGGATGCAAAGACGCCGGACAGAACGAGCGAGACCCAGGGCACCCACGGGCGCAGCCGATGCGGATGCTGGCTGTGCCAGGCCATGCTGCGCAGGGTCCAGGCGAAGAAGAAGAAGCACACACAGGCGGCGAGGTAGCAGAAGGCGGGAAGGAGAACGCTGATTCCGTCAGCGATCGCCGTCGAGAAGTTGACCAGACCCTGCATGATGTCCCCCTGGTTCCAGCCGGTCCTACTGGATCACACCGTGCTCCGTGGTCACGATCCAGCCGGAGCCCTTCTGGCCAATCGACTTGACCGTGCCATAGCCGGGGATTGATTCGCCGACCGAGACCTGCAACTGCGCGCCATCGCCGCCGCCGCGATCGACTTCAGCCAGCAGTGCCAGGCCTGGCGAGGCTGCCTGTACGTGATAGCGCTTGGCAGGCCCGTTACCGGAAACCGGAAGCGCCGCCTCGGCCCGGGTCAGGACCACAGGCTTCGCCGGCGATGCCGCTGGCGCAGGCGGCGGGGGCGCCCCGCCCGCGTCGTGCGCTGCGCTCACCGCGCTACGGGCTTCCGAGAAGGCAATCCGGCGCTCGAAGTCCGCCAGCCGTGCGGTGGTGTCGGCGGTGCTCTTCTGCAGATCGCCACGGAGCTGTTCGTCCTGCGTACGCAGATCGTGCACCATGGCGGCGATCTCGGTGACCAGACCAAGCACTTGCACCTGGTCCGGCGGAGTCATTGCGGCCGGGCGGAGGCCGGCCACGACACTCACGGCATCGGGGCGGGTCGCAGCTTGCGGCGGCATGGGAGTCTGCCTCGCACCGGACTCGGCCGCCAGATCCCGTAACACGCCGTCGGTCAGCCGCGTTGCTGACCGCGCAGGGTCTGGCAGCGACGCTGCAGGCACATCCGTCACCGGCGCAGCGGGAGAATGACCGCCGGCCTCGGACGGAGCCGGCTGGACCGCAGCCGGCGGCGCTGTGGCAGCCGGAGCGATGGTACCAGGCTCGCTGGGGACATAGCCCGGAGGTGGTGGGGCCTTGTCCGCGACATGGGCGGCCGTAGCCGGTCCCAGCGCCGCGGGTGCGCCCGCCTCCTTCGGCTCTGCGGCGACTTGCCCCCCTTGAAGCGACAGCACCTCGGCCACCTGCTTGTCCCTGGGCGCCGGAATGTAGGGCTGCCGGACCACAGGGCCGGCTGGTGGCGGGAGTACCACCTTGGCGAGGGATGCCGCCGGGGCCAGCGGCTGCTGCGGTCCAAGGCCTGCCGACGCGGCGATGCGGCCGGTTGTCGCGGCGACCCGCGCGTTATCATGCATTGCCCAGAACGCGCCGGCGGCGGCGACAGCGGCGAGCGCCAGAGCCGAGCCACCCATGAGGAACGTCTTGCGACGCCCCGGCGAAAGGCTCGCGAGAAACGGCAACCCCGCGATGGAGAAAATCGCGAAGTGCGGCCCGAGGCGGCCAACACCCGATCGTAGATGACCCACACCAGACGACAGCCAACCGGAGCCGGGTGCCGCTGCGGCGCCGCCGTCTTTCAATGGCGAGTCATCCAGCTCTCCCGGAAGCCGGATGCTCGTCCGAGCGACATCGCGCTCGACCGCGTGCTCGATCGTATCGGTGACGTTCGTGTCCATGGCAAACCTCGCTCCAAAAGCGCCGTGGTGACACGATGGCGCGTCAGGCTGTGAACGGGGCTTGGCTTTGGAAAAAATGAATCACGATCCCTGATGCGCGGTGACGTTGGAAAGGAACATCACGCCCACCGCAACATTGGCGTCGAGCGTCACCGTCGGACCCTTCGGTGCCGCCTGGTTGAGTGTGTTGGCGACCTGCGACGCAGCGACACCGGCGGCGATCCCGAGCTGTTGGTCGATATTGAGGTGGGTGCTCGTGGTCGCGCCACCGAATGGGCTGAGCACCGCAACGGTGTTGGATGTGGTGGCTATGGCCTGGCCGAGCCCCGCCACGAAAGCCGCTGCGGCGGGAAGTATGAAACGCTCGGCATAGTGTTGGTCAACGTCTGAGGCCACGGACGCTTCCATCGTGTCGGGCGCGGTCACCACGCCGTCCACCCCGATGGCCTCGCCGTTGTGCATGACGGTGTTGACGTGCAGCACCAGCCGGTTGGCCTGCCTGGCGAAGGAGCCGATCATCCGGTCGCCCGCGATCGGACCTGAGTCCGCCTGCAGCACGACGGGACTCGATTGATCGGAACTGAGCGCGAGAATCGGATGCGCAAAAACGCCGCGGCCCGCGGGGATGAGGAGCCGGCCTGAGTCGGCAGGATGCGTGGCGACCGGCAGCGCCGATCCAGCATCGTGCGGCGTGCCGCCGGCACCGGTCCTCGCCCGGGATGCAAACGGGTCCGCCGGGTCCGGTCCGCTCTGCTCGGACGGTGGCAAGACCACATCGGTGCGCGGCACGCGGCCGCCCCACTCCGAAAACAGATCGTTGATCTGCCTGGTGTAGATCTCGCCCGCCCGCGGATCGACCACAGCAGCGACAGGAATAGCCTTCGGCGGCGCGGCGGGCGGCGGAAGCATGGCCGGCTGCGCGGCCAGCGGCGCCGGCACGACGGCCCTTGCGGGCGCTGTCGCTCCGGTGGGAGGGTGAGCGACGGGACGCGCAGCCGGTGGGGGCGGGGCTGCCTGCTCGACCTTCGGCGGCGGCGGCACTGCCGGCACGCTTGGAGCGATCGGCGGCGTGTATGACGCACCCTTCCGCCGCGCCTTTTCCGCCTCGTCATCGTTGGCCACAAGTGCCAGCGCATCCTGCTCGGGCGTGCTGTGCAGCCCGCCAGGTAGCGGATTGACGTCCGCCATTTTCGCGTCCTTCGACAAGCGCGGTGCGTATTGTCCCGTGCTGGACACGAAGATGATCAAGCCAGTAACCGCGAGGGCGGAGAAGATGATGATAGCCAGCCGCCGCGGCCCGGCGTTGCCGGAGGGATTCAGCAGCGAGCGCGACGCGGGCCGCGGGAGCGACGACTTGATGCGGGAGAACCAGCCGAACGCACTGGACATGGGGGTCACTCCTGGAGATGGACCGACACGGTGCGGCCGTTGACGGACAGCAATGCAAACGGCGTGTTCGGGACGGCATAAACGGTGGTTCCCGCTTCTGCCTCCGAGGCCGTCCATTCCGGCGACAGCAGAACGTAGCGCGTGCGCAGATAGACGTTCCTGCCCAGGCGCCAGGCGCGCAGTCCTTCGGGGGACACACCTTCCACCGAGAGCGGAACGGCATCGGCCGGCGGCACGCCCTGCAGCATGCTCGTCAGAAACGGCGCACCGGTATCCGGCGCGTTGGGCTGTGTCATGATCTCGACTTTTGCGTTCGGTCCGCGGTCGGCGACATGCACGCTCAGATTGGCGTCGTAGCGCCCGCCGCCCGAGATCAGCAGAAAGGCGATCGGCTTCGGCGCTCCCTCCAGCGACACCACGAGCCCACCGCGCGGCGCCAGGGATACCGGCGTGATCTCCAGCACGTTGCTGCCCTTGGTCGGCGTGCAGACGTAGAAGCCGATCGCGGCAACCGATGGACCGCCGCCGGTGCCGTTCGCCACGCTGCAGTTGGTGCCGCCGGCGACGGCGGCCGGGTTGCTGTTGGTGTCCCAGGCGATCGGCCACGGCTGGCCGGTGCTGTCGAAGAAACTCACCGCGGTCGGATAGCCCTTGACCGTGTTGATGATGGCGGTGGCGGCGCCCGGCACGAAGCTCACATTCACCTGCCGGTTGACGGGAACGGCCAACTCCGTGACCGACGTCTCCTTTGTGCGCTGTTCCTCCTTGTAGCGGCGCGCAAGGTCCTCGATCATCTCCGGCGTCAGCGGAATGGCGTCCCGAGCCGCCTTTTCTGCGGGGGTGGGTGTGCCGCTTGCAGCGCCCGGCGGCGCGGGTGCCGTGACGTCAAGTTGAACCTGCGCCTGCCCATAGCCCGGGCGGCCGGAAAGGAAGGTCCCGACAAGGGCTGCTGAAACGAGAAGCGCTGCGCGCACAAAGACCTCCTAGTGCTGAAATGCCACCAACTGGTCGATCACCAGCCCGTCCGGATGATCGTCGCTGTTGGTGCGAACGACGAGCGCCGTGATCATCAGGTTGTTGGTCGAGACCTGGTTGACGTTCTCGCAGGTCTGCACGATCGGAACCTGCACCTGGTAGGCGAGCGCGCCCTCGACATAACTCGTCTGGTGGATCACCGCGGCGCGCTGCGCCTGCGCATGGCAGAGCAATCGGGCGCGCTTCAGCTCTTCGAAATTCCCCTTGTCGATGTAACTGGCGGCGAAGGTGTTCCACCCATTGAGCGTGAAGCGCCGCGAAGCCGTGTTCAACTCGACCGGATAGTTGAAGTAATCAACATTGTACGGTGCGAGGGCGGCCCGCACCGTCCACTCGAGCAGCTCCGTATCATCGACGATTGGGCTGTCCAGTCCCCTTACCTGGCGAGGCGGTCCCTTGCTGTCAGCGATGAAGATCTTCGGCTGCGGCGGGTGAGACCAAACCCAGGCATCATGGGCGAGCGAGATGCCCAGCAGGGCGGCCATCGCGACGGTGAGCGACAGACACCGCGAAACGAGTTGGCCCTGAAAGTCCGGATCTGAAAGGCGCCGCGTGATTGCGGCGGACTGGTTGGTCATCGGCACGTCCTCTTTCGGTTGCTCTGATCGGACAGGCGTCGCGTGATTGCGGCAGACTGGTTGGCCCCCGGACACTTCCCCTTTTGGTCGGCCTCACATCAACCTCGGGAAAGCGCCTGCTAACGGGGCCAAGCGATTTCAGACGGGCGTCTCCTCCGTCTCCGGCGTGGTGCCAGCGGCCGTGAGAGCCTCGATTTCTCTGACCAGGTGCCTCGCGTGACGGACGACCCGGCAGAACTGGACCGTTGCGCGATCTCGAACGCTCCGCAAGAAAAGCTTCCCGGTCGCGGCACAGGCCGCCAGCTCGTAGCCCAATCCCTCCAAGCTGGCTTCGAGTGTGGCCGCGTTGTCAGCGCCGGCCGGTCGCGTGCGGAGCCACGCGCGTGGCAGCTCGATGCGGTAAAGCAGCATGGCGAGCCGGGGCGGGCTGATCGCGAGCTCCGCCGCGATCGCCGTATAGTGCTGCCCTGCCAGCAGTCTCGCCACAATCGCCATGACGGCGCTGCGGTCGCGGAGTGTGGAAGTTGCATCCGGGCATGCGGGGACATGCACCGTTTCGGCGGACTGGCTGCTCATCTGATACGGCTCCCGGTAAATGGTTGAGGCGGCTCGCAACCCACTCACAATAAGAGACACAACCCCGCGCTCTTGTAGCGGTCGTACTCACTGATCAAACCGCGGTCTTTACGGACGGCGCGACAAACCGTGACGGACGCACGATCCTTCTTCTTCCGGAAGAACCAGACTCCGTTCTGTTTGCATTTTACCATCTCGTAACCGGACCGCTCCAGGTTCGCCTTACCGCGTTCCTCGTCGTAGCTTTCGCCAAACTTCGAACGACGCAGATCGCGCGGAATCTCTAACCGATATTGCAGCGTCGCCATTCTGCCCGGGGAAATCCCCGCGTCCCGTGCCGCCGCCTTGTAGTGCTGGCCAGCGAAATATCGCAGCGCAACCGCCATGCAGATCTCTTCGTTCCGCTGCACGTCGCGCTTGCCCGCCATGAGCAACTGGAGCGGGTCGGGCGCAGGCGCTGGCCGAACGGCTTCCGGTGCTGTCGGGATGATCGGGGTGACGGGCGAAACGGGTGCCTTGCAGGATGGCGCCGGCGGTGTCGGGATTACGGGCGAAACGGGTGCCCTGCGGACAGGCGCCGGTGGTGCCGGGATGACCTGATCGTCGCAGGGAACGATCCGGAACAGCGCCAGTTCGCGCTGCGTCTGCTCGGCGGCGGATGGCGCTGGACGGGGCGACTCTGGTGCGGGTACTTCGACGACCGGCGACGGCGGCGCGACGGGACTGACCGCGTCGCCTGACCAAACCGCGGCACCGGCGGCAGTCCCACAAACGGTAGCTGGCAGCTTGGACGGAGGCTTTTCGACAGTCTGGACAGAGCGGAGTGCCGGAGCCGCGAAACCGGGAGCGGGATCGACCAACGCCGCATGATCGACCCGGTGCAGTAGCTTGCGAGATGGCGTCGGGACCCCGAGGCGGCGGCATTTCGCGCGGACGGCGTTGGCGTTCCGGCCCAACCGCTCGCCGATCGACTCGGGATGGACCCCGGCGACACGCCAGACGATGAGCCGCATAATATCTTGAGCGGACCAGCCGAATCGTCCGGGTTTGCGGAGCGGCCGGTCGTGCGGTGTGCGCAGTCCGAGGCGCACCAGGCTGTCATCGAGCGCGGCGCGCGAGAGTCCCAGATAGAGACAGATGCCCGCGACGCCCTGACCGGCCGCCACCATGCCGGCCAGGACACTATCAAACGGGAAAACCGCTGCTGCAACCAGCGAAAGCAGCGGACCAGGCCCCGGACTGGGGGCCTCCTCGGACCGACCTGCTCTCGCAAGGTTCGCAGACACCAATAACACCCCAGGCGTGACGTGTGGCGCCACGGGAGCAGAGTTTATAAGGCGTGTCCAGAGGTCTCGGTTAAAAAACCCTGTGTGCGGCCGGCTTCACCGGCTCATTCGTCCGGTGCCACTGACGAGCCCTTACGCGCCCCTTTCTTCCTCGGCGGTATGGCCGGCGCGATGGCCTCGGTCGGAGGGATTCGGAGATGTTGCAACGACGTCCGCATATCCGTGAACAAGCGGATCTGCTCGATAAAAGATGCCTGTAATTCTTGACGACGCCCTTCCCGCACCTCCAAGTCAGCAAGCTGGGCGGCCAGACGATCCAGACGTTGCATGAAAGAGTCGAGCGCCCTGGCCGTCGGTGGTTTAGACTCGCTCCCAGGCAACAAATCACTGACATCGACGTTTAAAGATAGGGCGAGTTTAATCATGGACTTAAGGGTCAGATTCTGTAAGCCCCCCTCTAATTCATAGATATATGATGGCGCTGTCCTTACTTTTACTGCAAGCTCTTGTTGGGTCATGCCTGCATTCAGCCTGGCGTCTCTCAACCGAGCACCAAACTCCCTTAAAGCCGGCGTCAGCTTCTCTTCGGCCTCAGCATCCAGCCTGACATCCTCAGCACGCCTTCTGACCACACCAGAGCCCTCACATCTTGCGTCGCGCGGGCGGCGCCGCCCGCTTGCTACGGCAGAACACTGCCAACGGCGAACTCACCCAGCCAGCACGCTGCCGGCCACATCGGTATCCCAATACCGTGCGGAAACGAATACGTGAGCAACGAGATTGCAATCCCCATTCGCAACGCCGGAGGCGAGGCTCGCCTCCCGCGACGCCAGAGGATCGAATCTCCATGCGGATAATCACAGGACTGCTTGCCGCCATCATTCTCGTGCCGGCCGCTCGCGCCGATTTCGCCATCGTCGGTACTCCCCAATCCGAAGCGAAACCATCGCCGCCAGCCACAACCGAGGCCCCGGAGGCGCCATCGTCCCAGGACAACGACAGCAACAACGACAATGCGACCCCAGCCCGCCACCACGCGCCACCGCGATTGGCGACGGCCCACGGGTTCGGCGAGCAGATTCCCCTCTCTTTTGCTGTGAAGCAAATCGTACCGTTATCGGTCAAGGTAACGTACGGGCCGGGCACCAACCCGGCCGCGCTCGTGGACTGGAAGGGTGGGGCGGCCTGGGACCGCGTTCTGCTGGCCGCGGTCAGGCCGCTCGGGCTTCACCTGGTGATGATGGGCAGGGCGGTGGAAATCCGAAAATAGCCACCGCCATTCACCGCGCCACCCCGCAGGCTGGTCCCAGAACGTCGAGGAGCACCCATGCCCAACCTGGAACAGAGCACGGTGACCGCCTGGCTGACCGTGCTCAGGCCCGACCCGACCACTCCGGCGTGGCCGCCGCCGATCCGCGCGATCGAGACCCAGGAGGACGTCCCCGACCGCCTCACGGCGCTCGGGGCGGCGTTCGACGCCGCCGCCCAAGGCGACCCACAACCGGTCGCGGCCGCGCTTCGGAGCGCGCCGCTGCGGGATGACATGGCCGCGCTCCTGGCCCAGCTCGGCGCTGCCCGCGTGCTGCGGCTGCTGCACTGGCTGTCCGAGACCAACCTGCCGGACTGCCACGCCGTCATCGCCGGCCTTCTTCAGGGCGACGGCGGCTCCGCGGTGGCGCTGCGCGCCACGGTGGCCGCGGTGACGCGTCCCGCGATCCTCCGCCGCATCTTCGCGCCCAAACGGATCGCCGCCCTCGAACGTGCCTGCAACGCAACCGTCCAGGAGCCGGTGTGATGAGCCGCTTTGCCTCGCTCGGAGTCCTGACGCTGCTCACAGCCGGCGTGTGCGGTCCGGTTTTCGGTCAAACGACCACGACAACCACCACGGGCAGCGTCGGGTGCGCGGCGATCACGCAGGCCGCCAGCAACGGGGTGACCTCGCGCGTCCAGGCGGACGACACGACGATCAACCCGCCAACCAGCGTCACGAACCTGACCTGCCTCGACAACTTCTTCAATGGCGTCGGGCTGAATCTGGTCACCAACCTGATCAACCCGAGCAGCCTTCTGCAAGTCGTCGAAGGCAAGATCTGCTCGCTGGTCCGGCAGGAGTGGAACTCGCTGCTCGGCTCAGCCCAATGCGGGCTCACGGTCACCGGCTTCAATATTGGCTTCGGCGGCATCGGCGGCGGCCTGTCGTGTCCGAAGCTCTCCTTCGGCGGCGGCGGGCCACCGATCGGCTCGGTCGGCATCGGCACGACATCCACCAGCGGCGGGGGCCTGTACATCAACGGCAACGGGATGGTCCCCACCGGGTACAACGACCCCGGCGTCGCCCATGGCTCATTCTAAGCTAAGAGGATCACGCTATGCGCAAGCTCACACTCGCCGGGTCAACGGCGCTCGGCGTCGTCCTTGGCGCCGTGCTGTTCAACACCGGGCCAAGCCACGCCGACATGCCGACCATCGATGCGACGGTCAACGCCGCGGTGGTGGCCGTCAAGGGCGCCGTGCAGGCGGTGCAATCTGCCGTGCAAGAAGTGCAGTCCGCGGTCCAACAGGTGCAAAGCGCGGTCAATAGCGTTTTGGGCTCCATCGGCGACAACACGTTCGGCACGGTCCAACAGTTGCTGCAGCAAGGTTTCACCCAGAACGCCAACTACGCGAAGGCCCAGATCAGCGCGCAGATGCAGATTGCCGACGCCTCGAACACCGCGATGGCCCGCTTCGCTCGCGACACGCGGAACGCACAGATCCGCGACGAGCACACGGCGAGCCCGGCCCACTGCACGGCAATCGACGGCGGGGTCAGCACGCAGGCGGCAGCCGTCCAAGCCTTCTCGGTAGGCGCCACGATAGCCCACATCCACGACCTGCGAGGCGAGGCAGGACCGGGCATGCCATCCCACTTTGGAGAGGCGCAGGGTGTTGCCTCGATGGCCGCCCTGCACATCGCCAACTACTGCAACGCAGATGATGTGGCCGCAAACCTTTGCGCCGCCGCGAGCGCCACCCCGGATGCCGATCAGCAGATGCAAAGCCTGTTTGGTTCCGGCACCTACGCGGACCAAACCGCAGTCAACGCGGCGAAAGACTACGCGACCAACCTGGTCGAACCGGTGGCGCCGGCAGCGCTGCGCGGCGACCAACGGACCTCGATTGCCGGCCAGGATGCCGCCGTGCGGCGCCGCAGCTTCAATGCCCGCATGTCGCTCGCCCAGGCGTTCGTCGACAGCACGATCGGTATGCAGACGCCATCCGTGCCGCTCACGGCGTTGCAGCAGCAATATCTGCAAAACATCGGCCTTCCGGCACAGACCAACGGCTCATGGCTGCAGACCCTGCAAATCGAGTCCGAACGCCGTATCAGCGACGTGGCCTGGCACACAGCGCTGCAGAACATGCTACCACCAGCGGTGGAGCGGGAGATCGCGATCGAACTCGCGCTCAACAACTACCTCCAATACCAGAACTTCAAGCTGGGCCTCATGCACACGACGATCAGCGCAACCCACCTGGCCGAGGACACCGAACGCAACTCCCAGCGGACGGTGCAGATGCCGGTTCCATCCATCGCCGCGAACTGAACGCCGGCAGCAGACTCAACGTAAGGAAAAACGACATGGCCGAGACGCCGACAGATCCCCCGACCGCCGCACTCCCCGCAGCCATGAAGGCCGCGCAGAGCGAAGCTCTGACAGCGATCAACGCCTCACTCCAGGATCTGCGGACCCGCTTCGACGGTACTGACGAAGACTCCTACGCCACGCGCTTGGAACTCCGGAACCACATCAGCGACCTGGCAGATGCAGCGAACGCGATCGGGCGCCCGAGCGGGAGCAGGATCAATCTTGGCAGAACGGTCACAGACGACGGCTACGATCCCGAAGCGGCGGCAGCCGACCGAGACAGCGGGATCGAGCACGTGAGCGCAGCCGACCAGGCCAGGCAGCGCCACGACACCATGATCGGCCTGCTGACACCGACAATCGACAGCCTGCGTGCGGCGGGGTTCACGGTCGATACCAAGCTGACCTTCGTCGAACCGCCGGAGTACCGGGAGTACCAGGATATGGCCGCTTCGGACGCACGAACGAGTGCAACCCAAGAGGCCCTCAAGCAGATCGAACAATCGGCCCCGCGCCTTCAGGGTTCCGACCCGAAATTCGCCAACGCGCTGCAGAACCTGGTCCGGCAAGGCAGCGATCTGGACCAGCAATGGCAGCCGGCGTTCCAGCATAAAGTGGCCTATGCGCTACAGGACCTGGAGAAGACGCCGGTCGGACCGGTCACGCTGTCCGGCGAGAGCCGCGCCGAAATGACGCGGCTCGCCGCCTCCGCACCGGGCCTCGAAAATGAGCGCATGCTGGCGCTGATGAACGCCACAGCCTCGATCGCCGGTAACCGGGGACTCATTCGGGAGATTCGCATCACCGGGGCGGACATCGGGCTCCAGACTGATCAGAACACGCAGGAGGTTGAGAGTCGCATCGCAGCGTTGGAGAACAAGGTCCGTCTGGCGCCACAACCGTCGCAGCCAACGCAGAGCGCCGGCAACAACGCGAGCGACGCGTCGGCGGGAGAAACAAGGGCAGGCCGCGAGCAGCCGACGGCGAGCGAGAGAAACGCGGTGCAGGACGTGCTCAGCAAGATGGAGCAGGTGTATCCTCTCGTCTTGAGCGCCGATCCGACGCTCGCGGAACGATTGGAGAGGGCAATCCTGCAGGCCAAAGATCCCAATCTGAGCACCCAGCCGGACTTCCGTCACGGCATCGCCTATACCCTGCAAGATCTGGAAAAACGGGTTGTCCCACTCGCACTCTCGCAAGAGACCCGCAACGAGATGAGCCGGCTCGCCGGCTCGGCGCCAGGCCTCGAAAATAATCGCATGCTTGCCTTGATGAGCACGACAGCTTCAATCGGCAGCCAGGCGGCAATAAACGAGATCCGTAAGCTGGCGGGCGCGATCGGACGACAGGCGGACCAGGAGAAGCCAGACATTCACGAGAAGATCGACGCGCTGGAGACCAAGGTTCGCTTGGCGGCGGGACCATCGCCAACAGCCGATGAAGGTACACAGTCACCGCCGGGGGAACGGCAGCCGGCCGGGAACGGCGTCAACGGGACCCGCCAGCCCGCCAGCGGTGGCGGCAATGCCGGCGCGCAGAATGGCGGTCAGCAGCCGCAGATTTACTACCCGCGCTCGGTCCTCGATACGATCCTCTCCGGCCTCCGCATGTCGGGTCATAGCAATGGCGCCCCGCCGCCGGGGCAACCAGCCGAGACCCCGATGGCCGATCGCCTCGCGGCATTCGAGAAACGGACCCAGGACGAGCGCGACGAAGGCACCTTGAGAGGCGCGATCAAATCTGGCCGCGCCGCCCTCGATGCGCTGCAAGCCTTCAACTACGGCGAGGGCGCCGCGGTCATGAGCCGCATCCACGAAGCCGCCAAATCCGACCCGGGTGGCCTCCCCGCCGTCCTGTCCGAGATGCGCGACGGCGGGCGGTTCGCTGACCTGCGCGGGCAGTTCAACACCGCGCTCGAAAAGGACCGCGGGCTTGCCAACGCCTACGACAAGGCGGCAGCCGCACTCGGCAGCTATGGCACCCACCGCAGCACGGCGCAGGAAATACTGAGCCGCCGCAGCGACCTCGGCGCGATCAACGCGCGCTTCGAGCAGATGGATGCCGAGATCGGCGAAGCTGCCGCCGCGACACCGAGCCGCAACGACGGCCGCAGCATGTTCGATGACCTGGCCAAAAAGGCTGCGGAGCTGCTGCAGCGCGCGGTCGATGCCGTGAAGGCCGCCTTCACCGGATCGCCGACAGCAACGTCGCAGCCGACAGCTTCGCCGTCGATGAGCCCGTAGGGGTAAGCCCCGTTAGCAATGACCGGTGTGATCCTCGCGGGGATGGAATCCCGCGAGGAGAAACCGGATGGCCGGGGATGAGGAGACCACGCAGCTAAGAGCAGCGGTTAGCTGCGCGTTGGTTTTGGAAAAGCGCGGCTTCAAGCTCGATAAGGAGGAAAGCACGGAGGACAGCCTGAAGTACCGGCGCGGCAAGGGCGAGATCGTCATCGTCAATCATGAGGGCAAGGGCTGGTGGGATACCGGCAGCAGCGCCAAGGGTGACGTGTTCACGCTGGTCCAGTACCTCAATCCCAAACTCAACTTCGGCCAGGTGCGCAGCGAATTGCGTGCGCTGGTCGGAATGACGCCAACCTATGTGCCGGCCGAGCGAGCCCCGCGCGAGAAGGGCGAAAGCATCCCGCCGCAACAGAGGTGGTTGAGCCAGCCGCCGGTCGAGAAGGGCTCCCGCACCTGGACCTACCTGACCGAGGGACGCGGGCTGCCGGCGGAGATCGTGGCCACCGCAACAAAAGCCGACGCGCTCCGCCAGGGGCCATACGGGTCCGCCTGGTTCGCCCACCGCGACGGTGATAATGCGGTCATCGGCTTTGAGATGCGCGGTCCGGATTTCCGTAGCTTTTCTCGCGGCGGGGACAAATCGCTGTTCCGCCTGCAGCTCGGCCAGGACCCACCGATCCGGCTGGCTGTCACCGAGGCGCCGATCGACGCCATGAGCCTGGCCGTGCTGGAGGGCATGCGGAAGGACACGCTTTATGTCGCCACGGGTGGCGGCATGGGGCCGGGAACGATCGCGGCGTTGCAGCGGGAGCTGACGGCACTGGCCAAGCGTCAAGGCGCCATCATGGTCGCCGCGACCGATGCGGATTCAGCCGGGGAGCGCTATGCCACGCGTCTCACCGATCTGGCAGCGGCGGCGAACGTGCCGGCGCAGCGGGCGGCGCCGTCCGGTCATAACGACTGGAACGACGTGTTGCGGGCACGAGCACTTGGTCAACCGGTAGAGCAGGTTGCGGCCGGTGCGCCAACGGGGGCGGCGAAATCCGGTGCATCGACGAGCGCCCCGGCATCTGAAAAACCCGAGGAGCCACCAAAGGCAACGCTCGCCGGCGCGGCGAAAGCCGGAGCATCGACGAATCCCCCGGCATCGGGAAAGCCTGATGAGCCGCCGACGGCGACACCCGCCGACGCCAGCGATCCGGTCGCCCAAGTGCTGAAGCGGATGGAACAGATGCATCACGTCGCCGCGGGCGCTGATCTCCGGCTGGCCGACATGATGACCTACCTGATCCAGCAAGGGAGCGATCCGGATCGCCGTGCCCAGCCGCGCTTCCGGCACAATGTGGGCTATACGCTGCAGGACCTGGAGAAGCAGACCGGCCCGATCGCCCTGTCACCGGAGACCCGCAGCGAGATGATCCGCCTCGCCGGCTCGGCGCCTGGCCTCCAAAACCAGCGCATGCTTGCGCTCATGGCCGCGACGGCGTCGATCCAAGACGGGGAGGTTGTGAGAGAGATTCGCCGCGTGGCCGGGAACATCGGGCTCAGAGGCGACCAATCAACCCCCGACATCCAAAGCCGGCTCGACGCGCTGGAGGCCAAGGTTCGCTTGGCAGCGCGGCCGTCGGAGACAGCGCCGTCGCCTGAAGCC
>Ga0302274_10002965_pt1 | contig 15291 bp, 7 predicted proteins | sample III_Bog_N2_1_FD_198755 | JGI IMG/M metagenome (GOLD analysis project Ga0302274, IMG submission 198755) | Peat permafrost microbial communities from Stordalen Mire near Abisko, Sweden - III_Bog_N2_1 | ecosystem: Environmental > Terrestrial > Soil > Wetlands > Peat | place: Sweden: Abisko...
TATTGCTTACCCGCCCAAGACCTCAAGCTTCTTGCCCGAAGAGAGCATACTGGTGGGCAACGTGGTGCTGTACGGCGCAACCAGCGGCGATGTATATCTGAACGGCATCGCAGGCGAGCGCTTCGCAGTCCGCAACTCGGGCGCGACGGCGGTGGTTGAAGGCGTGGGCGACCACGGCTGCGAATACATGACCAACGGCATGGTGATTGTGCTGGGTTCAACCGGCCGCAACTTTGCAGCCGGAATGAGCGGCGGCCTCGCGTACGTGTATGACGACAAGGGCGACTTTGAATCGCGCCGGTGCAACAAGGCCAGCGTAGATCTTGAGCCGCTGGTGGATGCGGCCGACGTGGAGAAGGTTCGCGGCCTGCTTGAGCGGCATCGCGACCTGACCGGCAGCCCGCGTGCCGCATGGGTGCTTGAACACTGGGCCGATGCGCAGCCAAGGTTCATCAAGGTCTTTCCGCATGAGTACAAGCGCGTTATGGGAGTGGCGCGCGCCGCTTCGAATGAAACGGTAAATCACGACCCGATTCCGGCGCCACGCGTGGCCGCCGCCGCGGAGGTGCAGCATGGGTAAGGTGACAGGATTCCTCGAACTGCAGCGCGAGCAACCATCACGGCGCAATCCCGGCGAACGCGTCAAAGACTGGTTTGAAATTTACGAGCCGTTCCCTGAAGAGAAACAACGCGAGCAGGGCGCACGCTGCATGGATTGCGGAGTTCCCTTCTGCCACACCGGCTGCCCGGTGAACAACATCATTCCCGACTGGAACGACCTGGTTTACAACAGCCGCTGGGAAACTGCGATTCGCCGCCTGCACTCGACCAATAATTTTCCCGAGTTCACCGGACGCATCTGCCCTGCCCCGTGCGAGGCGGCTTGCGTGCTAGGCATCAACCAGCCGCCCGTCTCCATCAAGCTGATTGAAAAGTCGATCGTCGAGCGCGCGTGGGCCGAGGGCTGGATCCATCCCGAACCACCTGAGCAGGCCACCGGCAAACTGGTTGCCGTTGTGGGTAGCGGTCCCGCGGGCCTTGCCGCCGCGCAGCAACTTCGCCGCGCCGGTCACTCAGTAACTGTTTTCGAAAAGAATGACCGCATCGGTGGTCTGATGCGATACGGCATTCCCAACTTCAAGCTTGAGAAGCATGTACTCGATCGCCGCATTGCGCAGCTCGAGGCTGAAGGCGTCAACTTCCAAACCAACGCACACATCGGCGTCAACGTTTCCGTGGAATCGCTGCGCGAGAACTACGACGCAATTCTGTTGTGTGGCGGCGCCGAACATCCGCGCGATTTGCCGATTCCGGGCCGCGAGCTCAAGGGCGTCCACTTCGCCATGGAGTTTCTGCCGCAGCAGAACCGGCGCAACGAAGGCGACACTGAAAACAAGCTCCTCGCCAACATGATGGCCTCAGAACCAATCCTCGCCACCGGCAAGCACGTGATCATTATCGGCGGCGGCGATACCGGTGCAGACTGCCTGGGCACAAGCCATCGCCAGGGCGCGAAGAGCGTGCATCAGTTTGAGATTATGCCCAAGCCGCCCAACGATCGCGCTCCCAACACGCCGTGGCCGCTATGGCCGCTGCAACTCCGTACCGAAAGCTCGCACGAAGAGGGCGGCGTCCGCGACTGGAGCATCAACTCTGTGAAGTTCACCGGAGACGAAAACGGCAACGTCAAGCAACTTCACTGCGTGCGTGTCAGCAATCCGCCTAAGTTTGAGGCGATCGCAGGCAGCGAGTTCACGCTTGACGCCGATCTTGTGCTGCTCGCCATGGGCTTCCTCGGTCCAGTGCGCAAGGGCATGATCGAGCAGCTCGGCCTCGCGCTCGATAACCGCGGCAACGTAGCCACCACCGACTATATGAGCTCGGTTGAAGGCGTGTTCGCCGCCGGAGACATGCGGCGCGGACAGTCCCTGGTGGTGTGGGCAATCAGCGAAGGCCGCAAAGCCGCCGCCGCGGTGGACAGCTACCTCAAGACCAAAGATGCCGAACTGACGTCAGCAACAACGGCCTCTGCACGATAGCTACCGGCCATCAATCCGTCTCCAACGTCATCCAGAGTAAGCAGGCCGCGCAATGCGCGGCCTGCACGTTTATTGGGCGATGAAGGTGGTATCGGCAGTCTTCCACACGCCGTTTACTTGCCACTCAAGCCGAGCATTGATGGTTTCTCCATTGTTCGGCAGATTCTGCACCGTCACGGTGGTTCCTGGGAGGGAGGGTGATGCGTAGATATTCTGCGATCCTGCTCCGGTACTCCCCAGCAGGAGCCGGTATGAGGTCAAGCCAATCGCGGGGGTCCACGTGAACGTGAAAGTGGTGGTTGTAAGCGTGCTGCCCGGCGGTGGACTGGTGATTGCCGGAGACGCTACCACTTTCTCAGTTAACGCTACGGAAGTACTCCCGGTATTGTTGGTGTCGCCGTTGTAGACGGCGGTGATTGCATGCGATCCGAGAGCCAATGCTCCGGTGGAATAGGTAGCCACGCCCGTGGCACTGAGCGCCGCAGAGCCCAGTAGGGTCGATCCATCTTTGAAGGTTACCGTCCCCGTGGCGTTGTTCTCCGCAGAGGTAACTTTCGCGCTGAAGGTTATCGGGCTTCCAACATACTGCGGATTGTTCGAAGAAGAAACGGCTGTTGAAGTTGGAAGAGCCGACCCCTGAACTATAAATGTCTGATACCCAAACACTGCGCATCCATCCCAATTCTGGCCTTGCGGATAATTCTCAACGTAAACCTCAAACGTACCGGGTGTGGCTATATCTGCGGATGTGATCGGCACTTGCAGTTCTTCCGCGTTCACATAGTTAACCGTTCGATAAGTTCCGTTCGCAACCACCAGAGAATCTGGGCTGAATCCTGTGCCGGTGAGCGTCAATGTGAAGGCGGCGCCTCCGGTGTTGGCTGAGCTCGGACTGAGACCGGCTAACGTTAGAGGAGTATCTACGATATTGAAGTTAGCGAACACCAGAGTTTCGTCGTTCGCCGTCAAGTTAGCAGTGGCCGAAGTTCCGGTCAGGTCGTATGTCCAACCGGCGAAGTCCCATGCATAGCCAGGTGTCGGCGTTGCACTGTACGTGAGTTGAGTGCCCGAAGGATAGAATCCGTCGTTAGTTGGTGAGGCCGGAGTTAGTGTCCCCGATCCACCGCAGGGAGGATAGTTGAGGTTATTCGCGGGCGCGAATTGGGGAATCATGGTTGCCACATAGCTTGTGCTGGTTGCCGGCAGCGATGTTATCGAGTCAGTTGTATCGCCAGGTGGCTGCGCCACCCCACCTGAAGTCCACTGCGAGAAAGCATAGCGGCTATTCGAGCTGTACGGATACTCAGGTGAATACAAGGTCAGAGTGTGCGTGCTGGTGGGTGTCCAGGTCGAATCGTAGTATGAAGAAAAGTTCTTGGGTGTATAGAAGAAGCCGCCATCCGCATATGCATAGAGATTGGAACTGAAAGGGTTCGGTGTCATATTGACTGTGTAGACCGGAGTATTTGAGAACTCAGCGGTCGGGTCTACAGGATTGCCCGTGTCAGGCACATAAAACTGTTTTGGGTTGGCACCAAGGCCGCCAGGAAGCCAGAACGGGCCGTTGTTGAATTCGTAGAAACTGTAGCCCGATGCGGCTATGGCGTGCAGCGTCTCCTGCTGGCGGGCCACAAAGAATGTGCCTGGTGCCAGGTCGAAACTCCTGGGTGGCGGAAAAATCGTAGCCGTCCCAGAGCCGGCGGGATAAATTTGAGCGGCAGTGTAGGGGACAAGCTGGATGAAATTCGCCGAGTAGGTTGCAACCTGTGGCGCGCTCACCGGAAATCCGACGGCTCCGTTTCCAGGCAGAACCGTGATGGTGTGGGTCTGCGCGCCGTCGTCGTTCCAACGGCCGTAGGTGTAATAAAAAGTGGCTGGGGTCGTGCTGTCCTGAATGTCACCTGCCAGGTTCTGCATGTTGGCGGGGACACTCAGGGTGTGCGTTGAATTCAATGCCCAGGTATAAGTCTGGGGTGTAGTTACTATCTCCCCATCTATCTCCACCTTCAATCCAACGGGATTGGAAGTTACAGTTACCTTTGTCGGGGGCGCGCCATACAGGCGCTGAATGGTTTCCTTGTCTCCTGCCGAATAATCGGCGACCGTTTGCGCCGGCACTCCCTCTGCGCCACCCAATGGCATGCCTGCCGGAATTGTCTCAATCACCGGGCCGCCATTGCGCGAAAAGGAGTAGGCCGGGTATTGCATCAACGATGCATAATCATATGGGCCGAGGATCTGCACTTCGTTTGTAAGTATCTCGAAGTTACCCCACGAGCCTTTAATCACATTGTTATAGTTCACGGTCACGTAGTTATTGCGATCGGCACGTTGAAACTCGTGGTACAGGCCGATAATATGGCCCATCTCGTGAAGAATGGTTCCAACGGTACAGGCTGCCGAACCGGTCATGGGCTGCGCCTCAACATCTTCAAAGCCCTCCAGCGCTTCGCATTCGCCGCTTGCGTCGCCGGCATTCAGATTGATCTCGACGTAATATGCCGGATCGCCGGAGACCCATGGAACCCATTGAATCAACCCGGAAAAATCCGAGTTGAAGGTATTGACCGCGGTCTGGATGTTTGCATTGGCGGCCTCATCGGTTGAATCGGTGGCGCCGGCATTGGCGTTGATGTAATAAACAGTGGCCACCCCGCCCACCCTGGGCCAAAGCGATGACGGCGAGGACACCGTTAGTAAGTAGGGGGTCACTTTGCCTTGCATCGTGACTTTGCCCGCGACACCAGTTTCTCGATTCGCTGAGCCGGCATTGGCTGCGCCGTTCTCTCCTGTGAGCCCGGTAGGTGGTCTGTTGCCGTGGGCCAGTCCGTGACGCGGTGGCTGACAAATTGCAGCAGCGCCAAGCAGACTTGACGCTAATGCGAGGAGAACGATTCGAGAAGAAGTGTTCACTGAACCCCCGGGGAAGGAATTGGCAATGATGATGCAAAGGCGTGCCGGACACTTACGAACTCGAGGATGCCCCCATCCATCGCGAAATATCCTCGTTCAGTGCGCAGAGGAAGAGGCGGCAATTACAAGGATCGAGAGATGAGGCCCGATCCCGGAACAGATGGCTATTATGTTTTGATGAAAGAATCGCTGTCAACAGCTACAGCGGTTGCAGAATTGATGTACCCCGGAACCGCAGTCGCTAAGTGGTCTGCAGATAATTTCCAATCTTCGGCGCGCTATCTTCCGCATTACACATAATAAAATCAATCACTTGACCAATCCGGGAGGGCGGAGGGGCATACCGTTATTCATTGGCGGAAATTGCTCAACTCATTGGCTCGCGCACTGTCGTGTTAGCATTCTCCCCGAACACCGACTCAAAGGAGATGCAGCATTGAAGAGCAGATACCTGGCGCTGCTACCCACGCCAGCCACTTACCTGCAACTTGCCGGCGAGGTTGACGGCGCGCTTCACAACAACGTGCTCAATCTCTGGTTTCCGCGCTCCATTGACCACGAGCATGGGGGCTACCACTCGCATTTCGCGCGCGACTGGCAATGGGAGCCGAGCGACGGCAAATTCTCGGTCTTTCAAGGGCGCATGACCTGGGTCACTTCGCAGGTAGTTCTACGCGAGCCGGACAAGAAGGCGGAGTTTCTTCCCTACGTCGAGCAGGGGCTCGACTTCCTCGAGAACGTGATGTGGGACAAGCAGGATGGTGGCTTCTTTTGGGGACTCGACGACAACGGCCACGTTACGCCGGCCTTCGGCGATGGCAAGCAGCTTTACGGCATCGATTTTTGCATTTACGGCGCTGCCGCGGCTTACCAGGCTACCGGCGACAAGCGCGCACTTGAACTGGCAAAGAAGGGCTTTCACTGGCTCGACGAGCACGCCCACGACACTGTGAACGGCGGCTACTTTGAAACGCTCACGCGTGACGGCAAACCAGTGCTGCCGCATGCGCCTGCCGGCCAAATCGAAGCGGGACCTGTCGGCCCGGTCGGGTACAAGTCGATGAACGCGCACATTCACCTGCTTGAAGCGCTCACTGAGCTTTACCGTGTGTGGCCCGATGCGACGCTTCGCGCTCGCGTGGAAGAAACGCTCACCGTGGTGCGCGACAAGATTTGTGTGGAGCCGGGCGTGATGAATCTCTACTTCACAAACGATTGGCGCGCGATTCCCGGCCCCGATTCATACGGTCACGACGTGGAGACGGCCTACCTGATGCTTGAGACCGACGAGCTGCTGCACACCCAGGCGAGCGAGAAGACCGAGCGCATGGCCAAGTTGCTGGTGGATCACGCACTTGCTTACGGCTGGGACAAAACGAATGGCGGATTCTTTGAGAATGGCCCGACCTTTGGTCCGGCAGAAGATACCAGGAAGGAGTGGTGGGTGCAGTGCGAAGGCCTGAACGCGCTGCTAATGATGCACCAGCGATACGGAAAACAAGACCCGATTTACTTTCAGCGATTCTTGGAGCAATGGGCTTTTATCAAGAACCACACGATCGATGCCCAATATCACGGAACAATCAATATGTCGACCGCTGATGGGAAGCCCCTGACCGAAGACAAAGGGAGCATCTGGAAGGCTGGATATCACGACGGGCGCGCCTTCTGGAACGTTGTCGCCCGGCTCCGCGATATGGCGCAGAATCCGTAGCGTTGTTTATATTCAGCCAATATGATCAATATTGGGATGGCGTCGCTGAGGGTTGCAGCGCATGCCGGGATCGAGATGCTCAAAAGCGCGCCCATACAGCGATGATGTGATCAGCCCGCTGAGTTTTTTTGGTGGAAATCCTGATGCTTGCGGCGTAAATTGTTTAGGGCCATATAATTACGGAGTAGAATTGACGTGTTATGGCGGAATCGATCAATCGCCGATCTGAAGAGATCGTGAAGTACCTTTTGAAGGCAGGAACTGCCACCATTGAAGAGCTTTTAGCAGTAGCTGGCTCTTCGGCTCCCAGCATCCGGCGCGATCTTGCCCGGCTTGAGAATCGGGGACTGATTCGCCGCACCCATGGCGGCGCTGAACTCGCCGAGCCGCTGCTCTATGAACCGTACCGATATGACAGCTCATTTATTGCCCGCGAGCAGCGACACGCCGCTGAAAAGCGCCGGATTGGTTTGGCCGCCGCCGAGATGATTCAGGAGGGGGAAACGGTGGGCCTTACAGCAGGCACCACCACAACCCACATCGGCCGCAGTCTTCGTCACCGCGAAAAGATCCAGGTGATCACCAACGCTCTGAATATTGGCATGGAACTTTGCAATCGGACCTCGATCCGTACGTTTCTCACGGGAGGGACGATGCCGTGGGCCTGGTCGTTTGCGTTATCGGGTAATGCCGCACTCAATTTTCTCGACAGCGTATATATGGATAAAGTTTTTCTGAGTGTGACCGGGCTTGATGCCGAACGCGGCGCCACATCTCTCGAGACTGATGAAGCGCTGGTGTATCGCAAGATGCTGAAGCAGGCCAAGCAGGTGATTGTAGTTGCCGACGCGAGCAAGCTAGGCAAGGTGAGTCCCGCTATTATTTGCGCCATTAGCGATATTCACATTTTGATCACTGATACCGGCGCCACCGCCGAAGCTACAGCGCCGTTTGAGCGCGCGGGAACGCGGGTCATCAGAGTCTGATTGGCTGCGCGCACGGAGGCGGCAGCGTCGCGAGCTACTTTTCTGCCGGCGGGCCGGCTTGCGGCTGACTCTTCTGTTGCGGGTTCATCTTGTTGATGAGCGCTGCGTCGACTGCCTGAGTCAGCGTTCTTGCCTTCACAAGTTCAGCCGCCGCTTGTTGCTCATTCCCCATCACTCGATACAAGCGACCGAGCCGCCAATGAACATTCACATCGTCAGGCGCGATTTTTTCAGCTATCTTCATCTCGCGCAGCGCATCGTCGTTCTTGCCGTTAGTGGCATCGATGATTCCAATGTCAAGATGTTCGAGCTCAATACCGGGATCGATTCTTGCCGCATTTTCGAGCAAAGGAAGCGCGGCATCGGGCTTGCCGAGCTGGATTTGGGCGTCTGCAAGATAGGTGAGCGCCTGCGCGTGATTGGGATTGTTATCGAGCTCTGCCTGCAGTTCGGGTACTGCATCAGCATATTTTCTCTTTTTCCACAAAAGATATCCAAGGCCAAAGTGAACGTCGGGTTCTTTGGGATCGGCCTTGACGGCGGCGCGGAATTGATCGATTGCGCCGGAGGAGTCCTTCAATTCGTCCAGTGCTTCACCGGCCAGCATATCGGCCTCCGCGGAATCCGCATTCAACTGAAGAATTACGCGATATGTGTCCAGAACGTTTTGGTATTGCTTTGACCACAAGTAGCTGTGTGCAAGGGCCAGCAGGAGTTCGAGGTTTTGCGGGTCGCGGCTTACCGCCTCTTTAAGATAGACAGCCGCCTGGGAATGTTGCTCCAGGCTGTAGTAGCTCATGGCGACGAGGATGACCAGACGCTGCCTATCGGGCGAGGTCTGGGGTGTGCTCTTTAACAAAGGGCCGAATTGCTGAAGCGCCTCTTTCATCTCGCCAGCCTTGAAATATGCGAGTCCCAGATTCAGCCGCAAACCTGGAGTGGCCGAATCGAGCGACAGCGCTTTGCTATAGAGAGGTATTGCCTCACGATAGTGCTGCTGGCGCGCTTCAAGCAGGCCCAGGTGAGCGTAGGCTTCAGGACTGGAAGGATGAGTTTTCAAGTACGAGCGCCACGCGGCCTCAGCCTCAACATTGTCGCCTTGCTGCTCGAGCGCGAGCGCTGTCTGCCGTTGCTGATCCGGCGCGACTGCCTTTTGGCCAACGCAAAGCGCGGCGGAGATGGTGAAGATGATGGTACCTATCAGGCAGGTTCGCGGTTGCATTGAAAGTTTACTCTTGCGCCTTGTCTATTTTAGTTGAGATTGCGCAACGTTATTGGCCAAAGAAAAAGGCGCGGCAGGGGATGCCTGCCGCGCCGGTTTGGAGTTCTGGTTAGAAAGTGAATTTGCCGCCAAACTCGAATTCACGCGGATCCTGTGCGCTGTTTACAAATCCGAAATCGGCGTTCTGTGGATTCGTATCGAGCAGGCCGTTGAACTGAGTATGGTTGAAGGTGTTGAAGCTTTCAGCGCGGAGTTGGAAGTTGGTCCGTTCGGTGAAAGTAAAGGTTTTGTAAATGGACGTGGTGAAGTTGGTGCGCCCGGCGCCGACAATTGCATCTTTGCCGGAGTTACCAAAGCCCATGTTGGGGCCGCCGTCCCAGGCCGCTACCGGCGCCGAGAAGTTGGCATTGCTTACATACCGATACCCAGTGGTGGAGCCGGATGTGGCCTTGGCTCTCACGTACTGCGGCTTGCCGCTGAGGTTTGGACGGCTGGCGTAACCGCCGCCGAGACCGACTGTATCGCCGTAGCTGTTTTTCGGAGCGTAACCGCCGAACCAGGGCATGCCAGATTCAGAGATCGCGGTACCGGCAACTTCCCAACCGCCCAACACTGAGTGCATGACACCGTTGGCATGCGCGAATAACGGAATCTGGTACTCATAGTTGATGTTGAGGATATTGCGGCGATCAAGGGAGCCTGAACCCTTGTCGTATTTCAGGTTCCAGGGGTCGTAGGACGGATTGTTGTTGTCTACGTCTACGCTGCCCGGTGTGGAATCGATCTGGTGAGACCAGGTGTAGTAGACGCCGTAGCTAAGGCCGTGCCTCTCCTGCTGGCGCACACCAGCCTGCAAGCTGTTGTAGGTGCCCGTTGCCGGGTCTGATTGCAGGTTGATGGAATTGAAGCCGGGATAGGTGCGGAGGGACTCAACCTGGGCTGATGAGAGCGATCCGTTCGCATCCGCCTGGCGGGTTGCCATTGGTGTGTTGGTCGGGAAGTTGTTGATGGGGATCCACGCGTTCTGATCCCATTCCTTGTTGCCTACATACTGAACCGTGGCGATGATTGCCGGGGCCAGCTCGTGCTGGACACCGAGGCTGTATTGCATGACGCCGGGATCAGGGTAGTGGGTGTTGATGGAGTTGTACGCCTGCGGGTACGACGGCGTGGCAGCTGCTGAAGCCGTTCCCCAGTTGTAGGTGGGGTTAGTGAACTCGATATTGTTGGCAGCCGGAGTGCTGATGAAGGGTGGTGCGCCGGCGGCATCATAAATATCGTTACCTTGAATGCGCTCGTAGAAGGTTCCCGCTCCGGCACGGAGAACGGTCTTGCCGTTTCCGAATATGTCGTAGGAGAAGCCCACACGGGGCATCACGGTTGCATAGTCGTTCTGCACAAGCGCCCGGTTAGTTCCGCTTTGACCGGCAATCGCAACGCCATTCATGTAGAACGGTGTTGCAACTCCGCCCAAAGTGAAGGTCTGAAGCCCGGGGCTGTTGGCGGCAAACGAGCCATCCGCATTAAAGGTCGGCACCTGAGCCTGCGCGTACATATAGGGCTCGAAGTTGGAGACCTGGTTGTTGCGCTCATAAACGTGCGGCATGAGATCCCAACGGACGCCATACTGAACGCTTAACCGCGAGGAGACGTGCCAGTTATCCATACCGTAGACAGAGTAGTTGTTGTTGACGTAGTGGTTGATGGGATTGGCATTTGCCTGCGAGAACGCGCTTCCGTTGGAGGCGTACGCCAGGCCCATGAGGAAATCGAGGTACGAATCGCCGGTCAAGAGGCTTGTTGGCGTTCCAGCTGCAGCGTTCCAGCCGTCGTTGAAGTTGTAATCGCCTTCGGAATCCTTGCCGATGACCTGATTCTTGGTGTAGCGGTTGTAGCCGACGCCAAACTTGGCGTTGTGCTTTCCGCGCAGAATCGACAGGTTGCCGATTTCAGCTATGTCCTCGGCACCGTTGGTCCACGGATCGTTTCCGGGGCCCCATTCGTTGCCAATGGTCTGCCAGGTAATGTCGGGCAAACGGTTGCCTACATCGTTCGCTGCCGGAAAGTACGTTCCGGTGCTCCAGCCAGAGGGCTTTAGAAAGCTTGCGCCGCCTGCGGCCACAGGAATAATGGCAATCTTATTGCCGTCGTAGTTCAATGCAGCTTCAAGAAGCACATCAGGCTTGAGTGCGCCGGTGAGCTTGATGACAGCGCTGTAGGACGGGTTGCTGAAGTTGGAACCGACGGTGGGGTAGTTGTCTCCCTGCCACTCAGGAGTGGCTTGCACCGAATCGTTTGCATCGTGGATGAAGTGGCCCAACAGAGCCCACTTGTCGTTGATGTTGTGGTCGATGCGGAAGAGGTCTTCACGAACGGTGATAGGCAGATGCCCGCCGGTCGGCGTATAGGTGTCGTTCGTATTATTCGTCGCCGCAGGAAGATTCTTGGTGGTGTTGAAGAGCAGTGCGTTCGAGTCAAGCAGGTTGGCTGGAATCTGGTTATTCGGGAACGGCTTGCCCATGACGAGGCCGTCGGCGAGGATGGCTTGGCCAATCGGCGAGCTGGGCGAGACCGTTGGCACGAACACCGCGGATGCAGGATTGAAGGTTGGGATGACGAAGTTGAAGGCCGATGCCGATGTCACTTCGTCGGCGGCGGGCATGGTCTTGATGGGATTTGTCGAGACCCCGTTGACCATTCTGCGCCATTCTTCGTTGACAAAGAAGAAGGTCTTCTTTCTGTTGGAGTTGTAGACGTGAGGGATGATTACCGGGCCGCCGAAATTGGCGCCGAAGATGTTGTAGCGCAGCTCGGCTTTGGGCGCCATTTGCCCGTTGTTGTTGTCGAAATAGCTATGCGCATCGAGCGCGTCGTTGCGATCATATTCCCAGGCACTGCCATGCAGCTTCGATGTGCCGTTCCTGATCGACATGGTGATTGCGCCGCCGGAAGCGATGCCGTAGTCAGGCATGTAGTTGCTGGCCAGCACCTGGAACTCTGACAACGAGTCCTGCGAAGGCATGACAGACATTTTGCCGCCGGAACCGCGGTCATAAGCTTCGCCGCCGTCAACGATCCAGATATTGTGAGCCTGGTTGAGGCCGTTAAAGCTGATGGCATAGTTGGCGTTTACTGAGAAGGGGCTTTCCATGTCAGGCAGGTTGCCGCTGACACCCATGCCCAGCGTTGCCAGGCTGATTACGTTGCGGCCGTTGGTTGGCAGTTCTTGAATCTGCTGCTGATTGATGAGGGTACTGACGACGTTGGAATCGGTCTGTACCGCCAGCGCATCGGCCTCTACGGTTACGGTTTGCGAGGTTGAGCCTACAGTGAGGGCGACGTCAACTCGGAAGCTCGCGGAAATATTCACCACGATGCCCTTCTTCGTGTAACCCTCAAAACCGTTGGCTGTGACCTTCATGACGTAATTGGCTGCGTTCAAGCCGGCAATCGAATACAAGCCGCTGGAGTCGCTTATCGTGGTCCTGGTAACGCCTGTCGCCGGGTCACTGAGTTGGATCGAAGCTCCGGCCACTAATGCGCCGGACGGATCGGTGATGATACCGGTAACAGTAGAGTTGGCCTGAGCGAACGCGTGCGACGCGAATAGCACAAGCACTGTAAAGACCGAAAGCATCCACATCATGCCCCGGCCCTTGTCGGCTGCGAAATGGCGCACCCTCGACAAATTGTTAAGCGTCATACATCTCCTCCTACAAGGTTCGGACAAGATTGCGACTTTCGAATTAGCGCGTTCAATTTCCCTTTGAAGGAGAACCGATCACGCCGTTCTCAGCCTGCAATTCGTCCAGTTGTTGTCAACGACGGTTCCCTTGCGCCGGATATATTTCCGTTGCAAAAGCACCGCCTGATAAAGCCCGCTCCGAAGCTCTGGGTGACTCCGGTAGTCATACAACGAACACTTTTTTCCGTTTCGTTAAATTGATTTACTTGTTCCGGTTGGCAAAGCTAGTCCTCTCACCCGTCCCCTGTCAAGGGCATTTCCTGGTGGATATCGCCGCCTTACAGGGTGGTGCAATAACTAACTTATTATCAATATGTTAAGGCTTTCCATTTCGAGAACCTTCTGCTCAAGAATGCCTGAATTCAAATGGGAAACGCGGCAATAAAAAAATCCACTCGGAACTATTGGAATTTCAGTAATCGATAAAGGAACACCAAAGTTTACACCTCGAATTGGCTCATTATTCTGCCAAGTGCGACGGGCCCACTGAGGAATTCAAACGATGATCGAGAACGTCAAATGAAGACATGTGATGGAGACATATTTCTAACTCGCGGGACGACCGGATCGGGGACTCGACCCAGTCTGATTTTACGCATCGCTCAAAGCAATACGCTCGTCTCAAAGCAGACTGCACAATACATGCCTGGACCGCTCTGCAGCATCGCTCCGTGATGGATTCCGCGACGGGTGCGTTATTTCTTAAGGGGTGGAGCGGCTGGCATGGCGCAGGGCTTTCCGTCGCACATTTCCGCCATGATACCTTTACCTTCGGTGATTGTGTAAATCCGATCAACGGCGGGCAACTTGACGGTCTCTTTGGCTCCCGAGGGCCAGTGAATCTCAACCGAGCCAGCATCGGTTGCATCACCCAGGCCGAAATGCGGGCGCCGGTCATTCGTACCTATATAGCTGCCGCTGGCCAGCACATCCTGGCGCTGCCTCATGCCATTAGCGGTGAGATATGCCGTGGCGCAAGTAGCGTCTCTTGGGCTCTTAGGGCCGCCTACCAGTTGCATCTCGACCCAATGATGATGATCCGGGTTCACGTTGCGCAACAATACCGGGGGGCCGTCGACCGGATTGATGACAACGTCGGTCTTGCCGTTGTTGAATAGATCGCCGAAGGCCGCGCCGCGCGCCGGAATCACTTCGGCGAGTCCGGTGCCGGTAACCGCCGGCACATAGTCAAACTTCCTTCCCTTCCCTTGCGCGGCTGGGACATTATGAAAAAGCAATGGCCGTTGAGCCCAACTTGTGCCCCACTGGTGCTGATCGACTTGCGGGTAGACGTGACCGCCTACCATGAAAAGGTCGAGCCAACCATCGTTGTCGTAATCGATGAAGCCATCGCCCCACCCGACAAATGGAATCGTCGTCTGCGCGACGCCGGCTTTGTAGCTTACGTCAGTAAAAGTAGCGTCGCCGTCGTTATGAAACAGGACCTTGTAGTCGTCGCCGAAATCGGTGATGAAAAAGTCCACCAACCCATTGTTCTCGTAGTCGCCCGCGGCAATTCCCATCGACGCTATTTCTCGCCCATCGGCATTTAACGCGAACCCTGACAGATAACCGTCATCTTCAAAGGTGCCATTCCCTTTGTTCATATAGAGGAAATTGGGCGTGGAGTCATTGCCGACAACGAGGTCGGGTTTGCCGTCGCCGTTCAGGTCAACAAAGATGGCCGTAAACCCGTAGTAGCGATCCTTGTCCACTACTCCGGCCTTTTGAGTGACATCAGTGAACGTGCCATCGCCGTTGTTGTGGAAGAGATGATCGGGCTCGCCCACAAGTCCGCGCGGCCCACAGTTCACAGACTCGCCGCGGTATTCGCACTGCGCGTATCCAACAGCTTTTGTACCTGCAATGGGAAGATTGTCGCGATCGAAGTGAAGGTAGCCGCTGACGTAAAGATCGAGCCGGCCGTCTCCGTCGTAATCGCCCCATGCGGAACCCGATGACCAGTTGCCGAGCGCGACACCGGCCTTCTCTGCTTCATCGGTAAATGTTCCGTTGTGATTGTTGTGGAAGAGACGGTTTTTGCCGTAGTTGCCTACAAACAGGTCTGGCCAGCCGTCGTTATCGTAATCCGCAACGGAGCAGCCGTAGCCCCAGCGATCGTTTTGAACGCCCGCCTGTTTTGATACATCGGTGAAGGTACCGTCGTGGTTGTTATGGAAGAGCGCGGCGTGGGGCGGTTCCTCTTTCCCATCGAGGGCATCGAACGTGGATCCGTTGACCATGTAAATGTCGAGCCAGCCGTCGTTGTCGTAGTCGATCAAACAGACGCCCGAGCCGTTGGTCTCCAGGATAAATTTCTTCTCGGGAGTTCCCATTTTGTGCCGCCAGCCCGACAGGCCGGCCTGCTTGGTGACGTCCTGAAAGATCACCGGGCCGGAGTCGACGAATCCGCCTGCGGTAATGGGTCGCTTTTGATCGTCAAATACAGGCGCCGCGGAGACGCCTGCCGAAATGCCCCCCATACCTCCCTGTTGCGGCTCGGGTTGATCCTGCTGTCCGCGGCACACTCCGCAGATCAAAAAACTTACTAAAACCGCAGCCACCAGAAGTCCACGACAGCGCAAATCGAACGTCCTCCGCAACCGTCAGTTTAGTCTATTGGGCATTGATATTCCGCACGCCTGATTCCCGCTCGCTTGCCTGCCTCATGG
>Ga0302274_10002970_pt1 | contig 15275 bp, 12 predicted proteins | sample III_Bog_N2_1_FD_198755 | JGI IMG/M metagenome (GOLD analysis project Ga0302274, IMG submission 198755) | Peat permafrost microbial communities from Stordalen Mire near Abisko, Sweden - III_Bog_N2_1 | ecosystem: Environmental > Terrestrial > Soil > Wetlands > Peat | place: Sweden: Abisko...
GTGTTAGACACGTTTCTAACTGACATTCCGCATCAGATCGAGGCCTTGAACGAATTTGTGGAATGTGGAGATGATGCGGGCGCCGCGCGGCAGGCCCACTCCATCAAAGGCGCCTCGGCAAGCGTCGGTGGCGAATCTCTTCGAAAGCTTGCAGCGCAAATGGAAAAAGCGGCAGATGCCGGGGATTGGCACACGGTTATCAACCACATGGACGAATTGGAACTCCAATTCAGTCTGCTCAAAAACGCAATCGAAGAAAATGGGTCTCTGTACGCGAAGTGACGGGGACACGCGGAGAACGGTCATCGAGTCAGCGGAGCCATTCTGCGTGGGTGCGAATGACTCAACGCTGCGGTGCCGCTATCCCTCGGTGGATTTTTGACGATGAACCAACTGTACTGCGGAGTCAGGCGGGACAACAACCCATCTCATAAATAGCTGTGCAGCCGAATCCGGTAGTATGAGACCCGCACCAAAGCGGTCGAACGCGTTCAGCGACTCGATGCAGTTGGTTTATGAGATGGGTTCAAGGGAGCCCAGGCGATGATTGACCGGGAATTACGGCTGCGCCGCATCAAGAAGCGACTTGTTCTGCAAGTTGGCTTTGCGGTTCTTTGCGATGTTATGTTCCTGGCATTTCTATTTCTCATCCAGGAGCGAACGTTTCTCGCCGATTGGATCCGCATTGTCGCAGCGCTGGCAGTTCTGAAACTTGTGCCGCTGCTGATCATCGAGTGGTGGAACTGGAGAATGGCCGCTCGCGCCGCATCCGACATGTGGGCCTTCGGCAACCTCAACTTCGATGAAGTTTCGCGAGAGTTGGCAACCCGCAAAGCTATTGAGGCGGACCTCAAGGACTCAAAGCCTTACATCGACGTGATGCATGACCAGATCGGCGACTCGCTTTCCGAATCGGAGCGCGAGGTTGTGGTGGTAATCGAGCAGATCGATTCGTTGAATGCAAGGAGCGAGGAGCAAAGGCACCATATCGCGGGATCCGTGAAGAGCGCCGGCGAACTGACGAACAATACCCGCGTCCGGGTGGCGAATAACCAGGGGGTCATCGCCGCAATTGAGATGCAGATGCAGGAACAGACCACTGAACTCGAGGATAATTTCGAGCGTATTCGAGGCCTGGCCGACGATGTTCGGGCGTTGACCCCGCTGATCAAGACCATCACTTCCATCGCCCAGCAGACCAGCCTGCTCGCGCTGAATGCTGAAATCGAAGCAGCGCGCGCCGGAAGCGCCGGTCGCGGATTTGCGGTGGTCGCCTTCGAGGTTAGAAAACTTGCTGTGCTTTCCACCAGGGCCGCCGCCGACATTTCCGCAAAGATTCATGCAACCTGCAGGAAAGTGGACGATGAAATGTCCCAGGCTCGCGCTTCTCTCGAACAGCACGTGGCCAGTAACTCGATGAGGACTCTGACCGCCGACCTGGGTGAGATGCAGATGGAGTTCTGCAAGAATAGCGAGTTGCTGCTGGATGTGATCACCGAGGTGGATGCGAACTATGCGGAGAGTGTCACCCGTCTTTCTGAGGCGTTGGGACACATCCAATTTCAGGATGTAATGCGCCAGCGAATGCAACACGTGCAGGAAGCGCTGATGGAGATGCGCGACCACTTGATGCAGTTGGCCGAAAGGCCGGATCGCCCCGGCTGGGATGGCCTGTTCGGTACCACCTTCAAAGAACTGTTGGAGTCCCATTTGAGCAGCTACAGAATGGCCAGCCAGACGGCCACCCATCTTGCCGTCACCGGAGGCAATTCCGACAGCGACCTCAGCCGGTCGGCGATTGAATTGTTCTGAAGCCTGGCGAAAGGGCGCAAGCATCTTGATCCGGGCAGAAGTCGTTCACCGGCGTTGCCGACCCGCGGGGAATGAAACTGTGCCCCATTCATCGAGCGTTTTTTGGTCGATGAGTGGGAGACGACAAAGGCCAAGTATCGGCCCTCGGGTTCTTCATTGTCCCAATTTGTTTCTTTCTAGTCCCCTACCGGTGTTACCGACCCGCTGCGCATGAAACGGTAGCGCCGATCTCCAGATCGGCTGTCGTGCGGGCGTCCCCGCCCGCGCTCTTCAGGACCGGCCAGGATTGTTTCTTACCATGAATGTTGATGAAGTTGATTCCTGATGAACGAGGTACGGCATGGCGTGGCGGGCGGTGAGGATGGCCGCGAGACGCGGATAATCGGAAGTGTGGACTCGCCCCGCAATCTTCCGCTGTTGAAGGACTACCAGGTCTACCTGCGTGTGGAGAAGGGCCTGCGTCCACTTACCTGCGAGGCCTACGACAACGACTTGAAGTGTTTTGCGGAGTTCATTGAAGGCCGCCAGGGAGTGCTGGTTACGGCAACCCAGCAGGACGTAGCCGCTTTCCTTGAACATTTGCGCAACCATGGAATCGACTCTCGATCCTCGGCGCGCAAGTTGAGCTGCCTGCGCGGCTTTTACAAATGGCTGCTGCTTGACCGGCGCATCCACCACGACCCTACTGTAAACATCGAGTCGCCGAAGGCCTGGAAGGTGCTGCCCAAGTCCCTGGCCGAGAGCGAAGTGGTGGAGATGCTGGAGCGGGCTGAATTGGCCGCATCGCGTCCCCAGGCACATGCCACAGCTTTGCGCGACAGCGCGATCCTGGAGCTCTTATACGCGGCGGGCCTGCGCGTCTCCGAAGTCACAGCGCTTTCCACGGGCGACTTGTCGCTGGACGCCGGGCGCGTGCAGGTGCGCGGCAAAGGCGATAAGGAGCGCATTGTTCCTTTGGGCAATGCGGCAATTCAGTCGTTGGAAAAATATCTGCGCGAGGGCAGGCCTCATTTGGCGCGCATCAGTTCGTCGCGAAAGTCCATTGCGGCCCGGCAGGACGCTACCCGGCTGTTTCTTTCATTGGGGGGAATGCCCCTGACGCGCGGTTGGGTCTGGCGCCTGGTGAAGAATGCGAACCCGGAAGCCAGCCCGCACCGGCTGCGCCACAGTTGCGCCACGCACATGGTGGAGCACGGCGCCGACCTGCGCAGCGTGCAACTGATTCTGGGCCACGCCGACATCTCCACCACGCAGGTATATACGCACCTGGCGCTGGGCCGGTTGAAGGCGGTCCATCAAATGCATCATCCCCGCGGAAAGCGCACCGTTCCCGATTCCGGCCCTGGTCTGGAGTTTGCTCAGGAGTTTGCTCTGGAATTCGCTCAGGAGTTTGCCCAGGAGTCTGAGACCGCCCCAAGCCAGGTGGAAGCGAAGCCATGAGCGCTCCGGTTGTCACTTCGGTTGAACCGTCTCTCGCGTCGCTGGTCCAGGACTACCTGGGCGTGCTGGCCAATGAGCGTAGAGCATCCGCACATACGTTGCGCGCCTATCGCCGCGAATTGCAAGGCTTTGCGGCATTTGTCACGGAGCGCTATGGCAGCGATCAATCAGCGGAGGGAATTGAACACACACAGATTAGAGCCTATCTTGGCACGCTCTATGACCGCGGTCTCTCGAAAGCTTCGGCTGCGCGCGCCCTCGCCGCGGTGCGCAGTTGGTTCAAGTGGCTGGCGCGCGCGGGTTACGTGGATAAGAATGCGGCTTCGCTGGTGGCCACTCCGCGCCTGCCCAAACATCTGCCGCGCGTTCCCTCAATTGAGCAGATGAACCGCGTGGTGGACTCGGTGGACAAGGACGCCGCAAGCTGGCCGGCGCGCGACAGGGCTATCCTGGAGATGCTTTACGGTTGCGGTATCCGCAACGCTGAATTGACCGGGCTGAATCTCAACGATATTTACTGGGCCAACGAGGCGATCCTGATTCGCGGCAAAGGGCAGAAGCAACGTTATGTGCCTTTGGGAGATGCGGCCGCGCAGGCGTTGCGTGCCTATCTTGCCGAGCGTTCCGCGCGGCTGGCTGCAAACAGCAAGGGAAAGCGAGTGGCCACGCCGGCGTTGTTTCTTAATTTGCAGTTACGCGGCCTGGGCAAACCGGGCGGTGAAGCGCGATTGACCGTGCGCAGTGTCGGGCGAATCGTGAAGCGCATCGCCGTTCTGCGCGGGCTTTCCGCGGACGTGCATCCGCACACGCTTCGCCACGCTTTTGGGACTCATTTGCTGGAAGAGGGCGCTGATCTGCGCGCAATTCAGGAGCTTCTCGGCCACGAACGGCTCTCTACCACGCAGCGCTATACGCAGCTGACGACCGCGCAGTTAGAGTGCGTCTATGACCGCACCCATCCGCGGGCTAAGTAAGGCTCGACCCGCGCTTCCAGGATAATAGATTTGTTAGACTCCCTTCAGTGACAGATTCAATCCATCATCGCAAAGAGCCTCCCGGCGAGTGCCCCAGGTCCCTCGCACCTGGAGACTTGGGAAAGCATGAAGCTCCATCTCGTCTGGGTGCGCCTCAAACGGCCCCGCGCCAGGCGCCACGAAAGGGATGGGGCAAAGCTAGCAGAGAGCTTGGGGCCCGCGGTGACGATGCATTGGTATTTCCCGAGCTAGTGAACGAAGGGGACGCAGAATTGAATTGGTGAAGCAGGGCATCTGCCTGTGAGCCCCAAGACTAGAAAATGCGATTATCTTCCAATGGCACGCTGCATTTGCGGACTGGTTGGCAGCGCATCGCAGAGCGCCAATGCGAGCAACGGATAAGCCGTTCCGCTGTAGGTGATGAACTGCCAGCCGTCGCGGTTCAGTGACCGCGTATACCATCTGCCGGAGGATCGCTGGTTGGTCAGCAGCCAGGAAACCCCGCGCTGAATGTGGGGATCGTTCGAGGGAACGCCGGCCTTGCGCAGGGCGATGATGGCAAGCCCGGTCATGTGGCCGTCGCTGGGCGGATCGGCAAGCTCCAGTTCCGCTCTCAGCTTTTCCGCGCGATTGCCTTTTCCCCACTCTTCGGGTTTCGCAAACGTCCTGATCGACCATCCACCGTCGACCCTTTGATGGTTCAGGATCATCTGGATCAATTCCTGCCTGCGCTGGTCACTGAGCAGGCCGGGAAGTTCCGTTGATGCCCACAACAAGTCTGTTCGATCGTAATCGCCCTGCATGTTGCTTTCCGAGCGCAGGAGTTTTTCGAGCAGTTGAACTTTCGCCTCAACCAGCGTTCCACGCTGTTGCGCGAGCCAGCCCGGCGCATTGCCCACCGCGCGCGCTGCCACGGTTGCCAACTGGAAACGTTTGGACTCAAGCGGCGGATTGTTGTCGTCGCTGATGGTCCAGGTGCCGTCGGCACGCTGCAGCCTGAACATCATGTCCAGGGCTTCGGCCGTCTCCGGCGACAAACGATGCGTCACGTTTGCATCCCAGATGGCCAGGCCGGCGGCCACATACACCTCTTGTGTCGAATCATAGTCCGGCCGCAGATCGGCGGGATCGGTGGCCTGCTCTTCGCGCAGTGTGGCGACAAAGAAATCGCGCAGCTCCTTTTGCGGCTGCCCCAGTTGCGGAGTGAGCAGGGGCCGCACCACCATGTAGGAACCATTGGTGTGGCAGGCCACGCACTTCCAGTCACTCGTCCAGGCCAACGCGCCTTGCTCCATGTAGTCAACGGCCAGTTGGGGGTTGAAGGGAATCTTGCCCTCGGACGGTGAGGGCCGGCCATAGGTGACGGATTTCAGATGATATTGATACTGAAATGGCCCGTTCCAAGCGGCATTTGTCGCCGTACGCCGCAGCTCGAGCGGCATGGAGTGATGGTCGAATGTCCATATGCCTTGAATAGATGCTCCGTCGGCGCTCAATTTGCCGGTGTATTCCCCCTTGTCGCCCGTGAGGCTGAACTTCAAATCGGCGCCATTCAAAACCAGGGAGTCTACGTGCAAATCATCGTGGACAAATTCGACATGAAACGCAGGAACGTCCCACCCGCCCTTATCGTTTTTCGCAACATCGAGGACCATCCGGCGCGCGTCTGAATCCAAGTTGAAAGTCCCCTGCCACGTGGCCGCAATATCCTGCGCCGCGAGCGTGCCGGCCATCAGGGTAGCGAGCCCCATCAGGCAAAGGATTCGGATTCTCAACGGCGATTTCTCCGTGCAGCGGGATTCACCTGTCTCCGGTTGTTAGCAGGCGCTAGAAGCTGATTTTCCGGTTCGGAAACCAGGTGAGCTGGATGTTAGTGGTCGTAACCGTCTGCTGGCCGGGAAGGTAGATGGGAGCCTTGTAATGCTCATAGGTAAAGCCTCCATTCACCTCAAAATCCTTGCCAATGCGCTTCACCACCTGAAAGTTGATGTCATTCAGGGTGGTTCCGTATTCGATGATAGGGGTGGGGGGGGTGCCCGGGGCTTCGATAAAGTCCTTCGCCGCCTTCTGAATGCGCGTGCTTACCTGAAACCATTCGTTCCCGCTGAAGTGATAAGTAACCCAGGCCTGGCCGCCTTTGTCTTCGCGGCCGATCCAGTCGCCGAAAAGCTGGCCGTTATTGGTGTAGCCCTGGCGCTGAACGTCCTCATAGTACATAAATTGGCCCTGGGTGCTTCGTGAGACTGGCGGGTCGGTAGAGATGCCTTCCACGCGCGCATCCAGTTTTGGAACGCCCGGCACGTGGGAGAGATAGAGGCCGGGCCGCCACGAAGCGCGCCGGGGCGCATCTGCGGGTGAAACATCATCGTGCACTTCCGAGTCGCAGTAGAGCGTGAGCCATTTACGGACAAAGGGAAGCCGGTAAGAAAAGTCGAAGGCGCCAAAGCGGGCGCCGGGATCATCGGGGCTGTTCTTGACATCTCCATTGGGTGCGGAAAGGCTGAAAAAGCTCCGCAGGAAGGAGTGAATGTTGATGGGCTCGTGATTTTTGCCGCCCCAGATGACAGCGCGTTGGAAGCCCAATTCAACGTTCTCCGTAGGCCGGAAGCTGACCTTCTCGCTATGCACCCAGGGGTCGAATGGATACGTGTGGCCCTTGAGCGGGCCGGCCAGGAACTCGTAACGGAAGGGCCCGGTGATCCTGGAGAGTAAAGGAACTTTCAGGGGCTCCACTCGATTGATGCGGAACGAGTAGATGTTTTCGGCGTTGTTGGAATAGGCCATGCCGCCGCCCACACCGGGTCCCAGCCAGTCATCCTGTTTGCCGAAGGAGATTTCGTGGTTGAGGAACTTCGCAGATATGTACGCTTCCATCACGCGCCCCTGGGTTGCTGAAGCCACCGGCCCATACGGAATGGTGCTCTGCAGGTTGAGCGGGAGCGGGGTGCATCCAACCCCTGATAGATTGCAGGAGTTGGTGAAGTAGTTGGTGGTGCCGTCGAGCGTGGCCAGCGCCTGGGTAAGCGTCGCGGAGTAGCCGGCAGCTGAGGCAGCGCCCTGGAATTCGCCACGAGCATAAATCAGAAACCTGCCTGCGGAGGCATATCCGCCTGCGCCGGAGTAGTTATTGAAGCCGTTGGCATAGGGGCGCCCATAGTCGTTAACGATGGTGGAACCCAGGTGATAGCTGTCGCGGAGAGGCGTCCCGCTGATCCCGCGCACGACGGAATAGACCGATTCGAGGCGTGTGCTGCCTTGGTGCGGAAGGCAGGGGCCCTGGATATCGTTACGCAACTCGTGCATCAACGCCTCATAAATCCCCTGTGCCTCGTCCAGCGCTGGCGAATCTTCTTCGTCATCAATACGAGCACCCGTCTCCTCGAGCATGTGCTCGATGCTCGAACGGGTCCATGGGCGCATCCCGAGAAACACGGTATCTACATAGCCGAGAGAATAGAGCCGGAGAATGGCTGGATAAACCCAGCTGTCCACCGGGATGTAAGGGGAATCTAGATGCGAAGGCGCGCAGTCGGGGGCCGGCCGGTCCGGAACTTTAGCTCCCTCGGCGGCCACTGGCGCCGCACCTGGTTCTTCTGCCGCGAGGATTTGAGGGACGGCAAGGACTGCGATCGAGAGCCCCGCACTGAAGATTGCACAGCAGATAGCTGAGACTTTGACGGAAACTCGGCTCACCTTCATGTCCCCACTTTATCACTCGGCCTTTCAGGCCTGAACCGCCCTACCGGAGTTTCATTTGCCGTGGAATCAGCGCTTCCGAGGAGTCCGGAGAAGCGGGCCCAGCGACTCCACTACGGCGGCGTCAAGTTCCGCGCGAAAGCCGGCGATAATTTCCGCCTTCATCCCCTTGGTGAATAACCCCTTGCGGTTAAGGTAATTCTCCATATTCATGAGTGGATGGCTGGTTGCGTCCGGACCCTTCCATTGCTGGCACTCAACAAATGTCGGGCCAAAACCTTGCCTGGCGTGGGCAATGGACTCCGAGGCGACGCGATAGACGGCGACCACATCGCATGCGTCGACGGTCATGATCGGGAAGTCCACGGTCGGTGTCTTCCGGGGCTTCCAGCTAACGAAGATTGTAGGGAGACGATGGAGCGAGGCAAGCCGCAGCGCTTCCGCCCATGCGCTTTGTTCCGCATCGCCGCCACCGGAGACAAGTACGCTGATTCTCTTGTTCTCATTTGCTGGGTTGGCGCCGGTGCCCGATGCGGCGTCGTTGCGGGTGGGATCCTTTCGCGAAGTTGCGAATCCCTGCCGGAGAAGCCGGAAAACATCAACCAGCGGCGCGCCTATGACGAACCGGGAAATGAGATCCAGTCGTGGGGCAGCAAGGGTGTCGTCCGGCAACAGGTCATTCAGCACACCCACCAGGGCTGCTTCGCGGCCCCTTGGGGGGAACTGAAAGTCCCGGTTAGCGTCGCCGGACGTCGGCAGGCGGTCGCGCTCAACCCGGATGCGCTCATCGAGCAGGCGGCACTTCAGCATGTTGGCGTAAAGCTGGAGCAGTTTTTGGTTTGAAATGAGCGAGAAGGCGTCCTGAGCGGGCACAGCTTCGGCGCCTGGAGGTTTGGACTGTTGCTTGTCTTTGAGGGGCATCTGCTGGGGATATCTCCGCTTAGTGGGATTGTATATGGCTGGCGGAAGATGTTTGCCGTGAGGTTCTCGAGGAATCTGCCAATGTGCATTTTGACCACCCCGGAATTCTTGTTACTATGAAGAAGCACATGCACAGCGCTTCCCAAAGCCGCTCCTGTTGTCGCCTGTCGAACACATTCGACGGGTGTCCGCGCTAATCTTTCGATCCCTTTCCACGCCAGATTGAGAAGACGCACCCGTAGCTGAACAGCCGGGTACGTCATCGCCCTGTGCCGGCCTTCAGCAAATCCCCTGAGAGGTCAGCCATGCCGGTCGCCGAAAACGAAATCCCGTCACCCCAGACAATAGCCAGCGATGCCGTTTCGCGAGATTCCGGTCATCTGGGACATCTGCGCCTGCTGGAAGCGGAAAGCATTCATATTCTGCGCGAAGTGGCCTCGGAGTTTGAGCGCCCGGTGATGCTCTATTCCATCGGCAAGGACTCTTCGGTGATGCTGCGTTTGGCGCAGAAGGCGTTTTACCCGGGACCTATCCCGTTTCCGCTTCTGCATATCGACACTGGATTCAAGTTTGAGGAGATGCTGACGTTTCGCGATTCCATGGCGCGCGAGGTGGGGGCCACGTTGCTGGTGTGGCGCAATGAGGACGCGATTGCCGCGGGAACCAACCCGGTCGCTCTCGATACCAAGCGCTGCTGCGGCCTGCTGAAGACGCAGGCCCTGCTGGATGCGCTGAAGCATTACAACTTCAACGCGGCATTCGGCGGAGCGCGCCGCGATGAAGAGAAGTCGCGGGCCAAGGAGCGGATCTATTCGTTCCGCGACGGTGCGGGGCAGTGGGACCCGAAGAACCAGCGACCCGAGCTTTGGAATCTGTATAACGCGCGCATTCATCCGGGCGAAAGCATACGCGTCTTTCCGCTGTCGAACTGGACAGAGATCGATGTGTGGCAATACATCCACGAAGAGAAAATACCGATTGTGGATTTGTACTTTGCCAAGGAGCGGCCCATGGTGGTGCGTGGCGACGCACTGATTCCCACTGAACAAGCGTTTGTCATCCTGCCCGGAGAAAAGCCCCAGATGGTCAAGTCCCGGCTGCGCTCGCTTGGATGCAGCCCATGCACTGGCGCTATTCCTTCTGACGCGGAGACGATTCCTGAAATTATTGCGGAGCTGATTTCATTTCGTTCCTCAGAGCGGGCCAATCGCGTCATCGATCACGACCAGGACGGCTCAATGGAAATCAAGAAGCGGGAGGGCTACTTCTAGATGGGAGCTCTCACGGTTCCAGGGTTTTCGATTGAAGAGTTTCTACGCCAGGAGCGCGGGAAGGACCTGCTGCGCTTTTCCACGGCGGGCAGTGTGGATGACGGTAAGTCCACCCTGATTGGCCGGCTTCTCTACGACACCCAGAGCGTGTACGAAGACCAGGTGCGATCGATCGAAGGGAAGGGAACCACCGCCCCCGGCCAAATTGATTTTGCGCTGCTGACGGACGGGTTGCGGGCGGAACGCGAGCAGGGGATCACAATCGATGTGGCCTACCGCTACTTCTCCACGGCGCGTCGCAAGTTCATCATCGCGGATACGCCGGGTCACGAGCAGTACACGCGCAACATGGCCACCGGCGCATCGACAGCGGATGCGGCGGTGGTGCTGATCGACGCCGCCAAGGGCGTACTGATCCAGTCGCGGCGCCATGCGTACATCGCATCGCTGCTGCGGGTGCGGCATGTGTTGGTGGCCGTCAACAAGATGGACTTGGTTGATTACAACGAGAATGTGTTTCGCGCCATCGAACGAGACTTCAGCACGGTTCTCGACCAGATTGCGGCGGACACCGGCAATCCCGTAGATGCGATTTTTGTCCCGGTCAGCGCGCTCAAGGGCGACAACATCGTTCACGTTTCAAAGGCCATGCCTTGGTATCAGGGGCCTTCGCTGTTGGGTTTGCTTGAGAGCTTGCCGTCGTCGGTAGACACGCGTGACCAGCCGTTTCGATTTCCGGTGCAGCGCGTGGTTCGTCCGGATGCTGCATTTCGTGGATTCGCCGGGCAAATTGCTTCAGGCACGATTCGTCCAGGCGACGAGATCACTGTGCTGCCTTCGGGCAGAAGCGCCGCGGTGGAGCGCATTGTGACCTGGGATGGCGATCTTGCGGAAGCGACTGCGCCCTTGTCCGTAACGCTGGTGCTTGATCGGGAACTCGATATCAGCCGAGGCGATCTGATTGGCTCATCGCAAAAGCCAGCGGCCGTGACCAGGACCCTGAAGGCCGCGCTGGTGTGGATGGATCAGCGTCCGCTCGAGCCGAACCATCGCTATCTCCTGAAGCATACGAGTCAAACAGCGCGCGCCATTGTGACGTCCATCGAACATCGCACCGACATCGGCACCCTGGCGCATGAACAGGCGCAGACGCTGGAGATGAACGGTATTGGCGTGGTTACGGTGCAGCTTCTGCGGCCTATTGCAGTCGACCTCTATGGAAAGAACCGCTCAACCGGCGCCTTCATTTTGATGGACCCGCAGACCAACGCTACCGTGGCCGCAGGCATGGTCACAGCCATAAACGAGGATGGCGGCAGGCGCTCAGCGCCGGCTGTTGCGGGGAAGGTAAACGGTCCGGTAACTGCCGACGAGCGAGCGGCACGGTGGGGCCATCGCGGTGCACTGCTTGAGCTCAGCGGACCTGAATCGTTGATCGACAAGGTCGAGCGATCGCTGTTCCAGCAGGGAATGATCACATCGCGCATTGACACGCGTGATCAGCTTCTCCGGGACCGCCCCGCGCTGCTCGAAAGCATTGTCCAGCTGAAGATTCAGTCTGGCTTTCTTGCCCTTATTGCGGCCGCGAACAACAGCGACAAACTGACAGTGCGCGCTGAGGCCCATCAGATTTCCGTGCCCGTCGACCAGCCGGAGCAAGCCATCCAGGCCGTGCATAAGTTGCTCACCCGCGCAGGAATCGTGAAGGCTTCAGAGAATCTTGATTGGGAAATCTAGAACGTGAGAGGAAAGGTTTCGATGAGCATTGCTGAGATTGCATCGCGAGTGACTGCCAGATTGAATGACGTGCGGGCTGCCCTTGCAGGCGAGGTAACCGGCAGCGGAGATGTTTGCCTCACGTGCAGCTTTCAGGCTGAAGACGTGCTGCTGACCAAGCTGGCGCTGGAACTGGATGCGAACCTCCCGATTCTCTTTCTCGACACCGGTTATCACTTTCAGGAGACCTATGCGTATCGCGATCGCATCGCGCAAGAGTGGAACTTGAACCTGATTAATCTGCTGCCGGAAAAGACAGTTCCCGAGCAGGAAGCCGAGCATGGATTGCTCTATCAATCGGCGCCGGATCAGTGCTGCAAGCTGCGCAAGGTGGAACCGCTCTTCAAGGCTGTAGCTGAGTATCGGGTATGGCTTACCGGGTTGCGCCGGGAGCAGGCAAAAAGCCGCGCCGCGCTTGAGGAATCCGCGCTGTTCACGCTTCCCGGAGGGCGCCAGGTTCTTAAGCTTGCGCCGCTTGCCGAGTGGACGACACAGGAAGTTTGGTATGCCTGCGAAGAACTCTCAATTCCGTTGCTTCCGCTGTATGCGCGCGGATACTCATCGATCGGCTGCGAGCCATGTACCTCGCTTCCACTGGATCCCAATGATCCGCGGTCGGGCCGCTGGGCCGGTCGCAAGGTCGAGTGCGGTATTCACATTGAAGCAGCGCCGGCGAATTAGGAGCGGTGCAAGGAAGTTGAGGAAACCATGCAGTATCTGATTGGATTTTTCATTGCTCTATTCATCGCGTTGACAGGAGTTGGCGCTGGCACGGTCACTGTGCCGGTATTGATTCTGTTTCTTGGAGTGCCAGCGCCTGTGGCCGTCGGCATTGGCCTGATGTTCGCGACAGCCGTCAAACTCATTCTGGTTCCGGCGCAGATTGCCCGCCGCAATGTAGCATGGCGAACCCTCGCATACATGCTTGCCGGCGGAGTACCGGGTGTGATCGCGGGGTCGCTGTTCCTGAAGCATCTGGTGACGTTTGGCCCGCAGACCCTGCTGAATGCGCTGCTGGGAGCGATTTTGGTGACAACGGCGAGTTGGCAGATTTATGTGTTCTTCCGGCCGTTGAAGCAGGATGCGAATCAAAGAGACCGCAGCCCCCTGTTGACATGGCTCATGTTGCCGGTGGGCGCGGAGGTTGGATTCTCGTCTGCTGGTGCGGGCGCTCTGGGGTCTGCAGCCCTACTGAGCCTCACGCCTCTTCTGCCTGCTCAGGTAGTGGGAACCGACATCGCATTTGGGTTCATCATCTCGCTCATCGGCAGCGGCGCGCATTGGTTCTCGCACACTGAGAATATGGATTTGCTGATTCATCTCATTGAAGGCGGCGTGGGCGGCGCCATAGTGGGTACTATTATCAGCACGCGTGTTCCGCGCAGGCAGTTGCGCTTTGCACTCTGGGTCTGGCTACTGTTTCTGGGCGGGCAATTCCTGGTCAACAGCTACCAGGCATGGGCTGCACCGCAGAAGGCGCCGGCGAGCCAGACGCATGTTGCGAAGACAAAGTAGTCTAGGCATTGAGGACAATGCGATCACTTTTCAACTTCCATGGCAAGCGAACCTCTCGGACTGCCGCAAAGACTGCATCGAGGTGAGCTCTGTAACAGGGCATGACTTCAGTCGGGTCGCAACACGCCCCCTTGCCGCCAATGGTGGCTGCGCAACCCCCACTACTCGGTTGAATAAAACGCCATCATGAAGCGGTAGTAAGACCACAGATCGACCTTGGAAGACATCTCGTAGGTTGAGTGCATCGATAACAACGGAATGCCAACGTCGAGAACTTCCATGTTGCGCATGGAGAGGAATCCACCGATCGTGCCGCCGCCGCCCACATCGACCCTGGGCGTCTGTGTCTGCCAGGCAATGTGATTGTTGTCGAGAATATGCAGGACACGGGCGGTGAATTCCGAGTTGGGATCGAACCCGGCGCCGTACATTTTGATGGCGACTCCATAGCCGACGATGGCGGAGTTCGAGTTCTCAGAGTTCATCGGGAAGATGGGATTGACGCCGTCGTTGGTGTCGGCCGAAAGCACTTCAGCGTGGGCCAGCGCGTTGCGGACATCCAGAGCAGTTGCGGGTTTGGCCTGCGCGTCGATGAGCGCAGTGAAGGCCGAATCAAGGAACTCCGAGCCTGCGCCCGTGTCATTGACGGAACCAACTTCTTCAAAATTTGTAATGTAAGCCATGGCTGTCTCTCGCGGCGTCCCCTTCAGATCGAAGAGGGAACGCGTGGCGGAATAGGCGGAGAGCTTGTCGTCCTGACCCCAGGAACCGACTAGGCCACCATCTATGCCGACGTCCGCTGGCTGCGTGGCGGGAACAAGCTCCAACTCCGCGGCGACGAGATCCTCTTCGCGAATCTTATATCGCTCGCGGAGTGTGGCCATCACCTGCTCCGCGACGGACGAGTCCGGGCCGGGAATGCTGCCGATGACCGGGTTCATCTCTTCGCCGGAGAAGACCTCGGTGTAGGTGCGCGTGCGCAAAAGACGGTCGGAATGAGGCGCCGCGTCGGGAATCACGAAGACAGGATCGCCGGGCGCGAAGCCGATGTTGACGTCGATGGCTCGTCCATCCACCGTGTCGATGCGGCCTACCAGCGCCATGGGCAGGTTGGCCCACTGGTAGCGTTTGATGCCGCCGTAGGGAATTGTCTTGAGCAGGGCTACGGAGCCGGGCGCGTTGACTACGGGTCGAGCCTTGAGGTTGATGTGCGGCGAATCCTGATGAGCGGCAACCATGCGTGAGCCGGACTCGATTGGATTGTTACCGATGACAGCAAAGAGCACTGCGCGGCCGCGATTGTTGAGGATCAGACGCGCACCGGGCTTGACCTGCGAGGGCGAGGTGAAGTCCTCAAAACCCGCTGCGTGTGCAAGACGTATCAACTCGGCGGCAGAGAGCGCGGCCGACTTGGCGTGGCGCATGTAGTCCTTGTAAGGCTCGGCGAACTGCATCACCTGTTTCTTCTGGTCAGGAGTAAGGGTGAGCCATGCGGATTTGGCAGCGACCTTCCCGGCGTCATTGCCCGTGTCTTTAGTCTGGGCGAAACAGGAGAGTGAGAGCGCAGCGAGGACGATAGCGGAAGGCAAAGTCGAAGTGAAACGCATGCCTGAATATTACTTGCGATCCATCGGCATGTCATCTTGCTTTGACGACGCCGGCTGCGCCTGCCGGCGCCTTCTTCCGCAGGGAGACCTTACACTCTATGCATGAGCATCACGCGCAGAGAATATCTTCATACGGTGAGCGGGGTCGCATTGTCTGCCATCGCCACTCGCCAGGGATTTGGTCTGATCTCCCTTGATGCGGCGCCCCCAACCTTGCGGATGGCCGCCGCCGCCAAATGCATCGTTTACGGCTCCTGCAGCGA
>Ga0302274_10002977_pt1 | contig 15258 bp, 6 predicted proteins | sample III_Bog_N2_1_FD_198755 | JGI IMG/M metagenome (GOLD analysis project Ga0302274, IMG submission 198755) | Peat permafrost microbial communities from Stordalen Mire near Abisko, Sweden - III_Bog_N2_1 | ecosystem: Environmental > Terrestrial > Soil > Wetlands > Peat | place: Sweden: Abisko...
AGCATGTATGGTAGGAGTATTTATTTTATTAAGATATTTAAAATGATAATATTTTTTAATGTCTCCTTGCCCCAGAGCTACTATTTCTCCACTTGCATTACCTGCTTCTAAAGAGTCAGACAAGCATAATACAGCAGTATCTGTTTTGCTGTTGTTAACCACATTTACAATATCATCTGTAAATTCATTTGGGCTAAAATAAATTCTTTTTTTATTGTCGTAAATCTCAAAGCTAGAAGTATCCCCTCTTTCAAAAGTAAAAATGGGTTGACGAGTATAATAACTAAATGGCAAAACCCATGCATCGTTTCCACCAATAAATGGATAGCGGCCGAGATGATTTTTAACAATAAATTCACCTGCAACCACGATTTTAGAGAAAGGATAATTAAAATCCAGGCAATAAAAATAGATACCTACACAAGCTTGAATTGTTATTATCAGATAAAATACAGTTTTTCTTAGGGCATCCAATGACCTGTTCACCTTACTAATGAAGTTTAAGTATGACGTACTTGTACTTTTATACATCATTTGGAATATTGTAGAAACTAAATTTTGATTGGCAGTGGTATAACGTTCAAGCCAAAAACAAATAAACAATGCAATAAAAAAATGCCCGTAATATCTTGGTGAGATCCAATAGTGAGGTAAATAAAGAAGAAACGCTCCAATTATAAATAAAAAGACGAAGTACAAAAAAAATATCCTGGCCTTTTTAAGGAAGGCAAGTGCAATCATCAGAATAAAAAATATTGATAGAAAAGAATTGAAAGGCGTATTGAAATGATAAAAAATTGAGGAGCACCAGCTACCTAAATCAGTGGAATAAGGTATAGGAAAATAAGCCATTAATGGTTGTTGGAGCACAGAGGTTAAGAACGACAGGTCGAATCCTGGAGGAAATGCCGTATTTACAAAATTTCCTGGCGGAGGAACGATCATGAATATTGAGATACTCCAACCAAACAGTATAATAAGGACAGACCAAACAATAGCTTTTCTTAATTTAGAGTCAGAATATATTGTCGTACGTTCGTCCCATAGTATCAGTATAATGTAAAAAGTTAAACCACCCGACATTAAAAGGCCGTATAAGCTGCTATTAGCAAGAAGAAATAAAAGAAGAGATATCCAAATAAATGTTAATGGTTTAAGTGCCTGCTGAACCGATGATTTATTTTGATAATAGCTCACTCCAAGAATGCAGCAAATAGATATAATAGAAAAAACACCAAGAACATAACATCGGCTTATTTGCGCATATTCATAAAATACATAGTACCCAAAACCAATTATTATCTTTTCAATTAATGTAAAAGGAGAATATAGAAACAAGAGAAAAATACTGGCTGTAGCGATTATAATATGTACAACCTGCATGGCTATTATGTTAGATGTAAACCGAGTGATAACGAAAAGAATGAGATGCCATAGTGCCGGGTGGCCCTCGTAACGCCTATTGAAAAATAAATTACTTAATGAATGACTATTCATAGCAATTTGAAAAGACTGGAACTCATCTGTCCATGGCTCGTGATGAAATATTCCTATTAGTTGAATAATGAAGAAAATAAGCGCACAGGTAATTGCCGTTTTAAGATTTGCTCTTACTAAAGCAATAGTACCTGGATAAGTAGTATAAGTGTTTTCCATTTACTTCTTATGAAGTGATATAGCAAAAGGTATTACGCAAGTATAATCAAAAAATAATTGGATGTGTTTTTAATGCCTTTTAACCAGGATAGCAGGTTTTGACGCTGAATAATTATACATTGTATTATATTTAGAATTGCCTCTTGGAATTACCAATATAATAGTTTTATCTTCAATTGTTTTCGGCTTTCTGGCCAATTAATAGGGTCATATCATTGAGATATAGATTTAGGATTTTGAAATTTAACGATAAATTATTAGTTTTATTAAATAGTTTTAAATGTGTTACAATGTTTAAACTTGTTTCATTTATTCCTAATATTTTATATAAATCAATGTATATTCAAATAATTGCCGGCAGTAGTTCGCTTCATAGCGGCAGCTATTAATATATTTTTCACTTTTTTTAGAATTTATGACTTCATTTGAGGCTAATCTGCAATTTCACTTTTTGTTAGGAACTAATTGTAATCGGTTCTCGTTTAGTGATACTTAAAACTATAAATTATAGTATGAATGGTTAATTATTAGTTAACACTATCAACTATTAAGAAAAAAATGTTACTTTTGCCTGTTGCATAAAATTTAAGTACTAGATTGTTTTAAATTTAATTACCATTAAAGACAATAAATGAGGTTTGCTGCTATAATAAAAACAGGGTTTAGAATTAAAAGTATTTATAAAGGCGTTTTTATTCTCATTGGCTTTGCCGCTGTATCATTACAGGTTTCTGCGCAAAGTAAAAATGCAACTGATACTAGCCAAAATTTAACATTACAACAGTGCATTGATTATGCTATTCAAAATCAGCCTGCCTTAATGCAGTCTTTAATTAATATATCCATTACAAAAAAAACTAATGATATAGCTTTATCCGCATGGTTACCCCAGGTAAATTTTAATGCCAACCTCACACATTATTTTCAGTTACCAACATCATTTGCAACAAATCAGGAAAACCCGGGAGGACCATTGTTGCCGGTAAATGCAGGCTTATATAATAATTCTATTCCTGAGTTATCAGCTACCGAAACAATTTTTAACCCAAGTGTTTTATATGCTGCCAGTAGTGCACACTTATATGTAAAACAATCGCAACAGGCTTCTGATAGCACTAAAATAGAATTGGTGGCTTCGGTAAGTAAGGCTTTCTATAATTTGTTACTTACTATTCAGCAGATAAGTGTCTATAAGGAAGATACAGCCCGTCTTGCTAAAAACTTAAGAGATACATATCATCAGTATGTAGGAGGTATAGTTGATAAGACTGATTATAAAGAGGCCACTATAACATTAAACAATTCTTTGGCACAATTAAAACAAGCTAATTTAAACGTGACCCCCCAATATTCTACACTTAAACAATTGATGGGTTTTCCTCCTGAAAAGCAATTTACAGTACAATTTGATACGACCCAAATGCTGCAGGAAATAGCTATAGATACTACCCAACAATTACAATACCAGCAGCGTATAGAGTACCAGGAGCTTCAAACTGCAAAGAGCATTCAAAGTAAAATAATAAACTATTATAGATTTGAATTTTTGCCTAATCTCTCAGCATTTTATGATTATAATTATGAGTTTGAAAACAACTCATTTTCAAGCTTATACTCACATGCTTATCCATATTCTTTAGCAGGCTTAACACTTAGTATTCCTATTTTTACCGGGTTAGGCCGAATAGAGAACGTTCAAAAAGCTAAATTACAGGAAAAACTATTGGATTGGGACGATGTTAACTTAAAATCCACTATTTATACTCAATATGAAACTGCTTTAGCTAATTATAAAAGTAATTTGTACGACTTGCACATTATGCAAACTAATGTGGAAATGGGCAAAGATGTATATAGTGTGGTATCATTGCAATATAAACAGGGAATAGTGCCCTATCTTAATGTAATTACAGCTGAATCAGATTTAATAACATCAGAAATAGGATATTTAAATGCTTTGTTCCAGTTATTATCAAGTAAAATAGACTTGGAAAAGGCGATGGGGACTATTTCAACTAATCATTAATGCGTCAAATTAATTGCTTCTATGAATAAAGTAATATTGAGCGTGGTTTTAGTAAGTTGCCTGGCATTATTTTCGTGTCAGCAAAAACCAGCGGCACCAAGCCAGGTAGTTCCGGTAAATCTCTTTACCGTAAAAGCGCAGCAAGCCTACTATTATGATAAATTTCCATCTACATCAGAAGCGCTTAGCCAGGTTAACCTTTTACCTCAGGTACCGGGTTATATCAGGGGAATATTTTTTAAAGAGGGCACCCACATTCACAAAGGTGATAAATTATATGAAATTGACAGGCAGTTGTACCAAGAGGCTTATGATCAGGCTGAAGACAATTTAAAAGTGGCACAGGGCAACCAGGTACAAGCACAACAAGATGCTGACCGCTATACGTACCTGAACACTTATGATGCTATTGCCAAACAAACACTTGATCATGCAGTTATTGCATTGCAAAATGCAAAGAGCTCTGTTGCGGCGGCTGAACAGACTTTAAAAACAGCACAAACTAATTTGAGCTACTCTGTAATAACCGCTCCGTTTGATGGAACCATTGGTTTTAGCCAGGTTAAATTGGGGGATTATGTAGTAGTAGGGCAAACCGTATTAAATACAATTTCTACTGACAACCCTATGGCAGTTGATTTTTTAATAAATGAAAAGCAATTATTACGATACGAGAATATTGAAAAAGGTAAGGGGAATATTCCTGATTCTTTATTTACGATAATATTGCCGGATGATTCGATTTATCCTTATCAGGGTAAACTTTCTGTAATTGACCGTGCTGTTGACCCTCAAACGGGTACCGTGAGGGTGCGCATTGAATTTGCCAATCCCGATTATTCTTTGCGTGCGGGTATGAGTTGTGTGTTAAGAGTACATAACCAAGATAATACGCCCCAATTAATTATTCCTAATAAAGCTATTGTAGAACAAATGGGTGAGTATTTTGTATTTGTTGCCAAAGACACCATTATAACCGATACGAGTCATAAACAAACTGCAGATACCGCTCAGCAACGTCCAAAACTTATTGCGTTGGAGAAAAAGGTACAGCTAGGGCAGGTTATTGGCGCCAATGTTATAGTAAGGGCTGGAATTAAAGAGGGGGATAAGGTTGTGGTTGACGGTGTACAAACATTACATGATGGTTCAAGGATAACAACATCTAATAAACCACAAGGCGCCCAACAAGGCGGAACTGGCAGACAGGATAAACAAGGTGGGGGCACGAAGGATAGCACTAAAAACGGCCGAAATAAAAGTTAACATTGATTTTTTTATTTATCAGATGATAGGTGGTGTATGATAGCTAATACATTTATTAAAAGACCCGTAACTGCCATCGTTATATCTGTAGTATTAGTACTTGCAGGCACTATTTGCATTACTAACTTACCGGTTGACCAATACCCAAATATTACTCCTCCGTTGGTGCAGGTTGCCACTCAATATACAGGAGCCGATGCTCAAACTGTTGAACAAACAGTTGCCACACCAATAGAAGAACAGATCAATGGCAGCCCTGGCATGGAATACATGCAAAGCAATAGTACCAGCAATGGGCAAATGAATATAAATGTAACTTTCAATGTTGGAACCAACATTGATGTTGCCACACTTGATGTTCAGAACCGTGTAAGTATTGCAGAACCCTTACTGCCACAAGTGGTGAGCCGCCTTGGAGTAACGGTACGCAAGAGAAACCCAAGTATATTGATGTTGGTGGCAATTTATTCTCCAAAAGGTACACACAACATTACCTTTTTAGACAATTACACTAACATTTTTATACAAGATGCATTGCTCCGTGTGCCCGGTGTAGGAGATATTTTTACTCGCGCCGATAATTTTAGTATGCGTGTATGGATGAATCCCGACAAGATGGCATCGTATAGTTTAACACCACAGGATGTGATTAATGCCTTAAATGAACAAAATGTTCAAGTGGCAGCAGGTTCAGTGGGTGTGCCGCCGCAAAATAGATCCCAAACATTTGAATTAAGTATTCTTGTAAACGGGCAATTAAGTAAAGTTTCTGATTTTGAAAATATAATTGTTAAAACAATACCATCAACAGGCGAACTCGTTTACCTTAAAGATATTGCAAGAGTGGAATTGGGCAAATTTACATTTTCCAGCAATTCGTTTGTGGATGGTAAGCGGGCATCTTACCTTTTAGTTTATCAAACACCGGAAAGTAATGCTTTACAAACAGCCGATGCAGTATATGCTGAAATGGAGCAATTGAAAAAAACTTTCCCTACGGATGTGGATTATAAAGTGCCGTTTGAATCGGTTACTGTGATAAAAGTTTCAATGAGTGAGGTGGTAAAAACACTTCTCCTGGCTTTAGGTTTGGTAGCTATTGTAGTGTTTCTGTTTCTTCAAAATTGGCGATCGACACTTATTCCGGTGCTTGCCATTCCGGTATCCATTATTGGCACATTCTGTTTCTTTATACCACTCGGCTTTACCATAAACACATTAACCATGTTTGGCTTTGTGCTGGCTATTGGAATTGTAGTTGATGATGCTATTATAGTGGTAGAAGCTGTACAGCATTACATTGATAAGAACAAGATGTCGGCAAAAGAAGCTACTTACCAGGCTATGAAAGATATATCGGGCCCGGTAATAGCCATTGCACTTATATTGGCGGCAGTATTTGTGCCGGTTGGTTTTATACCCGGTATTGTTGGACGAATGTATCAGCAGTTTGCGATCACTATTGCCATATCAGTAGTACTTTCAGCATTTGTAGCACTATCATTAACCCCTGCGCTGTGTACGCTGTTATTAAAACCATCTCACTTAGATGAAAAGGCGAAAGGGTTAAATAAACTTTTCTTCCATTTTAATAATTGGTTTGAAAAATTAACGGGGAGTTATACCAATGGTGTAAAACGGGGTATTAAGGGTTCAAGATTTGTAATTATTTTATTGTTATGCATAGGTATAGGTGCTTATTTATTATTTAAGAACAAGCCTGCAGGGTTTATTCCTTCAGAAGATGAGGGACGTATTTATGTTACCTATCAATTGCCCGAAGCATCTTCTACAACACAATCAGTTGATGTTATAAATAAATTAATGGATGTGATACACTCAACCCCCGGTGTGTTACACTTTGCTGCTTTGGCAGGGTATAATGTAATAAATTCAGGAATTGAATCTAACTGTGGTACAGTTTTCTGCCAGATGAAACCTTGGGATGAACGTGATAAGCCAAGCGAACAAGTACCGGGCATTATTGGTGAAATGAAAAAACGTATTGCTGCCGCAGGAATAAAAAATGCTAATGTAGTGGTTATCTCACCACCACCAATTCCCGGCATAGGACAAGCAGCAGGTTTCAGTATACAGATAGAGCAACGTAGTTCAACAGATAATCTTCAAACTTTTGAATCGGTTGTAAGAAAATTTGTGGCCGCGGCTAACAAAAATCCGGACATAGCAGGAGCATTTAGTTTTTATGGCGCTCATACACCAAGCTATAAATTAACCGTAGATCGTGAAAAGTGTAAAAAACTGGGTGTTAATATTTCTGATGTATTTACTACCATAGAATCGTATATGGGTAGTTTGTATGTAAATGATTTTACACTTTATAATAGAACCTTTCATGTGGTTGTGCAGGCAGATACTGTGTTCCGTAGTATGATATCGGATATGAATAAATATTATGTGCGCAACCAGGCTGGAGAGATGTTGCCATTGGGAACCCTTATCAGCTATCAACCCACAGAAACGGCACCTTTAATAACACATTTTAATATCTACCGCTGTGCTGAAGTGGATGGGGCAGCTGCACCAGGCCGTAGCAGCGGCGATGCCATAGTAGCGCTTAAGGATGTTGCCGCAAAAGTTTTACCACAAGGATATAGTTATGACTTTTCAGGGTTGAGTTATGAAGAATTAAGAGCAGGTTCAACTACTATTTATATTTTTCTTTTATCTATTGTATTTGTTTTTCTTTTCCTGGCTGCATTATATGAAAGCTGGGCCGTACCACTTTCTGTATTGTTGGCAGTGCCTATAAGTGTATTTGGGGCAATTCTTACACTTACGTTTGTGCCTAGTCTTACTAATAATATTTATGCTCAGATAGGATTAATTACACTAATAGGATTGGCGGCCAAAAATGCTATACTTATCGTAGAGTTTGCAAAGGTGCGTGTTGATAAAGGTGAAGAGCTAATTGAGTCAACACTTGACGCAGTTAGTTTACGTTTGCGCCCGATCCTTATGACGTCATTTGCTTTTATTTTAGGTGTTATGCCTTTGGTATTAGCAAGCGGTGCCGGTGCAGTTGCACGCCGAACAATAGGATTTACTGTACTGGGTGGAATGATAGCAGCATCATCTATTGCCATATTTATTGTACCGGTGCTTTTTGTAGTAATCATACGATTGTCATATGGTAAAGAGCAATTAGCATATCTACAGCAAAATCGTGATAAGTTTGAAAAGAAGGCACAAAAAGTTGAAATGCAAAATATTGATCCCGAATTAGAATTTGATATTGAAGAAGCAAGAGAACAAAACAAACTCGAGTCCAACAAAGGAAGCAATACAGAAACAGGTAAGTAATTATAATATGATCAACACTTTTTTTATTTAAAGGATTATAAGCACCTATGATTGCTAATACGTTTATTAAAAGGCCAGTTACGGCAATTGTTATATCCATTGTACTGGTATTAGCTGGTGCTGTATGTATTGTCATTTTGCCTATTGACCAGTATCCTGATATTACACCACCTATTGTACAAGTGAGCGGCCAGTTTACAGGCGCTGATGCTCAAACAGTGGAACAAACTGTTGCCACCCCAATTGAAGAACAGGTCAATGGTAGTCCCGGTATGGAATACATGCAAAGCAGCAGTACCAATAACGGGCAAATGAATGTGAACGTAACTTTTGGTATCGGAACCGATATTGATGTAGCCACACTTGATGTACAAAACCGTGTTAGTATTGCTGCTCCATTGATACCTGCAGTGGTGAGCCGACTTGGATTAACCGTACGCGCACTTAACCCCGGTATGTTAATGATGGTGGCCATCTATTCACCAAAGGGGACCCACAGTATTACGTTCCTTGATAATTTTACAAATATATTTGTAGAAGATGCCTTGTTGCGTGTGCCCGGAGTAGGTGGTATCAATTCATTCACCGATAATTTTAGTATGCGGGTATGGATGAATCCTGATAAAATGGCGGCTTACAGTTTAACGCCGCAGGATATTATTAATGCCTTAAATGCACAAAACGTACAGGTAGCAGCCGGTTCAGTAGGTGTTCCTCCACAACAAAAAACACAAACATTTGAGTTAGGTATTCTTGTAAACGGACGACTAAGCAAGGTATCCGACTTTGAAAAAATTATCGTAAAAAATAATCCGGCTACCGGTGAGTTAGTTTATCTTAAAGATGTTGCCAGGGTTGAATTAGGCAAATTTACTTTTGCCAGCAATTCTTTTGTTGATGGTAAACGCGCATCGTATCTGCTAATTTACCAGGCACCGGGTAGTAATGCGCTGCAAACAGCTAATGGTGTATATACTACGCTGGCGCAACTAAAACAAACTTTTCCTTCTGATGTTGAATATAAAGTACCTTTTGAACAGGTTACCGTGGTAAAGGTATCTATGAAAGAAGTGGTAATTACTTTACTGGAAACACTGGCTCTGGTTGCTCTTGTGGTATTCCTGTTTCTCCAGAATTTCCGTTCCACACTTATTCCGGTATTGGCTATTCCGGTATCAATTTTCGGCACATTCTGCTTCTTCATACCACTGGGCTTTACCATAAATACACTAACCATGTTCGGTTTTGTATTGGCCATTGGTATAGTGGTGGATGATGCTATTATTGTAGTTGAAGCAGTACAGCATTATATAGATGAGAAAGGAATGTCGGCAAAAGAAGCCACTTATCATGCCATGAAAGATATATCGGGACCGGTGGTTGCTATTGCTTTAATATTAGCGGCTGTTTTTGTGCCCGTTGGTTTTATACCTGGCATAGTAGGCCGTTTGTATCAGCAGTTTGCTATTACCATAGCTATATCAGTGGTGCTTTCTGCATTTATAGCTTTATCATTAACACCTGCATTATGTTCTCTGCTTTTAAAGCCATCAAAAATCAATGAGAATGCTAAGGGACTAAATAAATTTTTTTTCCGGTTCAATAATTGGTTTGAGAACGTAACTAAAAAATATTCTAACGGAGTTCAGCGTAGCATTAAAGCATCAAAATATGTAATTGTTTTATTGGTTTGTATTTGTGTAGCTGCTTTCATTTTGTTTCAGAAAAAACCATCAGGCTTTATTCCCTCTGAAGATGATGGTAGTTTATATATAACATTTCAATTGCCCGAAGCATCATCTACCGCCCAATCAGTAGCTGTTATGACCAAGCTGATGAATATAGTTGCTACAACCCCCGGCGTAGCGCATACAGCAGCCCTCTCAGGATTAAATGTAGTTAACTCTGCTACCAATTCTAATTGTGGTACCGTGTATTGCCAGCTTAAACCATGGGATGACCGCAGTAAATCAAGTGAGCAAGTGCCCAACATTATTGGTGTAATGCAAAAACGCATTGCAGATGCTGGTATAAAAAATGCTAATGTTGAAGTGGTTCAACCATCACCGATACCCGGTATCGGGCAAACAGTAGGCTTTAGTTTTCAAATAGAGCAACGCAGTACAAGTGATAATTTGCAACAATTTGAAACTGTAGTAAAAAAGTTTGTTGATGAAGCTAATAAAAACCCTGCTATATCAGGCGCATATAGTTTTTATAGTGCCCATACGCCAAGTTATAATTTAACAGTGGATCGCGATAAATGTGAAAAACTAGGAGTAAATATTGCTGATGTATTTACAACCATACAAGCTTACATGGGCAGTTTATACATAAATGATTTCACACTTTATAATAGAACCTTCCATGTGGTTGTGCAGGCTGATACTGTTTTTCGCCATATGATATCTGACATGGATAAATATTATGTGCGTAACCAGGCGGGGGAGATGGTGCCATTGGGCACATTAATTAGTTATGAGCCAACGGTAACCGCGCCACTCATTACTCATTTTAATATTTTCCGTTCTGCAGAAATTGATGGCTCATCAGCACAAGGTTATAGCAGTAGCGATGCTTTGCAAGCGTTGAAAGATGTGGCAACAAGAGTTTTACCACAGGGATATACATATGAGTATTCAGGATTGAGTTATGAAGAGATACGAGCCGGTTCTACCACCATTTATATTTTCTTGTTTTCTATTACGTTCGTATTTCTTTTTTTGGCGGCACTATATGAAAGTTGGTCAGTACCATTTTCAGTATTACTTGCAGTGCCGGTTGGTATTTTTGGCGCCATTCTCACATTGATATTTGTACCAAGCATTACCAATAACGTATATGCACAAATAGGACTTATTACCTTAATTGGTTTAGCAGCTAAAAATGCCATATTGATTGTAGAGTTTGCTAAAGTAAGAGTGGATAGGGGAGAGAATTTAATTAAATCAACTTTAGAAGCGGTATCACTTCGCTTACGGCCTATCGTAATGACATCATTGGCATTTATTTTAGGTATAATGACACTTGTTTTAGCAAGTGGTGCAGGGGCCGTTGCGCGGCGTACCATTGGTTTTACAGTGTTAGGTGGTATGATAGCAGCTTCTTCACTTGCCATATTTATTGTTCCCGTATTGTTTGTTGTAATAACACGATTGTCGTATGGTAAAAAACAATTAGAATACCTGGAACAGCACCACGAAGAATTAATGGAAAAAAATAAAAAAGTAGAACAACAGGATATTGATCCCGAACTGGAATATGAGATAAAAAAGTCTCATGAAATGGATAAACAAGAGTTGAAAGATCAACCATCAACTGATGCATAATGTATGATTGCTAATACATTTATAAAAAGGCCCGTAACTGCAATTGTTATATCTATTGTAATAGTGCTTGCAGGTGCGATTTGTATTGTCAATCTGCCTATTGATCAATACCCTGTAATAACGCCACCCGGGGTTTCTATTTCAGGCCAATACACCGGCGCCGATGCACAAACGGTAGAGCAAACTGTTGCCATACCTGTAGAAGAACAAGTAAATGGTAGTCCCGGCATGGAGTACATGCAGAGCAGCAGCACTAACACAGGGCAAACCAATATAAGTGTAACCTTTAAAGTAGGAACCAATATTCACATTGCGGCCCTTAATGTTCAAAACAGAGTAGGTATTGCTACCCCCTTATTGCCAACAGTTGTAAGCCGACTCGGTTTAACAGTTCGCGCCCGCAATCCTGGTATGCTAATGATGGTGGCAATCTATTCACCAAAAGGTACTCATAACATTACGTTTCTCGACAACTTCACTAACATATACGTAGAAGATGCTATGCTGCGGGTTCCCGGCGTGGGAGATATTACTGCGCGCACGGATAATTTTAGTATGCGTGTATGGATGAACCCTGATAAATTAGCAGCATACAGTTTAACGCCGGGCGATATAATCAATGCGCTAAATGCACAAAACGTGCAAGTGGCTGCAGGTTCGGTTGGCGAACCTCCGCAAGATCCATCTCAGGCTTTTGAATTAAATATTTTAGTGAATGGGCGGTTGAACCAGGTATCACAATTCGAAAAAGTAGTTGTTAAAACAATTCCTTCAACAGGTGAATTGGTTTATCTTAAAGATGTAGCAAGAGTAGAGTTAGGCAAGTTTACTTTTTCCAGCAACTCTTTTGTTGACGGTAAAAGGGCCTCATTCCTGTTAATTTATCAAACGCCATCAAGTAATGCTTTAGAAACAGCAGATGGCGTATATAAAGAATTGGCACAACTTAAAAAAACTTTTCCGGCTGATGTGGATTATAAAGTACCTTTTGAATCGGTTACTATTATAAAAGTATCAATGAATGAGGTAGTGGCAACACTACTTAAGGCATTGGGTTTGGTGGCCATTGTAGTGTTTTTGTTCCTTGAGAATTGGCGCTCTGCAATTATTCCTATATTGGCTATTCCTGTATCTATAGTTGGTACATTTTGTTTCTTCATACCGCTAGGCTTTACCATAAATACATTAACTATGTTCGGTTTTGTATTAGCCATTGGTATTGTGGTTGATGATGCAATTATAGTGGTAGAGGCCGTGCAACATTATATCGACGACAAGAAAATGTCGGCAAAAGAAGCTACTTATCATGCTATGAAAGATATATCCGGCCCGGTAATAGCTATTGCACTTATATTGGCCGCGGTATTTGTACCTGTCGGTTTTATACCTGGTATTGTAGGACGATTATACCAGCAATTTGCTATTACTATTGCTATATCTGTAATATTATCAGCTTTCGTGGCATTGTCATTAACACCGGCATTATGCACGTTGCTTTTAAAGCCCACACATATTACAAAAAAATCAAAATGGATTAATAAATTTTTTTACTATTTTAATAACTGGTTTAAAAGGGTAAATAAAAGATATGCTAATGGAGTCAGACATTCCATCAACGGCTCAAAGTACATTATCATTTTATTAGTATGTATTTGTGTTGGTGCATATTTCTTATTTAAATATAAGCCATCAGGTTTTATACCGCCCGAAGATGGCGGTCGATTGTTTATTACTTACCAAATGCCCGAAGCATCTTCTACAGTACAATCTGTAGCAGTTATAACTAAGCTAATGCAGGTAGTGGGCACCACTCAGGGGGTGGCACACTTTGCCGCCTTATCAGGATTAAACATATTAAATTCAGCGTCTAATTCTAACTGTGGTACCATTTTTTGTATGTTAAAACCGTGGGACCAACGTAATAAGCCCGGAGAGCAAGTACCAGGCATATTAGCAGTTATGCAAAAACGCATTGCAGCAGCAGGTATAAAAAATGCTAATATAGTGGTAATCCCTCCTCCACCTATACAGGGTATAGGGGTGGCAGCGGGTTTTAGTATGCAAATACAACAACGTAGTACTACTGATGATGTTCAGGCATTTGAAACTGTTGTGAAAAAATTTGTAGCGGCTGCTCATAAAATTCCGGCAATATCTACTGCATTTAGTTATTACGGTGCACATACACCAAGCTATAACCTTACGGTAGACCGTGAGAAATGCGAAAAACTAGGTGTTAACATATCGGATGTATTTACCACTATGCAAGCTTATATGGGTAGTTTGTATGTAAATGATTTTACATTATATAATAGAACATACCATGTAGTAGTACAAGCAGATACTGTTTTTCGTAACATGATACAGGATATGAATAAATATTATGTACGTAACCAGGCAGGTGAGATGCTGCCTTTAGGTACATTGATTACCTATCAGCCAATTGTTACGGCGCCACTGATAACACACTTTGATATTTTCCGTTCTGCAGAAGTGGATGGTTCCATACCGCAAGGCTACAGCACCGGACAAAGTTTAGATGCTTTAAAAGAGCTGGCGGCAAAAGTTTTACCACAAGGATATGGTTACGAATTTTCAGGATTAAGCTATGAAGAAATACAGGCAGGCTCACTTACGGTATATATATTTATATTTTCAATAATATTTGTATTTCTTTTTCTAGCAGCATTATATGAAAGCTGGTCTGTACCACTTTCTGTAATGCTTTCAGTTCCTATTAGTGCATTTGGTGCTATACTTACACTTACCTGCATACCACCACTTACTAATAATGTGTATGCACAAATAGGCCTCATCACTTTAATAGGCCTGTCAGCAAAGAATGCCATTCTAATAGTTGAGTTTGCTAAAGTGCGTGTCGACAGAGGGGAAGATATTATCCAGTCAACATTAGAAGCGGTAACGTTGCGTTTACGCCCGATTATAATGACATCCATGGCATTTATATTAGGTGTAATGCCATTAGTATTGGCAACAGGCGCCGGAGCAGTAGCCCGTAAAACAATAGGCTTTACTGTTTTAGGAGGTATGATCGCAGCATCATCTATTTCTATATTTATCGTTCCTGTATTGTTTGTTGTAATTACCAAATTATCCTATGGTAAAAAACAACTGGCTTATTTGCAGGCACACCATGAGGAATTAATGGAAAAATCACAAAAGGTAGAATCGCAGGATATTGATGCTGAATTAGAATACGAAATAAAAGAATCTCATGCCCACGATAAACCAGAAGAAGAGGACGATGAAGAGGACGAGGTAAATAATAAACCCCAATAACCAGGCTGACTGGGTTTTTCTAAAAACATAATTTTCTAACTCGATAAGAACATACCCTCATTTGCAGGGTAGTTGATGTTATCCATATCGCAATATGATACTTTATAAACACATACCTTATTTTGTATTTTACTTTTAAGCCTACTATATGTTATAAAAATAGGGATAAACATTGCTTTTTTTATGAAATATTGATAAATTCACACAAGGAAATTCTAATAACTAATATTTTAACTAAAATGAATATTGATTGTTATTGTTCCATTAATAAATCTGTATGTTTTGTGTCTTTTGTTAAAGATCAAGCATTAAAAGTTACGATAATATCTAAAATTTAATATGATGAAAATTAATCTA
>Ga0302274_10002983_pt1 | contig 15245 bp, 8 predicted proteins | sample III_Bog_N2_1_FD_198755 | JGI IMG/M metagenome (GOLD analysis project Ga0302274, IMG submission 198755) | Peat permafrost microbial communities from Stordalen Mire near Abisko, Sweden - III_Bog_N2_1 | ecosystem: Environmental > Terrestrial > Soil > Wetlands > Peat | place: Sweden: Abisko...
CGGCATCCGTCATCCAGCAAGGCATTGTGGATCCCTGAAACCTGAACCCTTGACCCTGAAACCTTCTTGAAACCCCCGAAATATCACTTTTTACGCTTTGAAAACCACATCCCACAATTCCCCAATTCTCTGCAGGCAAACGGAGTCGCAGCGCGACGCCGTCCACCTGTCAGAGCCCGCCCACTTCAGCCTCGTTATGAATGATCTTGCCCCGGGTGCCGTAGGAGCGAACGGCGTCAATCAGCCGGGTATCGACGGCATCGCGATGCCGGGAGCAGCCCGCATTGGCCAGCACATTGGTCAGCGCCACGGACGCGGGTTCAATGCTGGCCTGGATGGTGGGAGCCACCGTCAAAGTGCTGCTGAACGTGGGTGCCGCTTCGCCGCCGCCAAAGTCGGCGGCGACCAGTTCGCGGCCCGACAGCTTGCCGTCCTTGTCGGTGTCCGCGAAGTTATCGCGCTGATAAACATGGTCGGTGGCTTTGAATTCACCCACGGCATGGGAGGTCGAATTGGGCCCGGCAATGAAATAATTGCCAATCGCATCCAGGCAGTGGTCGGCCTCGGAATGTCCGCCCACGAGGCCGCAAACGCCCCAGTTATAGACCACGTTGTTGTCGTATTGAATGCGGCCCTTGGCCTTCGGATTGCGGCTCTGGTTGTTGATCCAGAGGTTGTGCGAATAAGTGATGTTAGTCACACTGTCGCTCAGGGAGCCAAAGCGTTGCGGGTCCACGCCCTCGCCGATGAGGCAGTATTGGAAGGTGATGTCATGGCTTCCCCCGGTGAGGCCGAGGCAATCCCAGCGGCCCCATTCGATGCTGCAATGATCGAAAATCATGTGGCTGCCGCTGGAAAGATTGATGGCGCATTTGCCCTTGTCCCCGGCCATGCCCTCACGAAAGCGCAGGTAGCGGACAACGACGTTGTGCTGCCCGCTGAAAGAAACGGAACGGCCATAGAGGGTGATGCCCTCGCCGGTGGCCGTTTCGCCCTGAATGGTCAGGTCGCTGCTGGCCGCCAGATTGGCTTTCAAGCGGATGACCCCGCCACAGTCAAAAACAACGGTGCGATGCGGTTGGCGGACCGCCTCGCGGAAGGAGCCCGGGCCGGCGTCGGCCAGCGTGGTGACGTGAACGGTTTCGCCGCCCTGGCCGCCGGTGGCCAGCCGACCAAAGCCTTCCGCGCCCGGAAATGCGGTATCGTCGGCCAGCGTGGTGATCGCCAGGGATAGCGGCAATGCCATGCACCCATAGCCGGAGAGTTTCATGCCCTGTTGGACGGCTCAAGCCGGGCGGTTGTTACAGGATTTGGCCCGGTGCGAGGGTTGGTCAGCGGCCGCGCTGCGGCCACTCCCGCCGCCAGCGCAAGGCGGCGGGTTCCCCCGCAAATCAAGCGCCGGCCAACTTCTCAAGTATCGTGCAAGGCAGGAAATCGTGCGCGAGCCTTGGGCGAAGCCACGCCCCCAAGTGCCGGCTTCGCCGGCAAACGGAGTCGCAGCGCGACTCCATCCACCAGGAATACATCAGTGATATTCCTGCACGGTTTTGACGCCGTAGCCGGATTTCTTCAGGGCCGCAATGCCGCGCGCGGCGGCTTGGGCGCTGGAGATGGTGGTCATGATCGGGGTGCCGGTATAAACGGCGGTGGTGCGGATCTTGATTTCGTCGGCGCGCGGCGTGGCCCCGCTGGGGGTATTGATGACGAGCTGCAATTCCTTGTTCTTGAGCAGGTCAATGGCGTTGGGCCGGCCTTCCTGCAGCTTGTGAATACGCTCCACTTTCAACCCGGCTTTTTCCAAAATGGTGGCGGTGCCGCCGGTGGCGACCAGTTCAAAACCCAATTCGGCAAACTGCCGGCCCACTTCGGCGATCTTCTTCTTGTGGGTGTCGCTGACGCTGATGAACACCTTGCCGCTCAGCGGCAGGGGCGACCCGGCAGCCATCTGCGATTTGGCGTAGGCGATGCCGCGGTCCGCGTCCAAGCCCATGACTTCGCCGGTGGAACGCATTTCCGGCGAGAGCAAAATATCCTGTCCGTGAAAGCGGTTGAACGGGAAGACGGATTCCTTGACCGCCCAGTATTTGGGCCAGATCTCGGCCGTGAAGCCCAGTTCCTTCAAGGTTTTGCCGGCCATGACCCGGGCCGCCAGCTTGGCCAGCGGCACGCCAATGGCCTTGCTCACGAAGGGCACGGTGCGCGACGCGCGCGGATTCACTTCCAAGACATAGACGGTGTCGCCCTTGACGGCGTATTGCACGTTCATCAGGCCCACCACCTTCAATTCGCGCGCCATGGCATGCGTGTATTCGCGGATGGTGGCGATGACTTTCTTGGTCAGCGTATGCGGGGGCAGCACCATCGTGGCGTCGCCCGAATGCACGCCCGCAAATTCGATGTGCTCCAGCATGCCGCCAATGACAATGGTGCCTTCCTCGGAATGCTTGAACTGGCCGACATCCGTGATGCAATCCACATCCACCTCGGTGGCGTCCTCCAAAAATTTGTCCACCAGCACCGGGCGTTCCGGCGAGGCTTCCACGGCAAACTTCATGTAGTGCGAAAGCTCGGCATCGGAATAAACGATCTGCATGGCGCGGCCGCCGAGCACGAAGCTGGGACGGACCAGCACGGGATAGCCCAGCCGCTTGGAGGCTTCGAGGGCCTCCGCCTCGTTGGTGGCCAGACCGTTGGGCGGCTGCGGGATGTTCAGCTTGTTCAGCATGGCGGCGAACAGCTTGCGATCCTCGGCCACTTCAATGCTTTGGGGCGAGGTGCCGATGATGTTGACCCCGTTTTTCTGGAGTCCGAGCGCGAGATTCAACGGCGTCTGGCCGCCAAACTGGGCGATCGCACCCCAGCAGTTTTCGCGCTCGTAAATGTGCAGCACATCCTCCAGGGTCAACGGCTCAAAAAACAGCTTGTCGCTGGTGTCATAATCGGTGGAGACGGTCTCGGGATTGGAGTTGACCATGATGGTCTCAAAACCGTCCGCCTTCAGGGCAAAGGCGGCGTGGACGCAGCAATAATCAAATTCAATGCCCTGGCCAATGCGGTTGGGGCCGCCGCCAAGAATCATGACCTTCTTCTTGGGCGCCTCCTTCTTGACCTCGTCATCCCCGCGGTCATAGGTGGAATAGTAATACGGCGTGTAGGCCTCGAATTCGGCGGCGCAGGTGTCCACCAGCCGGTAGCTGGGGACCAGGTTCAACTTTTTGCGCAGGGCGCGGATGGCGTCCTCGGTGGTGCCGGTCAAATGGGCGATTTGCCGGTCGGAAAAACCAAGCGACTTGGCTTGGGCAAGTTTGTCAGCGTTGAGTTGCGGCATCGGGCGAAATCAAATTCATCATAGTAAGCCGGATTTTGCGCCGTGTGTCCAGAAAGTACGCGCGCGGAATTTCGAGGTTGATTAATTTCAAGTGAGCGCAAATAAAATATTGTCACCCGCCGGTTTTTTGTTACCCTGACGCTCCTTTTTCGAGCCTGAGTTCAGGTCCGGAACGGGATAACGGCCTAAATTTTGCCATCGGGTGATGGTGAGCTGGCCATAACCACATCAAATCGAATCCCGTGTTCCGCGGGATGCCCTGAAAATTCGGGGTTTTAACCAAAGGAAATATTGTGAGCACCATCGGTATTAAAGAATTGTTGGAAGCCGGCGTCCATTTCGGACACCAGACGAAGCGTTGGAATCCCAAGATGAAGCCGTTCATCTTTGACGCGCGCAACGGGATTCATATCATTGATTTGAGCAAGACGGAGACGCAGCTGCAGACGGCGATGAATTTCCTCGCTGGTTGTGTGCGCAAAGGCGGCCGGATCCTGTTTGTGGGCACCAAGAAGCAGGCCCAGCAGAGCATCAAGGAAACCGCCAAGGAAACCGGCCAGATGTTTGTCGTGGAACGCTGGCTCGGCGGCACCCTGACCAATTTCGCCACCGTCAAGACCTCCATCAAGCGCCTCAAGGAAATTGAAAAGTGGGAAACCGATGGCACGCTCAGCGGTTACGTGAAACAGGAGCAGGCTGCCATCCGCCGCGAAGGAGCCCGCCTCTTCAAGTATTTTGACGGCATTCGTGACTTGGACAAGATGCCCGCCGCCCTGTTTGTGGTGGACGTCAAGCGCGAGCATAATGCCGTGGCGGAAGCCAAGAAGCTCGGCGTGCCGGTCGTGGCCCTCGTGGATACCAACAGCGATCCCGATGACGCGGATTACCCGATTGCCGCCAACGATGACGCCATCCGCTCCGTGCGTCTGCTGCTGTTGGCGGTGTCGCAGTCCATCACCCAGGCCCGCGCTGAATTTGAGTCCAAGAAGTCCCGCCGGATCAATGAGGACGCTCCGGCGGCTCCGGCGGCCGCCCCGGTGGAAGCGGCTCCGGCCGTGGCTCCGGCCCCGGCCCCGGTTCCGGCGGTCTGAGATCAATTGCCGGTTGATGAACCGGGAGTCCAAATGCTTCCGGTTTGTCAGCCATTAACCTGATAATTCTTTTTCTATGGCTGAAATTACTGCAACCAATGTGGCCAAGCTCCGGGAAATGACCGGAGTTGGCATGATGAAATGCAAAGCGGCGCTCGTGGAAGCCCAGGGCAACATGGACGTCGCGGTGGATCTGCTCCGCAAAGCCGGCGCCGCGGGGGCTGAAACGAAGGCGACCCGCGAGGCGCGCGAAGGCGTCATCGCCCAGTTCATCGCCCCCGGGGGCAAGTCCGGCGTGCTGGTGGAAGTGAACTGCGAAACCGATTTCGTGGCCCGCAACGATGCGTTCCGCGTCTTCGCGGACGATATTGCCAGGAAAATCGCCGCCGATGCGAACGTGAATCTCGAATCCGAGCGCGTGGCCGCAGTTTCCAAGATGGGCGAAAACATCAAGATCACCCGCAACGCCCGCTTGGATGTGTCCGGCAACGGTCTCGTCGCGGCGTACATCCACACCGGCGCCAAAGTGGGCGTCCTGGTGGAAGTGGGCGCGGGCAAGGCCGAAACCGTGGCCACCGACGAATTCAAGCAATTGGTCAAGGACATCACGCTGCAAATCGCGGCGGGATTCCCCCATGTCGTTTCCCGCGAGCAGGTCGCACCTGCGGTCGTGGCCAAGGAACGCGAAATCGCCGCGCAATCGGATCGCCTGAAAGGCAAGCCCGCCGCCGCCATGGAGAAAATCCTGGCCGGTGTGTTGGACAAGTTCTTTCAGACCTATTGCCTCGTGGATCAAGGTTTTGTGAAGCGCAATTCTGAAATCAGCGTCAAGGAGCATGTGGCTCAGATTGCCAAGCAATTGGGCGACGAGATCACGATCCGCCGGTTCGTCCGCTTCCAAGTGGGCGAAGTGGTGGCCTGATTCGCAACGAGATCTATTTATTTACCCAAGGCGTCCGGCAACGGACGCCTTTTTTCATTCCTCCCGCGCAGTTCGGTTTTCGGGTTCAACCCCAACTTCGAAGTTGGGGAAGACCTCTGGCATCGGTTGTGGCTGGACGTACTACGCGTGCGGCCACTTTGCGCACGGACGCTAGAAAATCACCCGGACCTGTTTCGTGCCTTCGCGGGGCGCGTGTGCTCCTCAAGCCCCAAGCGACTTCGGCTTCACTCGAAGTTGGCCAACGGGATTCCTGGCCGTCGGCACATAAAAAAACAGCCGGGATTTTGCAATCCCGGCTGAATTAATGCTTGATCCACTGGCTCAGGCCAGCAGCGGATTCTCCGCTTCCACGGGCGGCTCTTCCACAATCTCCTCCTCCGCCAGTTCCACGAGCGGCTTGAGCGTGGCCTTGCGGTGACGGTCAAAGCCGGTGCCCGCCGGAATGATGTGCCCCATGATGACGTTTTCCTTGAAGCCGCGCAGGCTGTCAATCTTGGAACGCGTGGCGGCCTCGGTGAGGACACGGGTGGTGTCCTGGAAGCTGGCGGCGCTCAAGAAGCTGTCGGTTTCCAGCGAGGCCTTGGTGATGCCCAGCAACACCGGAGACGCTTCGGCTGGCTTGCCGCCCTTCTTTTCGACGCTCTCGTTCTCGGCCTCGAATTCAAGCTTGTCCACCTGTTCGCCCCAGAGGAACTGGGTGTCGCCGGCTTCCGTGATGCGCACCTTGCGGAGCATCTGGCGGACGATGATTTCGATGTGCTTGTCGTTAATGGTCACACCTTGCAGACGATAAACTTCCTGCACTTCGCCGACCAAGTGTTCCTGCAATTCCTGGGCGCCGCAAACCTCGAGAATCTCGTGCGGATCCATGGGGCCTTCGGTGAGCTGCTGGCCTTTCTTGACCAGGTCGCCCTTGAAGACGATGACGTGCTTGCCGATGGGGATGAGATGCTCTTCGGAGAGCTTGGTGACGGGATCGGTGATGAGCACGCAACGTTTGCCGCGGACGCTGGGTCCGAAGTCCACGATGCCGTCGATCTTGGAGATTTCCGACGCGTCCTTGGGACGGCGGGCCTCAAAGAGTTCGGCCACGCGCGGGAGACCGCCCGTGATGTCGCGGGTTTTGGCCTGTTTGCGCGGGGTCTTGGCAATGAGCGTGCCGGGGACAATCTTCTCCCCTTCGCCGACGACGACGTGCGCGCCGGAAGGAATGGGATAGTTGGCCAGGACTTCGCCCTTGTCGTCGAACATGATGATCTGCGGGTGCAAATCCTCCTTATGGTCAATGATGACCATGGATTCCTCGCCGGTGGCTTCGTCCACTTCCTGCTTCATGGTCACGCCCTCGATGATGTCGTGGAACTTCACCTTGCCGGCCTTCTCGGAGAGAATCGGCACGTTGTGCGGATCCCACTGGACGAAGGTGTCGCCCTTCTTGACCTTGGCCCCGTCTTTGACGGAGACCACCGCGCCAATGACAATGGTGTGCGTTTCCAACTCGTGGCCGTCGTCGGCCAGAATGGTGATGGAGCCGTTTTTGTTCAGGACGATGTGGTTGCCGTCCTCGAGTTCCACGGAGCGGAGTTCGTTGTACTTGACGATACCATCGTGCTTGGACTTGATCTGCGGCTGCTTGAAGGTGCCCACGGCCGTGCCCCCGGTGTGGAAGGTGCGCATGGTGAGCTGGGTGCCGGGTTCGCCGATGGACTGCGCGGCGATGATGCCGACCGCTTCGCCAAGCTTGACGAGCGAGCCGGTCGCGAGGTTGCGGCCGTAGCAATGCTGGCAAATGCCGTGCTTGCTTTCGCAAGTGAGCACGGAACGGATCCGCATGCGGTCCACGCCGGAGGTGTCAATGGTCTTGGCCCGGACTTCGTCAATCTCGTCGTTGGCGCGCACAAGGAAGTCCTTGGGACTGGTCGGATTCACGATGTCGTCGCAGGCAAAGCGGCCCACGAGGCGGTCGGAAATCTTGACGACTTCGTCTTCGCCTTCGAACACGGCGGAAACCCAGATGCCGTTGGTGGTGCCGCAGTCGTTTTCCTGGATGATGACGTCCTGCGACACGTCCACGAGTTTACGGGTCATGTAACCGGAATCGGCGGTCTTGAGCGCGGTATCGGCCAGACCTTTGCGGGCGCCGTGCGTGGAGATGAAGTACTCCAAGACGGAGAGACCTTCGCGGAAGTTCGCCAAAATCGGCTTCTCAATGATTTCGCCGCTGGGCTTGGCCATCAGACCGCGCAAACCGGCGAGCTGGCGGACCTGCTGCTTGTTACCGCGCGCGCCGGAGTCCACCATCAGGTAAACCGGGTTGTACTCCTTCTTGCCCTGGTTGGCTTCGAGCGTCTTGTACATCACGCTGGAGATCTGGTCGGTGCAATGCGTCCAGATATCCACGATCTTGTTATAACGTTCGCCGGAGGTGATGATACCCTTGCGATATTGTTTCTCGACTTCCTTGATCTGCTTCTGCGCGTTGTCGATCTGCTCGTCGCGTTCCTTGGGCACGATCATGTCATCAATGCCGATGGAAACGCCGGACTTGGTGGCTTCGCGGAAACCGATTTCCTTGAGTTTGTCGAGCATGACCACGGTTTTGTCGTGGCCGGCATTCTTGTAGCACTTCCAGATGAGGTCGCCGAGGTCGGACTTCTTCACGGGCTTGTTGTGGAAGCCGAGTTCGGTGGGCCAGATTTCGCTGAACAGCACGCGGCCGACGGTGGTCTCGATGACCTTCTTCTCGGCGTTGCCGAGGACGGTCTTGCGGCCGAAATCCGGATTGGCCATGCGGATGCGGTCGTGGGTCTTGAGCGCCTCGTCGCTGTAGGCGTAGATGACTTCCTCCTTGGAGCCGAAGAGCGGCAACTCGTTGGAGTTCGCCGGCATGGCCTTGCGCGGTTCGGCGGTGACGTAGTAACAGCCGAGGGTGATGTCCTGCGTGGGCGTGATGATCGGCTTGCCAGAGGAGGGCGAGAAGATGTTGTTGGTCGCCATCATCAACAGCCGCGCCTCCAACTGGGCCTCGACGGACAGCGGCACGTGCACGGCCATCTGGTCACCGTCGAAGTCGGCGTTGTACGCGGTGCAAACGAGCGGATGAATGCGGATCGCCTCACCTTCAATGAGCTGGGGCTCGAAGGCCTGGACGGACAGGCGGTGCAGCGTGGGGGCGCGGTTGAGCAACACGGGATGCCCCTTGGTGACCTCTTCCAAAACGTCCCACACTTCCTTGGTCTGGCGTTCAATCATCTTCTTGGCGCTGCGCACGGTATGCACATAGCCGAGTTCCTTGAGGCGGCGGATGATGAATGGCTCGAACAGCACGAGCGCCATCTTCTTGGGCAGGCCGCACTGGTTGAGCTTGAGTTCCGGGCCGATGACGATGACGGAACGTCCGGAATAATCCACGCGTTTGCCGAGCAGGTTCTGACGGAAACGTCCGCCCTTGCCCTTGAGCATGTCGCTCAGGGATTTCAGGGAACGGTTGCCGGCACCGGTGACCGGGCGGCCATGACGGCCGTTGTCGAACAAGGCGTCCACCGCCTCCTGCAACATGCGTTTTTCATTGCGAATGATCACTTCGGGCGTCTTGAGCTGCAACAGCGTGCGAAGCCGGTTGTTGCGGTTGATGACGCGACGATAGAGGTCGTTCAAGTCGGAGGTGGCAAAGCGGCCGCCTTCGAGGGGCACCAGCGGGCGGAGATCCGGCGGGATCACCGGCAGCACGGTCAGGATCATCCATTCGGGACGGCTCTTGGAGGAGGCCAGGCCCTGAAGGAGCTTGATGCGCTTGGCGAGCTTCTTGCGAATCTGCTTGCTCTTGGTCTCGGTCATCGCAACGGCAAGTTCGTCGGCCTGCTTGAGCAGGTCCACGCGGCACAGGGCTTCGCGGACGGCTTCCGCTCCCATCTTGGCGGTGAAAGCCTCGGCACCATAGGTTTCCATGGCTTCGCGGTATTCCACCTCGGTGAGGAGCTGATGCTGCTTGAGCGGCGTGGTGCCGGGATCAATCACGAGGTAATCCTCGTAATAGATCACGCGCTCCAAATGACGGGCAGTCATGTCCAGCGCCAGGCCAATGCGCGAGGGCATGCACTTGAAGAACCAGATATGGCAGGTGGGCACGGCGAGTTCGATGTGGCCCATGCGCTCGCGCCGGACGCGGGAGAGGGTGACTTCCACCCCGCAACGGTCGCAAACAATGCCGCGATGCTTGATGCGCTTGTACTTGCCGCAGGAACATTCCCAGTCCTTGACCGGACCGAAAATGCGCTCGCAGAAAAGGCCGCCCTTTTCCGGTTTGAACGTGCGGTAGTTGATCGTTTCCGGATTCTTGACTTCGCCCTTGCTCCAGGAACGGATGGATTCGGGCGAGGCCAGCGTAATTCCGACATAGTCAACCTGGTTGACCTTGTCGAGGCCGAGCAACTCACGAGCGTTTTCTTTGGAACTGGTCATACAATTATCTTTCAGCAAAGTTATCAGTTGATGTCCGCAGCCAGGGTGGCAACGGCAGCGGTGGCGGCATTTTCCTCGGTGGCGTGTTCCAGGGGGTTGGAATAACCCACCTTGACATCAAGACCGAGCGACTGCATTTCCTTGACGAGCACGTTGAACGACTCGGGAATGCCGGCTTCGAGGGCGTTGTCGCCCTTGACGATGCTTTCGTAAATGCGGGTGCGGCCCTGAACGTCGTCCGACTTCACGGTGAGGAGTTCCTGCAACGTGTACGCGGCGCCGTAGGCTTCCATGGCCCACACTTCCATTTCGCCGAAGCGCTGGCCGCCGTATTGCGCCTTGCCGCCCAGCGGCTGCTGGGTGACGAGCGAGTACGGCCCGACGGCGCGGGCATGAATCTTGTCAGCAACCAAGTGACCCAGCTTCATCATATAGATGTAGCCGACGACAATTTCCTGGTCGAACTGCGTGCCAGTACGGCCATCATAGAGATGGGTCTTGGCATGTTCCGGCAGGCCAGCCTGTTTCAAATAGCCGCGGATGTCCTTTTCCTTGATGCCGTCAAACACCGGTGTGGCAAACTTCAGGCCCAGCAATTTGGCCGCCCAACCCAAGTGGGTTTCCAAGACCTGACCGACGTTCATACGACTGGGCACACCCAGCGGATTCAAAACGATTTCCACCGGCGTGCCGTCCGCGAGGAACGGCATGTCTTCTTCCTTCACAATCTTGGCCACGACACCCTTGTTACCGTGACGACCGGCCATCTTGTCACCGACGGACAGCTTGCGCTTGGAGGCGATGTAAACCTTCACCGACTTGACGATGCCGGCTTCCACGCCTTCGCCCGCTTCGGCGCGTTCCATTTCCTCGTCGTATTGCATCTGCAAATCGTCGAATTTCTTGCGGAACTGGCCGATGATTTCGTTGATCTTGTTGCGAATGGGCGACGGATCGATTTCGATGCGATCATAGACCGTGGCCAGCTTGCGCAGCAGGGTCTTGGTGATCTTGCGGTTGGCGGGAATGATGATCTCCCCGGTCTCGCTGTTGACCACGTCGAGCGGAATTTTCTCGCCCAGCAGGATGTTGCTCAACGCTTCCGTGAGCTGGTCCTGCAATTCGTTGGTCTTTTTCTTGTGATCTTCCTCGATCTGCTTGGCATGGCGCTTCTCCTCGGTGGAGACCGACTTGCTGATGCGGTCGGCATCCTTTTTGGCGGAAACCTTGACATCCATGACGATGCCGTAAGTACCGGAGGGAACCTTGAGCGAAGTATCCTTCACGTCGGCGGCCTTTTCACCGAAGATGGCGCGGAGGAGACGTTCTTCCGGGGCGAGTTCAGTTTCCGACTTGGGCGTGATTTTGCCGACGAGGATGTCGCCGGGCTTCACTTCGGCACCGATGCGGATGACGCCGTCGGAGCCGAGGTTCTTGAGCGCTTCATCGCCGAGGTTCGGGATGTCGCGGGTGATTTCCTCGGGCCCGAGCTTGGTGTCGCGGGCCGCCACTTCGAATTCATCAATGTGAATGGAGGTGAAGATGTCTTCCTTCACGATCTTTTCGCTGATCATGATGGCGTCCTCGAAGTTGTAACCGTTCCAGGGCATGAACGCCACGAGCACGTTGCGGCCGAGCGCGAGCTCGCCGTTCTGCGTGCAGGGTCCGTCGGCAATGACCTGGCCTTTTTTGACGTGGTCGCCCTTGTTGACCAGAATCTTCTGGTTGATGCAGGTGGCCGCGTTGGAACGCATGAATTTGCGCACCGGGTAAACGGCGGTGCCGTTGGCCGGATCGTGCTTGATCTTTTTCTTGCCTTCAGGCAGCTGGCCATTCTCGGTGATGATGATCTGGCTGCCGCTGACGGAGGCGACTTTACCGGCTTCCTCAGCCCACAGCACCGCGCGGGAATCGCGGGCGACGCGGTCTTCGAGGCCGGTGGCGACGAGCGGCGCCTCGGTGACGAGGAGCGGCACGGCCTGGCGTTGCATGTTCGAACCCATCAGCGCGCGGTTCGCATCGTCGTGCTCCAGGAAGGGAATGAGCGACGCCGCAATGGAGACCAGCTGTTTGGGCGAAATATCCATGTAATGCACCGCCGCCGGTTCGACGTCGATGAACTCACCCCGTTGCCGGCAGACGACGCGGTCCGTGGTGAAGTGGCCCTTGTCATCCATGACGGAATTCGCCTGGGCAACAATAAACTGCTCTTCACGGTCTGCCGTCAGGTAGTCAATCTTTTCGGACACCCGGCCGTTTTCCACCTTGCGGTAGGGCGTTTCCAGGAAGCCGAATTCATTGATGCGCGCGAAGGTCGCGAGCGAGGCGATCAGACCGATGTTCGGTCCTTCGGGCGTTTCAATGGGACAAATACGGCCGTAGTGCGACGGATGCACGTCCCGGACTTCGAAGCCGGCCCGGTCGCGGGAGAGACCGCCCGGCCCGAGCGCCGACAAGCGGCGTTTGTGGGTCAATTCCGCCAGCGGGTTGATCTGATCCATGAACTGCGACAACTGGCTGCGGCCAAAGAAGTCGCGGATCACGGCGGAGAGCGCCTTGGGATTGATCAGCTTTTGGGGGGTCATCTGCTCGACCGACTGGTCGAACAACGTCATGCGTTCCTTGACCAGCCGCTCGGTGCGGGACAGGCCGACGCGGCACTGATTGGCCAGCAATTCGCCCACGGTACGGATGCGGCGGCTGCCGAGATGATCAATGTCATCCAGCGAGCCCTCACCCTTTTTGAGTTTGAGCAAATACTTGGTGGCGGCCACGAGATCTTCCTTGGTCAAAATGCGGCTGTCCGCCTTGAGACCGAGTTTCTGGTTGATCTTGTAACGACCGACGCGGCCGAGGTCATAGCGTTTTTCGTCGAAAAACAAACGCTTGATGAGGGCGCGGGAATTGGCCGCCGTCGGCGGATCGCCCGGGCGCAGGCGGCGATAAATGTCTTTCAGCGCCTCTTCTTCGTTCTTGGCCGGATCTTTCTTCAGGCATTTGATCATGTTGCCCTCGTCAGCCGAGGTGTCCACGACCTTGATTTTGGCAATCCCCAGTTCACCGATCTGCTTGATGACGGCCTTGGAGAGCGGCTCGAAGGCGCGGGCGACGACGAGACCTTTATCCTGGTCCACCGCGTCCTGTACCAGCACCCAGTTCTGCAAATCCTCGATTTTTTCCGCGTCCTTCACCGACATGTCTTCGATGGTGTAGAACAGCTTCAAAATTTCCTCGTCGGTGCCGCGCAGCAAGCCGCCGGCATCCTTGCCCTTGCCCGCCTTGTCCTTGTCCTCGTGATCCAGGAAGGCCAGGGCGCGGAAGAACGTGGTGGTCAGGAACTTCCGGCGGCGTTTTTTACGGTCCAAATAGACGTAGAGCAGGTCGCTGGTGTCAAACATGGCTTCATACCAGGAACCGCGGTCAGGAATGACGCGGAAGGAAAAAAGTTCCTTGCCATTGGGATGCTGCGTCTTTTCAAACGCGATGCCCGGTGAACGATGCAATTGGGAGACGACCACGCGCTCGGCGCCATTAATGACAAACGTCCCTTGCGGGGTCATCAGCGGGAGTTCGCCCATGAAAACTTTCTCTTCCTTGCCACCCTTGCCTTCTTCGCGGAGGATGAAGGTGACATACAAGGGTGCGCCATAAGTGGAGCCTTCACGCAGGCATTCCAACCAGTCCACCTTCGGGTCACCGATCTCATAGGAGGTATAGTCGAGCACGACCTTGCCGTCGTAGCTCTCTATGGGAAACACTTCCCGGAAGACCGACTCCAAGCCAACATGCTTCTGGCGCTTGCTGGAGGTCAGATCCGCCTGGAGGAACTCGGCGTAGGAATTCGTCTGCAACTCGATCATGTTCGGCGGGGCGACGATTTCCTTGATTTTGCCGAAATTGATACGTTCTGTGGCTCGCGATGGCATTTTAAACTTTCTGTTTTGGTGCGGCTACATGCCGCACCGATTCACACTGACACTTAACGACACAAGGCAAGCCCGCCGTGTTCAACGGCTAGCTTGCCAAAACCAGCAATCTACTCTTCTACCAATCTACAAATTGTCAATTTCTGTCCCGCCTTTCGCGGGGATAAAACGGGGCGACGGCATGCGCCGCCGCCCCTAAACCGGACGAATTACTTGATTTCGACTTTCGCGCCAGCGTCTTCCAGCTTCTTCTTGGCGGCGTCGGTATCAGCCTTGTTGGCACCTTCCAACAGGGTCTTCGGAGCGCCTTCAACCAGGGCTTTCGCTTCGGCGAGACCCAAACCAGCCTTGACTTCGCGGACGGCCTTGATGACGGCGATCTTCTTGTCCGCCGGAACGGAAGCAATGATCACGTCAAAGGTGTCTTTGGCAGCGGCGGCGGGGGCGGCAGCGGCACCAGCAGGCGCAGCAGCGGCGGCCGCGACGGGCGCGGCGGCGGAGACGCCCCACTTGGCTTCCAGTTGTTTCACGAGGTCGGCGGCTTCAAGAACCGTCAATTTGCTCAATTCCTCCACGAGGTTAGCGATATCAGCCATAACTTTATTTTCTTTGTTCGTCTCGTCGTCCGCCCGGTGGGCCGACATACTGCCGACCAGCGGCGCAACCGCGCCGCCCTACCCCGGCGATATTAAGTCCTTGCGAACCGACGATTTACGTTGTTTTTGTTGGTTAGCTTCAGCGGGAAGAACAGTCTTCCCGCCGAAATTGTTTACTCGGCCTTTTCCGACTTGGCCTGGATGACCTGGGCGAGCTGGGTGCCGGGGGTGTTGATCAAGGTGACCAGCTTGGTGGCCGGAGCGTTGAACAGGCCCAGCAACTTGGCGCGCAACACATCGAGGCTCGGCAAGTCGGCCAACGCGAGAATGGACGCATCGTCCAACCGCTGATTGCCCAAATAACCGAACTTCAATTTCAGCTTGTCAAATTCAGCCGCGAAGTTCTTCACCACCTTGGCGGCGGCGGAGATGTCTTTTTTGCCGGTCACGACCGCGACCTGGCCCGCGAGGCTGCCGCCGATATCCGCAATGCCCGCCTCCTTGGCGGCCACGGCAAACACCGTGTTTTTCACGACGTGAACCTCGGCACCCGCCTGGGTCAGACGCTTGCGCAGCTCGGAGAGGTGCGAGACCTTCAAACCTTGATAACCCACCACAATGAAGAACGGCGAAGCGTTCAACCGGGCGACGTACTCACTCGTCAAAAATTTCTTTTCTGCACGCATGATTCAAATCCTCTTAGTTGGTGATAAATTCGCGGAGATCGACACGGACGGGCGGACTCATCGTCGCCGAGAGCGTGCATGAATTAATATAGGTGCCCTTGACACTGTTGGGCCGGGCTTTGACCACCGCTTCAATGACGGCGCGGGCGTTTTCCTCAATGTGCTCCGGTTTGAAGGAAGCCTTGCCCACGATCACATGGACATTGGCGGCCTT
>Ga0302274_10002990_pt1 | contig 15231 bp, 15 predicted proteins | sample III_Bog_N2_1_FD_198755 | JGI IMG/M metagenome (GOLD analysis project Ga0302274, IMG submission 198755) | Peat permafrost microbial communities from Stordalen Mire near Abisko, Sweden - III_Bog_N2_1 | ecosystem: Environmental > Terrestrial > Soil > Wetlands > Peat | place: Sweden: Abisko...
TTTCACGACCCGGGAATTCGACTCATAGGAGCGCTGGGCCAGAATCATGGCTACAAACTGGTTCACGACGCTCACATTGGACTGCTCAAGCATGCCCTGCTGTAAGGTTCCCAACCCATCGGCCCCGCCTGGCGCTCCGACGATCGGCTGACCCGACGCTGTCGTCGGCAGGTAGATGTTGTTTCCCGCGCTGTTGAGCCCCCCGGGATTGATGAAGAGAGCCGTCTGAATGCTCCCCACCTGGGTGGCCGCCGTCTGCCCCGGCTGAGTTACTGAAACCGTGCCATCGCTTCCAACACTGACACTGAGAGCATCCGCGGGGATGGTCACCGCGGGCTGCAGAGGGTTTCCGTCGGAAGTTACCATCATCCCCTGCGCATCGGGGTGAAATGAGCCGTCGCGGGTATAGCCAATCTGTCCGTTGGGCATCAAGATCTGGAAAAATCCAGCGCCCTGAATTGCCAGGTCAAAAGGATTCCCGGTGCTGGCGAAGGCGCCCTGCGTCTGGATGATCTCAGTCTCCGACGGTCTCGTTCCTAAGCCAATTTGAAGGCCGGCAGAGACAGTCGTCTGCTGGGTCGCGGCAGACCCCGGCATTATCTCATTCTGGTACAAAAGGTCAGTAAAATTGACTTGGCGTTGCTGAAATCCCGTGGTGTTCGAGTTCGCGAGATTGTTTGCAATGTTATCCAGGTTCAACTGCTGAGCAGTCATTCCGCTGGCAGCTGTGTAAAGTGCACGAAACATGTCCGGTACCTTTCATGTTTGCCTCGACAGGCAAAACTCCCTCAGTTAGCTGACGCGGGGAAGGTCCTGGGCCGCGGTTTTGTCGAGCTCGGTGCTGAACATCGTCAGCACTCGGCGCATGGTTTCCACCTCGCGTTGTGCGGAAATCATTTCCACCACGCTGGTGACGGGGTTCACATTTGAGCTTTCGAGAGCTCCCTGCCTCACCTGGGAGTTTGTGGCCGGGATCTCTGCTCCGGCCGGCGCTGTGTAGTACGTTCCACCCGCACTCTGAATCTGCGCCGTGGGTGCGAACTCAACTAGCTTGAGCCGCCCCGAGATAGCGCCATTTGAGGAGATTGTCCCGTCTGCGCTGATTGAAACAGGCTCTCCGACAATCGTGATCGGCCCGTTTTCACCTGATACCGGATCACCGGAGGCGGTAATCAACTGACCCTGCGGAGATATGCGAAAGTTTCCACCCCGCGTATATTTCGTACCATCGGCGGTCTGTACCGCGAAGTACCCGGGCCCTTCCATGGCCAGGTCCAACTCGCTGCCCGTATGAACGAGCGCGCCCTGCGAAGTATCCAGGTGGGTGCCACTCAGCACACCGAAGTCATTCGCATCCTGGTTCAACTCAGAAAGCTGGTCATTGCCCGTGGTGGCCAACAGGGAACTGAAGACGTTGTGAGTTGCCCGGAAACCCGAGGTACTTGTGTTGGCCAGGTTATTCGCGATTGTTTCCAGCGCTTGCGTACGTGATATCAGCCCCGTACAGGCTGCGTAGTACCCACTGTTCATGGTGTGGCCTCGCTCAGGTAACAAGCACGTTAGGGGCCACACCCAATCAACTGCATTTTCCCCGATTCTGGAGGGGTTTTGTACAAAGAACGATAGATTTACAAACCACTGGGAGTCCTGGAATTAGGAATAGATGAGGGACCGATGAGATTGAGCGTCGTTTCAAGGCGAGACTTAGTTCTTCCGAATCAAATTAAGAATCCCGCCCCGGCTCTGGCTCGCCATTTCGATCTGAACTCAGGACAGGTAAGCAAGGTACACAGGCTGGAGCAACCAGGCTATGCAGCCTTTCCACGGACAGGGATCTTACTCAGATCACTCTGACGCTCCCGAATCGAACGCTGCCGAGAGCGGCCTCATTGAATTCGGTTCGCGTGTTGGCAAGCTGATGCACCGCGGTAAGGATGAACTTCCAGGTTGAGGAGGGACTGGAATTATTCACTGTACGAATCGCGGCGAGAACAAAGAGTGGCAGCGATCCCTCCATTGCCGTGAGCGCGCTTTGCTTCATGTGACCGACGGAGCCGTATCTCCGGTTCAATACCGCTGGGATCTCTTCAATATCGTGAAGAAGTCCGACAAGGTAGGCATCCTCCGGAGAAATATCGTCAAATAATCCGGCAACGAGCCGTGCATATTGGGCCGCCAGCCTGCAGTGCTTCCATAATGCGGTGGTCGCGGCGTTTTCAGCGTCACACGAAAACGTACGTGCGGAGAGTGCCCCAAACCATGCATTTACCTCGAGGCCAGCAAGGCAGCCTCCCATTCCGATCGGACGTTCAGGAGTCTGTCCATACTCTCTCCCAATCAAACGCAGGATTTGGATGGTCGCCCCGACATCGCTCAAAACCAGTTCAGAGGCCATTTGCAAGTCGATGCGCGGCTCATCCAAGAGAATATGGAGGCCAAGAACGGTTGACAGCATGACCGGCACTTGATCGAGAAAATCTGACTCACCCTGGGATGCCGATCTCTGTCTTCGGTGGTGATCGTTGCTCCGCGCGGACGTGGGAATCCAATTGTGATCGCGTATTGGGTTGGCGGCAAGATTCAGCACTGATTCTCTCATGATTGTCTCCTATCGGCATCGGAGGAGAACTGTCCAAACAAATGCGGCGAATCCAGGCATTACTCTAGTTACTTCAGAAATACATGGCGGCTGGGTCGATCTTGAGCAGCGTCGCCGGACGCTTGAACTCAACCAGCATTGAAGAGGAAATCCACATCCTTGGAGCGGAATTTCAGCCGGGCCCACAGGTAATCCTTGAATCTGCCAATCACGGCCTCTTCCAACTCACCTTCGACGGCACAATCACGGAGGGTCTGGGCCATTTCAGCCGGTGTTCCGGATCGTTCGGACGCTGATTCATCCTGATTCGCAACTCCCTGCTGCTCTTGAGCCATCGTCCATTCATTCAAACGGACCTGAAAGTCGGCCATGGAAATGAAACACGGTTCTGTCTTATACCCTGTGATCCGCTCGATAAGGTAAAGCAGCCCGTATTCGATAGAATCCACAAACCCGACGAGAAGCAGATTTCTTGCCGGCGTGTAGTGCAAAGGGATCATGGAATAGACCCGAATGAGAGGCGCAGGAATACGAACACTCGACAGGTTTCTCTGGCCTGTGAGCGGAAACACTGGGCATCCCCACTGAAGCGCGCGCACCGCTGTCAACTGCGATTCACTGACAAAGCCCAATCGCGTCAAGACCCTACCAATCTCTCCCCCGGTCTCCTTTTGGTCGTCTAAAGCCGCCCGGAATTGCTCGTTCGTAAGAGAACCGCGACTGATCAGGATGTGGGCGAGCGACATCCTTGCGATGTGCTCTGGCTGCGCATTGTTCAAGGCCAGAAGCCTCGTAAGCTCAGCCTCGGCAGCCGAAACAAAACAAGCTGAGCTGCAAAAACAGCTTCCGTGCATCTTGATTCGAGTCTTGCCAGTGGTCAGCTGTCTCAAAATCAGGGACCGATGACAGATTACACATCGGGAGGCACTCGCTTTCCTTTCGGCAACCAAAGCCGGAGTTCTGAGACCTGTGCGCTTCATGTGTTGGAAGGCTCCTGATTCATTCTGTTGCCCCGCGAATGCTCACCGGCGATCAAGAGAACAATGGGGAGGAGATGGACTGTGAAACTTCAGTCACACGCAGTCCATAATTACCGTCAATGACGACTGCTTCACCCCTTGCGATCACTCTCCCCTCGAGAAGAAGCTCAACCGGTTCCTCAACGTGTCGATCAAGCTCAACAACAGAGCCGGTCGTGAGTTCCAGAACTTCGCGCAAGGTAAGCTGGCGCTGGCCAAAACGCAGCGTGACATTCAATTCGACATCCATGACCAGCTTCAGGTTCACTGGATCGGGGGTTGAATCATGCGGCGCTGTCTTTGCCCGTTTCGCGCCATCTGAGCCGGCGCTCACGGCCTGCGCGTGCAGAGAGAGAGACCTCGCGATCTCCGGACTAAGATGCATCGATACCGTCAGACGATCGGAGTCGCCGTCGGCAGCAGTCATCTGAACAACGTGCGCAGTCTCCGACAGAGGCTCAGATGCCGAAGAAGCCTCGATCGTAAAACTTCCGTATTCTTGACCAATGACCGTCAGGAACTCGGAAGTCGCCGCACGGATCACCTTCAGGAGGGCTTCGGCCTGTTCTTCCCCAAACTCGTCGATCGGTTGACGAGAGCACTTCGAAAGAAGCACAGTGGCTTCAGCGCGTCCGAACTCCAGCAGAAGTTCGCCCTCCAGGCTGCCTCCAAGCGTGAGTTTCGACCAGACCGGCAGAGTGTCCTCTGGATTCAAAACGGCATCCGGAACGGCAGCCACCAGCCAGGGAGATCCGCTGGCCTCAGTCATTGCTCCGGCCAAAGCACTGAAGAAGCCCATTGAAAAGGAACGATAATTTGCTGCGACAGCCTGCGTGTTCATACTACTCCTTCGTTGCGACCGGTTCTTGCGATTGAGACAAGACTTGCGCCGCCTTCCGCGTACCGTTGCGAACCGGCAGTGCGTCAAATATTTCTACATGCTCGACCGTCAGTTTCGCTGGAGCCTTCAGCGGAGCTTTCATTTTGAGGATCATCCCCGGTTTGAGGTCGATCAAATCCTTCACCATCACTCGCATCTGCGTTATATCGGAAGAAACCTTGAAATCGCAGTCCAGGATTCGCTCGCGCAGGCTTGGATTCCTAAGCAGGCGGAGACTGGATATCTTCTTCGATTGCGCCGCCTTGAGATGTCTCAGAAGGAACCCTACAAACGAGGTCGGCAGCACAATATTGAATGGCTTCGTGGTACCCCCCACCGTCATCTCGAACATCAGCAGCACCAGCTTTTCATTCATCAGAAACACCTGTTGAATCATAACCGGCTTAATGCAATGACCCGGTGTCAGTGAAAGGTTCAGAGTTCTCCACGAGCGCTCCACCTGTTTCACGATGATGGCGGTAACGCTTTCCATGATGTCTTCATCGATCTCAGTGAGTTCGCGAGCTTCTTCAAAAGAGAGTCCCAGGCCACCGAGCAGGAGGTCAATGATCGGAAACACAAGCGCGATATCCATCTCCATCAGGAAATTGCTCTCCATCACGTTCAGCGCACAGGGCACCAAATGGCTGCTTGAAGGTACGCTGCTGATATAGTCGGCGATTGGCATCTGTTCGAGCGACAAAAGCTTTAGCCGAAGAGAAGCTCCGAGATAGATCTCCAGTGCGTCGGTTACATTGAGCGCGAACTTGTCATGAAGCTCGGTCAATGCCCGCGCGTTCTCGTTCGACAATCGCCCTGCATATCGAAAGTTGCACGAGTGAATGTTGCGCGACCGCACAGTTTGGACGCTCTTCTTCGAAACTCCCGTCGACCCATCCGGTTTGATCGATGTTGTCATGCTCTCATCTCTAACCGCGCTTCACTTGCGCCATGATTCATTGCCGTTCGACTGTGTTCAACTCCCGCCTCCGGTTCTTGAAGATGGCTAAGCAGGGCGCGCAACTTTGCCGTCACAGTGGCATGAATCTGCGATACGCGCGAGACGGCGATGCCAACAATCTGCGATACCTCCTTCATTGTCAGTTCTTCCTGGTAGTACAACGACAGGATTAATTGCTCCCGTTCAGACATCTGCGAGACCGCCTTGGCGAGATGCGCTTTCATTTCGCCTTCTAGGCAAAGGTCGAAGGGATTGTCCCCGCCCGCGCTTTGTGCAGACTCAATCAGGTCAAAAGAGGTGTCGGGATCGTCTGAGGAACCGACCAGTTGCCCCACGAGGTAAAGCCCGTCCAACTGCGTCGTTGCCTTCTGCAACTCGTCGACGCTCATTTGAAGGTCCAATGCTATCTCGTCTTCATGAGGGTGCCTCCCCAGAGAGCCTTCAAGCCTGGCGATCGACTCGGAGATCGCGCGCCCCTTCTTGCGCAGCGTTCGCGATCCCCAGTCCAGTTTGCGTAGACTGTCCAGGATCGCACCTCGGATTCGGAACCGGGCAAAGGTTGAGAAAAGAGCATCCTTCGTGGGATCGTAATTGCGACTTGCTTCAAGAAGGCCAATCACGCCTGCCTGTACCAAATCCTCCAACTCCACAGAATTCGGCAACCGTTCGCGGATCCTGGCCGCAACATAGTGCACCCGCGGTAGCTCAGACATTACGAGTTCATTGCGGTAATCGTTGCTGGAATTGCTTGTGCCGTATGCCATGGCTGCTGTTGTCATTCACTCACTTCCTTTGTCTTTCCATTGGTTAGTCCGCTGTTTGTTTCTAAGATCGTCATCGGAATGTTTACGGCTGGCGCACTGTCTAGAAGCTCGATTGTGGGCCGCTTCAATGGAGAACTCCAACTGACTGGACCGGCGTCATGGGGGGAATCTCCCCCGGCGAAATGACAACAATCTTTGGGATGAACGGCTCAAGCAGCCGGCGAAGGTAGTAACGACCGGGAGATGCGCAGAGCAGGACTGGCGGCGCCGCACTGATTTCGTTTCCGAAATTCTTTCGCAATCCGTCCAATACACGGCGCGCCAGCGATGCTTGCTGCGGGCTTGAAAGCATCTGATTGGGCTGGAGATTCGATCCGCGCATGCATTCCTCCTCAATTGATGTGGCGAGCGTAACCACCCTTAGTTCGCCCTGCTCATTCAGAAGAGGCCGGATCAGTGCTCGTCCCAGCGTGTGGCGAACTGCCTCAACGAGGGCAATCGGGTTCTTGTTGAACGAGGCGGTGTCGACCAGGGTCTCGAGAATTGTGCCCAGGTCGCGGATTGAGACCTGCTCCCGCAGCAGTTGCTGCAAAACCTTCTGCACCTCGCCGAGGCTCAGGAGTTTGGGAATGAGTTCGTCGGACAACCGGGGATGAGATTCGCTCAGCCGGTCCACAAGTCTCTTCGTTTCTTGCCGCGAAAGCAATTCATTCGCATTGTGTTTGATCACCTCCGCAAGGTGAGCCGCCAGCACCGACGTGGGGTCAACAACCGCGTATCCGGCAGCGATTGCCTGGCCCTGCGTCATGGGAGAGATCCATTTCGCCGGCACATCGAACGCAGGCTCACGGGTATCCTGGCCGGGCAGGTCAGGCGCATTCGCATTCGAGCTGATCGCCAGCAGGCAATCCCGGCGCAATTCCCATCGGGCGATTTCGACTCCGCGAAGGTAAATCACATACTCGCGTTCCTTCAGGGAGAGGTTATCGGTGATGTGGATGGATGGGACAAGAAAGCCCAGCTCTCGGGCAAGATTCTTGCGCATCGATTTGACCCGGGATAAAAGTTGCCCGCCTTGGTTTGCATCCACAAGGGGAACCAGCCCCACACCTACTTCGAGCATAAGTTCATCAAGCTTCAGCACGGCGTCCATAGGATCGAGCGCGGGAGTTGCCCCACCACCCGCCGCGGCTGCTTTCGCGCTCAGGTCCAGCGCTTCAAGCTCATCGATCACCGGCTGCGGCTTCATCTTCCATGCGGCAAACATCAAACCGGCTGCGAGAGTGAAAAACGCAAACTTCGGCAGCCCTGGGATGAGTCCCAGTGCAGTCAAAGCCCCGCCGGCGATCCACAGCAGCCGCGGGCTGTTGAAGAGTTGCTTGCCAACATTGACACCGAGACTTTCCTTCGAGGCGGCCCGCGTCACGACGATTCCACCCGCAACGGAAACCAGCAATGAAGGCAGAATGGTCACAAGGCCGTCGCCCACCGTGAGGATCGTGTACGTTTTCAGCGCTTCCTGGAATGGAACGCCTTGTTGAAAAACGCCGATCAGGAAGCCCGCGATAATATTGATGGCCATGATCAGAATCGTGGCCAGGGAATCCCGTTGACTGAAGCGGGCAGCGCCATCCATGGCTCCGCAGAACTCCGCTTCCCGCGCTACGCGCTCGCGCCGGGCTCGTGCCTGCTGTTCATTGATGATGCCCGCGTTCAGATCGGCATCGATCGCCATCTGCTTGCCCGGCATGGCGTCCAAAGTAAACCGGGCCGTGACTTCAGCCGTTCGCACCGCGCCGTGGCTGATAACGAGAAACTGGATAGCAATCAAGGCCAGGAACAGAACAAATCCAACAATGTAGTTGCCGCCGACTACAAATTGTCCGAATGCTTCAATTACCTTTCCCGCAGCCGAAGTGCCTTCATTGCCATGAAGCAGGATGCGGCGGGTGCTGGCCAGGTCGAGCGACAATCGAAGCAGCGTGAGCAGCAGAAGAAGACTCGGAAAAACGGAAAATTGTACTGGGCGAAGAATCTGTATGGCCGTGAGCAGGACCAGAATTGAAGCGGTAATACTGATGGTCAACAAAAGATCGAGGAGAAAGCTTGGCAATGGGACAAGCATCACGAAGACCATTGCGACCGCGGATATCGGCGCGATCCACTCGCCGGACTTCTTGAGCACAGCTATCAGTCGCTGCATCATGGCGTCACCCCCGGGTTCTTTGCGGAAGGTGGTGCCGGATTTTCAGTCCTCTGTCCCGATGCATTCCGTGAGCGCCGCTCGGTCTCAGCGCGCCGCACATCAGCTTGAGCTCGAAACACTGTGGCTAGAATCTCGGCGACCGCCTGGTAGAGCTTCGAAGGAATCGAATCACCGACTTCCACGCTCTTGTAGAGAGCCTGGGCCAGGGGCTTGTTCTCCACCAGCATGATTCCATTGTCGCGGGCAAGCTGTTTGATCTTTTCTGCGAGCAGGTCGCGCCCCTTGGCCACAACCATCGGCGCGGACATGTCCGGTTCGTAGCGGAGCGCCACCGCATAGTGAGTTGGATTGGTCACAATCACGGTGGCGGTAGCCGCCGCCTTCAGCGACTGCCTCTTCCGCATCGTCCTTTGCGCCTGCCGGATGCGCGATTTGATGATTGGGTTTCCGTCCGTTTCCTTGTACTCCTGCCGGACTTCCTGCTTGGTCATCTTCATGTCGCTGTCCATCTTCCGCAGAGTCAGGAAATAGTCAACCGACGACCACGCCAGCAGCACCAGCCCCGACTTCCATGTCAGTTCAAAAATCATGGATCCGACGAAATTCGCAAAGACACGCAGACCAAGGCTCGAGGCGTGCACCATCGCCTCCCAGTGCGCGCGCACGGAATTTATGGAAAGCCAGACGATGGCCCCAAAAGGCAGCAGCGACTTGAGCAGGTTGCTCAGGCCCATCGGAGAGAAAAGCTGCCCCAGTTTACTGGCGGGATTGAACCTTTCAAACTTCAGGGCCAGCGCTCCGGGAGCAAAGTTGACGCCGCCCTGGGCCAGCCCGGCAAACAGTGAGAGGATCATTCCAGCTGAGAGGATCGGGACAATCCACCGCATCACTTCCACCGCGCTCCAGAAGAGCGCCGGTCCGTTGCTGTCAAGGTTGCCCGTCGACGCCGTAAAAAGCGTATTGCGGTAGAACGCGGTCCAGTGCGTGACGGCGGTGGGAGCCATCAAAGCGATGACGCCGGCCACGCCAGCGAGCGCAAAAACACCTGGAAGGTCGCGCGAACGGGCTACCTGTCCCTGTTCCCGCGCTTTCTCTCTGCGCTTTGGCGTTGCCTGTTCTGTTTTGCTGCCGTCAGCCATAAATCCCCGTGTGGTGCGTGGTTATTGGGCAAGGTGCAGAAGGTGGTCGGCCTGCACCATCGAACTGAGAAACAAGTGTTCAAACATATCCGGCCAATACTTGAGTGCCGAAATCAGAATCAGCAGCCCCAGGACACTCTTCACCGCCGGCCCCAGCAACATCAGGGGTAACTGCGGAGAGGCCTTCCCAAGCAGGCCAAGCGCGATGTCGGCGAGGAGCGTCGCGGAGAGAACGGGAGCGGCAATTTGGATGCCGATCACGAACACCCCGGCCCCCGCGTGCAATGCGGCCGTCGTAAAGGTTGCGCCAAAGTGGCCCGAGGCTGGCGGCAAATAGTCGAAGCTCCGTGCCAGCGCGCGCAGAATCCAAAAATGAACATTCAGGCGCAGGAAAATCAACATCGCAATGGTCTGGTGAAACGTCGCCACGACAGTCGATTCCACCTGCGTTTGCGGATCGAGAATGTTCACCAGCGAATACCCCATTTGCACGCTCAATATCTGCCCGGCCATCTGTACGCCGTCGAAAACAACGTTGGTCGCCACCCCGAGGGCGATGCCAATCATCAACTCGCTGAAAACCATCAAGGGCCAATGGCTGATCGTCATTGCCGGGATCTTGCCAGAAAGCATCGGATACAGGAGCGCGGTCAAAGCCAGAACCAGCACCGCTTTTACGCGCGCCGGAATGACCATGCTGCCGAAAAAGGGCGCGAACAGCATGATGCCTGTCAGCCGGACGCCGATCGTCAGCAATGCTCCGAACACCTGAACCAGAGAAATATTCACTATTGCAGCACCCTGTGAAAGTCGGATAGAAGGCCAATTGTGTAGTGCGACAGATGCCGCCACATCCATGGCATCATGACGAAAAGCGTTGCTCCCGTTACAAGCAGGCGCGGCACGTGCGACAGGGTCTGATCCTGAAGCGATGTGAGCACCTGCACAACGTTCACCAGCAGACTGATAATGATGGCGGCCGCCAGGATCGGCGCGATCAGTATCACGACCTCCTGAAGCATCGACCGCGCCATCATAACTACTTCATCTACGCCCATCAGTTGAAACTCCTCATCAGTGCGCCGATAAGTAAATGCCAGCCATCCACCATCAGAAACAGCAGAAGCTTGAGCGGCGTGGAAATGACAACCGGTGGCAACTGCATCATGCCAACGGACGTGGTAATCGAGGCAACGACCATGTCGACCACCAGGAAGGGCAGAAAGAGCACCGCGCCAATCTGGAAGCCGGCTTTCAGTTCGGAGAGAATGTAAGCCGGAAGCAGGACGCGGAAAGAAACATCGTTGATATCCGCGGGACGGGGCTCTTTGGCCATCTCAAGAAACAGAGCGACATCCTTTTCGCGTACATAATGCGACATAAACTGGCGCATCGGCACTCCGCCCCGCGCAACTGCCTCCAGGGCGGTGATCTGGCCCGCTTGCAGCGGCACGACTGCGTCCTTGTAGATAGCCGCGCCAACCGGCTGCATCAGAAAAAACGTCATGATGACCGACAGCCCGATGAGCGTCTGGTTGGACGGCGTGGTCTGCAACCCAAGCGCCTGCCTGAGAAAATGAAAGACAATCAAGAGCCGTGCAAACGGCGTCATGCATATCAGGATGGAAGGAATAATCGTCAGGAACGTGAGCAGGATGACGATGGTCCACTGCGCCGATCCCGCACCCAGCCCCGAAATCCGCAATTCATTTCCATTCGCCGGCGCGGGGCCTAATCGAATCGGGCCTCGTGAGGGCGGTTGCGCGCCTGATTGATCGGGGGAATCGAGAAACGGCACACCGCTCGACTGGTTCGGTGCATCGGTCAACGGCGGCAAACTTTGCTGACCAACTCCCTGGATAAACTGGCTTTCCCTGATGACTCCGATGGCCAGGACCGAAGGCCGAATGATCGATTTTGGCGCGGAAGCCCCTCCACTCGGCAACGAGAACGCCTCTGCGCAGGTTGCGGCAACCAGCAGCGGCAGGCAAATCATGGCTCGGGTAAGTATGGATTGCTTCACGCCTGTTCCTTCATTTGCTCAATTGTGGGCTTGAACGTCTGCCTCTCAGAAACAGAAAGAGTACCCTTGAGCAGATCGTTAAACGATTCATTTCCCTTGAGTTGCGCTAGCAGGGCGACGTTTGTCGCCCCGCCCCCCACGAGGTACTGATTTCCGTCCACCTGGATGACGGCGACGAAACGCTTCTCACCCAGAGATACGGTTTCGGTCACCTTCAGGCGCCTGCCGCCGGACCGGCCAGATTGGCGTTCCCGAATCCAATTCAGTGCACGAGAAAGGAGGCCGGAGGCGTTCTGGAGAACCTTCAATCCACTCCCACCCGTCAGCTCCGGAAACCGGAGGACGACCTTGAACGGATGTTTTTTCAAGACAGATGGTTTTGGCCTCGCCTCTTGCTTTACCGGGCGGGAGGAGGTCTGGTTCTCCTTGCAAAGAAGGATCGGCGGGCGTGTCGGTTCACGGCGTTCCTGCTGCGGAAGCCAGGAGCGCGCGGATAGGCCTCGCAATGCCATGACCGCATCGGATGCATTTGAGGAAGTAGTTCTCACGAGAGGTCCGTAAGGCGTACGGCGAGGCGCTCACCTACAACTTCGAATTCGGTCCAGCCGACAAGCTGTCCGTTCACGCGGAGCGGAAGGTCACTGCTCTGATGGTAAGAAGTCTCAACGATGGAACCATTGACAAGACCCAGGAGATCTCCAACCGTAAACTTCACGACCGGAATATCCAGCGCAAGAGTGCAAGGGAGCCAGGGCAAAGCCTCACCCGGTATCAACTCCAGAGGTTTTTCGGCTAACAGTGTCTCCTTTGGCGAATTCGACTCCAGCGCTAGCCGCGCGGTACTGATTGCAGTCTTCATGGGTCTCTCTTTCGTTGCTGCCGCTGGCCACTTGGGTTGGCCGTACGACTAGGGTTAAAGCAATCGAGAGACCGTTCGCCAAAGAACGGGACAGGTTATGTACGTTGCGCGCGAAATATGGCTAAATCATTGCTAAATATGGGGAAGCAAGGTCTTGTCGCGTTCGGTCCGGTTTTCGGGTGAGGACGGAAACCAACAACGGTGGAGGCTTCGTGAGACCCACATGAGACATACTCATTGAAGCAGGGCCAGTCCGCTCAGCAAGTGCGCTGAACGGACTGGCCCTTAATGCAATACTCAGAAACTCGAGCAGCGATTGGTTACTGGAGCATTGCGATGGTTGCCTGCGAGACCTGCTGCATGGTGGTCACTGACTTCGCATTCGCCGAGTAAGCCTGCTGCGCAACAATCAGCTTGGCGAATTCAGTGGCGATGTTGACGTTCGACTGTTCGACAGCGCCTCCGACAACCGTGGCCCGTCCCCCGGTTCCGGCAACTCCAATCACAGCTCCTCCGGAGGCCGCGGTCGGCTGGTAATTGTTGTTCCCGGTGTTGGTGAGCCCCTGGACGTTGGCGAACGATGCAACCGCAACCTGTCCAAGCGCCATCGTGTTCCCGCCTGCGAATGTGCCTTCGATGGTGCCGTCCGGCTGAACGGCGTAGCTTTGCAGGGCGCCGCTGGCAAACCCGTCCGTGCTGCTGGCGTCCGTGGAGTTTGCGGACGCAGTCTGGGTGATCGTCGGTGCGAGAGTCGTTCCAAAAGGCCCGGCAAGGGCCAGAGGAGAAGCCGCGCCATCGGCGAGGGTGGGGATGCTGATTGGGGTGACAGCCGTTGTGGAGGTGAGGACGCCGGAACTGTTGAAGTTCAGCGTTCCAGAACCGACGACGGTCGTGGCTCCCACTCCGCCCGCAATATCGGCTGACGGCACGGTGACCGAGTAGGTCCAGGTATTCGCCGCCGTCTTGGTGTAGGAAACCGTCAGGTTATGCTGAGTTCCCAGCGAGTCGAAGACCGCGAGGGAACTGCTGCCACCGGAACCGCCGATCGCGGTCGCGGAACTGAGATTGGCCGTGACGTCGACAGTTGTGCTTGCCGAGGCCGGACTCGTGATATTGCCAACCTGCATCGGCTGCAAGCCCGCCGAATTGTTCACCACTCCATTGACTGCCGGATATCCGAGCAGCAGTTGCCCGCTTGGCGTGGTAAGCTCTCCCGCGTTGTTGGTGGTAAAGTCACCGGCACGCGTGTAATCCTGTGAACCGTTCGCGCCTTGCGTCACAAAGAAGCCGTTGCCATTCAGAGCCATGTTCCCGGGCGCGCCTGTCGAGTTCAGATTGCCCTCGGTGAAATTCGAATCCGTCGAAGCGACCGAAACACCAAACCCCACCTGGAGCGGATTGCCGCTGCCGTTTGTGGACGAGGTCTGCGAAAATATATCGCTGAAGGCCAGCGTCTGGTCCTTGTAGCCGTTCGTGTCGATGTTCGCAAGGTTGTTGGATACGGACTGCAGTTGATCCTGAGCAGCCAAAAGTCCTGAGAGCGGAGATGAGAAAGAGCCCATTATTTGCCTCCTGAGGCGTTGTTGTTGTTGGTTCCGGAAAAGCCCATCGTTGCGGCGTTCATGGAAGAGTTGATCGAGGCAGCCACCGCCGCGGAATTGCCCGACGCCAGGGGCATCATGGTGTTCGGGTCAAAGGGCAGTTGGCTGGTGGCCGCACCCGCGGCCGAAGGTGAAAGCGCCCCGGCGATTCCACCCAGAACAGACGAGGCAGCCGACGCGCTGGGCGTCGCGCCCCCAGTCGGCGTTGTGGCGATGGGGCCGCTGAGAGTCTGGTTGATCGTAATCAACTGCTCCAACTGGTTGAGCGAAATCATCTGGCCGACCATCGCGGTCGGGTCAACAGGAGCGGTCGGGTCTTGATTCTGCAACTCCTGTGCCAGGAGGGTCAGAAAGGTGGTTCCCAGGCCTCCAGCCGAACTTGTGCTTGATGTTGAACTGCTTGTGTTTGTCGCAACGGCCGGATTGGCCTTCAGATTCGTGTTCTTCGAGAGCCCCTTCGCTGCGCTTGGCTGGAGTGAGTTCAAAATCGTCGGCATGGTAAAGTTTGCTGAAACTTGGTGCATGATCTGTCCTCCTGAATTTGTTTTGTTCTGAATCCTTGGCTAAACTCGAATGTCGAGGCGGGCGTCAAGCCTGCCGCTGCTTGTTGTTTTGGCCGAAACGGCCGTGAGGAACGGGCGCTCGGCAACGCTCTCCCTTAAACCACCTGCGGCCGCGCTGGCCGTCTGTTGCTTGGCGTTGCGCGATTCGTCCGCCGAACCATTTGGCATCCCCCCGGATGTCCCTGCCGCCTGCCCATTCATGTCGATCCGCACATCCATTGCCGAATTGCCGCCCAACCTGGCTTGCATCTCCGGCAGATGCATCGCGATTGCCTTGGCCAACTCGCCGTGGTCGAGCGAAATCTGGGCTGAGACCAGATCCCGAACAGAGGAAGTGGTAATCGAAATATTGCCAAACTCGTTGGAATGCATTCCGACGCGCATCTCAGACTGACCCATGGTTTGGATCAGCTTCGCTGTGTTGATGACAGGCAGCGCTACCGGTGGTGCCGCCGGGGCCGTCGAAGTAGTCTCTGGCATCTTCGCGCCATGGCCGAGGTCCGTCGCCGAAGCTGGCGCCGCTGGCAAAACTTGTCCGGCGGAGACGGAACCGACACTCACGGTGTGGGGAATCGCGGCAAGCGTTCGGTTCGCTGGGTCGAGCTGGCTCTGCGTTG
>Ga0302274_10002993_pt1 | contig 15216 bp, 20 predicted proteins | sample III_Bog_N2_1_FD_198755 | JGI IMG/M metagenome (GOLD analysis project Ga0302274, IMG submission 198755) | Peat permafrost microbial communities from Stordalen Mire near Abisko, Sweden - III_Bog_N2_1 | ecosystem: Environmental > Terrestrial > Soil > Wetlands > Peat | place: Sweden: Abisko...
TTAACTTTCCGGTGGTACAGTTATAGGATGCTGACTAGATAAAGGGAATTTCTACTTATGCAGCAGGATATTTTTATCGCGCGTCAGCCCATCGTAGATCGCAACGAAAGTCTGGTCGCTTTCGAGCTATTATTTCGCTCTGCCCATAGTGCAACTGCCGGTGTAATAGACGATGTTCACGCCACGGCACAGGTGATAGTGAACGCGTTTGGGGAGATGGGTATTGCAGATGTTCTTGGCGCGCATAAGGGATTCATTAATTTGGATGCTGAATTCCTGCATAGCGACCTGATCGAATTGCTGCCCAAGCAGCAAGTGATGCTCGAACTGCTGGAAACTATCACCATCGACGCTGCAATCATCGCACGCTGCCATGAATTAAAAGCTAAAGGATTTAGCCTGGCGCTGGATGACGTGGTGGAATTGAACGATGAGATCAAGCCTCTGCTCGACGTGGTAGAGGTGGTGAAGCTGGATTTGACGCTGATCGACCCTGCCCGTTTGCCTGCATTGGTGAAAGAGCTCAAGCACTATCCGGTAAAGCTGCTGGCGGAAAAAGTGGAAGATCGCGAGCAGGCTCGGCGCTGTATGGAAATGGGTTTCGATCTATTTCAGGGGTATCACTTTGCGCGCCCGGAGATGCTTTCTGGAAAACGCACGGACCCATCGAAGATGGCGCTGATACGCCTGCTCTCAATGATGCTGGACGAAACTGAAAACGATCAAATCGAGGAGACATTCAAAGAAAATGCAGACCTGACTTACAACTTGATGCGCATGGTGAATTCGGTTGGCGTTGGCCTGACAACTAAAGTCAGTTCGCTTAAACATGGTCTGATAGTGTTTGGGCGCCAGCCATTAAGGCGCTGGGTGCAATTGATGTTGTATGCCTCCGGCAAAGGGGATGCCACGCTCAGTCCGTTGTTGCAACTTGCCGCGACACGGGGTAAGTTATTAGAGTTGGTCGCGCAACGGGAGCGTCCGGGCGCCCCGGATTACGCTGATCGCGCTTTCATGGTGGGTATGCTGTCATTGCTCGATGCCCTGTTGGGCGAGCCGCTGCCGGAAATTTTGGCGCGCATGAGCTTGCAGGAAGAGGTTGAAGTTGCGCTGCTAAAGCATGAAGGAAGCTTGGGTGAGTTACTGACCCTGTGCGAGCAGGTTGAAACTGGCGACATCGCCGCCATCCAAGAAAAATTGCCCGCCCGCCCCGGATTGACTGTTGAAGCAATCAACAAGGCGCAACTGGAAGCGCTGGGTTGGGCAAATAATATCCTCATGTAAAGGTAAATTGCACCAGCTTTTTTCGTTGCTAGGGTAGAATACCGCTATCTTTTAGTCTCGATAATCCATGTCCTCCGCCCGCATTGCCGTATCGCCTGAACGCTTGCTCCGCCAAGAAGTGCTTGCCCTGCATGCTTATCATGTGCCGCCCAGCAGCGGCATGATCAAGCTGGATGCGATGGAAAATCCCTATGCGTTGCCACCGCAGTTGCGTGATGAGATTGCCCGGCTGGTGGCGGATGCCGCCATCAACCGCTATCCCGATGCCAGCGCCCAGCACCTGAAAGAAAAAATTCACGCCGTGACCGACCTGCCGCAGGGTATGGAAGTTCTGCTCGGCAACGGTTCCGACGAAATTATCCAGTTGCTCGCATTGGCAGTGGCGAAGCCGGGCGCTACCTTGTTGGGCGTGGAACCATCGTTCGTTATGTACAAGATGATCGCGGCCTTCGTCGGCATGAATTATATCGGTGTGCCGCTCACGGAAAATTTTGAGCTGGACTTGCCCTCCATGTTGCATGCCATACAACGCCATCAGCCCGCGTTGGTATTCCTGGCCTATCCAAACAATCCTACGGGCAATCTGTTTGATGCCGAGGCCATCGCACAAATTATCTCAGCCGCTCCCGGCTTGGTGGTGATTGATGAAGCCTATTACGCTTTTGCCGGCGGCAGCTTTATTCCCATGCTGGCGCGCTATTCTAATCTGCTGGTGATGCGCACCTTTTCCAAGCTCGGCATGGCTGGTTTGCGCTTGGGGTTTTTGGCGGGTGGCAAGGCATGGCTGGAGCAGTTGGAAAAGCTGCGCTTGCCGTATAATGTCGGCGTACTGACGCAACTGGTGGCAGGAAAACTATTGCAGCACCACGATGTACTGTTGCAACAGGCAGAACAAATCAAACAGGATCGGACATGGTTGTATGGGCGTCTGGTCGGAACGGTGGATGTGCGTGCGTATCCGAGTGAGGCTAATTTTATTTTGTTTCATGTGGCGCACTCCAATAAAGTTTGCGAGGGTCTGAAGCAACGCGGTGTGTTAATCAAGAACTTGAATAACGCACACACGGCCTTGACCGACTGCCTGCGTGTCACGGTGGGTACGCCGGAGGAGAACGAGTTGTTCATCCGCGCGTTGCAGGAAAGTATTCACCAGTCTAAAAATGGTATTTAGTCACGGAATCAATTTGTTTAGGACGAATCATGCGTAGCGCGCAAGTAACCCGTAACACACTGGAAACTAAAATCAGCGTCCAGTTGAATCTGGATGGTAGCGGCAAGGCCACATTCGATACCGGCTTGCCTTTTCTCGATCATATGCTTGATCAGGTTGCCCGTCACGGCATGGTTGACCTGGATATAATCGCCAAGGGCGACCTGCACATAGACGCGCACCACACCGTCGAGGACATCGGCATCACCTTGGGGCAGGCATTCAATCAGGCGGTGGGCGACAAGAAGGGTTTGCGTCGCTACGGTCATGCCTATGTACCTCTCGACGAAGCATTGTCGCGTGTGGTGCTGGATATTTCAGGACGTCCCGGCCTGGTGTTCAATGTGGATTTCGTGCGAGCCAATGTGGGCGAGTTCGATGTGGATCTGGTGCACGAGTTTTTTCAGGGCTTCGTCAACCATGCGCTGGTGACGCTGCACATCGACAATCTGTCGGGCGACAATGCGCACCACCAAGCGGAAACGGTGTTCAAGGCGTTCGGGCGCGCCTTGCGCATGGCGCTGGAAGCTGATCCGCGCATGGCTGGTATGATGCCTTCCACCAAGGGCTCACTGTAACGACCTTTTTCTTACCATGGCAGATATTGCAATTGTAGACTACGGCATGGGTAACCTGCGCTCGGTGCAGCAGGCTCTGCGCACGGTTGCCCCAAACGCATCCATCGTAGTGACCGACGACCCGCGTGAAATCGGGCGGGCAGCGCGCATAGTATTTCCCGGGCAGGGAGCGATGCCGGATTGCATGCGTGAACTGGATGCGCGCGGACTGCGTGCGGCGGTGGTGGAGGCGGCACGCAGCAAGCCTTTTCTGGGCATCTGCATCGGCCTGCAAATGCTGTTTGAACACAGTGCGGAAGGTGATATTCCTGGGCTGGGCATTCTGCAAGGATCGGTGGTACGCTTCGCCAGCAATCTGTGTGATGAACACGGCAATAAGTTGAAAGTGCCGCACATGGGGTGGAATCAGGTACATCATGCGGAACACGTGTTATGGCAAGATATTCCACAGGACGCGCGTTTTTATTTCGTGCATAGTTACTATGTGCAGCCGCAGGATGACACGCTGGTGCAAGCCACCAGTTGTTACCCACAGCCTTTTGTCTGTGCCGTGGCGCGCAATAATTTGTTCGCTGTCCAGTTTCACCCGGAAAAGAGTCAGAGCGCCGGGCTGACCTTGCTGCGAAATTTTGTGGACTGGACCCCTGTCTGATTTTTGGGTTTAATTTTTTACTTTATTAATTAACATCGAAGTGCTGCCATGCTAATTATTCCTGCAATTGATTTGAAAGATGGAAATTGTGTACGCCTGCGCCAGGGTGTAATGGAAGGCGCCACGGTATTTTCCGAAGACCCAGCTGCAATGGCATTGCGCTGGCTGGAGCAGGGCGCACGTCGTCTGCATCTGGTTGACCTGAATGGTGCGTTTGCCGGGAAACCCAAAAACGAAGCCGCTGTGCGCAGTATCGTCGAAGCGGTAGGTCTGGATGTGCCGATACAGCTCGGCGGCGGTATCCGCGACATGGAAACCATAGAGCGCTATCTCGACCTCGGCGTGACCTACATTATTATCGGAACCGCTGCGGTCAAAGTGCCGGGTTTCTTGCACGAAGCTTGCGATGCCTTTCCCGGGCATATCATGGTGGGATTGGATGCCAAGGCAGGAAAAGTGGCGGTGGATGGCTGGTCCAAGCTGACTGGGCATGACGTGCTCGATCTGGCCAAGCGCTTTGAAGGCTATGGCGTGGAAGCCATCATTTATACTGATATTGGGCGCGATGGCATGATGTCCGGCGTAAATATTGCCGCCACGGTGGAGCTGGCGCGCGAACTGACGGTGCCAGTCATCGCCAGCGGCGGCATCACCAACCTCGACGATGTGCGCGCACTGTGCGAAGTGCAAGGCGAAGGTATCACCGGCGCGATTACCGGGCGCGCGATCTATGAAGGCACGCTGGAGTTTTCTCCGGCACAGGCCTTGGCCGACCAACTCACCGAGGAAATGGGCGTAAAGATTTAAGCGGGTGTTTTACCCTTAACCTTGCTCTGTTTATAGTATGTTAGCCAAACGCATCATTCCTTGCCTGGACGTAACCGCCGGACGTGTGGTCAAGGGCGTCAGTTTTGTCGAATTGCGCGATGCGGGCGACCCTGTGGAAATCGCGCGCCGCTACGACGAGCAGGGCGCGGATGAACTGACTTTTCTCGACATTACCGCCAGCTCCGATGATAGAGGCATTCTGTTCCGCATCATCGAACAGGTGGCCGAGCAAGTGTTTATTCCGCTCACGGTTGGCGGTGGTGTGCGCGAAGTGCAGGACGTGCGCAATTTGCTCAATGCGGGAGCCGACAAGGTGAGCATCAACACTTCTGCCGTACTCAATCCGCAATTGGTGGCGGATGCGGCGGCGCGCTATGGTTCACAGTGCATCGTGGTGGCGATAGACGCCAAACAAGTGGAACCGGGACGTTGGGAAGTATTCACTCACGGCGGACGCAAGGCTACTGGTTTGGACGCAGTGCAGTGGGCGAAAAAAATGCAAGGCTTGGGTGCGGGAGAAATCCTGCTGACCAGCATGGATCGCGACGGACAAAAGACAGGCTTTGATTTGGCGTTGACGCGCGCGGTGACCGATGTGTTGGAAATCCCGCTCATCGCCAGCGGCGGCGTGGGCAATCTGCAACACTTGGTGGATGGCGTAAAACTCGGCGGCGCAGATGCAGTGCTGGCGGCGAGTATTTTTCATTACGGCGAATACACCGTGTTGCAGGCCAAACAGTTCATGGTGCAGCGGGGAATTGAGGTGAGATTGTGAGCGAAAGCTGGTTGAACAAAGTCAACTGGGCGGCAGACGGGCTGGTGCCCGCCATCGCGCAGGATGCGAGCAGCGGACGTGTGCTGATGGTGGCGTGGATGGACCGTGAAGCGCTCAGGCGTACTGTTGAATCCGGCGAGGCGGTATACTGGTCGCGCTCGCGCAAGAAGCTGTGGCATAAAGGCGAAGAATCCGGCAACTTCCAGAAGGTTAAGGAAATTCGCCTCGATTGCGACAACGATGTGTTGCTGTTGCAAGTGGAGCAGTGTGGCGGCATTGCCTGCCATACTGGACGGGCAAGTTGCTTTTTCAGCAAGCTGGAAAACGGCCAGTGGCTGGAAACAGATACAGTGATCAAGAATCCGGAAGAGATGTACAAAAATGAGTAATGACATCTTAGAGCGGTTGACGGAAACGCTACAGGCGCGTAAACATGCATCGCCTGAGACTTCCTATGTCGCCAAATTGTTCAGCAAGGGCGAAGACGCCATCCTGAAAAAAATCGGCGAGGAAGCGACCGAGGTTATTCTGGCAAGCAAGGGCGGTGACAAGACCGAGCTGGTATATGAAACCGCCGACCTGTGGTTTCATTGCATGGTATTGCTGGCGCAGCACGGCCTGAGCGCAGACGATGTGCTGAACGAACTGGCACGGCGCGAGGGTTTGTCGGGTATCGCCGAAAAAAATAGTCGGACACAAGACTGAAGGGCGCCTGAATTATGAGCGACTGTATCTTCTGCAAGATCGCGCACGGCGAAATTCCGAGCAAAAAAGTGTATGAGGACGACGAACTATTCGCCTTCCACGATATCCATCCCGTTGCGCCAGTGCATTTCATGCTGATCCCGAAATTGCATGTGGCATCGCTGATGGAAGCAGATGGCAGCCACGCTGCATTGCTGGGCAAGATGTTGTTGCTGGCGCCCAAGCTGGCCAAGGAGCAGGGGCTGGACAACGGTTTCCGCACAGTCATCAACAGCGGCAAGGGCGGCGGACAGGAAGTGTTTCATTTGCATATCCACATCATCGGTGGTGGCCACATTCCACCTATGGTGCGGCGCGATTAATTTTTAGGAGAAATAAAATGGGTGGACTAAGCATCTGGCATTGGTTGATTGTGTTGTTGGTCGTCGCAATGATTTTCGGCACCAAGAAACTGCGCAATATCGGCAGCGATTTGGGCGGTGCGGTCAAAGGCTTCAAAGAAGGCATGAAGAGCGAGGAAGACGCACCTAAAGACGCGCCCAAACAAGTGCAGCAGGGCGGACACACCATCGAAGGCGAAGTGAAAGACAAGACTCACACCAACATATAACCGGTTCGTATTTCCATGTTTGGGATTGATTTCTCAGAGTTGATCGTTATCATGTTGGTAGCCCTCATCGTTATCGGCCCGGAGCGACTGCCCAAGGTAGCGCACACCCTCGGCCTCCTGTGGGGACGTGCGCAGCGCTATATCAACGGCGTCAAAGCCGACATCGCGCGCGATATGGCAATAGAAGAATTCCGCCAGTTGACGCAAAAAGTGCAGCAGGAGGCCAGCAGCGCAGAGCAAGCAGTGAGGCAAGCCTCGCAGGTCATCGATCAGCAAGTGCGGCAACTTAACGACACCGTAGAACGGCCCGCACAGACCATAGCTCAGGCCATTAAGCCCATCTCACAACCTGCTCCTGCTATTCCACAGTCCACCCCTGCCGTTTCACCACAAGCTCAGTTGGAATTGCAGCCGCCTGCGGAACAGCATAAATTTCCCGTCGATTGATGAACACCAGCGAAAGCTTTATCGCCCACCTGATCGAACTGCGTACCCGCCTGCTACACGCTATCGCGGCATTGCTTTTGGTATTCATTTGCCTGTTCCCGTGGGCGGCCAAGCTGTATTCATTACTCGCACAACCGCTGCTCGCCAAGTTGCCCAAGGGCGGGCAGATGATCGCCACCGAAGTCACCACGCCATTTTTCGTGCCGCTCAAGGTAGCGTTGATGGCCTCATTTCTGATTGCGCTGCCTTACATTCTGTATCAAATTTGGCGCTTCGTCGCCCCCGGCCTGTACGCACATGAGAAGCGCATGGTGGTGCCGCTGATTGCCGCCAGCACCATATTGTTCTACTGCGGCATGGCGTTTGCCTATTTCGCTGTGTTCCCAATCGTGTTTGGCTTCATCACTGCCAGTGCACCGCAGGGTGTGGCAGTGATGACCGACATCGACAAATACCTGAGTTTCGTGCTGACCATGTTCGTTGCCTTCGGCGTGACTTTCCAGGTGCCGGTAGCTGTAGTTATACTGGTCAGAATGCAAATGGTGACCACCGCCAAACTCCGGGAAATTCGTCCTTACGTGATAGTCGGCGCGTTCATTGTAGGCGCCATCTTTACCCCGCCGGATGTGGTGTCGCAGTTCATGCTCGCCATGCCGTTGTGGCTGCTGTATGAAGCGGGGATTGTGGTGGCGGGGTGGACGGTGGAAGAGGCGTAATACAATTCGCATCAGCCAAAAATCGCACGGCCTCGGCAAGTTTTTGTAGGATGGGTGGAGCAAAGCGATACCCATCGCAAATTTCCGGCAACATCCGGTGCAATGCACTTCGTTTATTGCACCCTACGCGAGCTACGCCCGCAGTTTCACGTCTCCAGCGGAACAATTTGTTCGCGCTCGCCGCAGTAAAAATTACAACCAATCATTTACTTTAAAACAGGAACGTTTCGGGTGGGAAAAACTGCGCTCGAAAATCGACGAAAATGGGTTTTTCTACAGCGTCAACGTGGAGCTAAGGGGCTGCGCTGGGCTTTATCAGCGCAGTCCCTCTTGAGCGCCGGGTTAGGAATCATTTGCGATGAAATCCATTAACGGCTTATTTCCACGCTCTGAATTACAGTGCAGACATGCCGTGACCAAGTTGTCGTAGGTGTTATTTCCACCTTTTGAGACTGGCTGAATATGATCAAGTGTCGCGCTAAACCTAGTAAGCTGCTTAGCGCAGTAATGGCACTTATAGCCGTCGCGCTCAAACACCTTAAGCCTATTTTCTTGAACATTGTAAAAATCCAGTTCTTTCTTGGTTTCAATTATTGAAACTTCTTCTGAGGCTCGCTGCACCATTAATTCTTTGCAGAGTGGTATTTCATCTGGGATAGCCACCTTGTATAAGGTGCCTTCACGATTTGTGTCGCCGACCACGAGAACGACTTCTTTTTCCTTCAATGCGTCAATTGTTCTCTTGAGGACACCATAGCTCAATTCATCCGACTGGCCGCTAGCTGACTTTGCTATGGCAGTCATTCCGCGAGTGCTCGCGCGAGCATATTGCTCGCCAGTTTGAACAATTGACCGATTGAATAAATACCAGTACACCGCTATTTCATATGGGGTAAGTAGTGGGTGCAAATACTCAACCACCGACGAAACAATGCTGGGCAGCTCAAGAGCATTATAGTTTTTAGTAAATTGCTGGCTCACTTCATCGCCAGCTTCATTTTCAATCTCCACAAGAAGATTCTTGATTTGCTCAATTTTGTTTTTCATGCAACCTCGCAATGCTCGATGATTCCTAACGTTGTTCGAGTTGAGCGACACCCCCGCCAGACGGCTTGCGTTTATGGCAGGCGAGCAGCGATTGCGTCAACGAAGTAAAGCTCGGTTTCGAGTCTGTCATGCAAGCTGGCCAGTGGGGCGTAGCCGGGAGCGCAGCGAGCGGTGTTCGCTCTAACGAGGCGTTAGGCGCAGATAGGCGTGCTCCGCAACCCCGGTCTTTTGCTACGTGATTCGCTCTCATCTTATTGTTATTTCCCCGCCGCGTTTCGCCTGAAATAGATGCCCCAAAAATTGGTCATATGGCGCGAAGCGTAGCTAAGTTCTGTCGCATCAACGCCTTCAGTTATGCTGAGCAAACTTCACTACGCTTCGCTCAATATCATGTTTTTAACAGCCTGTAAATACAGCATATTTCACGCCACCGCTTCAGCAAGTCTGAATAAATATCCGGCGGTTTTATGTTTCGCTATTTCCTCGGGTCGTGAAGCATGCCTATCTGAGCTTAACCTAAAGTAGACACCCTAAATTGCCGGATAAATACACCACTGCAAAACTTCCCAAGTTTCTCGACAATATGCGCGGCAGATACGTGCTACCTTGGGCAATTGCTCTATTCTTGTGGCTTCGGCTTAGGCCGCTTCCCCACCTTGACTTGCACCACCACTTCGCGCTGATTGCGCAGCAGTTTAAGCACGGCGACTTTGCCGGGCGGCAGGGCGGAAATGGTTTCCAGCATGGCGTTGGAATCAACCAGAGGCTTGTTATCCACCGAGGTGAGGATATCGCCCGCCTTGATACCGGCTTGATCTGCCGGGCTGCCGCGCACGACTTCGGAAATCAGCACGCCTTGCACATTGCCGAGTTTGAACGATTCCGCCAGTTCAGGTGTTAGATCCTGCACTGCCACGCCCACCCAGCCTCGTGTCACCGAGCCGCTCTGGATGATTTGCTCCATGATTTTCTTTGCCGTGCTGACGGGAATGGCGAAGCCGATTCCGAGTGAGCCGCCGTTGGGCGAATAGATCGCGCTGTTGATACCGATAAGATTGCCGTCCACATCCACCAGCGCGCCGCCGGAGTTGCCAGGGTTGATCGCTGCGTCGGTCTGGATGAAATTCTCGAAGGTGTTCAGCCCGAGATGATTGCGTTTCAGGGCGCTAACGATACCCATGGTCACGGTTTGGCCGACACCGAACGGGTTGCCGACGGCCAACACAATGTCGCCTACCTGCGCTTGCTCGGCATGGCCGAAGGTAATGGCGGGCAGGTCGCCGCCGGGCAGGTCTATTTTGATGACCGCCAAATCGGTATCCGGGTCGGAGCCGACGACGTGCCCCTTGGCCGTGCGGCCATCGGCCAGCGCCACTTCGATCTGATCGGCGGCCTCGACTACATGGTGGTTGGTGAGAATGTAGCCGTCGTGACTGACGATAACGCCTGAGCCCAGGCTGGAATTCTGTTCGGTCGCAGCGTTATCACCTGGTTCGCCAAAAAAGAAACGAAAGCGCGGGTCGTCCATGGCGGGATTGCTGGGAACTTTCACCGTGCTGGTGGTAAAAATATTCACCACGGCCGGCATAACTTTCTTCGCTGCCACGCTGAAGCCTGTCGTAGGCATTGCGCTGCCGCTGGTCGGCGAACTTTCGTATAGCGTCACCACGCCGCTGCGCGCCGCATTGGGCAGCAGCCCCGGCTTTAGCGTGTGGACGATGAATAGCATAGCCAACCCGATGGTGGTAGCTTGTGCGAACAGGAGCCAGAACTTACGCATGGTATGATGAAATCACTTGGTTAATTGTTTGGGGTCAACATGTTGCTGAACGAGTTGCGTGATTATATCGGAAGCCTGCTAGAGGCCGACAGTTTTCGTGATTATTGCCCGAATGGGGTGCAAGTGGAAGGTAAAGCGCAGGTGCGCCGCATCGCTACCGGCGTGACGGCCTCACAACGCTTGCTGGATGCAGCTACCGCATGGGGTGCAGATGCTATTCTGGTGCATCACGGCTATTTCTGGCGCAACGAAGACGCGCCCATCATCGGCATCAAGAAGCGCCGTATTGCGCACCTGCTGCAACACGATGTGAGCCTGCTGGCCTACCATCTGCCGCTGGATGCCCACGCCGAGCTAGGCAACAACGCGCAGCTTGGCCAGCGACTGGGGTTTGTGGAACAGGGGCGTTTCGGCGAACAAAATATCGCCTGCTATGGCGAACTGGCGCAAACGCAAACGCTGGATCAGCTATCCGCACATATCGCGCAAACTTTACAGCGCACACCACAAGTGATCGGGGAGGGCGACCGCCTCATTCGCCGTATCGCTTGGTGCACGGGTGCGGCACAAGGCTATTTCGAGGCAGCGATAGCATTGGGCATCGACGCTTTTCTGACCGGCGAAATCTCTGAGCAGAACGTGCATGTGGCACACGAGACCGGAGTGGCATTCATCGCAGCGGGCCATCATGCAACCGAGCGCTACGGCATACAGGCGCTGGGTGAACACCTTGCCGCTCACTGTGGTGTGGAGCACCGTTTCTTTGATCTGGATAACCCGGTTTGAGCGCGGGGAACCGACATCAAACATGCAGTATCAAATCACTGCTAAAATACCATAAAGCAATAAGGCTAATTAGCACCCACTAGCAGTATTTGTCAGGTGCTTATTAATGCTTACATGAGGTCATTATGACTATAACGCTTGATAGTATTGTTCGCAATGCAACAGCGGGCCAGAAGGCAGGCGTTCCGGCGTCGACCAAGGCCGACTTGGCGACGGGTGCTTTTGATCTCGCCAGTAAGAGCATTGGGCAACAGGTAGATGCGAGCAGTGTGCAGCTATCGCCATTCGGCCAAGTCAAATCCAGTTATGTCGATGTGCAGTCTGCGGGAAGAACGTTGACCACCCCGGCAAAAACCAGCACAGTCGAGGACGCTACCAAGGCCATACAGTCTTTTGCCAACGCCTATAACAACGCCACCAGAATAATGAATACAGTCAGTAATTCCACCGGTACGCTTGCCGCTAATGGATACGCAAATTCGGCGAGCAGCAGCCTGAAAAATGTTGTGGCGAGCGGGAGTAATACGGCGGATCTGCAGAATATAGGCGTCAGCGTGAATCAGGACGGAACAATATCGGTTGATGCCAAAGTGCTGCAAAGCGCAATGCAGGCTAATCCGAGCTCAGTTCAGGACACACTCGCCAAAGTTGGCGCATTAGCCGTGCAAGCATCCCAGCAAGAATTGACCGGGACTGTGGGCGGCACAGGAAATTCCTTGAGTACCCGCGCCAAAAATCCGGGAGTCAAAGCAACAGGGCCGCAGACACTCGCCGCCGATTCACAGATTGCCACCCAGCAGCAAACCGAGAATGCAGGCAATAATGCAGCGAGTGGCATAGCGGCCTACACGCAGATGATTTCCCTTTGAGGTTGCTTTCAGATCTTGGTGATGTTGGCGCGCAGCTTGTTGAGCGAAACCGCCATGGTGCTCGGCGCTTCGCTTAATGCCGCATTCGCGGCATTCAATGCATCACCGTGAACCTGAAAAATGTGGAGCAATAATCCGCTTGCCTCGTCCAGCAGCGCATCGGCAGCAGTGGAATAGCGCAGAAGAAAATCTTTGCGGCGCGGATGGTAGGCTGTCCAGTTCCAGGCCAGAAAACTTTCATTGTTCTTCAAGCCTTCATCCTGCAGCGCTTCGCGCAACACTGCCACTGCCTCAAGCCGGGTCTTGTCCAGTGTAGGAGGATTGCTCCATATCACGCCATAATAGATGCGCAAGGTATCGCCTATAAATTGCTGTTCCATCATCAGGCGCAGGAACAAAGTCTGATCTGTCATGGGTTGCAGATGCACCCCGACTACACAGTCCGGCGTGTTGCGATCCTCGGTAAGTTCCACAACCCAAGATAATCCTGGCCCTTCAATCGCTGCCGCGATACGTTTATGCAAGGCCTTCCAGAATGCATTGATCATGCGCTGGCGTATCCCGTCTACCTGCTCCGCCACTGCAAGCGCTAAAGGCAAATTTTCATCCTGCGCAAAAAAATCCAGGACAGCTTGTTCTTCATTTGACATGATAATCCCTAATCGTATTCAGGTTTAAAGCGTGTTCCAGCTTAAGAGGGCGTGGATTTAACCGGATTCAACCACGAAGCGCAACTTTTGTAAGTGAATTAAAATGGCAAGCTGGGTTAATATCCACTTCTCCGTGTAATCTGGCTTTCTGGATCAAGGAACAACCATGAGCAAAACAACCCATTTTGGCTTCAAAACCGTCGCCGAGGAAGACAAAGCCAAACACGTCGCGGGCGTGTTCACTTCCGTCGCCAGCAAATACGATGTGATGAATGATCTGATGTCGGCGGGCATGCATCGCCTGTGGAAGCGCTTCGCCATCGAGATCAGCGGAGTCAGGGCAGGCCAGCGCGTGCTGGACGTGGCGGGTGGATCGGCGGATTTGTCGCGCCTGTTTCTCAAGAAAGTCGGCAGCAGCGGACAAGTCGTGCTTACCGACATCAACAATGCCATGCTGCGCGTGGGGCGTGACCGCCTGCTCGACGCAGGCATCGCCACCCCAGTCACGCAATGCGATGCGGAACACCTGCCCTTTCCCGATAATTATTTCGATTGCGTCAGCATCGCCTTTGGCTTGCGCAACGTTACCCACAAAGACGCCGCGCTGCGCGAGATGCGCCGCGTGATCAAGCCGGGTGGAAGAGTCATCGTGCTGGAATTCTCCAAAGTCGCCAAACCGCTGGAAAAAATCTACGACGCTTACTCATTCAAACTGTTGCCCAAGATGGGCGAACTCATCGCCAACGATGCGGAAAGTTATCGCTACCTCGCCGAATCCATCCGCATGCATCCGGGACAGGAAGAATTAAAGCAGATGATGGAAGAAGCCGGATTGGAGCGCGTCGAATACTTCAACATGACGGGCGGGGTAGTGGCGGTGCATCGGGGGTATAAGTTCTAAACACTTCCAATGCAGTCATTGAGCACCCATTGACATTACTTTCGGGTATGTACATAATGATGTACATTAATGTACGGGAGATTCTATGCAGGAAACTACTTTCACTGAGTTACGCAATCACGCCAAGGACTATTTTGATGCCGTCGAAGGTGGCGATACGGTTCGCGTTTTCCGAAATGGCAAACCCATTGCCGAAATTGTGCCTATTCGCTCCGGAATTCCTTCCTGGAAAAGACAAGTCACCCCGCTAACGATTAAGGGCTTTTCGTTGAGCGGAGAGATACTGAGCGACAGGGAAGAGTCGGCATGAAGGTGTTTCTGGATACCTCTGCTTTTGCAAAGCGTTACGTTGCGGAGCAAGGATCAAACAAGGTTATGGAGTTGTGCCAACAGGCAGATAGTCTTGTTGTTAGTGTTATTTGTCTGCCAGAATTTATCTCTACCTTATCCCGTCTTGTACGAGAAAAGAAGCTTTCCCAAGCGGATTATCGAAAGCTAAAGGGGGCCGCAATGGCTGATCTGGCGGATGTCGATATTTGCCAAATCACACAGGGCGTTCTGGCTTCAGTTGTTTTACTGTTAGAGTCGAACCCACTTCGCGCAATGGATGCGCTCCATGTAGCCTGTGCGCTCGCCGTCGAACCTGACGTTTTTGTATCAGCCGATTATCGGCAACTGGCTGCCGCGCGTAAGGCTGGCCTTAAGATTGTCGATGTGTCGTGCTGCCACTACTATCGACGGTCGCTAACCGGCCAGCAAGCGACATTCGAGGGTGAAAATAGACCGCCTGAAAGCTGCCGTTGGTGACGAACTCCAATGTGCCATGAGCTGCTATTAGAGACTAAATTCAAATCAGCCCACTAAGACCGTTCGGCTATTAAGACTAACAAAAAATGCCCCAAAGGGAATAAACCATCGGTGACTTCGTTTGAGGTGCTGATTATGCTACCAAGGCCATGTTTGAAGAGTTGTTCTTACGACGCTTGGCAAATAAACCTACAAGTCCAAATCCCATGAGCATCAGCATGTATTCGCTGGGTTCGGGGACGGGGGCCAAAGTGATATTGCCCCCACCCAGGATAAGGCTACCGCCATTAGCAATTGTAAGGCTACCGCTATTGGAAATGGGAACTCCTGCTAATGCTGGGACACTACCCAACCCAGCGTATAGTGATAATGAGCTACCAGCAGAGCCAATCAGTGAGCCGGTTAATGAAATGTTTGCTGGTGTCTGAATCCATATACTATTTCCGCCAAGATCAATTGTGCCTGCAATATCAACATTGCCAGTCGCCAAGAATTCAATCGGTTGTGACGATATACTGTTAAAACTGACAGTTACACCAGTCGGAATGAGAATACTGGTGAAATTGAAAAC
>Ga0302274_10003002_pt1 | contig 15187 bp, 6 predicted proteins | sample III_Bog_N2_1_FD_198755 | JGI IMG/M metagenome (GOLD analysis project Ga0302274, IMG submission 198755) | Peat permafrost microbial communities from Stordalen Mire near Abisko, Sweden - III_Bog_N2_1 | ecosystem: Environmental > Terrestrial > Soil > Wetlands > Peat | place: Sweden: Abisko...
CGATTGGGAAAAAAGGGAGGCCAAAGCGAAACTATTGGAGTGTTGGCCCAACGATCCCAAGGTCATCGCACTGCTCAACAAGCCGGCGAAATGAAGGCCCGCCCAGCTGCCACTGGCAGCTGGCGCTGCATCCCCCGCACCCTACCCGATATACTCGCTTCTCAGGGCGTAGCAGCGACTGACAGCGGCGCGCCTAAGGGAGAATCCAGCTTTGACCTTTACCCGTAGAGGTTTTTTGAAGTCGCTATCGCGGACCGCACTGGTTTTACCGTTGGAAGAGGTTTTGAGGCTGGCGAGGCCAGCATTTGGGCTGGGCGGCCAGCAGCCTGCCCCTGCCCCCAAAGTGAAGGGCAGCGCTCGCCAGGCCTATGAGGCGCAGGCTCGGCCCGCGCCCAAGGGCGCTCCTTCGCCCGTCACAGGTACGCCGATGGGCGTGCAGTTTGTGGACGTGGCGAAAGAGGCCGGGCTTAATGTCGAAACCATCTTCGGCGGCGAACACCGCAACAAATATCTGTTGGAGACGACCGGCTGCGGCGCGGCCTTCTTCGACTACGACCAGGACGACTGGCTTGACATCTTCCTGGTGAACGGCTGGCGGCTGGAGGGCTTTCCCAAGGGACAGGAGCCGGTGTGCCACCTGTTCAAGAACAACCGCGACGGCACCTTTACCGACGTGACCCTCAAATCTGGTTTGGCGCGCTCCGGCTGGGGCCAGGCCTGCTGCGTGGGGGACTACAACAACGACGGCTGGAACGACCTGTTCGTCAGCTACTACGGCCAGAACGCGCTGTTCCGCAACAACGGCAACGGCACCTTCACTGAAGTGACCAAGGAAGCGGGACTGCTGCAGGACCGGTTGCGCTGGAACTCGGGCTGCTCGTTTCTGGACTATGACAAGGACGGCCACCTCGACCTCTATGTGGGCAACTACATCGACTTCGACGTGAAGACAGCGCCGCTTCCGGAGGATGCCAACTGCACCTATAAGGGCATCCAGGTGGCCTGCGGGCCGCCGGGCCTGGAGGGCGGCAAGAACCTGCTTTACCACAACAACGGCGACGGCACGTTCACCGACGTGAGCGAGAAAGCCGGCATGTGGGGCACGCTGGGGACGTATGCGCTGAGTTGCGGCGTGGCCGACCTGGACGGCACCGGCTATCCCAACATCTTTGTGGCCAACGACTCGACCTCCGCTACCTACTATGTGAACCAGAAGGACGGCACTTTCAAGGACCAGGCCATCGAGGCGGGCGTGGCCTACTCGCCCGACGGCAAGCCGCAGGCCGGCATGGGCGTCTCCATCGGCGACTACAACCGCGACGGCCTGCTGGACATTGTGAAGACCAACTTCGCCGGCGACACGGACTCCATCTTCCAGAACCTGGGAGACGGTTCCTTCGACGACCGCACCTACCAGGCCGGCCTGGGCATCAACACGCGTCTGCTGGGCTGGGGCGTCAGCTTCATGGACATCGACAACGACGGCTGGCTCGACATTCTGGTGGCCAACGGCCATGTCTACCCCGAGGTGGACGGTACCCAGGTGGATGCCGCCTATGCCGAGCACAAGTACCTCTACCGCAATCTGCGCAATGGCCAGTTTGAAGATCTGAGCCGGATTGGCGGAAGCGGCATCACCACCGCGGCCAAGGCCAGGGGCTTTGCCGTGGGCGACTTCGACAACGACGGCGACCTGGATGCGGTGGTGAACTGTGTGAACGCTCCTCCGCAACTGCTGCGCTGCGACTCGACGCTGAATCGCAGTTGGGTCAAGATCCGCGTCGTGGGGACCAAGAGCAACCGCACCGGCATCGGCGCCCGGCTCAAGGTTGTGGCGCAGACCGGAACTCCGGTTCTGACCGCCAAGCCGGGAACCCCGCTGACCCAGATCGAAGAGGTCCATTCCTGCAATGGCTACTTCTCAGCCAGCGATCTGCGCATCCACTTTGGGCTGGGTGACGCCAAGAAGGTCGACCTGGTGGAGATTCGCTGGCCATCCGGCCAGGTAGACACACTGCAGGACCTGGATGTGAACCGGCTTTACGTCGTTGAGGAAGGCGGCAAAATCCTCAAGACGGATGCCTTCACGGCCTCAACAAAGAAGGCCTGACTGCCGTCAACCGGGCGCCTGATGGGGAAGTGAACCACCGCCCATCAGGCCACGCCTGCGCCTCGTGAGCATCGCCGAGGGGAGGCAAATGTCTGTGTTCTGCCTCCAGGAGTACCCCTGTGGTCAACACGGATGGGAAAAATCCGGGGCGGCAACGAAAATGTCATGCCCAAGACCAGCCCCGGCCAGAGGCGCAGAAGGCTGCACGCAGCCCCGCAGGGGAAAGCCGAGGCGCGCCGGCAGGCCGTGCCCGCCGCCCGAGTTGGACGGGTGAGGCGATGGCCGGCAACAAACGGCAACGCGCGCCAGCCCATATAAATCAACCATTTGGTTGAGCTGGCTCCCAATCCAAAGGAGTGGATGCACTGGGGTTCAAAGCGCGCCAAGGCGGTCAAAAGGCAGCCGAAGAACGTAGGAACATCTGGCGCACAATGTCATAGCAATAAATAGATATTTGCTCTGCTCAAAAGTCACATTCACCCGGTAAATACCAATTGCCGAGCGGATCGAGAAGCCGCGAAACATCTCTCAGTAACACGGGACCATTTTCAGTAAATCGCTTTATATAGTGAAGTTAATGCTGTCGAGTGGCAGAATCTCAGAGCCTTTCCGTAGCCCCGAGGAACCCTGTAAATGTTTCCATCGATTGATATAACCTATTTCTCCTCAAACCACCTAAGTATTCCGCTTTAGACGTTGACAGCGGTACCTGGATTTGGGTATCGTTTCGTTTTGCTTCGGAGTTTGCTCTTTTTGCTCCCGCTATGTCTGAACTGAGGGAACAGCCGCTCCGATTCTTTAGCGACCTTGCCATCGCGGCAGGGGAGCCTTGCATGCCTGCTGGCGGATTTAAACCTGCCAGGCGAAATGGATAGACCAGAAGTTCACACAGAGAACAAAAGGCATTTTTCAGGAGACCGCATGAACAAGAACTTACGTACAGCACTTGTGCTGGCGCTGTTTGCCTGCGCGAGTTTGCTGCTCATCGCGCCGGCCAGTGCGCAATCGGTCTACGGATCGATTTTTGGCACTGTGACCGATAAGACCGGGGCAGCCATTGCTGGCGCCACGGTCACGGTAAAGGACGAGGCCAAGGGCACCGTCGTTACCGCCACCTCCAACGCCTCAGGCGACTACAGCGTCCCCCACCTTATTCCGGATGTGTACGACCTGAAAGTCACCCTCAAGGGCTTCAAGTCGTTTGCCACGACGGGTATCTCGGTGGAAGCCGATACCGCCCCCCGCATCGATCCCACTCTTGAAGTTGGCGGCGAAACCGAAACCGTCACGGTGAATGCAGAGTCGCAGCCGGAGTTGAAGACCGACCGCGCCGACGTTTCAACCGTGTTCGATCAGCAGCAGGTTTCCAGCCTGCCGGTCGGCGACCAGAACTTTACCAACCTGCAACTTCTGCTCCCCGGCGCCCAGCTTCTCGGCTGGTCTCACGCTGCCGACGAAAACCCCCAGGGTTCCAAACAGATTCAGGTAGACGGCCAGGCCTTTGGCGGAACCGCCTTCGAGCTGGACGGCACCGATAACCAGGACCCGATTCTGGGCATCATCGTCATCAATCCCGCCATGGACTCGGTTACCGAGACCAAGATCACCACCCAGAACTTTGACGCCGAACTGGGCAAGGCCGTTTCCGCGGTGGTGACCGCCCAGACCAAGTCGGGCACCAACAACTTCCACGGAAGCGCTTATGACTTCCGCACCGGCAACGCCAACTATGCCCGCGATCCTTTCAGTGAAGCGCCGGGTTCCATTCCTGCCGGCCTCAAGAACCGCATGGGCGGTTCCATCGGCGGCCCGATCCTGAAGGACAAGTTCTTCTTCTTCGGCAACTATGAAGGACAGCGCCAGAAGGTCGGCACCGCGGCTACTGACACCCTGCCCACCAACCTCCTTACCGAGACGGCTTTGGGCAAGACCGTCGGCCCCAGCGGCATCCCCGGCGCCGATTTCAGCGAATATCTCAATCTGGGCGCGGCCGGCATCATCTATGACCAGCCCTCGCGCAATCCCAACATCACCGCACCGACCCCGTACGTAGGCAACGTGATTCCGCGCGCCGAGCTGGGTGCGGCTTCTTCCCCGGCGCTGGCTCTGCTCACCATCCTCGAGCCCTACACCAAGGGTCTTGCGTGGGGAACCGGCGGCTCCCTCAATGGCCTCGATCAGAACTTCCACGAGACCGGCACCGGCCTCTTCAACAGCAACCAGTGGACGGTTCGCGGCGACTACACGCTGAACGACAAATCCCATGCCTTTGCGCGCTTCTCCCGGTTCTGGGACACGCTCTCCGGCAAGGTGATGTTCGGCGACGCGGGCGGCCCCGGATTCGGCATCAACAACTACGGCGGCAATTCGAACGGCGCCAACGACAGTCTGGCTTCGGGCATGGATATCGCCATCAGCCCCAAGATGCTGACCGACTTCCGCCTCGGCTACTACCGCTACAACGTGATCGATACCAAGTATGACCAGGGTACGGAATTTGCCAACACCCTGGGCATTCCGGGCATCAACACCGGCAGCAACTTCACCTCCGGCTCGTCGGGCTTCCAGATCTCCAACCTGCCTGGTGGCGGCGGCGGAACTCAGGGTTACCCGGCTTATGGCGCCGGCCTGGGCATCAACCGCTGCAACTGCCCCCTCACCGAGCGCGAAGACCAGTTCCAGATTGTCAACAACTGGACCCGGATCATTGGCAACCACACCGTCAAGGTGGGCGCCGATCTTCGCTACGGCCGCAACCTCCGCGTGCCTTCCGATACGGACCGCGCTGGCTTGATGCACTTCGACAACGGCCCCACCGAGGACCCGAACGCCGCAACGCAGGGCGGTCTCGGATTCGCCACCTTCATGCTGGGCCAGGTAGACAACTTCGGCCGCTACTACTCCACCTCCACAAACGCCAAGGAGTTCCAGAAGCGCACCTTCTTCTACGGACAAGACACCTGGCGCGTCACTCGCAGCCTGACCCTGAACCTTGGCCTCCGCTGGGAGCTCTACTTCCCAGAGAGTGTCAATGCCGCGGGCAACGGAGCATTGCTGAACATCAACGACGGCTACCTGCACGTGGCCGGCATCGGCGGCGTACCCTCCGACCTGGGATGGGGCATCAGCAAGGACAAGATGTTTGCGCCTCGCCTTGGCCTCACCTACCAGCTTGACCCGAAGACCGTCATTCGCGCCGGTTATGGACGCAGCTTTGACACCGGCGTGTTCGGCTCCATCTTCGGCCACACCGTCACCCAGAACCTGCCCGTCCTCGGCAACCAGTCGATCACCTCGCCGACCAACACCGGCAGCGCGTTCGCTCTGAATGTGGGCCCCACGGCTGGCACCTTCCCGACGGTTCCCGCCAACGGCCTGCTGCCCAATCCCGGATCGCAGGTCAGCTCCAGCGCCCGCAACAACCCGCTCACCTTCCCGACGATCGATGCCTGGAACCTGAGCGTGCAGCGCTCCCTGACCCCGACCCTGAGCTTGACCGTTGCTTATGTCGGCAACAAGGGCACGCACACCCTGGGCGACGGCGACAGCAACGGCACCAACCCCAACGAAGCGGCTGTCAACCTGCCGGCGCAGTTCAGCGTCAACGGGCAAGCCTTGCACTTCGATCCTTCGGTCAAGGGTGGCACGATTGCGGCCGACGGCGGCACCTCCACCAACAACTTCTTGCAGCGCTACTACGGCGGCAAGCTGGCAGCCTGCTCGGATCCCAACTACACCACCCCCAACGAGCCCTACGTGACAGCCGGCATGTGCGGCTGGACGAACGGCATCGCTTACAGAGGCGATACTCAGAACACCGAGTTCGATGCCATGCAGATCACCCTTGCCCAGCAGTTCCGCAATGGACTCGCAATCACCGGCAACTACCAGTGGGCCAGCGCCTTCGACGAGCAATCTGGCTACTACACCTGGGATCACAGCATCACCCACATGCGCGACAGCAACGTGCGCGATCAGCAGCTCACCACCTACGGCAGCTATGACCTGCCGTTCGGCAAGGGCAAGCAGTATGCCCCTGGCGTCAACCGGATCACCGACCTGATCATCGGCGGCTACCAGTTGAGCGGTGTTCTCAGCTGGTCGGGCGGTCTGCCGTTCAGCCTGGGCTACAACGAGTGCGGTTCCAACGTCAACGATGGGCCTTGCGATCCGAGCGTTGTGTCTGGCGGCCACATGGCCACCAAGCTCACCTCGTTCGTTACCAACTCCAGCGGCACCGGCACCCGTACCTTCTACCCGGCGCACTCTCTGGGCGACGGACTCTTTGTCAGTCCCGGACTGGATCACTTCGGCAACGTAGGCCTCAACACCTATCGCGGCCCGTCGTTCTTCAGCACCGACCTGGCTATCACCAAGGCGTTTACCATCCACGAGAACATCGTCACCAAGTTCCGCATGGATGCCTTCAATGCCTTCAACCACATCAACGCTGGCAACCCCGGCGGCAACATCGAGTCGACAGGCACCATCGGTGGTGAAGGTGGCGGCTGCGGCCCCGGCAACGATTGCGGACCGCGTCAGCTCGAATTCTCCCTCCGCGTTCAGTTCTAATTCCGCGAAGGAGCCGCAACAAAACTACGAGGGGAGCTTCGGCTCCCCTCTTTCTTTCTCGACTCCACATTCCAACCATCTTTCGCGGGGGCCAGCCATTCTCTGGAGCCTCGGAACCATCGCGTCCAAGGAATTAAACTGCAAGATAGGTCATTGCCATGCAGCGCACGTTCATTGCCGTACTTTTCAGCACCTTGCTGAGTCTGTCCGCCGGCGCCCAGGCCCCACAGAATGCAACCCAGCCCGGCGCTGAAGCGCCTCCGCCCGTCCCCACGCCGTTCGCGGTTGCCCAGGATCTAGCCGCCAGGGGCCGCCTGGACCAGGCGCAGGCGCAGCTCGATCAACTGGCGGCGCAAAGCCCGGAACCGGCCGGCGTCGAGCGACTTCGCGGCATCATCTTCTATCAGAAGGAACAGTTTCCCCAGGCCATCCAGGCCTTTGCCAAGGCAGAAGCGCAGGACCCGGGCGACCGCGAGTCCATCGAGATGCACGGCCTGGCTCTCTACCGCCAGGGCCAGCCAGCGCAAGCGCTCCCCTTTTTGGAGAAGGGCCACGCCGCCGTGGAGCGGGCCAACGTGGATCCCCAGTATGTGCTCGGCTTGTGCTACACCGACCTGCAGCGCTACGCGGAAGCCCGCCACGCCTTTGCCACGCAATACGGATTTGCGCCGGATTCCGCGGAAGCCTACTTGTTGGCCGCCCGGCTGTTCCTGCGCCGCGAGGCCGCGGGCGAAGCCGCCGTGGAAGCCAGGAAGGCGCTCGAACTCAAGCCAACGCTGCCTTTGGCGCATCAGCTTCTGGGCGAGGTGGCGCTGGCCAAAGGGGACACGCCCGAAGCCATCCGCGAGCTGGAAGCGGAGCGCAAGATCAATCCGCTCAACGGCCCGCTCTATGACCGGTTGGGCGACGCCTATCTGCGCAACGGGCAGTACTCCGAGGCACAGCAGGCTCTGAACCGCGCGGTGCTGCTGGAGCCGGGCGCCACAGCGCCCTACATCCTGCTGGGAGAGGTTTTCCTCAAGCTCAAACAGCCCATTGAGGCTTTGCATTACCTGGATCATGCCGTCCGCATGGATCCTTCCAACTTCATCACCCACAACCTGCTGGGCCAGGCCTACAAGGCGACGGGCCAAATGGCCGAGGCCAACCGCGAGTACAAGACGGGCGTGGAACTGCAGCACAATGAACCGGCCCAGACCCCAGGAAGATAGCTCATGGACTTCATGCGTCGCTCCAGTCGCGCTCTCCTCATCGTTGCGCTCGCCACCCTCCCGCTGCTGCTGGTTGCCCAGGCGCGGAAGCCCAAAGAGACCTCAGCGTTGAAGCACGCCAGCGAGGCCTTTCGCGCCGGCACAGCAGCCCGTCAGGCAGGAAACCTGGAATTGGCGCGGACGCAGTTTGCCAAGGCAGCCCGCCTGGCGCCGCAGATTCCGGAGTCGCACGAGGCCCTGGGCGCGGTTCTGGTTGAGCTGGGCAAGCCCGCCGATGCGGTTGCGGAGCTGGAAGCGGCCCTGAAGCTCAAGCCCGCCGATGTGGGGATCGAGACCAATCTCGCGCTGGCCTATGCCAAGGCCGGGCAGCCGGCCCAGGCGATTCCCTACTTCAAGGCCGCGTTCCAGGCGCTCGAGCAGCCGGGCCAGCGGCCGGTCGACGCCGCCTTTTGCGAGGCCTATGGGTGGGCGCTGGTGGCAACCGCCAAGCCGGTGGATGCCCTGGACATGCTGCGCACCGCCCGCGAGCGCGGCGCCGACCGGCCCGATCTCGACGACGCCATCGGCGCGCTCCATGCCCAACTGGGCCACTGGGATGAAGCACGGATCGAGTTCGAGCAGGCGCTTTCAAAGGACAGCTCCATGGTTCTGCCGCGCATCCATCTAGGCGTTCTTTTCCGCGAGCAGCACCAGAACGACGCCGCGCTCAAGTATCTTGAAGGCGCCATCAAGCTTGACCCGGCCAATGCGCTGGCCCAGTTTGAGTACGGGCGCACGCTGGAGGCGGCGGGCCAGGATGAGGCCGCCGAGCCGCGCCTGGAAGAAGCCGTCAAGCTCAACCCGGCCCAACCCGGCGTGCAATACGAACTGGCCATGACCTTGCAGCGGCTGGGACGCCAGCAGGAAGCGATCCCCTATTTCCAAACCGCCCTGGAGCGCGACCCTCACAACTCCAGCATCCTGACCAACCTGGGACTGGCCTTGACCCTGACCGGCAAAGCCAAGGAGGCCCTGGATTCGTTCCATCGCGCCCTGGCCGAAGACCCCAAGGCCGCAGTCATCTACAAGGACCTGGGAGTGGCCCATGTGCAGCTTTCCGCCTTCGATGAGGCGATCGCCGACTTCCAGGCCGCGCTGAAGCTGGACCCCAACGACTCCCAACTGCACTATGACCTGGGCCTGTCCTACAAGTTCAAGGACCGTCTCGACGACGCCATCGTGGAGCTGACCAAGGCCGGCCAGTTGGACCCGACCCTGCAGGACCCGCCCTACACGCTGGGAATCCTGCTGATGCAGATGGGCAGGCTCGACGAGGCGGTTGTCGAGCTCAGGAAGGCCGTGGCTTTGCGCCCGCTGAACGGCGACGCCTGGGCCATCCTGGGCAGCACACTGAAGCAGGACTCGCGCCTCGAAGAAGCCGCGGATGCCCTCAAGAAGGCGATTCCGCTGCTTCCTGGACAACCCGGTCCCAGGGTGACTCTGGCGGGCGTTCTGGCGGACCAGGCCAGCACCCTCTCCTCGGCTGCCGATGCCAGCGAGGCCGCCGGCGACCAGCAGAAGGCCAGCGCGCTTCGCGCCCAGGTCAAGGAACTGCGCGCCCAGGTTGTCGAGTATCGCCGCGAGGGGGCTGTGCTGGCGCGCAGCGCGGTCAGCCGCCAGCGGGCCAACTTTGCCATGAACGCCGGGAATCAGCTGATGCTGCGCGGCCAGATCGCCGATGCCGTGGCCCGCTACCAGGAAGCCATCGCCGCCGATTCCACCTTTGCCGAGCCGCACAATCAGCTCGCCATTGCCTATGAGCGCCAGGGCCGTGCCGAAGAAGCCGCCGCCGAACGCGCCAAGGCGACGAGCCTTGCGCCAGCGAATTAGAATGCTCCTTCCGCAATTTTCAAGGAGCCCCGATGCACCTGTCACTCTGCAAGCCTTGCCGCTGGTTTCTCGCGTTGGCGCTGCTGTGCGCCTTCATCCCTTGCCTTAACGCCCAGGAGCGCTGGACCGAGGCCCAGGCCAACGCCTGGTACGCTCAACAGCCCTGGCCCGTGGGCGCCGACTTCCTGCCCTCCACCGCCATTAACCAATTGGAGATGTGGCAGGCTGACAGCTTCGACCCCGTTACCATCGACCGGGAGCTGGGCTGGGCTCAGGCCATCGGCATGAACACCATGCGCGTCTTTCTGCATGACCTGCTGTGGGAGCAGGACCCCAAAGGCTTCCAACAGCGCATGGATCAGTTCCTGACCATCGCCGCCCGCCATCACATCCGGCCGGTCTTTGTGTTTTTCGACTCCTGCTGGGACCCGTACCCGAAGCTCGGGCCGCAGCATCCGCCCATCCCCGGCGTGCATAATTCCGGCTGGGTGCAGAGCCCCGGCGCCAAGGCCCTCTCCGACCCCGCGCAATACCCCCGCCTGGAGGCCTATGTGAAGGGTGTGGTGGGCGCTTTCGCCAACGATCCGCGCATCCTGGCCTGGGACCTGTGGAACGAGCCGGACAACGGCAACGACAGCTCCTATGCCAAAGGCGATCCGCGCAACAAGAACGAAATCGTCCTTGCGCTCCTGCCGCAGGTCTTTGCCTGGGCCCGCTCTGCCCATCCCACGCAGCCGCTCACCAGCGGCCTGTGGCATGGCGACTGGACCTCGCTGGCCACCATGCCACCCCTGGCCCGCATCCAGATCGAGCAGTCCGACATCGTCAGCTTCCACAACTACGGCTGGCCTGAGGATTTCGAGCAGCACGTCAAGATGCTCGAGCAGTTCCACCGCCCGCTGCTGTGCACCGAATACATGGCCCGCGGCGCCGGCAGCACCTTCGACACGATTCTGCCCATCGCTCACCGCTACCGCGTCGGTGCCATCAACTGGGGCCTGGTCGCCGGCAAGAGCCAGACTTACCTGCCCTGGGACTCCTGGCAGCGCCCCTATGTCAGTGACCAGCCCGCCATCTGGTTTCACGACGTCTTTCACGCCGATGGCACTCCCTATCGCCAGCGCGAAGTGGAGATCATCCGCAGCCTGACCAGCGAGAAGTAGGCTGGCGGCGTAACCTCTGGGTGCCCTACCCTCGCCACGATTTTGCCTTTGCGGCCAGGGTGGGATCGCGTGAAGCCACCGTGCGTGAAGCCACCTTGGTGGAACCATGAAAACGCTTCAGGAGTAGTTATGAATCGGCGATCGTTTCTGCGCGCGGCGGCTGCGGTGAGCGCGCCCCTGGTAGGCGTTTCCACCGGTGCGGCCCAGGCGCTGCGTGGTGCGGCCCTCGAAGATCCCAAAGGCCAGCAGATCCCCGAGACCGCGCGGAGGATCGAGCACTGGGAGCAGGGAATCCTGGCCCAGGCGTTGCTTGAGGCCAATCAGCGCGAGAAAGTCATTCTGCTCACCAAGGCGGCCATTGTGCAGCGCACGCCGGATGGGCGTCTGGGGGTGGTGGTCTCCGGCAGCCCGACAGACCCCGCAATGGGCGGCGCAGCCTATGCCAAGGCTGCGGAGTGGACCGGCGACCCGGAGATGCGGCAGGCGGTCGACGGGCTGCTGGATTGGATCAGGCACAAGGCGCCGCGCAATGCCGAGGGCGTGCTCTACCACGTCTTCGGAGCGCCAGAGATGTGGTCCGACGGCTTCAACGGCGCGCCGCCGTTCCTGGCAGCCATGGGCTTCCATGACGAGGCGCTGGCCCAGATCGAGGGCTTTCGTCAGCGGCTGTGGAATCCGAAGAAGCAACTGCTGGCGCACATCTGGGACGACGGCAAACGGCAATTCAAGGACGGGAGCTTTTGGGGCGGCGGCAACGGCTGGGCCGCGGCCGGGCTGGCGCGCGTGATCCGCAGCCTGCCCCGCAATCGCCAACAGGACCGCGAGCGCCTGGCCGCCTTTGCCAGGGAGATTGTGGACGGCTGTCTCCGCCACCAGCGCCGGGACAGGCTCTTTCACAACGTGGTGGACCAGCCAGACACATTCGTTGAAACTAACCTGGCCCAGATGCTGGCCTATGCCGTTTATGAGGGCGTTGCGGCAGATTGGCTTCCCGCCGGCTACCGTGCGCAGGCAGACGGAATGCGCGCCGCCGCCCGCGCCAAAATGGACGCCTTGGGTTACGTGCAAGGCGCTTGCGGCGCGCCGGATTTCGACCGCCCCGGAACCTCCACGGAAGCCCAGGCCTTCTGCATCCTCATGGAAGCCGCGGGCGCCAGACTGGAATCCGCACGCCCTTCGCTCAGTTGACGTCGCGCCGCTTCACGGTTTCACCGCCGGAGAATCCTTGAGGATTCTGACTTTGGAGCCGAAGCGCCGGAAATTGCGGAACTCGATCTGGTTCAAATCCGCCTCATGGCTGCCGTGGCCGTGAATCACCACGATTTGCGCGCCAACCGGCAGCAGGTAGTCGTGATTGTTGATGGCCACGTAGTCGTAATCCACGCTGAGGGAAGTGGCGCGGATGGGAAAGTTCTCCGGAATGCCGTCCGCTTCCATGGTGATGCGCCGTACGCCCCTCGTGGCGCTGTCGATGAAGACCTGTCCATGGCAGCCGACAAACACCGTTGTTCCGGCGCCGATGTCGAGGATGGAGTTTTCGCGGGCAACGCGATAGTCGAATACCTGCACCGTTCCATCGCCGAGCACGCCGGTTTGCCTCCACTCGAAACTGGTCTTCGACGTGGGGCGGAAGACGCCCTCGAGCACCCCGCCGAACTCTCCGGCACTCATCGCTCCCGCCGTGTCTCCCGTGTCCTTGTGGCTTCGCCCAGCGCCCGATTCCTTCACCAGCAAGGTGCGCGCCTCCACCTGATCGACATAGGTAAGCAGTTCAGTGAACTTATCCTTGTGCTTCCACGCTCCCGTGCCTTTGGGATTGACTGACCGGTTGGTCACCTGCTCGCAGACAAAGTTGGGCAGCGAATGGCTGTAGTCCAGGGCGAAATGCCGCGCATCCTCGATCAGGGACTTGAGCTCCTCGGGCGCCGGAGGCTGCATGGGATTGGTAGGGAAAGTGATGACGAGCGAACTGGCCGGCGCGGCTGGGACCTGCGCAAGGTCGAGTTCAGGCGCTGCGGTTGAGGCTTGGGTTGCAGGAGCGGTGGCGCTCGCCAGAGCCTTGTCCTGCGCGGGCTGCCGAATGCCTGCCAGCGTGAAGGAGGCGCGGGATTCCGCGACCTTTCCACCTTGGGTCAGAGCGACCCTCACTTCGTAGAGACCGCCTTTGGGCTGATCAATGGAGAGGTTCGCCAGGTAAGAAGAGAATTCCGCCTTCCTGGCTTGCTGCGAGATCACCGGTGCTCCCTCCATCGGCTTCCCATCCCGGAACACGTGGACACTCAGCATGGCGGGCTCCGGTGCGTGGGCATCGGGGTGCGCGATGAAGAACATGGAGAAGTCTCTGGCCCCCGGCGGCAACTGGCCAGAAAGATTCGGCACCACCTTGTCGCTGCCGTGCTGCAGCGGCTCCGAGGGGTCGTCGGCGGCGCGGAACGGCTCCGTCTTGCGCACCAGGACCACCGCGCTCAACGAGGGCGCGGCGGCCGCGCCAGGCAGCTCGAAGGTCACTCGCTGCGCCCCGGCCTTGCCGCTGTTGCGATCCAGAACGGCAATCTCCAGCGAGTAGGAGCCCGCAGGCGCAATGAAATGCCGTTGCATGGTGATGGCTTCGAACTTTGAACTCTCATTGTCTTTGAGCGCGCCGCGCCGGGGAATATCTTCGCTGAAATGGGCAACGACCGCGCCCGTCTTGTCTTTGAGTTCGGCCACGATCGCTACGTGCGCGGAATACAGGTTTGTGCTGGCGTCCTCGCGAACGTCCAGGCTGGAGAGCGGCGCCTCAATGGCAAGTGTGTTCACACTTCCTTCGGGTCCGTCTTCCATGTGCAGAATGGCGGCGCGAAAGTTCAGATCGGAGGGCAACTGAGTTTCGCCGAGGATCTTCATCAGCGGCAACTCGAAGGGCTGAAGAGTGGCCCCGGCGCGCGCAGGCAGCGCGAAATAGCCTGTCTGAGAGCGTACCGTGAGCCCTGGCCGCAGAGCCTTTACCGCAACCGGACGGAACTTTCCGTCGTAGGTGTCAATGTCCGGCAGGTAGGAAGCTTCGTAATAGGTGGTCAGGTCCTCCATCATCTGCTTTGCCGGCTTCAGGTAATCGTCCTCGGCGACGATGTAACTGCCACCCGTTCCCTCGGCCAGATGTTGCAGAACGCTATTGACGGCTTCCTGGCTGGCGGCCGCGCCGGAAGTTGCATGCGCTTCCACCGGGGCCGCATCCGAAGGCAGCGCCATTGTCATGCCAGCCGCCTCCAACTGCGCAGCCCGCCGGTCAAGGCGATTCAGATCGACAACATAGATGGTGACCCCGGCCCGGTTGGCCGCGCCGACGATGGAGTCGATGGCCTCCATGGTGCGGGAATCGGCTTGATCGCCCCCGAACGAGGTGAAGTAGACGATCGCCTTTCGCTCCGCGACCGGTTGCATGGCTTGGGCCAACGCCAGCAGAGCGGCCATGGAGTGCTGCAGGTGCTCTTCCTGCGCAATCCGGCTCGAGCTCCCCAGCGCCGCGAACAGGGCCCTGGCGAGAGCCAGATCGTTCATGCCCACAGGCTTTCCCGCGGCGTCGTTGCCGGTGCGGGCCTCTGCCATCAGTTCCTGTTCTGCCGGGTTGGCTGCCTCCCCGCTTTCCGATGCGGCGGGTTGAGTGGCCGCGGCGATGGCCTGCGCAAGAGCTTTGCGATCGGTGCTGAAACCGTGCTGCAGTTGGAGTCGCCCCTCCACATCCAGCACGGAAAAGGAAAAATCGTGCTCGGGGAAGACTTTGAGAATCCTCTCGGCAACCTCGCGCGTCTGGTTCACCGCCGAGAGATCGACGGACTGGTGCGGGTCCGCGCTGGCGATGGGCCGATCAAAGAGCAGCGCCACCGGATGCACGCTTTTGTCCTTGCCGGTGATCAGGCGGAAGTTGTTGAGCTCGACCGAAGAATCGGCGTCGGTGACCGCAATCTGCTCAGGCTTGAGGTCGAGCACAGGCCTATCCTTCTTGTCCAGCACCACAAGGTCGACGCGAATCTCGTCGCCACTGAGGGCAAGTTCCGCCGTGGGACTTATCGGTTTCAGCAGCGAGTATCCGCGGCGCGCCTGCAATTGCAGGCCGTCCCGGTCCACCTTCACTTTCAGGCGGTGATAGGAGCCATCGGGCTTGACGTTGCCGAGATCGATCTCCAGCACGTAGACAAGTTGCGGCGCCTCGGCCAGCGCCTGGAATCCCGTCTTGAAGTCGTTGCTGCCGTGAAAGAAAGTGCCGCCGGTGCCTTCGTCCA
>Ga0302274_10003008_pt1 | contig 15175 bp, 12 predicted proteins | sample III_Bog_N2_1_FD_198755 | JGI IMG/M metagenome (GOLD analysis project Ga0302274, IMG submission 198755) | Peat permafrost microbial communities from Stordalen Mire near Abisko, Sweden - III_Bog_N2_1 | ecosystem: Environmental > Terrestrial > Soil > Wetlands > Peat | place: Sweden: Abisko...
TTTCTTTGCATGTTGGCCGTATCTTGTTTCCGCGATTTGCCTAGGAGGATCCTTGCAACCTGCTGTTTGACGGCAAGTTGCGGAGTTTTGCGGAAAAATGAAGTGGCGACCCTAACGGGATTCGAAGCGGTTCCGGTTTACTCTGTTAAATGCCCTAAAAAGGCCGTTTCCCCGCATTTTCCCCGCATTTTGCGAGGGTAACGTAGATTTTTCTCCTCCTAGATCCAGCATCTCCTGATTCCGAGATGTTGCCCCGAGCGGCCTTTCTTCTGACCGCTGAACTTATCGTGCTGCCTCCATAGTACAACCATGGAGAGATGCTTTTTGTGGGCTGCCTGTCGATCGCCGACACAAAAAGTGGAAATGGGAAGGGGAGTCAAACCAACACAATTGGATGATAGCCCAAAACCCCAAAACCAAAACCAAATCCAATCGCAGGGTGAAAATCACCCGAGGAGGACCACCTGTGCTCATCACGCGAAGAGAACAGATTAAGGATGGGAAGGAATATGTGGCATGGCGTCTCGAATGGCGCGAGGGAGGTAAGCGTAAAAACACATCACGCTCCAACAGGGAAGAGGCACACACGCTCGCTGATGAAATCGCGACTCGCATGGCAAAAGGTGAAGTCCGGCATCGGATTTTAACCGGCCTTGCCCTTCAGGAATACGAAGAAGCGGTGGAGATCTGCAGCCAGGCAGAATGTTCAATCCTTGATGCGGCGCGACTTATCAAAGCGAACAAACGCCCGTTACAAAGGCGCACGCTTGAGGAAGTGCGTGCCGAATTTCTTGAGAGCAAGAGTAGGCGATCTAAACGTCATTTTCAGAGCCTCACCAATGACACAAAACTTCTGACCGATAGATTCGGCTCTCGCTTCATCCTCGATCTCCACGTCAGCGAACTTACGGAGTGGATCAACTCAATGCCTGTCGAAGTGAGGACGAAACAGAATCGTTGGTCTAACAACCGTACGATGTTTCGCTGGGCTCGTCGTATTGGTTACCTGCCCGACATGCAGACTGAAATCGACCGGGTAGACTCAGCGCTATGGGCTCAGGAGTCTCGGGAGGACTGGGAAGATGACGAGGGAATCGATGATGTTTGCCTTCTCACGCCGGACCAACTCAGAGCCTTGTTTGATGTTCTTCCCAGACGCCTCATCCCTGTCCTCGCATTGGGAGCTTTCGCAGGAGTACGGCGATCAGAGACTTCCAGGTTGCATTGGCGAATGGTCAAAGAAGACCACATTGAGTTGCCCCGGATCATAGCGAGAAAAAAGAAGAGGCGGCGCCTAGCGCCCTACCTGCCGGCTTGCTCCGCCTGGCTCGAATCCTGCCGTGAAGAAGAAGGTCTGATTATCCCTCACGGAGATCGATTCAACCAAGTCACAGCAATCGCCAAAAAACTCGGCATTAATCCATGGCCGCAGAATGTTCTGAGGCACTCATTCATTTCCTACCGGCTCGCATTGGTCCGAAATGCCCCGCAGGTCGCCGAAGAAGCTGGAACATCCGTTGAAAAGATCAGGAGCAATTATGACGAAAAGGCTACTAGGAAAGACGCTGAGAATTGGTTCGAAATTTTCCCGCCAACCCTCAGGCCTCTCATTGAATCTCACCCTGGGGATCCAACGAGGAGTGAAATTTCTCCATCTTCTAGTCCATCCTCCGACGTCCAAGAAATATGGAACGATGGCATGACCAACCAACCAAACCAGTAATATGATTCGTTCTTGGAGGGATGGAAAGGGTCTGAGAGGAGATCTAGTGAAAATGAACACGCAGCAGACTGAGACCCCCAGCAGGCACAGAAGCTCGAAAAAAATCGCAACTTCCCACTGCCTTCTTTATACAGATTCTACCTCCTTATGACATCAGCAACTTTCAGAAGCCGGGCCCGTGTAATTGATCTTTTGGGCAGACAGCAAATTGCTGATGTACCCACTGCCATGGGGGAGCTCTTCAAAAATTCACTCGATGCCGGTGCGCGAAATGTATGGGTTGATCTGTCGGAGAAGCCTCAAGTGCTTACTATCCGTGATGACGGGCTGGGTATGCGTGTCGAAGATGTTCTTGAAAAATGGCTAATACTCGCTACCGATTCAAAGCACAGTAGAGAAACTTCTGAGGTCGCGGAATCAGACAAAGGCTGGATGAAGTTTGCCGACGATGAGCAGCGAAATTGGCTGAAACATACCATTTACGGAGAAAAGGGGATTGGACGGCTATCAATCGCAACACTTGGGAGGATAACCCTGCTTTGGACCGTCTGGGGTAAGGGAAACGAACAGCAGGGTACTTTGTGCCTAGTTCATTGGCATTTATTCAGACATCCAACAAAACTTTTCGAAGAACTCCCCGTCCCTTACATCCAGTTAAAATCTTCACCGAAGCTTTCCAATATAGCATCGCTTTTTCAGGAACTGCGCACTTCTCCAGAGATTGTCGATATGCTTGAGGATAAGCGATGGAGTTTGGAACTTCGCAAGCAACTCAAAAACGATCTTAACATTGATGTTTCAAAGTTCTTCCCGAACCTTCCATTAAAATGGGAAACCGGAACAACCTTCTGCATTTTTGAAACGACTGATCAGGTGGAGGACTTATTTCAAAAAGGACGATCCGAAATCGTACCCTCGGATGATTATCCACCAGATCAACTAAAGAGCTACCACGCCTTTTCAACTTTCTGGGATCCGTTTCATTCCTACGCAAAGAAGAGAAGCCTTAAGATTCATCCCAGTATTTCAGGTAAGATTCTTCAAAGAACCTACCGCTACTGGGAACCTAGTGACTTCAAGGAGTGTGATCATCATATTCGCGTGGAGGTCTCGGCAGATGGATTTGCAAGAGGATTCATCCAAAATTACGGGCAGGAAAAAATCTCATACGAGCATCAACTGATTCGATTGCCCAAGAATTGCTCATCTCCAGGAAGATTTTTAGTTGAAATTGGTTATCTCCAAGGAGACCAAAGTTATTCCAGACTCCCTCAAGACCAGTACGGAGAAATTGAGAAACGGCTTAAGCATGCGGGAGGATTTTCGATATACCTAGATGGAGTAAGAGTTCAACCTTATGGAGGTGTTGAGAATGATTTTGCTGGATTTGAGGAGCGTCGATTAAGGAATGCAGGACGGTACTATTTTTCTTCGAGGCGAATGTTCGGCGGCATCTTTTTCCCTTCTAAAATTGAGACACCACTCCAAGAGAAAGCTGGAAGAGAAGGCTTCATAGTAAGCGGGCCGATGCGGGGCCTTCGTCTATGGACCGAGGATCTATTCGTGGATCTCGCTGATAGCTTTTTTGGAAGAAAGTCGGATCGTGATGACAAGAAGCAACGTCAGCAAGAAAAGGAAAATGCAGCAGCAAAAGCACGTCTTGCAAAGGAAAAGGTAGACTACATCGAAAGTATATGCCTTCACAAGGCGTGGCTTCGCGACTTCAACCAACGGGTTAAGGAAAAGGTACAGACCTCTCGCAGGCTTTTAGTATCAGAGCTAAATGCCGTCCCGGGAACGCACCTTACTGCATGTGAAGAAGCGTTTGAAGCACTTAGGGAGATGGCAGTTGAACTGAGAAAAACCCCTAGTACTCCACCCGTTGGGGTTGTTTTGGAAGGGGATGCGCTACAATCTGGAAATCAATATCTTACCGATCGCAATATCGCGATTCTTAACTTAGATAAGGAGATCGCAAGGCAAGCCAAGGAATTGCAACTGCGTTCTTCAAGATACAGGAGCGTTGAGGAGCAGGAAAAGGGGATACTAAAACGAATTGCTAAAGCTGATGAGAACATAAGACAAACAATCTTTGAAATACTTTCCCCAGCACTGAATAAGTCACTACATATTCACAATGATCTTGAAGAATATGCAGAGAAGATCATCAATGAGCTAATCGAAATTCGTCAGGCTGAGCTTGATGGCATCACCATCAAAGCAATTTCCCAAGATGCAACCGGAGAACTGGCAGAAAGGCTTGAAAAATCCATTCAGTATCAGCAGGAAAAGTTCGAATCAGAAGTCATCCCAAAGCTGAACCGACTGGTTGATAGCATTTCCCATCTGACTGACGAAGCAAGTGGATCGATAATCCTTACCGAACAAGCAGAGGAATTGACTATACTGAAAGAGCGGCAGGCGTATCTCGTAGAGGTGGCTCAACTGGGGCTTATTCTGGAAGCTGCAAACCATGAGCATGAAAAACAGGTTGATTGTGTTAGATCATCCATAAAACAATTAGAAAATATGCTCCCGAAAGAGCAGCAAGATATTGTTAAAACACTCTCGGACTCATTCGAAATCATCGATTCCAGAATGAGATTATTCGATCCACTCATTCGCAGGCGTACGGTTACTCAGAGTTCCATAGGTGGTGATGAAATAGAAGATTTTCTAAAAAAGAGATTCAAAGAGAATTTTGAAGAGATAGGTTTAATCGAAGTTACGGATAATTTTCGCAAAGGTATATGGCACCAAATTAAAAGGCCTATTTTTTTAGGTGCTATCCATAATATTTTTCACAATGCGCTTTATTGGTGCAAAAAAGGGTCAAATGCGCCTCATATTCGGCTTTCAGCCTCGGGTGACTTGTTAACGGTTTCGGATTCTGGCCCCGGAGTAAACGCGCGGGATGTAAAACGAATTTTTGAACCGGGCTTTTCAAGACGCCCTTATGGTAGAGGGCTTGGTTTATATATTGCTCGGGAAGCTCTGTTGGGTATTGGTTACAACCTTTATTATTCTCCAAAACCTGAATTAGGTGCACTCGATGGAGCAAACTTCACCATTCTGCACAAGAACAAGGGACTAGACAATGACCACAATTGAACTGAGAAGAGGTCTTACCAAAAAATACTGGCGAAGTGTTTTATGGATTGACGACGAAATTAAACCGGCAGCAGTTGAAGAAGCCTCGCAGTTTCGTTACCTGAATTTCTTCATTAGAATTGCCAATGAGTTTGCTCAAAATGGTATCATATGTCATTTGAAGGAATTCCAACAGGTTGCAGCTGCTGACGATGGTGATCCTTACAGTGACGTGAATTCTGAACTAACTATATGCCAAGAACTATCAAAACAAGCCGACATACTCATTTTAGACTGGCAACTCGGCTCTACAGAGCCAACTCATGCAGTAGAAATAATTAACGAACTTATAAAAGATCATGGCAATCGGATTATTATAGTGCTTTCGAAAGAGGAGGGTTTAAGTGATTCGTTCTCGCGCATATTTGGCCAAGATTTTAATAGAGAGGAGGAATGGCTACATCATAAAAATGGGGGGATATACGTTCTTTTGTTATCCAAAGTTCCATTCCAGAATGAGTCTGCAATTAATTTGTATGAAACTATTTACACGAAACTATCTCAGGTATATCCCGACTATTTACATTGGACAGCGATTGAAATTGCAGGGAGAATAAAATCTCATACCCATTCATGGCTTGCAAATTTGCCAATGAATACAGATCTTGCGATTTTAGGAGAAGCTCTTCACAATGATGAAAATGTTGGCGTGACGATCTTAGAGAATTTATTTGAAGATCTGAAAGAATCAGCTGGATTTTCAGATTTTAAGACTACAGAAGATAGCCATCTTACCAAAGAAAACTGGATAGATCGGAACAGTGCATTCACCTCGCTAAGTTCCGAACTTGATCCGAAGCGACAAATAGCGACTAATGCAAGTGCTATTGAAGCTATAGAAAAAGTTCATCCGCTAATTGCTACGGAGAAAGAGGAAAAAATCCGTAGTAAAGTAAAAGCTATATTAAAAAATGAGTTAGGGCTAAGTACGATTTCTGAATTCATCAAGAGTATCTGCAATTTTGGGGCTTTCTGTGAGGTGATCAGTAATCCTCAAAATAACCAATTACCAGTCCGAAGAGGTTCTGTTTTCAGAAAAAAAGAAGGTGTTGAGCCTGAGTTTGTTTGGGTATGCATATCTCAATCATGTGATTGCGCGAGAGAGAAAAACTTACTATTTCTTAAGGGTGTTGAAGCAAACGATTCTCAAATTAGTGATCCACCCCACGGATCAACTTTTCTTCAACTCTCTCAAAAGAAATATATTTTTATTTCCAAGCCAGAAAATCTTATCTCACTCCAAATTGATAGAATTACGACTCATCTTCCGAACGGGTTTGACCATATAAATGTTTTGAGAGAAGTAATGGTGGCGAAATTGTCATCACGCTATTGGAGCTTCTCTACAAGAGTTGGAATTGATCAACCACTACTGCTCCGTAGCTCAAGGGGGCGTGAGTTATAATTATTTCAGATTATGAGAAAGGCTGTGGATTTGTTTTCGGGATGCGGTGGTTTGAGTTCTGGTCTTAGAAAAGCCGGTTTTGATGTGGTAGCATGCGCCGAAATTCGCCCTGAAGCTAGGGATACCTATAAGTTGAATTACCCAGAAGCAGTTATATTAAAGGATATACGTTTCATCACTGCGAATGAGCTTCTCGATACGCTTCAAATGGGAATTGGAATGCTTGATCTACTCGCTGCATGCCCTCCTTGTCAGGGCTTCTCCTCTTTGAGGACCAAAAAAGGAGCAGTTGCTGATGATCCTAGAAACGAACTAATATTCGAAGTTTTGCGCCTAACCACAGGACTCCTTCCGAAGTGCCTTCTAATCGAAAATGTTCCACGTTTATTACAAGACGATAGGCTTAAAAAATTTAAACAGAAACTGGAACCGCTTGGGTATGTCTTCTCAGAGGGAGTATTGGACGCTCAGGATTATGGTGTTCCGCAACGTCGCAAGCGGATGATTCTCATTGGATGCCGGTTGGGAGAAATCGGACTTCCACCCAAGTTGAATCGGAAGAGACATGTTCGTGATGTTTTATTTGGTCTGCCGGATCCAGATTCGATTCATCGCCGCCCGCTTCATAGAATTAGGCAAAGTTTCACTCCAATCGTCCAGAAGAGAATTAATAGCATCAGGAAAAACCGTAGCGAGTTATCGAGCGATATGGTCTTGGAGTGCCATCGTAAGTATCCGTGTGGCTTTCGAGATGTTTATGGGCGTATTGCGTGGGATGAGGTTGCGCCCACAATTACCCGATCAAGCCACAATCCTTCAAAGGGAAGGTTCATTCATCCTGAAGATAATCGTGGTCTTACGCTTTATGAGTCTCTCCTTCTTCAGGGGTTTTCAGGAAGATATAGATTCCCAAAAAATTTGGGAATCGGTCATATCTCATCAATGATTGGTGAGGCATTTCCACCACCAATGGCACAGGCCCAAGCCAACCATATCAGAAGAAAACTTGAAACATTTGAGGCTAGTAAAAAATGTGCATAAATTATGAAAAAAACTCTATCTGAAGATGAACTTAAATTAATTGAATCTCAACTTCAGCATCCGCTATATTATATTGAATACCCTGTAAATGTTACCGAAGATTGGTGGAAAGATGGCGAAGGCAAAAAACAGTCGATGAATGATATGGGCTTAGACCATCTTAAAGCTGCTATTAAAATGGTAGAAAAAAATATTGAATATCTACAGAACTCTTATTTTCCAGCCGATGTTATTAATGAACTTATGCCACTTGTGCGACAAAAGTTGATTCAGTTAAGAAATATCTACAGTGTAAAAATTAAAATATAGTAATGAATATGAAGGGATTTTTGGAATCATGAAACCAGCCTAGTGATTTTCTCAAAGAATCGCCTTTTCGATGAATCCATCCTGAAGTGCCAAGCTGTCAAGGGAGGGCTCCCTACGCCCAGTGTTGCAATCCACCCAATAATCACCCACAACATCAAGCAACCAAATCCAACGGAACTTCAGTTTTGATGTGTCCCACTTCTGGGGTCAGGTCAGAGGGCCTTCACTTCTGAAATAAATTCAGTGACTGAAAGGAGGCGTTCTCTTTGACTAGATGTGTAGGTTTCATGGATGGAACTGGGCACAACTAGGACCACATTCTCCTCCTGCATCTCGTTTGTCTGATCCTCTGAAATACCGGGTTCCAAGGTGAGAAGGTGCTTGCGTCCAACCCGGGCCGCCTCATTGATGATCTGCCTCCACCGATCCTTGCAGCTTGTCTTCACTCCCAGCATCCTGAGCACTTCTGCAGGGAATGCCGCATCATGGTATTTTTCGGCACTTGGAAAAATGAAGTCAGGGGTCCTCTTTCCCTCCGTTCTGACGTGCCAGCCATACTCGACGCCATGACATCCGAGGACTGCCTTGACATGGTGTTCGAAGGCATGACCCGCGCGCGAAAAGCGGCGGTTACCGATGGACCGGGAAAAGGAGATGAAGGATTCGACATCGTAACCTCCCCCGTCCTTTTCAAATCCCTGCTCAAGCCTCACTGCCACGAGCCTTTCTTCAAAGAGGCGGAAAAGTGCAGTCTCCCATTCCATGATGCCCACGAGATAAGCATCCGGATCGTCAGTCGGAGAGGGGCCGTCAAAACTCTCCCTTGCCCGTCTTGATGACGTGACTCGGCTGATTTGAGCCAGATGGTGTGTTAGTCTTCGGGGAAAACCAACCCCAAAGACGATGAAGAATAAGAGATACACAACAGAGGATAAAATCCGAATTCTGAGACAGGTGGACAGTGGCAGAAGCGTTGCCGAGGTGTGCCAGGAGCACAACCTCTCGCAGGTAAGTTTTTACCGGTGGAAGAAGCAGTTTGGGCAGATGGAGGTGAACGAAGCCAAGCGACTCAAGGAGTTAGAGCGTGAAAACACCGAGTTAAAGAAGATGCTGGCAGACAGCTTGCTAGAGAACCGAGTCCTCAAATTCGTATGCGAAAAAAAGCTCTGAGCCCGGCCAGTCGCCGGGCCTATGCACTCAAGGTAGTGGATGGAGGACTGGGAAGTGGCAGGAAAGTCTGCCGGATCCTGAAAGTCCCCCGTTCGAGCTACTGGTATCGACCCAAGGAGAAGACGCCTTGGGAACAAAGGCTCATCGAGCGGGTAAAGCAACTCAGTGAAGAGCAGGTGCGGTACGGCTATCGCCGTATCGCAGCACTGCTTCGGAGGGAAGGATGGCCTGTTGGCAAGAGGAGGATCCAGAGCATGAGGAGAGCCTTGGGCCTTCGGGTTCCACCCACCAAAAGGAAGATCATACGCAGGGGCCACTCCACGGGACTTCCGGTGAAGGCAGAGTACAAGGGGCATGTCTGGACCTGGGACTTTATCTGTGATGGAACCACGCGTGGAGGAGCGATCCGCATGCTCACCATCCTGGATGAGTACACCCGTGAGTGCCATGTCCTGAGAGCTGATCGGGCCTTAAAGAGTGACGATGTGCTCGAATGGATGGGCAAAGCCATCCAAGAGCACGGAGCACCAGCCTATCTCAGGAGCGACAACGGGAGTGAGTTCATCGCCAAGGCGGTGCAGGCATGGCTTGCCGAGAACCGCATCAAAACGATCTACATCGAGCCGGGCAGTCCTTGGCAGAACGGCTATGTGGAGAGCTTCCATGGACGCCTCCGTGATGAATGTCTCAACCGGGAGCAGTTCTGGACTCTCACCGAAGCCCGCGTGCTAATCGAAGATTACCGCAGGGAGTACAACACCTTCAGGCCACACAGTAGGCTGGGCTATCTGAGCCCCGCCAGCTTTGCGGCAAGGAAGAGCGCACCATCTCCGTCTCCACTCGGCCTACGGCCTCCCTGCGTCGGAGATGGACAACACCACACCAACCCACTACAACCATAATCAACCCCCAAAGACTAACTCTCATGTGGTCCAACTTCCCGAGTCCCGTCACGCGCATTGGAGCAATTGAGAGAAGAGTCTGAGAAAACAAAATCCAAACTCACTCTCGCATATAACAGTGCGTTCAAATGGAACATGGCTGCTATCGGCTCCGCCGCGTTGATTCCCATCGTTATTCTGGCATTGCACTTCTTCAGAGCCTAACGCTTTCTTTGGTACAGTTTCCAGGCGACCACGCCTATGAGAGCGATTCCGATAGCGCCGATGGTGGCTTTGGCGAGTAGTGAAGTCTGATGCCGCTTAACCTCACCTCTCGTCGGTGGATTGGCGAATTGCGCTTCACCATACAACGGGTGAAAATCAGGCCGCGCATGGAGGGCTCCCGGAAAGGCACCCAGGGTTCCAAGGTGGCTTAACTCGCTTTCTGAAATCGTGTAAATGGGCCTCTCCGGATTGAAGAGCATATACCATTCAGTACCATCGTTCGTTAGCTCTTTTGGCTGGACTAGGTAATTGTATCCATCCAATCCGGTAACAGTGGCCTCTCTCCATTGCTCGGGCTCCATAAATTCCTTTATCCCCTCAGCTTCTCTCATGAGCCAACTTCCTCCGGAGCTGTACCCCATTGATTCCGCATAACTCCCCGCTGCTTTCCGCCATGCAATCATGTACGGGGTTACATGCGCTAGTTCGCTTGTCCTCGCCCACTTCCTTCCAGTGTAGACATAATCTGGAGGAGTTAACGGGTTTGATCTTGGTGGTATGGGACACATACCGTTCTTGCGATCAATCAGAAGGCTGCCGCAGTAGTTCAATGCCATATAGGAGCAAACCCTGAGAAAATCTTCGGTTGTAGGTAGGATTTCCAGGTCATGCTCCTCGCCAATGCCATGTCTCTTCTCTGCGATGATTTTCTGAAGGCCTTGGTATGACTCCTTCTCCTCCTTGTCGCCTCTTTCAGTGAAGGGCCACATCATAAGATGGCAGTGAAGCCTTGGTTCTTTATGGACCGGAGTTCGGTAATAATACCCCTTATGGCGCCACTCTTGATATTTGGTGTGTGTGCCGAAGGCAATGACTGCCACAGATTGATACCCAAGCCTATCAAAGGTATCTTCTCTGAAGTCTTTCAGATGTGACCGCACATCGTTATAATGAATTTTCCCCTCGAAGGTTAAGGTGACAAAATAGATGGGCTGGGGTAGTATTCGCGCCAAGTTTGTTTGCAGGGCTACGAAGAGACGATAGGCACGCAGATCTTTCCACCCCCAACGGTTTGGTCGTGTTAATGAATTGGCCAGCTTTGTTCCGATGGCCAGAACGAGCCCCCTTAAGGTATCAATGTACCCGATGAGAAAGAGACGTTTACTCCAGGGGCCTTTCAGAGCCATCTGTAGATACTTTCTGGCATGAGCTCTAGCTCTCCTGAGCTCGCCCAAGCGATTTGGAAGATAACCATATAATATATCAGCATTTTTGGCTATTTCCGCTCGGGACTGCTTTATAATAATCAAGGAAGATAAAAGAAGTAATATCCTTTTCCACAAAGGCACCTTTGGAAATTCCGCGTCAAAAATCTCTGCCATCCAGGGCCACGCGAATTGATCTGGATTTGTCAATCCCGGTATAGGTACAACTTTCTTCTCGAATAGAACTGTACGTCGAGGTGTTGATGTAGGATCAGGGGGCATAGAAAGGGATTTCTTTCGGTCATCGCATTAAATCAACCGTTTTCTGCTAGATTACGAGATTTTCCTGCTCCAAAGATTCCTCATTAAATCATTTTCCATTTCAATTATGGCGCTTTAATCAAGAATCCGTTACATTCTTCCCTATGAGCAAGCCCTTAAAGGGAATTTCGTTACCGGATCAGCAAGGCGAGGTTGTCATCTCCATGGAGAGCAACCGTGTCGCTATCCACCGTGCCGTCCGTGCCGGAAAGCTCCGTAAACTTGCCCCCCGAATCTATACTTCTAATCTCCAGGATACCCCAGAGAAAATCATTCTTGCCAATTGCTGGCAGATTGCCGGTGCCGTCTTTCCCAGCGCCCTGATTGCAGACCGTACCGCCTTGGAACAACGCCCGGCCTCCGATGGGTCCATTTTCCTCATCACCGAAAGCCGCTCTACCGATCTTGAACTCCCTGGCATTACCTTCCGCCCCAGAAAGGGGTATCCTCCCCTAGAAGGATACGACATGCCGTTTATGGCAGGTCTCTGGATGTCCTCCCAAGCCAGGGCGCTCATGGATAACCTCCGTCCCTCCAGGCAACGCACCCATGTGCGCCGCACGCTTACCCAGGAAGAGCTGGAGGCCTTCATTGAAAAGATGCTCCGCAATAGTGGAGAGACCGTTCTCAACAGACTCCGAGACCAAGCTCGAACCATGGCCCCCCAGCTCTCCATGGAAGCAGAAGCCTCCAAACTCTCCGCCATCATCGGAACGATGATGGGAACACAGAACGAGCCCCTCTTCTCCGATCTCGGGGTTTCTCTCTCCAAGGGGCTCGGCTACGATCCCGAGCGGCTAGTGCTCTTCGAGCATCTCAGAGCCTCTCTGGCTGCACATCCCTTTGCCGAAAGGATAGCCCGGCAAAAAAGTACCTACCTGCCCTTTTTTGAAAGTTACTTTTCAAACTTCATCGAGGGAACGGAGTTTGAAGTCAAAGAAGCCTACGCCATCGTGTTTGAAGGTGTCATCCCGCAGGAACGTCCAGCCGATGCCCACGACATCCTTGATGCTTTCAGGATCGTCTCCGATCCCGTCGAGATGAACCGTAGGGCCTCCAATCCCAAGGAGTTCATCGAACTTCTCCGTCACCGCCACTCCGTCATCCTTGCCGGTAGACCGGACAAGAACCCCGGCCAGTTCAAGACTCAGTTCAATCGGGCCGGAGAATCCCTCTTCGTCCAACCCAACCTCGTTCTAGGAACCCTTGAACGGGGATTTGAACTGCTCTCCACGCTCCAACATCCGATGGCTCGGGCTATCTATGCCATGTTCCTCGTTGCTGAAGTCCATCCCTTTTCAGATGGCAATGGCCGCATTGCCCGGATCATGATGAATGCAGAACTTCACCACGAGGGACACGAACGGGTGATGATTCCCAATGTCTTCCGCACGGAATATCTTCAGTCTCTCCGATCCCTGACCCACAATCACCGCACGGACGGCCTTATTTCAGTCTTGGATTTCGCCCAGCATTTTGTCAGCAAGATCGATTTTTCGGATTACCCCACCGCAGTTAAGCAACTCAATGAGTGCCACGCCTTCGCAAATCCTGCGGATGCCATGGGGAGCGGAGACAAGCTGACTCTGCGAAAAGAGTAATATCATCCCTTCGGTTTTGGCTTCTTGGGTTTCTCGGGGGAGGGGAGCTTGGAGATCTCGTCCGCCAACCTCGCCGCCTCTGGTTTCGTGTACAACATATTTACGTCCCGGCTCGTGTGGTCGGATAGTTTCATCCGTACCTCTGCGCTTACTCCTGCGGCCTCAAGCTCTGTATTGAAGGTGGCCCGGAGGCTATGAAAGCCAAAGGCATAAACATCCCTGCCACGGGTGCTTCCTGCCTTCTTCTCCTTTACGGGATAATTCTTGATGCCTGCCTTTTCAATTAGTCGCGTGAAGGTGTTTGAGAGACCTGTAGTTCCGGTGACTTTCAGTTTTGAAAGTTTTGTGAAAATAAAGTCCGATTCCTTTTTGGAATCTCCCTCTGCCTTCCACAATCGAAGCCAGAGAAGAAGCCGCTTGTGGAGTGGGATTTGTAGAGGTGGTCGAAGGGCTCCCTCACGTCGCTTCTGCGGATGCACGGTTATCACCTTGGTAGCAAGATCGAGGTTTTCCCATTTCAGCGAGGCAATATCTCCAAGGCGGAGTCCCGTGAAATAACCAACAAAAATGAACCCGTACCATTCGTCATCGGCGGCAGCTAGCAATTGCTCCACCTGTGTTCTTGTAAAAGGGTTCTTGATGGCACTGTTGTTGGGTTTGGTCTCCACCGTGCCAGCAACATTGAGTTTCACCTGCCCTCGTTTGAATGCTTTACCCAAGGCTGCATGGATTGCTTTGAGATCAATATTGAGTGTTTTTTCGGCCAACCCCTCATCCTGTTCATGCCTGATGAAACTTTCGATCTGTTCGCCGGTCAATGTTGGCAAGTCGTGGTCAGCCTCCTCGCCAAGGAACAGAACAAGCTTTCTGATGCTTGAGGAGTACCGTTTATGGGTGTTCTCGGAGAGATGGAGTTTCTGACCTTCCACCCACTCCTCAAAAAATTTCCTAATCGTGGAAACTTTGAGAGGTTTCTTTCCCCTGGCTTCTCTCATCTGGTCAAGAATCTCACGGTCCCGATGATCTGCTCCTGCCTCTTTGGCGGCATCCGCCCAGGCAATGCACACTTTCCAAGCCTCCGCCTTTGTCTTCATCTTTGTGCTACGAAACTTGCGTTTTCCGTTGGCAAGCGAATAGGCGCAGTAGAAATATGGAGACCGATCTTTGGGGTCTTTATGAAGCGAAGGCATCGTAAAAATTTAGGTAGGAGGGGATGGGGTGCAGGATCAATCTGTGCCTCAAATCATTCCCTGAAACAACAAAAAAGTCATAACAAAGTCATAACAACCTCAATCAACATTACCGCCCTTGAGCCTTTAAGTTACTCTGTTACAAGTGCTTTAAGATCAACGGGTTAGAGTCACAGGTTCGAACCCTGTATCGCGCACCATTTTTATCTGCTACCATCAACGGTATGGCTACCTATCTCTACGAGACGATTTCGAACAAACCGGGCGAGAATCCGGAGACTTTTGAGATCCAGCAGAGTATGAAAGATGCGCCCCTGACGCACCATCCCGAGAATGGAAAGCCGGTGCGTCGTGTGATCACAGGTGGTTTTGGGTATGCAGCAAAGGCAGAAGCGGTGCAGTCTCCCCGGCCTTCTTCTGGCGGAGGTTGCGGTTCGGGCTGCGGGTGTCACTAGAGTGCTACACTGAGATAACTGCAGTGGGAGGTAGTTCAAACCCTGTATCGCGCGCCCTGCTGGTCGAGGTGATCCCCCCGTGGTTCCGGAGATTGGGTGGCTCAGAGTATTACGTTTCAGCAAAAAGGGGCTTTCTACAATTTTTGTTCCTGAAAATGCCGACAAAGAGATGAAAATTGGCAACTTTCGCTCGGATATGGTGTTACCCAAAAAACCATGAAATCCCCGTTCCTACCCTCTGCCCTTCTCCTTCTCACGCTTGCGCTGCTTCCGGCATGCAAACCGAAACCTGTCTCCAGCCCGGAGGCGTCCGCTCCAATACCACCACCGTTGCCCTCCGCCTCTCCGGTGGCTGCCGATGAGCAGCCCTCATCCTCGTCGCAGGAGGAAGGAGGGGGAAGCCGGGGAAATTATCAGCAGCGCGCCCAGCAGCGACTTGATCAGATGACGACGACGCTCGCACTTACCCAGGATCAGGCCGAAAAAGTGAAGGCCATCA
>Ga0302274_10003012_pt1 | contig 15164 bp, 10 predicted proteins | sample III_Bog_N2_1_FD_198755 | JGI IMG/M metagenome (GOLD analysis project Ga0302274, IMG submission 198755) | Peat permafrost microbial communities from Stordalen Mire near Abisko, Sweden - III_Bog_N2_1 | ecosystem: Environmental > Terrestrial > Soil > Wetlands > Peat | place: Sweden: Abisko...
GACGAGGCGCACTATATCAAGAATCTGTTTTACGTCACCAAGATGACACGCGTAGCGGGTCTGCCGCAGACAGCGAGCGAGCGGGCTTTCGATATGTTTTTGAAGGTGCGGCACGTCCAGTCCCTCAACGGTGGGGGCGGCGTGGTGTTTGCCACCGGAACACCCATCGCCAACAGCATGGCGGAGATGTTCACCATGCAGCGGTATCTCCAGCACGACGCGTTGAAGAAACATAATTTGCATCACTTCGACTCGTGGGCGGCAACGTTCGGCGAACCGGTGACGGCTATGGAGCTTTCGCCGGACGGTGCGGGCTACCGGCTGAACACGCGCTTTGCGCGCTTCATCAACGTGCCGGAATTGATGCAGATGTTCCGCCAGTCCGCCGACGTGCAAACCGCCGCAATGCTGAATTTGCCACGTCCAAAGCTGGACGGTGAAAAACCGACCATCCGCAATGCGCCAGCCACCGAGGAGTTGAAAGAATTTGTGCAATCGCTCGCCGCGCGGGCCGAGCGATTGAAAAACGGCCGGGTTGACCCCAGCGAGGACAACATGCTCAAAATCACGTCGGAGGGACGCAAGGCGGCGTTGGATCTTCGTCTGATGAAACCAACCGCGCCGGACGAGCCGCAGGGCAAAGTGAATCTGGCGGTTGAAAAGATTTTCAACATCTGGCAAGAATCCAAGCCGGAGCGTTCCGCCCAGCTTGTGTTCTGTGACCTCTCCACGCCGAAAGACCGGGGCTTCTCCGTCTATAATGACATGGCGCAGAAGTTGGAACGGCTTGGCATTCCCGGCAACGAAATCGCCTTCATTCAGGATTACGATTCAGACGTTTCCAAGTTGACGCTGTTCCGTGATGTGCGTTCGGGCAAAGTCCGCGTGCTGTTCGGCAGCACGCAGAAGATGGGGTCGGGAACGAACGTGCAGGAACGGTTGATTGCCTTGCATCATCTCGACGCGCCGTGGCGACCGGCAGATGTGGAGCAACGCGAAGGGCGCATACTCCGGCAGGGAAACAAGAATTCCGTCATCCAGATTTTTCGCTACGTCACCGAAGGCAGTTTCGACGCCTACATGTGGCAGACGTTGGAGACGAAGGCGAAGTTCATCGCGCAGGTGATGAGTGGTGACATGACGATTCGGCGGCTTGAGGACTTGGACTCCGCCGCGCTGACCTATGCCGAGGTGAAGGCCATTGCATCGGGCAATCCGCTGGTGATTGAGAAAGCCCAGGTGGACGCCGAATTGATACGTCTCACACGGCTGCGTTCCGCCCATGCCGAGGAACAATACCGCATCCGCACCAATCTGCGCCGCTCGCACGAGGATGCGGAAATCTTCACCGCACGTCTTACGAATCTGCGGCAGGACTTGGGTGTTCGTCTGGACACGTCCGGCGATAAATTTCGCATTGAACTCGACGGGCAGGAATCCAATAACCGGGGCATTGCGGGCGAATTGATTTTGCGGCGTGCCGAAAAATTGAAGGCTCGTTTCGGGGAGGATGTTCGTCTGGGAAAATTCGCTGGTTTTGATTTGTTTATGCGTCCGAGTTTCAACAACACTACCGAAATGGTTTTGCGCGGCCAAAACAGTTACGGCGCGCGGGTCACGGACACGGCACTCGGAACCATTCGTTCGCTGGAAGCGACGGTTCAGGGATTTGAAGAACGTGCGGAAAGATTGGAGTTGGACATCACTGATGCCCACAAGCGTGTCAAAGAGCTTGGCGAAAAAGTTGGGGCAAAGTTTGAGCGCGAAGACCGCTATCAAGAACTGACCCGCCGCCAGAGTGAAATTGAGGAAAAACTTGATCTGACCAAGAACCAAGCGCCTAGCCAGGTGGAAGCGGCTGAAAATACCGAGGCCGAGGCCGTGATTGAAAAGATTGAGCCGGTTCAACGCCGGACTACCAAACACAAACAAGGAGTAACCGTATGAGCACTGATTTGGGGACGAAAAGAAATGGCAAACGATCACTTTCTCCGTCGGTCGAGCAGATCATGACTGACCGGCAGCGCGATTTGCCGGTCTGGGTGCGGGCACCCAAGCGCGGGCATGAATTTTATTCCGGGTGCTCGCGGCCAAAACTTTATGATTGGGCGGGGAAGGGCTTTATTCGATCCGTCTCCATTCGGGAACCAGGAAAAATAAAAGGTGTCCGGCTTTTCCATCTGGCAAGTATTCTCGCCTTCATTGAGCGGTGTGAGATCGAAGCCAAAACCGAATCCTGAAGCCGCGTGTTATGTATCCTTGGCGCTTGATTGCCATACTTGAGAAGTCCGACCCGTCTTTTCGAGATTTGTTGTATCCAAAGGCACTCCGTTGCCGGTTGGAAAAGCGAATCGTTCGCGCCATCGAAGAACATTGGCCGGTTTATTTCCCCACCCGAAAAACATGCCGTGGATCAAATTGGTCGTTGAGCATCCCTGAAGGTGAAGCCCTTTACAAACCCCGTCCTGATTCTTTGCAGGAACTTGAACGCTGGAAAAAAAGTATCGCCGGCACCATCGTCGAAATGCGCGCCCATGGTGCGGATATTTCATGGAAGCGATTCGTTGTTATCTGCCAGAACACCCCCGGACTGCGACCGTTTTTGAGCGATTTTAAGCCGCTAGCCAATTTCTTGATTTACGAGGAATCCCTGTGGCCCCGCTCTGGTGGCGTGGCCGTTGGGATGGATGAATTTTTTCAGGGACGAATCCAAGCGTTGCAAGCGCCAGGAAGTCCTTATCCTTTCTCCGACCCGCAACGGTTGCGTTTTCTTCAATTGAAGAAAACGACGATTGAGAAAATCCGAATGATTGACCTGATGTGTCAACTGCTCGACCGACCGCTGATGATTTTGGCAATCCTTCAAAAGTGCGCCAGTGAGTCCGAAAATTCATCATTTTGGCTAGACCTCCAAAACCACATCACCGCGATGATCAAAACGCCATCTCCACTTTCGTTTCGTAAGACCTGGCTTGAGCACGCAATGCAGATGTCTGGCGCGACCAGGAAATCCGGCAAGTCTTGCCCGCGAAAATGGGCACGCTTGCTCGTTTCCAATAAAGATCCTTATTTGAGGAATATCGACGCAAAGGCAATTGAGGTGAATAGTTGGTTGAAAGGAAAAAAGCAGCCGTCAGTCGAAAACATTCGGCGCGCGTGGCTGTCCATCGTCACCGCGAAGAAGTTAACCCTCCAACAAGCAGAGATTGGAAAAGACCGGTGGCTTTTTTCTTGGATGATTACCCTTTGGCTCGAAAAACACTTCACCGAGGTTGCTGCCGAGTTCAAAGGCGAAACTAAAAAAATCCAAAAATATTATCGCCGGTTTTTCCATTACCTTAAAATTTTCCATATCGTCCAAAAGGGCAAAGGGGCTGGCGGATTGTTTGCCCGCCAGCCTTGATGTTGGCCCGCGCTTTTTTATTCGCCTCGACTGTGCCCATACTCATCGTTGTTCGGATTCAACTGATTCGCATGGTTGTCCCGATCATCTTGCGTTTGCATCGCCTTCACCTCCTTCCGGCTTTGTTGTTTTCATGCACTTGTTGCTTGCGGAATGATCGCCACTGTTGTCAGTCGCAAGAGTTGTTCGATTTTTGTCGTTTTCATATTTTCACCGGTTGCACCAGAACCGGATGATTCAACAATAATGAAGGTGTAAAAAATTACTATTAGCCCGGCCCTGTAATTACAGATTTTGACAAAACCGCAGAACTTGCTCGAAGATTGGTGCCCGTCGCGGCGGCAGAGAGCGACAGATGCAGGTTTATCTATCGCGTTTCCTGATCAATGGCGTTGATTTGAAACTGCCGGGTGAGGTAGGCATCTACTTCGGCCTTTGGAAACCGAACAATTTTGGACGTGATTTTGATAAATGGCAGACGGCGTCGCCGCATGAGGTTGTCAATTGTCCGGCGGCTGACGTTTAATCGCCGCGCCACTTGTGACTTGGTTTCGTAGTCCGGCAGCGCAACGATTGGATTTGGTTCTGATTTCATGATGAATTTTATTTTCATCATGAATTGGATTTGCCGCCGGCGGATGTATCACATACACCAAACAATCTCCCCGGAGTTGGCTGCAATCTGGTCCAGCCGCCACGACCTAGCTCTTCTTCGCCAGCAAGATGGAGAACCAATCTTTGGCTTCAGGATCGGTGGCCAATGCTCGATAATTGGAAAATATGACTTGCGGTGAATTGCCGCATTCCAGCGCGACGGCAGGCACATCCTTGAGCACGGCGACGCGATACGAAATGTAAGAGTGGCGGAAACCATTGCGCTTCCACGACACCTTGGCCCGTGCTGCTGCTCGTTCAAAACGGTCGCCCAAGGCGTTGCCAACATTTTCAGCATGTTCTTCGCAGGGATTCAATGCGCCCGACCGCTTGGCGTGGGGCGTGAGCCAGGCGGCGAGGTTGTCACTGATGGGCACCAATCGGCGGGCGGCGGTCTTGGCGTTTTCCGCACTCACAACTATCAATTTTTCAGACAGCCGCACATCTCGCCAGTCCAGTCGTGAAACTTCGGCCAGCCGCAAACCCGCAAACGCGGCTATGGTCAGTGCCGGGACAACCGCCTCGTCCGCTGCGGCAAGAATGGCGCGCATTTCATCGGGGGTGTAGATGCCGATGGGGGCGTGTTGTTTTTTGGGCGTGGAAATTTCCGACAGTTCCAAAGCAAGCTCGGCAGGAACATATTTCTGCCGGCGGGCAAAGTTGAACAAACTGACAATCTGCCGGAGCATATTTTCCTTGGTGCGTGCGGCAACGGCCTGTTTAGTCTTTTGATTCTTCAATCCGTAAATCCATTGCTGCACCAACGGCGCACTGACCGCGATGATCGACAGCTCAAATGCCTTGGAGAATTGACCGAGACGGATTTCAAGGTCGTGAACATGCACCGCTGAACAATTCGCGCTCCGCCGGTCGGCGATGAATTCCGCGACCACTTCGGCCACGGTCTTGCGCGGCATGTTGGACGGATGCTTCTGTTTGTAGAACTGCGCGGTTTCGGCGAGCGTTACGCCCGATGGCAGGCTCGCGCGAGCGGTGGCGTAATCGCGCACGATCTCCACCAGTCGCGCAACACTGGCACTGCCGATGCCTTCATTCTTGGCCAGCAGTGCGAGCGCTTGTTCGAGCGATATGCGATCTCGTGCGCTCAATGCGGCAGCCCCAAGGGCGCCCTGGGCTTTCTGCTGTGCGATGCGCGTCGCCTCCTCGCAGGCTTTGGAGAAATCCATGAAGCGACGAAGTTGCCGTTTCCCGCTGGCATAGTAACTCAACAGGAACGTCTGGAAATTCTCACCGCGAATGTGCCCCTTGTTCTTGTAAATTTTTACGGCAACATCGCCGTTACGAATGACGTGCGGCCACGTTTTAGGCGGGCGAACCGGCTTGGACTCGGGTGCAAGCGAATCTGGTGATAAGTTCGATCTCATGTGTTAAAGTGTAACAACACTGTAACAACAAGTCAACCGAATCTACTTAAGTCGTTGATTAGTATGGTGCCGACGGAGGGGGTCGAACCCACACATCCTCACGGATACTAGATTTTGAGTCTAGCGCGTCTGCCAATTCCGCCACATCGGCACCCTGATTTTACAAGCATTTCTTACTTTACTAATGACTGAAAGTTGACTTTGTGCTACTAATTGTGCTAGTGTAACACCATGCAAGCCGCCGAAACGGGAAGCACGGTCACCCCAGACAAAATTGTTAGTGCAAAGCAACATCGCCAAGCAACATACAGCAAGGTGATGGACAAGCGCAAGCGTCCGATTCGCGGACTCTGGGAACGCAACGGGCGTTATTACGCGCAACTCGCCGTCGAGGATCAAATCACAGGCATCAAGCGGGTCAAGCGTGTGTCCATGGAGGGAGTGACCACTGACGCTCAAGCCGTCGCCAAACTTCAGGAACTTTTAACGCAAAGGCGCAAAGGTGTGCTGCCCGTTCTGAAACGCACTCCCCTGTTTGCCGATTATGCAAAACAATATTTTGCATATTACGAACAGGTCAAAGACGCCAAACGGAAAAGCACGCTCTACACGGAAAACATCATCATCAATCATTGGATCAAGCATCTCGGCCACGTCCGGCTGGATCGCATCACGCGCGCGCTTGTCAACAGCTACATCGCTAGGCGGCAGGGTGAAGGACGAACGGGTCGGACGGTGAATCTGGAAGTCATCTGTTTTCGCAATGTGATGAAACGGGCGGTCGATGATGGGTGGATCACGACGCTACCCACGCTTAATTTGCGCCCATTAAAATGGACGGCAAAAAAGCGGGGGTTGTTGCCGTCCGAGGACATTGAGAAATTGTGCAAAGTCGCTGTGAAAGGTGAGAAGTTTAAGAATGGTCGCGAGTTTGCCGATTATGTGCTGCTGATGGCCGCGTGTGGGGCTCGCCGAAATGAAACCCTTCGGCTGAAATGGTCGGATGTGGATTGGGAGCGCAAGCAGATCACCATTGGTTCGGACGGGATGGCAAAAAACCGCAAAGCGCGCGTGGTGGACTTGAACGCAAAATTGGAAGCACATCTGGAGGAAATGGAGTACCGCCGTCCTCCCAATACGCAGTGGTTGTTTCCCTCGCCGCGACGCGGAAAGCGGGACGAGCCAGCTAAAAGTTTTGTCGAGACGATGCGGTTGGTGCGAGCGGAAGCCAAAATCACTCGCTTTGGGTTTCATGATTTGCGTCATTATTTCATCAGCTATTGCGTGATGTCGGGAATTGATTTCATGACGATAGCCAGATGGGTGGGGCATCAGGACGGTGGCGTTTTGATCGGCAAGGTTTACGGACATCTGTCGAATGAACACGCGCAGCGTCAGGCGCAACGGGTCAATTTCGGGCCGTCGTCAAAATCTTAAGGGCATTAGCAACTGGTCGAAGGCCTCGTCGCAATGCTCTGAATGGTTTTAAAACCAGTGCCAACGGGAATGAGCTTTCCCGCTGTCTTTTAGAAACGGCGAACCACCATGCACACACGGCAAGAGACATCGCGCCGCCCAAGAAAAGCAATGTAATTTTGCATACGTCAATTCCGAATGAGTCAAACCTATATTGGAGATCAGGAAGTAGAACAGGAAGTATTTCATGGAGCATTTCGAACACGATCAATGCTGCCCACCAGAGAACACCCTTAGACGGCCAAGGTGATGCCTCTAACATACGTTTAACTTCCTGTTTATCTGCCCCCACGCACTGGGAACATTTCTTAATTCCTATAGCATGATTCCAAACGGTCAGCTTCTTGCCACACAGTTCACAGTTTTGGTCTGATATTACACCATCCTCCACATGAAATCAGGCCGGCGTAGTTCTGGAGCTTCGACAGTTGATGCGCTTGGTGTTGGAGCGCGGTTAATGGGAAAAACACGCACCACAAGTTTCGATGAGCCTGTGCATGAAGTGAGTGAGTTGGGAGAGGAGTTTACTGTCAATCATATTCTCTCCAACCGTCCCCACCGACAGATAGATTAATTGACTTCCACCATTCCTGCTTAAGTCCAGAAGCGATAGTTATTGGGATTGGACTTATAACAAGGTTGTTATTTATCCAAGTAGTGCATCGGAGCAACTGAATCTGAATGAATTCCTCATGGAGCATCGGGAAAACCGGAACAAGGTTGATCCGCCAAAATTCAGTAAAGCGGTGGAGTTATTCAAAACAAAATTGGCGAGCGATTCGACAATGAAGGACAGCAGCAAGGAATACCATTTTGGGTGTGTAATGAAGCTGGAACGGACATGATTTGCGCTTTGGGAACCGTCACCCGCATTGTCACATTGATGCTGCTTGGCGAGAAATTGTGCTCGACTTTTCCCGTTTTGAAATTCAGTTTTAGTTTATGCATCGTCCCGTCACCCGCCGCGACTTCATTAAAAAATCCACGCTGGTCGTCGGCACTAGCCTGACCACACCGCTATGGTTGTCCCGCGCGTTGGCCACCGGGGAAACGGCCGCCGCCGCACCCGCTGATGTTTCAAAACCGGCACCCCTCCTTCTGGACATGGTGCATAATAATCCTGGTGAAGCACCTTTTGTCACCCATTACAACGATCCCGCATTTCTCAAGCAGCTCGGTTATCAGACAAAAGTATATGAACTTTTTGAAAGCGCCCAGTTTGGAATTGACTGGTCTTCCTTGGATCCGGAAATTTTTGTAGCCGGTTCGCCCGAACGCGTCTGGGTGGATCAAAAGGCGGCGGAGTTGGACAAGCTTTATACGGCGGCGAAGCAAGCCGGTTTGTCGGTCTATTGCCAGACCGACATGATTGTCTTCCCCAAAAAACTGGTGGAGAAATTCAAGCTCACCAATTTCACGCACATTTCCGATCCGGTAACTCAAAAATATCTCCGCGCGGCGATCCAACAGATGTTCCGCCGATTCCCGCTACTGGACGGCTTGGTCGTGCGCATCGGCGAAACCTATTTGCAAGGCGCTCCGTATCACACCGGCGGTGTTGCCGATAAGACCAGCCCGGAAAAGACCATCATCCCGCTCATGAATCTACTGCGGGACGAAGTATGCACCAAGCTCGACAAGAAAGTGCTTTTTCGCGCCTGGGCCAGTTTCGACGAGTCGTTGCCGGCTTATCTGGCGGTGAGCAACGGCGTGGAACCGCATCCGAATCTGCTGATCTCTATCAAACATTGCGAAGGAGATTTTCATCGGGGCAACCCGTTCAGCCGGGTTCTGGGCGTCGGGCGGCATTTGCAGTTGGTCGAAGCCGAATGTCAGCGCGAATACGAGGGCAAAGGCGCCTATCCCAATTACATCGCCCACGGAGTCATCGAAGGCTTTGAAGAACACCACGGCGAGACCATCCGCAAAATCTGGTCCAATCCACTGATCGCCGGAATGTTCACCTGGAGCCGGGGCGGCGGTTGGAAAGGTCCTTACATCACAAACGAACTTTGGTGCGATTTGAATATCTATGTCCTTTCGCACTGGACGCAAAATACAAATCGGTCGGAGGCGGATATTTTTGATGATTATTGCACCAAAGTCCTCAAGTTGTCCGCAACGGATGCCGCCACGTTTCGCAAGCTGTGCCTGCTATCGGCGGATGCGGTTTATCGAGGCAAACGGGGCACCCACAACGAGATTTCGCCATGGTGGTCGCGTGATCAATACATGGGCCGTCCGCCGCTGCCCAACAATCCGGCGGACTTGCCCGAATTTCTCCGGCAGAAAGATGAAGCCGTTGCCATGTGGAAACAGATGATGGATTTTGCCGACAGCATCCATTTCCCGGATCCGGCGGTTCAGAAATATGTGCAAACCTCCTGTCGGTATGGCCACTACGTTTATCAGATCTACAGTGACGGTTTTCATCTCACAGCCTTGGGCAAAAATGGGGACAAGGTGCAGATAAAAACCCTGATTGATGATTATGATCAAACTTGGGCGGCGTATAAAAATCTTAAGGAAGACAATTCCTCATGTGCAACTCTCTACGTTGACAAAGGCTTTACGCAGAAACCCGGCAGCGAAGGCGTGGCGGGCATGGGAGCCATGGTTGATGAATTGAGGAAGATCATTTAACCGAAAGCGGACAATTTAATCAGCTTTGTCAGACCGCGTACGATCCGGCGCAGGCAAACAGAATCTCTTCGAAGCGCTGCCGGTCATGCATATTATCCCTAAGTCATGAACGAAATCGCGCTGGTGCTGGAATCCAGTGTGACGCGATGCGGCGTATCCTCATTGACAAAGCACGGCGCAAATCCCGTGCTCAAGCTGGCGGCGGTCACTCGCGTCTGGACATAGCAGATCTGGAACTTGCCGAGACAACGCCGGATGACAATCTTTTGCTCATTGACGAAGCCCTGAAAAATCTGGCGCAGGAAGACCCGGAACAGGCGCGGATTGTGGTGCTGAAATTTTTCGGCGGACTGACCAACGAGGAGGTGGCTGAAAATTGCGTTGGAAAAGTTAAAATCAAACAAGCCGAATCGTTTATAAATAGTGTAAGATTCGGGGGCAATCCAACCATTAAATATGTTGCACCCAGTAAATGAAAATGTGAGCGGCAGCGTGGGCAGGATACTCTCTGGCTTGGCGTAAATTCAGTGGTTTTCCGTTCTACGGCTCGTAGTGAAACCAATCGAAATCGGCTGTTCCCAAAGGTTGATTGGTTGCAAACACCGTGTTAAAGCTGAAAATTCCTGGACGTGCGCCCTTCCACCAACTGAACTGAAGTTTAACCGGCTCGCCGAAAGGAATGAACTGGCCGCCGTCAAGGCTGTAACTGAAATTGGCGATGCCATTTGTGATATCGGCACGCAACTGAACGTTTTGCGGGTCAATGGCCGGGCCTGCTGCTTCGTTGGTTGAGGTATAACAGGCGATCTGTTGCCTGCCCCCCGTTTGCATCACACCAATCCATCCTGACGGTTTTCCGAATAAGCATAAGCCGGCTCTTTGTCCATCTGCCATTTTGCGCGTATCCAGCGAGGTGGTGACAATCGAGACTGGGTCGGAAAGCATTTGAGTGAGTGTGTTGCGTGCGTGAAGCAACGAATCGGCTGGCAAAGCATTCAGCCTCAAATATCCGGGGCGTGACGTAAGCGACCATTTTGAATCATCGGGATTATGGTTCCATTGCCACTGCAAGCCGAGCTCGGATGAGTCGAATGTGTCGGAAGTTTGCGGAACTTGTGTGGCCGTTTCGGATCCGTTATCCGGCTTGGTCCACATCAAGACCGGCTGCCCGTTGGTTGCGCCACCCGATGGCTGGCCAATCACCGGCCAGTCATCAACCCATGTTACGGGTTCCAGCCAGAAAACACGTCCATAGGCGCCGCGCTCCTGAAAATGAACGAACCATGGTTGTCCGCCCGCAGTTTCCACATAAGCTCCCTGATGAGGTCCGTTGATGTCTGTGTCGCCTTGTGACAAAACTGTTCTGTGTTCGTATGGGCCGTAAATGTTCGTCGAACGCAAAACTTCCTGCCAGCCGCGGGCTACTCCGCCTGCGGGCGCAAAGATGTAAAAATAGCCCCGCATCTTGTAAAGTTTTGGCCCTTCCAAAGTCGGCATTGCATCGCGGTCTTTCACAATTGTTGTGCCTTCATCCAGCAGATGGGTGCCATCAGCGCTCATTTTGTTCAGGATCAACGGCCCCGCCCCAAGCACGGAATGGATGAGATACGCTTTACCATCATCGTCCCAAAATGGACAAGGATCTTCCCACCCGGCGATTTTTTTGACTTGGACCGGCGTGCTCCATGGCCCTGCTGCGGATTTTGCGGAACTCATAAAAATACCTTCCTGCGGTGTCGGGAAATAAACCCAAAATCGTCCACCATGATAACGGATGGCCGGCGCCCAGCAGCCTTTGCCATAACGGTCGCCATTGGTCAGGTCATAGGCCGGATCGAAGTCAAAACGATCATAGACATGGCCGATGATCCGCCAATTCACGAGGTCCTTGGATTCAAGGACCGGTATGCCAGGCATAAAATGAAAGCTGGATGAAACCATGTAAAAATCCGATCCAACGCGAATGACATCCGGGTCAGAATAATCTGCGAACAGCACAGGGTTTTTATACTGACCGTTGCCAAGGTCAGACTGCCATGCATGTGCAATCGGAGGAAGCACAGCGCAGTAAAAAAATGCAAGAGCGCCTGCTCGCCTGACTATCCGTTCAATTATGTTTTGAAATCGTTTCATTTATGCTGATCAACCCACATTCCACCGAAAAAATATTGAATAGGCAATGTCTTGTTAATTAAATCGCCATTAATGAAAACCTGGTCCGGTGGCCCGACAGATATTAGGAACAGGCGTTTCCACTAGCTTCAACCTTTTCCCTATAAGCAAACCATCACTCGAATATGCTAACCATTCCGGCTCAAAATGCCGGGCTCATGGGCCAATGATAAACACGCCCTTGATTTTGATTTTTAATCTCACTGAGGGTGTTGTTTGGTTTGGAGGGCTGGCTCTTGCCTTGGTGCCAACCCCGGACTAATTTTCATGCCATGAAATATCGTCGTTTTGGCCGGACAGGATTGAATATGCCCGTCATCTCCTGCGGCGGGATGCGTTACCAGTACAAGTGGCAGGATGTAGCCCCGCAGGATATTCCCCAGGCCAATCAGGAAAATCTCGAAGCGTGCATCCACCGTGCTCTTGAGCTGGGCATCAACCACATTGAGACCGCGCGCGGTTACGGGACGTCGGAAATGCAGCTCGGAGTGTTGCTGCCAAAATTGCCACGAGACAAAATAATTGTGCAGACCAAGGTCACACCGCGTACAACAGCAGAGGAATTTCTCAGGACGTTTGAAACATCAATGGACTATTTGAAGCTGGAGCATGTGGATTTGCTTTCGCTCCACGGCATCAACAACCGCCAGACTCTCGACTGGTCGCTGCAAAAAAACGGCTGCCTCGCCGCCGCCCGGAAATTGCAGAAGGAAGGCCGCTGCCGTTTCATCGGCTTTTCCACGCATGCCACCGCAGACATGATTCTTGAAGCGGTCAACACCGGCGAGTTCGATTATGTCAACCTCCACTGGTATTTTGTCAACGACTTGAACTGGGCCGCCGTGCAGGCCGCTCACCGGCATGACATGGGTGTGTTCATCATCAGCCCAAACGACAAAGGCGGCAAACTTTATGAGCCTGGGCAGAAGATCAAATCGCTTTGCTCACCCCTCACACCGATGCAATTCAACAATCTTTACTGCCTCAATCGCAAGGAGGTTCACACCTTGAGCTGTGGTGCCGCCAAACCGACGGATTTTGATGAGCACGTCGCCGCGCTGAAATTTTACGATGAGATTTCACAAACGATTGCGCCGGTTGAAAAACGGCTTCGTGCGGAAATGGAAACCGTTCTTGGTGCCGAATGGTGCACACGGTGGCCTGAAGGCTTGCCAAATTATTTGGACGTTCCCGGCCAGATCAACGTCTCGGAAATCCTGCGCCTCTGGACCTACGCCAAGCCGCTCGAACTCATGGCTTGGGGCAAGATGCGCTATAATCTGCTGGGGCAGGCAGACCACTGGTTTCCAGGCGAGAACGCAGCAAAAGCGCTTGAACTGGATATGAACGCCGCGTTGAACAACAGTCCTTTTGCGGATCGCATTCCGAAAATTCTCGAAGAATCGCACCGGATATTTTACGAAAAACCAGTAAAGCGTTTGAGCCAGGGCAGTTGATCCACTCGTATCAACGTCTTTTTTCAAGGTGGCCGTGCTTTAAATTAAACAAAAACGATTTTTGTCGTGGCCGCCTTTTCATCCCACCCGCGCGTCGGCTCGGCGGTGACGGATGAAATGTCCTTGATGGAAAGCTGACGGCCGCGCGTCTTCGGCGATTTCACCTCCACCTGCCCCGGCTCGCACGTCTGCTGCGAGATTTTCTGGTGCGGCGCGGGCTTGTAACGGACGTAGAGAATTTTCGGCGTTTCCGGCGCGAAAAATAAAATGCGTGATTTCTCCGGTATGCACAGATACGCCTTGTTCATGATTGTGCCGCCAAACGTGAACCGCTTCAGATAACTCGCGTTGCGATCCGTGTAGGCGCAGGTAAAAACTTTTTCGCGGTCAGGCAGGCCGCAATAAAACAACTCCTGCCCGACGAACAGTTTCTCCGGCAGCTCGCTGACCTTGTAGGTGCCGTCTTTGAACACCAGCAGAAGCTTGTCAAACTTCGTGCATTCCAGCTTGAATTCCTCGCCGGAAACCTTGTAGCCGACGTAGCCGGTATCACGGTCATAGGCGACATTGAACGCCTTGAACGCGACTTCCTTCACGTCCACCTCCTCGTGCCGGCTGCTCTTGGTCGTCAGGCGCGGATACACCGGGCCATATTTTTCCAGCAACGCCTCAAGGTGGCCGATGACGTATTTGGTGAGACCTCTGAGATTCTTGCGCGTCTCGTCCAACTCCGCCTTCGTCTTTTCCATTTCCTCGCGATGCTTGTTAATGTCGAAGAGCGAAATCCGGCGGATGCGAACCTGCAATAATTTCTCGACATCCGCGTCCACAATCTCGCGCACAAGCTGTTTTTTGAATGGCTTGAAACCTTCATAAACACTGGCTAAAACCGCCTCGTTCGTCTTGCACTTCTCGATCAACTTGTAGATACGTTCCTCGATGAAAATGCGCTCGAGCGTGCGATAATGCAGTTCGTCCAGCAGTTGCTTCTCGCGCAATTCCAGTTCGCGCTTGAGGATGGCGACCAGTTGCTCCGTGTTCTCGCGCAAAATCTCTGACACCGTCAGCTCTACCGGGCGGTTGTCTTTTATGACGACGATACGGCTGGCGATGGTCACCTCGCAGTCGGTGAACGCGTATAGCGCATCAATCAATTTCTCCGCATCCACGCCGGCGTGACAGCGGATTTCAATCTCCACATCTTCCGACGTGAAATCATTGATGGATTTCACCTTCAGCTTGCCTTTTTGCACCGCATCCTCGATGGAGGCAATCAACGATTCCGTCGTGGTCGTCGGCGGAATCTCCTTGATGACCACCGTGGACTCATCCTTCGTTTTAATTTTGGCGCGGACTTTGACCGAGCCTTTGCCGTCCTGATAATCGCGTGCGTCCATCAGCCCGCCGGTCGCAAAATCCGGCAGGCATTTGAACGGCTGCTTCCTGAGAATGGCAATCTGCGCCTCCAGCAGCTCGGGAAAATTGTGCGGCAGAATCCGCGCGCTCAAGCCGACCGCTATGCCTTCCGTGCCGAGCATGAGGTTGAGCGGCAATTTGCATGGCAACGTCACCGGCTCTTTATTGCGCCCATCGTAGCTCGGAATAAAATCCGTAATCGAGTCGTTGAAAACTTCCGTGCGCGCCAGTTCCGTCAGCCGGCACTCGATGTAGCGGGAAGCCGCCGCCGGGTCGCCGGTGAAAATGTTGCCGAAATTTCCCTGGCCCTCGATGAGATAACGCTTGTTGGCCAGCACCACGAGCGCGTCGCCGATGGACGCGTCGCCGTGCGGATGATATTGCATCGTGTGGCCGACGACGTTGGCGACCTTGATGAACCGCCCGTCGTCCTTCTCATGCAACGCCCAGAGAATGCGCCGCTGCACCGGCTTCAAGCCGTCCGCCAGATTCGGAATCGCGCGGTCCCGGATGACGTAGCTCGCGTAATCCAAAAACCCGCGATCCACGCGCGTGTGC
>Ga0302274_10003015_pt1 | contig 15155 bp, 11 predicted proteins | sample III_Bog_N2_1_FD_198755 | JGI IMG/M metagenome (GOLD analysis project Ga0302274, IMG submission 198755) | Peat permafrost microbial communities from Stordalen Mire near Abisko, Sweden - III_Bog_N2_1 | ecosystem: Environmental > Terrestrial > Soil > Wetlands > Peat | place: Sweden: Abisko...
CGAATGCGCTCGGCCCGGTTCCCCCGGGCAGGTAAACAGGATTATTCGACGGAAAGACGCCTCCCCAGGGCAGGATGGCGTGAAGTTGCACTCTGGGAATGGCTCCCCAGTTGAACTCGAAGGCCGGTCCTGTCGAGTCAATCTCGGCCGGTGTGCCATCGACGCCGCCAAAGATATAGAACTCGTAGTGATGCAAGTCTACGGGTACCGGATCGTCGGTTTGATACGGAGGCCCCTGCGCCCACAAGCGTGAGACGGCCAGCATCAGAAGAAAGAACAGCATCACTTTAAGGCAACGATTCCAGCCCCTCATGGTGTTTCCAGCCTCCACCAAGAATGAGATGTGTTCACACTATCGGAGTTCGATAATACACTATCGGGATTCGATTCGGGTTAAATAGGAGGTATATTTAATTTGTGTCCAATCATCAGCGGGAACTCTTTTTCGGACTGATCCGGATCCACGTGCTCGTCCACGCGTCCCATGAACCCATTTTTGGGCAGGCAATGATGGACGAGCTGGCGCATCACGGGTATCGCATAGGGCCGGGTACTCTCTACCCCCTTCTGCACGGCTTGGAGCGCGGCGGACTCTTGAAGTCTGTCCTCAAGAATGTTGGAGGGCACAGTCGGAGGATGTACAAAATCACGTCAGCCGGCAAGAGGGCTCTGGACAAAGCAAGAGTGAAAGTCGATGAACTGCACCACGAGCTTCATGAGGTGAAGCCTAGAGAGATTGCAAACCTTGTGAAGCGGGTTTAGATGGCGCTCAGATCTCGAAAGTGAAAGAAGAAACTGGGCGCGGCAACTAGATTGATTTCGTCAGTTCAACAGGCACAGGGACTCGCCACTTCAACAGGAATGGGGAGCGGAGCCCCCTCCAGGGCGGATACCCTCTGCGGGACACAGCACGCCTTGTTCAATTTAGTTGCGTCTGCTTGCATCGCCTTGTCATCGTTGAGCACGGACAGCGTTTCGCTAAGGATGCGCGCGGCTCCAGCGTGCTTCGGCGCTACGATGCTGTAATGCATCCATTTTCCGTCCCGGCGAGCAACGACAACGCCCGCGCGTCGCAGATACGCAAGATGCCGTGAAATCTTGGGCTGGCTTTGCCCGAGAATCTCCACGAAATAGCAAACGCAGACTTCCTTTCCATTCATCAGGTTCAGCAGCCTGAGACGGGTGCGATCCGCGAGCGCCGCAAACAGCAACGCCAGGTCGTAGCCGTTCGAGGAGATATTCATAGCTACAGTATATACGCCTTGACAGATGCGTCTAGTTGCGAATACATTCGCTTTAGCGTATGCGAGGAGACGCAGTGATGGAATCGACGACAAACGTTCGGGAACGGGTCAAGGAAAAGTACGGAAGTGCCGCACGGGCCGTAGCGCAGTCCGGCAGCGTGCAGGCATGTTGCGACCCCGGTCTTCGGTGTTGCGATCCGATCACCACAAACCTTTACAGTGCCGACCAAACTGGGATGATCCCGGAGAAGGCAGTAAAGGCCTCTCTCGGGTGCGGGAACCCGACCGCACTGATCGATCTTCAACCTGGAGAGACTGTTCTTGATCTTGGGTCCGGCGGCGGCATCGATGTGTTGCTCTCGGCGAAGCGCGTTGGCCCAACCGGCAAAGCATACGGCCTCGACATGACGGACGATATGCTGGCGCTCGCACGCGAAAACCAGAAGCAGGCGGGCGTTACGAATGTTGAGTTCCTGAAAGGTGAAATCGAGAACATTCCTTTGCCAGACAACTCTGTTGATGTCATCATCTCGAACTGCGTCATCAATCTCTCCGCCGACAAAGATCGTGTTCTCAGAGAAGCCTTCCGTGTGCTGAAACCTGGCGGACGCTTCGCAGTCTCCGATGTGGTGGTGCGCGGCAGCATACCGGAAGCGGTTCGCAAAAGCATGTTGCTCTGGGTTGGCTGTATTGCCGGCGCGCTCGAAGAGAGCGAGTACATCGCCAAACTGACGGGTGCTGGATTCGAAGATGCAACGGTCGAGCCGACGCGTGTTTACAGCGTAGAGGATGCCCGGCAGTTCCTCACAGAGGCGGGCGTTGACGTAGACGCGATCGCTCCCCAAGTGAATGACAAGTTCTTCGGCGCTTTCATTCGGGCAAACAAACCCAAAACCGCCTGCTGCCAACCTGGTTGCTGCGCGCCTGCTCTCGCGGGAGCAAAGGAATAACGACCATGGCCAGCCATTACAACGTCCTGTTCCTCTGCACTGGCAACTCTGCGCGCTCGATCATGGCCGAAGCAATCCTGAACCACAAAGGCAAGGGCAAGTTCACGGCTTACAGCGCGGGCAGTCATCCGAGCGGGCAGCCACGACCGGAGGCACTTCAGCAGATCGAATCGGCTGGACTCTCGACAGCTGGACTGCGCAGCAAGTCCTGGGACGAGTTCTCGGTTCCGGATGCGCCGAAGCTCGACTTCGTTTTTACAGTTTGCGACAACGCGGCAAAGGAGCAGTGTCCATTCTGGCCGGGGCAGCCGATGACGGCGCATTGGGGCATTGCTGATCCCGCAGGAGTCAAAGGAACTCCAGAGGAGATTGCCCGTGCGTTCCGTGACGCCTTCACCGTGCTTGACCGTAGGATCGGGTTGTTCCTCTCGTTGCCGCTGGCGACACTTGAGGGCATGGCCATCAAGCGCGAAATCGACGGCATTGGGAATGCGTAGGAGCCCAGGTGAAAAAGAGTCGGTTGTCTTTTCTGGATCGCTATCTCACGGGATGGATCTTTGCCGCCATGGTGTTCGGCGTCGCTCTTGGCTGGCTTGTTCCAGGAGTCGTTCCGTTCCTGAATCGTTTCAGCATCGGCACAACGTCGGTGCCTATCGCGGCGGGGCTGATTCTTATGATGTACCCGCCGTTCACGCGAGTCCGGTACGAAGAGTTGCACAAAGTGTTTCGCAATAAGCGCATTCTCGGCCTCTCGCTGCTGCAGAACTGGCTCATTGGCCCAGTTCTCATGTTCGCGCTGGCCATCGTATTTCTGCGAGGGTATCCGGAATACATGGCCGGGGTCATCATGATCGGGCTCGCGCGCTGCATCGCCATGGTCATTGTATGGAACGAGTTGGCAAAGGGCGATACACAATACGCGGCCGGCCTCGTTGCGTTCAACTCGCTGTTCCAGGTCTTCTTCTACTCGGTCTATGCCTGGGTGTTCATCACGGTTCTCCCCGGCTGGTTCGGCCTGCGCGGAACTCAGGTCAACGTATCCATCGACGAGATCGCAAAGAGTGTCTTCATTTACCTGGGCATTCCCTTCATCGCTGGCTATCTAACGCGTGCCGTTCTGGCTCGAGCGAAGGGACGCGAATGGTACGACCGAAAGTTCGTGCCGCGAGTCGCACCGATGACGCTGATCGCTCTGCTGTTCACCATTGTCGTAATGTTTTCTCTCAAAGGCAGTTACATCGTGCGACTGCCACTTGATGTTCTCAGAATCGCCATCCCGCTGCTGATCTACTTCGTGGTGATGTTCCTGGTGTCGTTTTACATGGGCAGGAAACTTGGCGCCGACTACTCAAAGACAACGACGCTCGCGTTCACAGCCGCCTCAAACAACTTCGAGTTGGCAATCGCTGTTGCGGTCTCGGTGTTCGGCATCAACTCCGGCGCGGCGTTCGCCGCCGTGATCGGCCCGCTTGTTGAAGTACCTGTGATGATCGCGCTTGTGAATCTAGCCCTGTATTTCCAACGCCGATATTTCGTAAATCCCGAATCCGCAGATACGGTTGGGGTCTGCGCCACCGACTATCGATTGATCTAATCTTGCATGTCAGGGCTTGTTACGCTACCAGATTCACAATTCATTTGGCCTTTAGAGGAGGCTGAGCGTCAAATTGCGGACGAACTCACCAACACCAAATACTCTCGATATATCGCCTTTTCGACTGTTTCTCCGGTTCCGGTGTTTGGACCCGGACCTCGTGTATGCCGACGCAGAGGGAGTTATTTTCAACCGGCTCCAAGTGCACGTCGAATTGCCTGAAATCTTCCCTCAGGGGCTGAACAGGCAGCGGAAAAAGGGCGATTCTCAGCCGAAATGGACGAGAGGAATCGCTCCGTGGCTCAAGCCGGCGTTGATCTTGTTGGCTTTATGCAGGGGTTAAAACCACCACCTCCCTCCGTGTCGAGTTTTTTCGCAGCCTGTGAAGTCCATCCTTGATATTTTGGGTCAAAGGTCACACAATTGGTTCCACTGGAGAGTCAGATGGGAAGGAACCATATCAGGATCGCAGCTTTAGCTTTGGTTGCTCTGGTCTTTTCATCCGGCGCGATCTGCTCGCGAGCACAGGTTGAAAAGGCGCTTTATCCGACCATGGCGCCTCTCGATCAGTATTTGATTTCCGACGAGAATGCCGAGATCGCGTTGGCTCGCAGTGCCGCCCCAGCGCCGGTTTCGGATGCGGCCGAAGTCATGGTCCTGCGGCGAGATGGCTATGCAACCGCCGTGAAAGGTTCGAATGGCTTTGTCTGCCTTGTGGAGAGAGCGTGGGCGAACCCGAGCGATGCGTGGGACTTCTGGAATCCCAGAATGCGCGCCCCGACCTGCTACAACGCGGCAGCTGCAAGCACTTTCTTGCCTGTCTTTCTCATGAAAACCAAGCTGGTGCTGGCAGGAAAATCGAAGACGGAGATCGGTGCGGCGATCGCATCGGCGCTGGAAAACAAGGAACTGCCGGCCCTTGCGCCTGGGGCGATGTGCTACATGATGTCGAAGCTACAGTATCTAAATGATGGCGCCAGGAACTGGCATCCACATGTCATGTTTCTTGTTGCGGGTGATGCCGCGAAGAGCTGGGGAGCCAATCTGCCTGGTTCGCCGATTATAGCGGTCCGTAACCCTGAAGCACGCATAACCATTTTCATGGTTTTGGCCGGCGAATGGTCCGATGGGACCCCGGGGCCATCGATGGTGTATTGAGCAGCAATTCGCAGCGAATTGAGCATTCAGGTCAGATAGCCACCAGGAGGTCGCCCAGCATCCGGGTTCCGGCCGCCGGCCCGCTCTTCAGGTTTTTAGGCGGATCGGCGGCGATTGCCGCAGCAACCGTCGTTTTTCAGAACGGATCCGATAATAACCACGTAATTCGTTGGTACGTCTTATGTTACTTTCCACGCGTAAGAAGGGTCGAAGACGTAGGACATTTGTCCATTCCGATCTCTGCACATGCAAGACCTGGATGCAGAACGACGGCCTCTCCGACCCGAACAGGGCATTAAACACATGCGCCCCAGCTCACCTTACGAACGCCGAGTCGATCCCGGCATGGATTGCCTGTTGAAAGGCCGCCCACCCGCAGGAGAAGTCGTCCTTGCCGCAGCCGGGGACAAACACCGGAACGCGCTCGGGAGGATTCTGCAGGCTGAGGGGCGTGGCATTGCGCATCTGGTCGAGGGTCTGGGCTGTGTAATAGGTTCGCACTGCGTAGTCCGCCCGGCCGCTCTGGCTCCACAGTTCAAACACCAGCGCTCCGCCCGGCGGAGTATCGTCGCGACGACCGTCGACGAGCCAGTCAAGCCCCAGGGCTCCGCCGATGTTGACGAGATTTGTATCGTGCCCAACCAGGATGAGAAGACGGTCTTCGGGCCTGGTGAGCGCGCCCTCGATGGGATGCGCGGCAACAGCCTGCTGCATCGAGAGAAGAATGTGCAGAAGAAGATTGGAGGACTGGGCGCGGGCAATGTAGGCAGTACGGCCCGCGATGTCTTCCTGCGCAATGTGGAGTTGCAGCAACTCGCGCAACTTGTTGGTGTCCACGCGGCCCCAGCCCACATCGGTCGCGGGCATACCTTCGGTGTATTCCAGAAGCAGGTCTTCAGCCATCGTAGAGGCGGTTCCGAGAGGCGAGTGCAACTCGATCAGGTGGTCGCCTTTGCCCGGCGCAATGGAGGCCGGAATGTCAAAGATGGATTGTGGCGCAACGGCGCCGGAACTCGGGCACGCCGCGCCGGAGTCGCAACCGCGCAATACGGCCTGAAGCGCATCGAGCTGTGGCCGGTAGGCTGCGGCGAGCCCTTGCAAGTTGGTGCCGATGCGACCGGAGACGGCCGCTGTAGCCAGCAGCTTGTCCGGATGACCGACTCCAGCCTCCAGGGAATGAAACAGCGGATCGGCTGAACCCTCCGGAAGAGCGCTCACTTCGAGCGCGCAGCCGGGAGCGATTCCGGCAGCAAGCGCCTTGCCGGTCTCGCGGGTGCGCTGATCGGAGTCGGCAACGATGCGGATGTGAGACGTATCCGCGCAACCGCTCGGCGCAAGCAGTCCCTGGGCGGCCAACAGCTCTCGATCGTAGGCGCCGAAGAGCGTCATGAGATGCGCACCGTGTTCGGTCAGGTAACCCGGCGGAACGCTCCACTTGGGCCAAGGCGCAGCGGAGTATTGATTCAGTTGGTCGAGCTTGCCGGTAGGAGAACGCACTCCATGACGGCTGACGACAACGACGAATCTCAGCTCGCTGTCTTTCTCGTTTATGTTCTTCGCTGTGGCGACGGTAGGGGCTGGCGCAGCGGGGGTTGAATAGATGCGAATCTCCGCCCCATGGTCCCCCGTGGCCGGAACACCCACGTAGAGCAGATTCTGCGCAGGGACAAACAAGGCGGTCTTCGCACCCGCGACCGTATGCACAACTCCAAGCGAATGCAGTTGCTTCGCGCTGTCCACTTGGTAGGAATCCACTTCTCCAGCGCCGGCGATCACATACACCCGGCGCAGTGCGGGATCGTAAAACAGGTCATCCGCCCCATCGGCTGCCGGCTGGCTGGTGACCTCCTTGCCGGTTGCGGCATCGAGAGCAATCACTGTTCCCGGAGTCCGGCAGGCGACATAGAGCAACTGGTGTTCGCTGTCGAAAGCCATCGGCACATTATCGGCGGCTTTGGTCAACTGCCAGCGAGCGGTGACAGCCATGGTAGCCGTGTTGATGACTGCGACTTCATTCGACCCCGCGATATTCGCGAAGACGCGACTGCTTTGAGGATCGATGTCGAGGGCTTCGGGATGGGTTGAAGCGGAAAGGTTCGCAACCATGCTGAAGTGTTCCGTGTCCACCACAGCAACCCTAGGCGGGTTGGCCGCATCGCCCGTTCCGTGACCGATAAAAAGCAGGCGATGCGCCTCGTCGAAAACCATGTCGTCGGCGTCGTCGGAGAGCTTGATTTTTCCAGCCAGCGCCAGCGGCGTGCCCGTGTAAACCCTCAGTTCTCCGAGAGCGCCGTCGGCAACGTAAAGGCTACTCGTCGCCGCAACCCAGATCAGCCCGTGGGGCTTGCCGAGGCCGGTAATGCTCTGACGAATCTTGCTCGTCTTCAAGTCGATCACTTCCACGGAGTGGTTCCCGGTGGAGGCTGCAAACAACAGGTTTCGACCGGTGTCCACAGCGAAGTGGTCGAATTTTCCTGTAACTCCAGGCAGGGGGATCGTTTGTTGCAGTGTAAGAGGCGGCTTCGGCTGGGCGTTGGAGGAGAGTGCACAGAACAGGACAAGCGCAAGGAAGACAGCGATCTTTTTCATGAATGCTCTCTGGGACCGCTGCGCTCCTGAGCGCTACGCGGTCCCTGCCGGATATGTTTACGTAGTTGCGGTAATGCCGATGCCTTGGACGGTATGGCCGAGGCATCGGCACCCCAGCGCGTCGCAGGGGGATCGCGCTTTTACTCGTGGCTCCGTGTCCAGCGAATGCCGCCGGAATAGGTAGGCTTGTAATACTCGCGCTGGACCATGTATTGCTGGCTCCCGTTGTAGAAGCCGAATACCGCGTTATTCATGTTTTCCCCAATGGCCAGCGCGGTAAATCCCTTGCCAAGGTAGTAGCTTGCCTTGGCGTCCACCTGAGTATGCGCATAGAAGTAGTTATCGCCATTCGGCCCCGCGACACCGAAGGGAACTGCGCCCGGTCCTGTGCTCTGGTACTGGTACGCGTAGATATTCGCGCCATTGTGCGAGACGCCGACGGTTACCAGGAAGCGCTTGGTTGCATAGGAAGGGCCAACGTTCCAGGAAACGGGCGCCTGGCCCACCAGGGCAGGGTTATCGGTGCGGCCGGTGAGATTGTAGTTCTTTGACCCGGTGTAGGTGAAGTTCGCGTTCATCTGGGCGCCTTTCAGCACCCCGGGAAGATAACTGAGGTGCTGCTGATAAGCCAGTTCCACGCCTTGCACATGCGCATGGTCGCCATTGACTTCCTGCAGAACAAGGTCTCCGGCATACGCCTGGGATAGCGGCGAACCGGTTGCGGGAATGATCGATTGCTGACTGTAAATCGGCTGGCTAAGCGCTTTGTAGAAGTAGCCTGCCTCGATCATGCCGACGGAGGGCAGATATTTTTCGTAGAGAACGTCGTAGTCGTTGGCATGTTCCGCCACCAGGCCGGTGTTGCCAATGCCGACAGTATAAGGCGTCGTCGATTGATCCTCGGTGATATAGGGAACCAGTTGATACGGATCGGGCCGGGAGATGCCGCGGCCATAGACTGCGCGGATATCCGAACTGCTGTCGATGGTATAGCGAAGCTGCACGCTCGGCAGCGGGTTGATATAGGAACCGCTTCCGTGCTCGGGTGTTGTGGAGACATAGTTACCGTTTGCGTCGTTGATCACCAGGTAGCCGGTGTCAGTGGTTTGCGTGGCTTCAAAGCGCAGACCGGTCTGAAGATGGAACTTGGACCCCAGTTCCAGCGTGTTCATAATATAACCGGCCGAAACTCTTTCCTGCAGGTTGTAATTCGCGGCGTCGGACTGGAGATGGGTGGTGCCCTCATCCAGGGTATAGGAACTGGGATTCGAGTTCAGATCGCCGGTCAGCAAATCGAAGCTGGTTACCGGACCGAGATGATAACTTCCACCGTAGAAATGAGGATTGGTGAAAGTGCCAAGATACTGGGTCATCGCCGTGCCGTTGTTCGAGTCGTACTCCGGCGAATAGGCGTCCTGGCCCTTGTGTTCATTGCGGATCTGACCGCCGAATTCCAAGGTCGACGAGCGCGTTCCGATGTGGTAGTTGATTCCCATCGCGCCGCTCGCTTGCAGGTTGAGTTGTGTTGCCTGTCCCGATGTCAGATCGATGGTCTGGAGCGAATACAGACTGGGATCGAAGATTGGGTTGCCCGCTACGTCGCACGAGTACTGCGGCCGATACTCACTGGGGCCAGGGACATACGTGCAATCCTTGCCAGCCGAGCTTCCGAAGGCCGCGCCGGGATTGCCTGCGGCGCCTCCAAAGCGCGAGTGCGCTCCGGCAATCTGATATCTCGCATAGGTGTGATTGAAAACCTGGTTGCCGCCAATAGCGAGGTCCGCAATCTGCAAGTTCGGCCGGCGAACGCTGGTGTGGTAAGCGTCGTGCTTGCCTTCCTTCAACTGATAGGCGAATTTTTGCCCATAATCTCTGAAGTTCGAGAACAGACCGTGAACGTAAAGGTCTGAATTCGTGTTCAGCTTATAGTCGAGTGCGCCTGCCATGCCGTAGCGGGTGCGGTTATAAAGGTACTGCTGAATATACATCTTGTCGAAGGTGAGATTTCCGTTGCCGTCGAAATCCGGCACGGGTTCCACGTCGTCGATGCCGCGATTGTTCAGATCATAACTGTAGCCAAGCATGAGGCCCCAGCGCTTGTCCGGGCCGAAGCGCATGCCAGCCGACGAACTAATCAGAAAGGCCGGCCGACCACCGTCAATTGGAGTGTTACCCATGTCGCCTTCAAAGGCAAGGGCGGGGCGGTCGGAGGTTGCCTGCTTGATCCGCAGGTCCACCGAACCACCGATGGCATCGCCGTCCTGGTTTGCCGAGAGTGTCTTGTTGATAGCCACCGAGCCAACCAGGTCCGCGGGAATCGTGTCCAGATCCACTTGCCGCACCTGCGGATCGGGCCCCGGCACAATCACTCCATCGATGGTCGTGTTGCTCAGCCGCGGTTCCGTTCCACGAATCTGCACGTACTGACCCTCTCCCTCGTTACGTTGCAGCGTAACGCCGGGCATGCGACCAAGCGCATCGGCGATATTCGCATTCGGAAGGCTCTGGATCTGCGTGTCGGTTTCAACATTCAGGATGTTTTCAGATACGCGCTGCTCATTGACGGAGGCGGCATCGCCCTCCAGTTCGGCCATGACCACAACCTGCTGATTGGTCGAGGCAATGGCGAGGGTTGCGTCGAGCGGCGTGGCCTGGCCGGCCTTGACCACGACGGTACTGACCGAGTTGGTAAATCCAACATAGGAAATCGTAACGGTATACGCGCCCGGCTTGACATTCTGGATCAGATAGTCGCCTTGCGCGCCGGATCTTCCCGCTGCTGCCGTTGGGTCGAGCACAATGCGCGCGCCCTGGAGCACAGCGCCCGCAGAGTCCTTGACCGTGCCGCGCAGACTTCCGCTTGCTTCGGCGGGACCTTTGTCGGGTGTCGTAACTCCGACTGCCGTATTCTCGGTCGTCGTAGCACCTGAGTTCGACGGGATAACCAGTGAAGCGAGAAGTAGGGGTAGGATAAGTGCCTTCAATGACATAACTCTCCTTGGACGGCAGCGCCGGAATGTGAGGCGGCCGTCACCGCGCACCGTGTGGCCTTACGAAATGCTTGGACAGAACCGTCACAAGTCCGTTCCGTGCGAGTGAATACAGGGTCGCCACTCCGCTGTGGGCCGGTCGACCGGGATGACACGGCTTCCGGAGCCATCCATCCCTGCTTCAGCTTTATCCTCGTCGCGCGCCATAAAGCGTTGTTTACGGCTCGATGAATAATTTCTAAGGTTGAGGATGCGCGAATACAGGTGCGAATGTGAATGTGCCATGAATTCAAGGTCGCGGCTGTGAGCCTTGATTGCGGTTTGCGCTTAGGCTAAGAGATACGAAGCTGATGCGAATTCTCATCGTCGAAGACGAGCCACGAATGCTGGAGTTGTTGCGCAAGGGACTCTACGAGCACGGCTTTACCGTGATGGCGGCCGCCGACGGCGAATCAGGGTTGGAGACGGCGACGGCGTATGAGCTCGACGCAATCGTGCTGGACATCGGGTTGCCCAGGATGGACGGGTATGGACTGATGCAGGCGCTGCGGGCGAGGGAGTGCAGAACGCCGGTGCTGGTGCTGACTGCGCGCGATTCGGAAGACGAGATGATTCGCGGCCTCGACCTGGGCGCGGACGATTACCTGACCAAGCCGTTTTCCTTTCCCGAACTGGTGGCGCGCCTGCAGGCCATCACGCGCCATCAACGCCAGGAAGACGACGGGACGATCACGGCCAGGGATGTTGTGGTCGATCCTGTCCGGCAGTCGGTGGCCCGCGGGAACGAGAACATCGACCTGACGCGACTTGAACTTCTCCTGCTTACCAGCCTGATGCGCCGGGCGGGCCAGTGCGTGCCCAGGCAGACGTTGATGGAGTTCGTCTGGGGCGCCGATCACCTAGTGGGACCGGGCACGCTGGATGTGCTGGTGAATTCATTGCGGGCCAAGATCGACGCGCCGTATGAAAAGAAGCTGATCGGCACTGTGCGCGGGATTGGTTACATTTTCAAGCGCGACGCACCTTCCGGCAAGGAGACGCAATGAGGCCCTTGCCGATCCGCATTCGCCTGACGCTATGGTACTTTGCCATGTTCGCCTCGGCCGCCGTGCTGCTGAGCCTCGCCAGCCTGTGGATGTTGCAGCGCAGTGTGGACGCCACCGAGTATCACGACCTGCAGGAGCGCGCCGACGATGTGCGCATGGTGCTCGGCCATGAACCCCCGGACCGCGACATCCAGCAGCTCGGCGAGGACTTCGCGGCCATCTACAACTTCAAGGACGACGGCAAATATTTGCAGGTGCGGGACGAGCAAGGCAACTGGATCTTCCGCTCAAAGCGCATGGCGGCGCAGAATCCCGATCTTCCTGCCCCCGTCCTGTTACCTAAAGAGGGCTCGATCGCGGAGTTTCACTATGGAATTCACTCCGTGCGCGTTCTGGCTATCCCGATCGTCGCGCAGGGAAAGCTCTACTCGGTACAGACGGGCATCTCGTTGAACAAGTCGATGGCGCTGCTGGCTCGCTTCCGCATCGGCCTGCTGTTGCTGACGCCGCTGACGATTCTGCTGGCCGCAGTGGGCGGCCACTTCATGAGTCGCAAGGCGCTAAGGCCGGTGGCCCTGTTGGCGGCCGAGGCGCGCCGCATCAATGATCGAAACCTCGACATCCGTATGCCGGTGCCCCGCGCAAACGACGAGATATCCGATCTTTCGCGGACTCTGAACCAGATGCTGGAACGCATCGACAATGCATTCGCCAGCGTGCGCACATTCACTGGCAACGCCTCGCATGAGTTGCGCACTCCGATCTCGCTCTTGCGAACCGAGATTGAGGTTGCACTGTTCCGTCCCCGCGATGGCGAGGAGTATTGTGCCATTCTCGGGCGCCTCCATGCAGAGACTGTGCGCATGACCAACCTGGTGGAAAACCTTCTTTCCTTGGCGCGCGCAGATGGTGGGGCGGAGATCTTTACCCTTGCGCCTATCCGGGTCGACGTACTCTTTGGCCAGGTTGCCGAAACGTGGAAGAGCGCCATGAATCAGGCGTTGCTCGATTTTCACACAGACTTGCCGGACGGCGATCTCGTAGTGCTGGGCGACTCGCACGGGGTTCTGCGTCTGTTGTCGATTCTGCTGGAGAACGCAAGCAAATTCACTCCGCCTGGCGGGTCAGTCATGCTGTCTGCTTCGGCTCAAAGGGGTCGCGTCATGTTATCGGTTCGCGATACTGGCGTAGGAATTGCCCCGGAGCACAAGACTCGCATATTCGATCGTTTTTTTCGTGCGGCGTCGGCTGGTAACGGAGCTCCCAATGGTTCGGGCCTGGGGCTCTCTCTTGCCAAGTGGATCGCGGAGCGCCACGGGACAGCTCTGAGTGTTGAAAGCGAGCCCGGGCGCGGAAGCACTTTCTCTTTTTGGCTGGAGAGAATGGAAGTTCCTCCCCCCACCATTTCCTCATATGGCGCTTCAACGGCGAAATCTGGTGCAGTCGCTAACTGTTAATGAGTCACCGGCTTAAGGCGCACATTTGGCCTGCCCCGCTTCGCTCACGGGTTCAACCCCATAGGCTTGACTTGATACCTCGATAACGTTCGTCCTCCAATCGCTCGATCGGTACCCTGAGGCCGCCATTGGCCAGACAGGATGCAAAGGAACACGAGTCGAGCGATGATGGTCGAAGCCGGTCGGATGACAGCTACAGCCCGCGGCGACACTGGTGCTCGGTAAGAAGCCCGGCCTAAAGCGTGGGTCCGGGGTTGCGTACAGATGTGTGATGACGTTTGTCGGTTTCCGGCGACGATCTCGATTGGGAGTTTGCTCTGTGTCCGCGCCCCGGGCATCCGACCGGCATGATCGGAGGAGCAAATGGCCAAGAAGAGCAAGAGAAGATGCGACACGCTTCCGGTCCTGCATCCGGACGCTGCCGGCATAGACGTAGGCGCCAGCGAGTTGTATGTCGCTGTGAGCGCTGACCGAGATCCACACCCCGTCCGCAGTTTCCCCACGTTCACTCGCGATCTGCATGCGCTGGCCGACTGGCTTGTGGAGTGCGGGATTCGCTCGGTAGCGATGGAGTCTACCAGCGTTTACTGGATTCCCGTATACCAGATTCTGGAAGCTCGCGGTCTCGAAGTTTATCTCGTCAACGCACAGCACGTGAAGAACGTACCAGGCCGGAAGACCGATGTCTCCGATTGCCAGTGGCTCCAGTACCTGCACTCGGTTGGCCTGCTCCGTGCCAGTTTCCGGCCGCCTGGATTCATCTGCGCCATACGATCTCTCTGGCGGCATCGCGCCAGCCTGATTCAAATGGCAGCTGAACACGTCTTGCACATGCAGAAGGCTCTGGACCAGATGAACCTACAGATTCATCGCGTTCTGAACGACATTACTGGAGTAAGTGGCCTGAGGATACTGGACGCGGTCCTTGCGGGTGAACGGGGTCCCCTCACCCTGGCGCGGCTCTGCCACGGCGGCGTGAAGAGCAGCGAGGACATCATAGCGAAGTCACTCGAAGGCGATTACCGCCCAGAGCACCTCTTCGCACTTCGCCAGTCCTTGGCGGCTTTTCGCTACTACCAGCAACTGGTTCTTGAAGCCGATCGGGAGATTCAGTTGCAGCTCGGAGAATTGAAAACGGCCGCAACAGCACAGCCAACAACGCCGCCACGAACAAAGGCAAACCCCCATTATGCGCGCCACTACGAGCCGAAAACATTCGATCTCCGTGGTGAACTATACAGGGTCTTTGGAGTGGATCTTACGAATGTGCCTGGCATCAGTGCACTCACGGCTCAAACCATTCTGTGCGAGATAGGTACGGATGTTTCCCGGTTCCGAAATGCCTCTGCTTTCGCATCCTGGCTAGGGCTTTGTCCTGAAAGAAAGATCAGCGGCGGAAAGGTGCTCTTCACCAAAAGCCGACGCGTTCGAAGCCGCGTCGCGACCGCCCTTCGCATGTGCGCGCAATCGCTGCACCACGCCAAAGACTACCTGGGCGAATTCTTCCGCCGTATCACCCGCAAGCTCGGTAGACCTCAAGCAATCACAGCCACGGCCCACAAGCTTGCTCGCATTGTCTTCCACCTTTTAAGCACAAAGGAGGACTACGACGAGAGCGTCTTTCACAAGTGCGAAGCAGACACCATAAGGCGAGCCGAATATCGCCTCCGTAGGCAGGCTGCCCAACTCGGATTTCAGGTCATCCCGGCAGAGAACATTTGATTGTTCCTTGGGAGTCGTCAAGTATCCTGGATTTCTCCTGCACTTCCCCGTGCCTGATTTCCGGCCGCCCCGACGCACTTTGAGGCTACTGGCTAAACTTTCAGCGTCTATTCGAATTGTGCAGCATGTCGCTGCATTATTCGAACAAATAGCGAAAACATCTGTTTGATTCGTCAGGGTAAGGTGGAAAGGGCACCATTTCCTTCCCCGACAGATGGTTTGCCGGCATTCATCCAATTGTCGCTACAGAGAAGCGACAATTGAGAGCTTGAGATGCCGTGAGCGCTACGCGAACCCCATGCTCTACGTGGTTTGCGTGGCCAAGCTCTGCAGGCCGTTGCGGCGAGCGGCTTGATTGCTCTTCCACTGATCGGGCAGCCACTGGGGCAATTGGCTGGCTTCGAG
>Ga0302274_10003023_pt1 | contig 15137 bp, 11 predicted proteins | sample III_Bog_N2_1_FD_198755 | JGI IMG/M metagenome (GOLD analysis project Ga0302274, IMG submission 198755) | Peat permafrost microbial communities from Stordalen Mire near Abisko, Sweden - III_Bog_N2_1 | ecosystem: Environmental > Terrestrial > Soil > Wetlands > Peat | place: Sweden: Abisko...
AGAGAGATGGAGATTTGCCGGCCAGAACAAACCTTATCGAATTCCGCTTCCGTTTAGATGAGGCATGTATCTGGCATCGCTACCGAGGATGTGGTCGAAAAGCCAATCCTTGAAAAATGTCATCGTCTCCAGTGTCAGAGCATGTGAACCAGTGTTCCATCGTTCCTGAATCGACAGGACCTGCTTGACTAACTCGTCGTGTTCCTGCTTGTGCCTAGCGGCGTCGGGGTAGTCGGTTTGTGCAAAGAACTTCTCTTCGCGCCCGAAATGGAATCTGGTGTAATTCACCAGCCGATCCAGGATTGCCCCGAGTACTTCCTTGCCACGGTTCTCACCGATAGCGTCATAAAGTTCGTTTGCCAAGCCCAATAGCGTCTTATGATCGTCGTCGATCACCTTGACGCCCACACTGAGTTTGTCGTTCCAAGCCATGAATGGCATATGAGCGTTGTCCCTTCCAATTCGATCATTCGGCGGCTGACAGATTCCTGATGGTGATGGCCTTCCGCTTTTGGCGCAATTCGCCGTTGAGGGATTCGGATCTTGGAATCACTGTCTCAACAACTGCGAGGAGGTAATGCCATTATCCTAGCCAGAAATCGCCTGTGCTTTATACATCGGCCATCAAAACAGATTGGTACAGCGGCGACAATGGTTGCAGCCATTCCTTTGCAACAAAGATCATTTTTGTTCAGTCAGGGAGAGGGCCACATGGGGCTATTTATAGCGCAAATCGGCTCTTGGCAGTACCTGGCGGGACGCACTCCCTAAACCGGCTTTTGCAACATACGGGCGGCAGCCCAGCGCGATTGTCAGACATCCATTCATACGGACCCACATTTGAAGAGTCCATTCAAAGCCTCTTAGCGCTGAAGGCTGCGATACCTTCATTTCTGTGACACACATTCGGTCGACAAGAAATCAGAGCTTTGAAGTGTCATGGCTGTGTCTTCAGATTGAGTACTATGAGTAACCGCAGACGACCTGAGTGGAGACCGAAAAAGCCGTCGTCACCAAATCCTATTATGAAAATGCTTTGAACCCATAATAAACATTTCTGGCATGCAATCTGCTGCCTCGATGGTGATGTTCTGCTGGAGAATCACCAGTTCCATTGAGGCAACGACCTCCTGGTTCTCCGATCGACTTCAGCATCGTCAACCGTTCACTTGACCAACCTCTGCACGACCGAAACTAACTGCTCGCCGTTAAAGGGCTTTACAATCCAACCTGTTGCTCCCGCCTTACGCCCGGCATCCTTCTTCTCAGCCTGGGACTCGGTCGTAAGCATCAGGATTGGAGTAAACCCGTACCCTTGCATCTTCCGCGCAGTTGTGATCAGTTGAATGCCATCCACATTTGGCATGTTCAGATCGGTGATGATCAGGTCAAACTTTCCTGCACTAATCTTTCCGAGGCCATCTTTGCCATCGACTGCCTCCGCGACTTCGTAGCCCGCTTTGCGCAAAGTAAAACTGACCATCTGGCGAACGCTCGATGAATCATCGACTGTCAAAATCTGCTTCATTTCCTCGTCCTCATGTTTCCGGGCAGGAGCTCCGCGGTCTCCTTAGACTCCAGCCCATGTTTAAAACAACTCAATGCTGTTGCCGCCAAACGATTGTTGTGCCAGGGGAATGGCCGTACCATGAAGAGCTGCGCGCAGGATTTCCCGTTCCACTTCTGTTGTATACTTCGCAGAAAACAAGAGTTCAACCTCATCTGCATCGCACCCTTTTGTTGCCGCCGGATTGTCGGTCTCTATTTGTTGTTTCAACATTTCAATTTCGTCAAGGACGGCATCGATGCGTCCAAAGCTGCGATCAAGCAGGTCGCCGGTTCTTCCGACCTGCGCGATCTTGGTGCGCATTTTCTCGCCGGCCGATTCTATGTGCTCGGATTGGCGGGCCGCGAACGCAGCTGCGGCCTTCAGGCTGTCAAGTGCATTCCTCGTTTGCGCCTGCGCGGCATGAAGCTTATCGCTCCTGCTTTCGGAGAAAGCCTCCATGACCAGGTTTGTCTGCTCCACATGCTTCAGGATGTCCTGCATTGCATTCCCGGATTGATCGGTATTCTCGCTCCATTCGCTGGCGATTTCTACGATGCTCTTGGCTATGGCCAGTATTGTGTCCGCATGGCCACCGAGGCTGCTGGCCTCGATCATGGAGTTCAGGGAAAGCAGGTGAAGACGGTTGAGGACAGTCTTTGACTTCTGTATATGTTCCCCGATCAATTGCACCAGGCTGGAGAGCCCGGCAAGAGTTTGCCGCATCTTGTCGCTGTGCGCCTGGCTCTCTCTTTCAAGCGATTGGATATGGGAGATCTTGGAGGATACTTCCCGTTCCTGATCGAGAACCAATGGGCTGATGCTTGCCACTTCAGATGTGCTGACACTGAGGATGCCGGCCATGCATGTTCTGATTTGAGAGGTCCAGTTGGCCAAAGTGGTCTTGATGTTATTGAGCTGGTAAATCTGAATGCCAAGGCCGGCGTAGATCCGCGGAAGCTCTTCGTCAGATCCGCAATCTGACTCCCTTTCGGCGCGAAGCTTCTCTACAATCATGGCCAGCGCATCCTGCACATGCTCGAGTTGCTGGCGGGTAATATCGTAGGTCTGCACTGCCGCAACTACTCCGGCAATTTGACCAGCGATTTCCTGCACGCTCAACCTGAAGCGCTGAGGCGTACTCGAGAACCGCACAAAGCTGCTATCCAACAGTGCCAGATCGTCGCCCACGAGAGTCTCAATGCGGGTAAGTTCCCCCTGCATGCGTGGCAGATCGGCCGACAAGACAGACTTTGAGATTTGGATTGATGCCTTGCGTGAGTCCGTATGCCGGGCAAGTTCCTGAGTATCCATTGTGAGAGACTTCGAGAAGTCTGACAATTCGCAAGCAAGGTACTGGAAGCCCTCTCCCATCTTGCCGAGGCGCGCCGCTTCGATCTTCGTCAATACGCTCAGCGCACTGATCTTAAGCGCAATCGCACCCTGGATTCTGGTTACTGCCGAGAGTTGATGCAGCAGCCCAACCTCGGCAGTCACTGTTTGCAGTATCCCCGATGTTGCTTGCAGCCTATCCTCAATGAAGGATTTTGCCGCCGCGCCCAGGGTATGCACCTTCGGGAGGACGCAACTGACACTTTCGTTTTCAACACTCGCGACAATGGTTGCCGCAAGCTGTAACAACGCGTCGGTATCGCCGCTGAGGCTCTCGAAGCTTTTCGCAACTGAGTCGATTTCGGTTTGCGAAGAGCGTGCAATCGATTGAAGCTCGCCGACTGCTCTCTCAAGCGGGTGTGCAAAGGTTTTGCTATTTTCGACACTCATTCCAACCTCTCCCTGCGGGACGCGGACAGACCTAAGCGCATGGGCGATAAGCACCCCGGACTCGCTTCTCGCGTGTTGTTGGAATAAGTGAACATGCCTCTAACACCGTTCATGAGTGAATTCAATGTCATCGAGCGTAAGTGAGAATCGCTCCGGCAACGGATTGAAGCGCCAAGACCTTATCGGCTGCGCCTAGTTTAATTGCCTCTTTGGGCATGCCGAAGACCACGCATGTGGCCTCATCCTGGGCTATCGTCTTTGCTCCCGCCCGCTTCATTTCGAGCATTCCCCGAGCGCCGTCATCTCCCATTCCGGTGAGAATGACGCCAACTGCGTTCTGTCCTGCGTATCGAGCGGCGGAGCGAAACAGCACATCAACCGAAGGCCGGTGCCGGCACACCAGTGGTCCATCCTTGATGTCCACATAGTACCGAGCACCGCTTCTCTTGAGCAGCATGTGGTGATTCCCAGGCGCGATGAGGGCACGTCCACGAAGAACCGTATCGTTGGTCTCAGCTTCCTTTACGGTGATGCTGCAAAGGCTGTCGAGACGTGCGGCAAAAGCGCGAGTAAACAGCTCCGGCATGTGTTGCACAATGACGATGCCTGGAGCGTCGGAGGGAAGCGCCTCAAGCAAGGCTCGCAGTGCCTCCGTTCCTCCGGTTGACGCACCTATCGCCACCACCTTTTCTGTCGTCTCAAGCATGGCGTTGGTAGCCGGGGCAAGAATCGCGTCCGCTGTTAGCTTTGGTTCTACGGTGTGGCGTTGCCGGGGAATATTCAACTGCGCGGACGCTGCTGCCTTGACTGCATCGCAGATCGCTATTCGCGAGTCTTCCAGAAAGCCCTTCACTCCAAGACGGGGCTTGGTGATGATATCGACCGCTCCGTATTCGAGCGCCTTGAGAGTACTTTGAGCTCCATTGTCGGCAAGGCTAGAACAGATGACGACCGGGATCGGGTGTTGGCTCATGATCTTTTTCAGAAACGTGAGTCCATCCATGCGCGGCATCTCAATATCCAAAGTAATTACATCTGGCGCCTGTTCGCTGATTCGCTCAGCAGCGACAAAGGGATCTCCGGCAGTTCCGATCACCTCGATCTCCGGATCAGACGAGAGGACTTCCTTCAGCGTTTGGCGGACCACTGCGGAGTCATCCACAATCAGTACAGTGATTCTGCCTGCGCTCATATACCGATCCCCTCTGTGTCATGCATCATTACAGCCTCATTTGTGCCTTAAGTAAGGTTGCGAACCAACACTTCGCCCGTTCCCGTATGAAATTGAATCTTTCTGCCTCGCGTCCCGCGCAAACTGGATGCGACAACAATGAAGCCTTCCTTGCTCAGGAACTCAAGGGCCGCATCGCAATTCAAGCTTCCAACCGTGGGGCGCAGGGTGTGGTCAGTGACGCCACGGAGCACATCGGCACCACCGAAGACCTTCACCTCGACCTCTGAGCGTTGAACATGATTCTTGTCAAACTGCCGTGCTATCTCCCGGATGGAAGAATCGACATAGCGTCCGCCCGGTGCCGCCGTTGGGCTCTTGGGCAACTGAGCGTGGAAAAGAGCACCGATACCAAGCTTCGATGACCAGAATGTTGCGCCTACGCAAGATCCGAGAATAGTCCGGATGACCGTTGGTTCGCGTGCGAAAAACAGCTCTCCTGGGTGCAGGTAGACTTCTGCCATTTCAACGTCCGTGTCGGCCATGGTCCCTCCTATAGAGTGCAGGCGCCACTGGCACAAGCGGCAGGTCCATTCCGTGCAGCGTTTCTGAGTGGCCCAGGAACGCATATCCACCGGGCATGAGGTGATTGGCGAGTTTCTGAAGGATGTTTTCCTGTGTACGTCGATCGAAATAGATAATTACGTTTCTGCAGAAGATTATGTGCACCTTCTCTGTCAGGCCGAAGTCGGTATCCATGAAATTCACGCGTCGAAAATCAACCAAGCGACGCAGCTCCGGGACCACCCGGACCGTCGTGTCCTCTGGATCGCGGCTCCGCATGAAGTATCTTCTCCGAAGTTCCGAAGGGATCGGGTTTAGAACTTCATTCTCGAAAACTCCCAGCTTGGCCTTGGCCAATACTGTCGTGGAAAGATCCGTGGCAAGCACCCGGAACCGGAATCCTGGGTGCAACTGCGCATACTCGGATAGCACCATCGCGAGGGTGTATGGCTCTTCACCCGTTGAACAGCCGGCGCTCCACACCAGCAGGCCCTTATCAAGCTGTTCGCGAGCCAGGAGATCTGGTAACGCCTTTTGTACCAGGTACTCAAAGTGGTCGGGCTCACGAAAGAAATCGGTCTTATTCGTGGTAACAACATCCAGCAAGTGCACAATCTCTTCCTGATGATTGTGTCGTGCAAAGAGATACTCACAGTACTGCCCAAACGAGTTCATGCTCAGGCTTCGGAGCCGCCGCTTGATGCGGAGCTCGAGCATGGTTTTCTTCTCCTGATTCAAGACGATGCCCGACTGCTCGTAGATCAAGCTGCGAAGTCGGCCATAGTCTGCGTTGGAGATACTCTCTTCGCGATTGCTCATAGCTTCGATGGAGCGCTTTCACGCTCCATCCCCTCCCTCAAGCCGCCACTTCCAGCGATGGCTTGCTGGATTCAGGTCCGCGCACAGAGACTAACTCGTCGACTGAAAAAACGCGGTCGATGTCCAGGATCATAATGAATTCCGACTCGCGCTTGCCCATTCCCTTGATGAAGTCGGTTCGGATTTGCGTGCCGATTCTGGGTGGTGGTTGAATCTGGTCCGGTTCCAGGTCGATGACTTCCTCTACAGAATCCGCCAGCGCCCCGATCACGAAGGACTCGCCGTCGAGAAGTACTTCCACAACCACGATGCATGTGTTTCTCGTCTTAACAGTTTTCGACATTTCAAAGCAGAGCCGCAGATCGACCACAGGCACCACGCTGCCTCGCAAGTTGATCACACCGCTCATGAACTCGGGAGTTCGGGGTATTTCGGTAATGGTCGTAAAATCCAGCACCTCTCTCACCTTTGCAACGTCGGTCGCGAAGATCTCGTTGCCGAGTTTGAACGTGAGGTATTGCCGCGTCTCAGTAATTTCAGTAACGCTCATTTTCTGCTCCTTTCGCATTCAGAACGCAGCGGCGCATCGCAAGCGGTCCGCCGCTGGAAGGTTCAATACCGCTCGTATCCCTTATCAAGGTCATCGCCCTTATCCTTGAGCCGGAGGCTGACACCCGCCTTGGCAGCGGACTTCAGACCCGGAGGCACGGCATGGCCGTTCGGCTTCACACCCCTTACTGGAGCGGAGAAAGCCTGCTTCGAAGGTCTTGCGGCAGGGGTTTGGTGGGACCGAGTTTGTCCCTCGTCCCCGGTGCGGAAGAATCCTAGTGCACTGACAAGCTGATCAGCCTGGCCAGTCAACTCTTCCGTCGTCGATGCCATCTCTTCTGATGCGGAAGCATTCTGTTGAATAACCTTCTCGAGCTGTTGAAGAGCCTGATTGATTTGTTCCGCGCCTGTATCCTGCTCCTTGCTGGCGGCAGTGATTTCCTGCACAAGTTCAGCGGTGCGCTGGATATCGGGTACGAGTTTGTCGAGCATTTCGCCGGCCTTTTCCGAGACCTTTACCGTTGTGCCGGAGAGCTGATTGATTTCGCCTGCGGCCTTCTGGCTGCGCTCTGCGAGTTTGCGAACTTCAGCCGCAACCACCGCGAATCCCTTGCCGTGTTCGCCGGCCCGTGCCGCTTCGATGGCTGCGTTGAGAGCAAGCAGGTTCGTCTGTCTTGCAATTTCTTCAATGATGGATATCTTGCTGGCGATCTCCTTCATTGCGGCCACTGCTTCCAGAACCGACTTGCCGCTTTCTTGCGCATCTTTGGCTGACTTGTTGGCGATTTTATTCGTCTGTTGGGCGTTGTCGGCGTTCTGCTTGATGTTGGAGACCATTTGCTCCATCGATGACGAGGCTTCCTCGGCCGAAGCAGCCTGGGCGCTGGCGCCGTTTGAAACCTGGGCCGAGGCTGTGCTGATGGATTGGCTGGCTGTTGAGACTTCGCCGGCGATGGTGCGGATATCGGAAACGGTCCGGGTAAGTCCATCGACCATCCCTGCCAATGCCTGCATCAGCTTGTCCTGCGGGCAACGCTCCTGAATGGTGACAGTCAGGTTGCCGTTCGCAATCTCCTCGGCGGCCGCAGTGATCTCGTTCATGGCCACGATCAGAGTATTGAGGTTGTTCTTGATCAAGTTGAAATCGCCGTGATAAGTGTCAGTTATCTGGCATGGGATATCGCCCTTGCTGATCTGCTCTACATATTTGGCAGAGACGTTCAGCGGTACGATTACGGCATCCAGGATTGCGTTCACGCCGCGAACGATCTCAGCATATGCGCCGCGGAAATCATCATGCTTGCCGCGCTCGGAAAGTTGCCCGGCATTCGAGGCCGTCGTCAGGCGGCCGAGTTCCTTCTGGAGACCCTGCAAGACCCCGGCGACATTATTGATGGCTTGCTTCATCTTTTCGTGATCGCCCTTGTAAGTTTGGGCAATCAGCTCATCGATCTTCCCATTCGAGATCTGGGCAAGAATGCGGTTGCCTTCGCCGATGGGAAGCAGAATCGCATCGAGCATCGTGTTGACGCCGCGAACGATTTCCGCGAACGCCCCTTGGAATTGCTCCGGCTTGCCGCGATCGGAAAGTTGACCGTCGCGCGAGGCTTCGGTCAAGCGCAGGAGTTCCTTTTGCAGACCCTGGAGAACGATAGCAACGTTGTTAATCGCCTGTTTCATCTTTTCGTGGTCGCCTTTGTACGTATGGGCAATCAGCTCGTCGATCTTGCCACTGGATACCTGGGCGAGTATGCGGTTCCCTTCTCCGATGGGCAGAAGAATGGCGTCTAACATTTCATTAACGCCGCGCACAATCCCGGCGAATTCGCCCTGGAATTGCTCCGGCTTGCCTCGCTCTGAAAGCTGTCCTTCTCTTGACGCTTCTGTCAGGCGAACGAGTTCCTTGCGAAGCCCCTGCAGGACAAGGGCGACGTTGTTTACCGCCTGCTTCATCTTTTCGTGGTCGCCCTTGTAGGCCTGAGCTATCAACTCATCGATTTTGCCGCTCGATATCTGCGCAAGAACGCGATTGCCTTCTCCGATCGGCAGCAGAATAGCGTCAAGCATGGTATTCACGCCATGCACGATCTCGGCGTAAGCGCCTTTGAACTGTTCCGGTTTGCCGCGCTCTGTGAGCTGGCCTTCCTTGGATGCATCGGTTAGACGCACCATTTCCTTTTGCAACCCCTGGAGAACGATGCCAACATTGTTGACGGCGATCTTCATCTTCTCGTGATCGCCCTTATAGGTCTGTGCAATCAGTTCATCTACTTTGCCGTTGGAGATCTGGGCCAGAATGCGGTTGCCCTCTCCGATAGGCAGCAAAATGGCGTCCAGTATCTCATTGACGCCTTGCATCATTTCGCGGTTCATGCCTGTAAACAGCTCGGGTTTGGCGCGCTCCGTGAGTCGTCCGTCTTTCGATGCTTCTACGAGGCGAAGGATCTCCTGCGAGACGAGCTTCCCTTCAGCGTTTTCCGCCGTTTTTCCGTTATTTGACTGGCCGGGATGATTGGCGCTGCCATTACTCCGACCGACTCCATGCAGTTTTCCATTTCCGTTTGTAACTTTTGTTGCCATGACTCCTACACCTCATAGAACGGTTTCGTTGATCTGGTTGACTCTGGGGCCTCATGCGAGTGTTGTTGTTCTCCAATGGGCCATGTGTGTGTTTCACCACCGGCAATTTGTCTAAGAACAATTCACCAGCACTGCATCTGCGGCGTGACTGGGCGCGGAGCGCGCACTCCCATGCTCGGGGTGCCCGCGTGCATCCGAAGATGCCGCTCGGATCGCATCCTGGACCAGCCGATGGGGATCGAGAATGAGAGCGACGATGCCGTTGCCGAGAATGGTGGCTCCGGAGATGATTTGTACGTGCCTGTAGAACCTGCCCAAATTCTTGATGACGGTCTGATGATCGCCGATGACCTGGTCTACAACGAATCCGTAGCGCCCATGCTCGGTTTCGGCGATCATGATCTGCTCGCGTTCGGGCCGTTCACTCTTTATTTCGAACTGTTCGCGGAGGCAGATATAGGGGATAATCTCGCCACGAACATTCGCAAGATGTTTGCCATTTGCCTTCTGTATGTCCTGTCTCGTCAATTCGATACATTCAAGCGTATTGGCAAGTGGCAATACGAAATAGGCTTCCCCGACACGAACGAGCAATCCGTCGATGATGGCCATCGTGAGAGGAAGCCGTAGAGTCACACTTGTACCTGCACCGGGCTTGCTTGCAATGTCTACCGTCCCGCGCAGTGCCTCTACACGCTGGCGGACCACATCCATTCCAACACCGCGGCCGGATACATCCGTGACCTGAGCCGCCGTCGAGAATCCGGCTTCCAGAATCAGGGCGAATACCTCAGCCTCGGTAATTGCCGCGTCTGGGGAGATGAGCCCCCTCTGGATTGCGCGCTCGCGAACGGCGCTGGCGTTGATTCCGCCGCCATCGTCTGCGACGCTGATAAGAACATTGGCCCCGGAATGGCGTGCGCAGAGATGAATAGTCGCCGTTGGCCGTTTGCCCACGGCGACCCGGGCCTCAGGGGACTCGATGCCGTGGTCCATGCTGTTGCGAATGAGATGCATCAGCGGATCGTTCAACTGGTCGATGACTGTCTTGTCGAGCTCAGTCTCTGCGCCTTCAATCGTGAGCTCGACATCTTTGTGCAAGTCTCGCGCCAGATCGTGGACCAGTCTGCGAAAGCGTTCAAAGGTCGCTCTGATCGGAAGCATGCGAATGCTCATCGAGTTTTCGCGCAACGAGGAAGTGAGCCGCTCTATCTCTTCGGAAACAGCGAGCACGTCAGGATCATCTCGCCTCGCGGCGAGTTCACTCATTCGAGCTTGTACAGTTACCAGCTCGCCAACCAGATTCACTAGCTCGTCAAGCTTTGCGGCTGGGACGCGAATGCTCGACTCGCGGTCATCAGCGCGCCGTCCAAAGCCTGACCGTTGTTCTTCGAGTGCCTGTGGCGCAAGAGCAACACACTCCTCGACCTTGCTCGAAACGAGATCAACAGTAAGCTCGCAACAATCCTCAACAAAGATGAAGACATCGCGGATGGCTTCGCAGGTTGCTGAGGTTGTGAGGACCATGTCCCAACTTACGTAGCATCGCTCCGGATCCATTTCAGCAATCGGTGGGATCAACCCCAAATTGGCTGTGACTCGTAGGTCCCCCATCTGCCGCAGTTCTCGAAGGAGGAGCAATGGGTCTGCGCCATTGCGCATGAGGTCGGGTCCAGGGCTAAACCGGATATGCCACTCGTGCGCAACTTCGTTTGAGGTCGACGGGGCGTCTTGCACCGCAGTTGATGCGGGTACGGGAATTTGGCTGTCAGCGATTCCTGTTAACTGTTGCAGTTTTGCCAGGATTTCGGAGGATTTGATGAGGTTTGCAGCGTCCTGGCCAGCGTTCCCCTCTAGCATGACTCTAATTTGGTCGAGTGCGGATAACGAGAGATCGATTAGTTCACTGGTAACTTCGAGCCGTCCATTACGGACTTCGTCGAAGGCATTCTCCAGGTCATGAGTGAATGCAGCTAACTCGTCAAATCCGAACATCGAGCCGGAGCCCTTGATGGTATGCAGGGCTCTGAAGACTCGGCCTACAAGGTCATTATCCTTATGACTCTCATTGAGTTCCAGGAGGCAAGACTCTAATTCGACGAGTATCTCGCGGGCCTCTTCCTGAAAGGCCTGTTTGTGCTTGTCGGCGATGCTGGCGTCGCCCGGCCGTTCACAGTACTGGCTCATTGTGCGCCCATTGGAAACGTCTGAAGACCTGCGTTAACTGCGGCGGTGAGAATACTATCCGGCACCTGGCCAGAGATCGTGGCTTGTAATGAGGTAACTTCTGCATTGCGCTCTGTAGCCCAGAGAAGTTGCAGCGCCGTGATATCGAGTTCGGTTGCGTTCTCCAGAACAAAGCAGACTCTCTGGCCCGATGCGAGAGCCTGGACGATGACTAACTTCAACTCAGCGGCGGAGGGAATCGTGATAGCTCCATCGAGATAGATGAGGGAGATCCCGTCGCTCTGTTTGGTGAATACCGGCATATATGTTCTCTGGCCCTGGTGTCTAGTCGCAATCACGAGTTACAGGACGATGTTCCCCTATCGGCACTTGCTCACCGACGTGATGTGATGGTCGTCACATTGCACCAAAATAGACTTAAATACCAAAGAGTGGGACTTAGAGGAAAGGTAGATCGAACCAAATAGGCCCACCTGCCGATAAGCAAGCAGCGGATGTTCCCCTCGCCGAGGTGAAGCTTGGGCTGGTCAGACGAAACGATGTCACGAATCGGCCTGGCCGAAGCTGTCGAACAAGCGGCTGACGGCATTGTCGTCACAAATGTCGCTGGAACAATCCAGTTCGTAAATCCAGCCTTCACTGTTCTGACCGGATACTCAAGCCAGGAGGCTGTGGGGCAAAACCCTCGCGTCCTCAAATCAGGTCAGCACCCGCCGGCGTTTTACAAGGAACTGTGGGACACAGTTAGGTCAGGCCAGGTCTGGCATGGCGAGGTAGTGAACAGGCGTAAAGACGGAACCTTTTACAACGAGGAAATGCGAATTGCGCCGGTGCGGGACGCAACTGGGGAAGTCGTCAATTTTATAGCGATCAAGCGGGATGTGACGGCACGACGGGCGGCTGAGGAATCCGACCGGTTTCTGGCCAAGGTTGTCGAGAGTTCCGATGATGCCATCATCGCCTACTCGCCGAATGGGACGATCCTCACCTGGAACCACGGCGCGACGATGATTTTCGGTTATTCGCGGGATGAGGCGATAGGGAAGAACCTCTCCCTAGTATTAGCACAGGGATCAATTCCAGGCCTCAAGGGGAACACCGACTTCGCGGTGCAGGGAAATGCTTCCCGTCAAGTAGATGGGACTGGCCAATCGAGAGACGGGCGAGTGATTCAACTATCTGTTACATCGTGGCCGATTAGAAACCCCATCGGCGAAGTTACGGCAATTTCCGTTATCGCTCGCGATGTGTCCAAACGCCAAGAGGCAGAAGAATCGCGTGCCCTGTTGGCGTCGATCGTCGATTCTTCCGATGACGCGATTCACGCCATGGACCTGGAAGGAACTGTTGTCAGTTGGAACCGGGGCGCGAAAGAGTTATGCGGTTATTCGAGTGAAGAGATAGTTGGAAAACACTTTGCCGTCCTCATTCCTCCGGAATTCACTGCAAGAGCGCAACAGGTGTTCAGCGCCATCAGGAGAGGGGGAGCGATTCAACCGTTCGATGCGGCCTTTCTGCGGAAAGATGGAAGCTGCATAGAAGTGTCGCTCTCGATTTCTCCAATAAGGAGTTCGGAAGGGAAAGTCGTCGGTGCATCTGCTATCGCTCGAGACATCAGCGAACGCAAGCGTGTTAATCGCAAGCTTCAGGAAGCCGAGAGAAATTACCAGGATATATTCGATGGTGCAATTGAAGGAGTATTCCAGACATCCCCTGAAGGCAGACTCCTCGCCGCAAACGCTGCCCTGGCAAAGATGCTTGGATACGACTCAGCGGAGGAGGTTGAATCCAGGGTAAAAGACAGTGCGCATGATTTGTGGGCTGACGCAAATGTGCGATCGGGGTTTATCAAACAAGTTGGCGAGCTGGGAATCGTCCGGGGATTTGAGTGCCAATTCAAGTGCAAGGATGGCAGCGTCATTTGGGTCTCATTGAACTGCCGTAGAGTTGCAAGGGTAGATGGTCGTGCGACATATTTCGAAGGGTTCATTGAAGACATCAATGAGCGCAGGCTTGCAGAGGCAGCCCGGCGGGAGAGTGAAGAATCACTCAGAGAATCGCAGATTATGGCCGGCCTCGGAAGCTATGTCATGGACCTCCGCACCGGTTTGTGGGTGAGCTCAGATATCCTTGATGATCTGTTTGGCATAAACAAATCCTATGAACGCACTGTGGATGGATGGACTGAATTGATCCATCCAGATGATCGGGCGAACATGGCCGCTTACTTCTCAGGTGAAGTTGTCGCCAAGAGACAATCATTCAGTAGAGAGTACCGGATAGTAAGGAAGACAGACCAATCGGTACGCTGGCTGCATGGCATAGGCCGGCTCGAATTCGACGTTGAGGGACGGCCGATAAGGATGCGCGGCGTTATCAAGGACGTAACAGATCGCAAGCTATGGGAGATGCAACTCCGGGACAGCGAGGAGCGATACCGCGCCACATTCGAACAAGCTGCGATCGGCATATTGCACACTTCCCTTGAGGGACGAATCCTAAGGTGTAACGAGTGCTTCGCCGGAATCATCGGCTATTCCATGGAGGAAGTGCGCACACTCGCGTTTCAGCAGATTACGCACCCTGGGGATTTGGCCGAAAGCCTTGAGGCGCTGGAGCGATTGCCGAAGAGTGTAATCGACACGGCTAGCTGGGAGAAGCGCTATGTCTGCAAAGACGGAAGCTTGACTTGGGTCAAGCTGACGACCTCATTGCAGCGCGACGGTGCTGGAAACCCGCTTCACTACATTACGTTGGTTGAAGATATCAATGCCCGGAAACACGCGGAAGAACATCTCGCCAAGACCAAGACGGCGCTGCAGACAAGCGAGGCGCGTTACCGCACAGTGTTCCAGACGAGCCTTGACTGCATCGTTCTTAGCACTCTAAGCGATGGGAGATACATCGATGTCAATAAGGCATTTCTCGATCTTATGGGGTATGAGGGCAATGAGATTATTGGGCAAACATCGTCTGAATGCGGCATCTGGGCAGATCCAGAGATTCGACCGGAACTGGTAAGGTTGCTTCACCGGAATTCAAGCTTCCAAGATCTCAAAACCCGGATCAGGAAGAAGAATGGAAACCTGCTTTGGGTGAGCTTGTCAGCATCAATAATCGAGATTGAGGGCGACTCATGCGTCCTTTCCGTAATGAAAGATATTTCAGGAGCGAAGGCAGCAGAAGAGGAGATCAGGAATCTCGCGTTCTACGATCCGTTGACGGGTCTTCCCAATCGCCGCCTGTTCCTTGAGCGGTTGCGCCAAACCAGGACTTCCGATGCGCGAACTGGATGCAAGCGGGCTCTTTTGTTCGTCGACCTCGATCACTTCAAGACACTGAATGATACTCTGGGTCATCAAACCGGTGATCTTCTGCTTCGTGAAGTAGCGCAACGCATTCGCACATGCGTTCGCAAAGGCGACACTGTATCGAGGCTTGGCGGCGACGAGTTTGTAGTTATTCTCGAAGAGCTAGGTGAGTCCGCTGGCGAGGCCGCTACAGAGGCCAAGACGGTTACCGAGAAAATTCTGAAAGCCTTGGTTCAGCCATATTTTCTGGACGGGCACGAGTGTTTGAGCACCGCCAGCATTGGGATAACGGTATTCGGAGATCCGTGGGACACTAATGATGATGTTCTGAGGCAAGCCGATCTTGCCATGTATCAATCCAAGTTGGCGGGCCGCAACACTGTCAGCTTCTTTGTTCCTGCCCTGCAGACTGCCGTCTATGCCCGTGCGGCAATGGAGGACGAACTCCGTCAAGCAGTCAAAAACAATCAATTCATGCTCTACTTTCAGCCCCAGGTGAGCCATGGGCTTTTGGTTGGTGCCGAAGCTCTGATCCGCTGGAAGCACCCTGTGCGCGGCCTCCTGGCCCCTAACGAGTTCATTCCGCTGGCAGAGGAGACAGGTCTGATTCTGCCGATGGGTGATTGGG
>Ga0302274_10003028_pt1 | contig 15128 bp, 11 predicted proteins | sample III_Bog_N2_1_FD_198755 | JGI IMG/M metagenome (GOLD analysis project Ga0302274, IMG submission 198755) | Peat permafrost microbial communities from Stordalen Mire near Abisko, Sweden - III_Bog_N2_1 | ecosystem: Environmental > Terrestrial > Soil > Wetlands > Peat | place: Sweden: Abisko...
CGTTCCATCAATGCTAAATCCATGGCTTTCTTCATCCAGAATGACGCCGCAAAGAGCCGGCCTGAAAGGCCGCAACATGACAGCCCAGGGCAACGCCCTGGGTTTTGATGCCATAATTGCCATCAAGCGCTGTAAGCGCGTAACAATTCTTGCGCTGACACGCCAGCATCCCAAAGTCGTAGCGCAGGCTTCCCAGCCTGCTGTTGGCAAGCCGAGCTTCGGCTCGTAGGTTTCCAAACCTGCGGGCCGTGTCTTTTCAACCACGCCTTCGAACGTGTTTGCGCCCCGCTTTTCATAGGGTTTTTCGCGACTCTTTCCAAAATGGCTATGAAATATCCGGGCTAGCGCTACCCTGGGTACCCCGCCCGTTGGCCTCAACCCTGAAAGGGTTGCATCGGAAGAGAAACCGCAAAACCCCTTTGTTTTTCGTTAAAGTTTCCCGACCTCGTCTCCAGGCATTCGCGCAACTCGCTGCGCTTCTGCATTTTGCCACCTGAAACCTGAAACCCGAAACCTTAACCCTTTCCGAATGTAAGCCGCTAACGCATTTTTGAAAATAAATCGCGGAAAAGTGCGCAATGCGTTAGCCGCTAACAACCCGGTTTCCCGGATTCCTGCCATACTCATCCCGGATTGCCATGGGCTACCCCCATCATATCAAAGTCCGGGCCGGACCCCATGTTCCGCCCGCGCAACCTCGGCCCGGCCCCGCGCCAGACTCCTGGGGTGGACAGAGTCGCGCTGCGACTCTGTTTGCCTGCGGAGCAGGCACTTTGTGGCGTGGCATCGCCCGGGGCTCGCGCATGATTTCCCGCCTTGCTCAGCCCTTGTGACCATCCTGTGCCCGAAGCCAAAACAACCAAAACCGCTGAAATAACACTTTTATATCACCATGAACGAGCATTTGCAAACAAGGGTGGCACGGGCCACTGGCCCGTACCGTCCGGCGACCCGCCGGACCGAACGGGTGAGGCGCTCTTTTTGCCAGCGGACACCATTCGTCATTGGTACTTCGTCATTCTTTCGTCATTCAACCTTCGTCATTCGTCATTCCCCAACTGAAATTATCAAAAACCCCCGAAATATCACTTTTTACGCTTTGAAACCGCACCCCACAATCACCCAATACATCGCCGCCGACCCACGGGTGGTAGGGCGCGTCACTCCGTGCGCGCCGCTATTGACATCCCAGCGGACAAGCTTTCCCCAACCGCCGCCATCCCAATGCTTCACTCTTAAGAAACACATTATGCAAGTGCCTGCTTTTACAACATGTTACGTTCGTAGCCAAAGCGCCAAAGATGCCGGTCGCATCGCCACTGGCTTCCCTCTCCCCTCAACGGGGAGAGGGATTGAGGGTGAGGGGTGGTCATACCCAGAGCTGCCTCCCGTCCGGTTTCTTCCTGTATCAGCCCCATCCGGGGTCTCGGCTGAACACTGAACACTTTTTACAAAAACCCCCGAAATAACACTTGTCACGCCATGAAACAACGCCTCTGCAAACGCCGCTATTGGCATCCCGCCACCCAAGTTTTACCGCCATCGCGATGCCAATGCTTTGCTCTTAAGAAACACATTATGCAAGTGACTGTTTGTAAGTCTGTTACGCTCGCAGCCAAAGCGCCCAAGATGCCCGGCTGTGTCGCCACTGGCTTCCCTCTCCCCTCAACGGGGAGAGGGATTGAGGGTGAGGGGTGGTCATATCCAGAGCCGCCTCCCGTTTCTTCCTGTATCCGCCCCACCGGGGTCCGCGTCGGGATCACGCACAACCGACATCGTGCCCCCCAAAACTCCCGTAATATCACTTTTATCCTTTTTACGCTTTGAAACCGCACCCCACAATCACCCAATACATCGCCGCCGACCCACGGGTGGTAGGGCGCGTCACTCCGTGCGCGCCGCTATTGACCTCCAAGCGGACAAGCTTTCTCCAACCGCCGCCATCCCAATGCTTCACTGAACACTTGATCACTGAACACTGAAAACTTCCCTCCAAACCCCCGAAATATCACTTTTTACCACCTTGCAACAACCACGAGCGCACCGCAAACAGGCCACCCGCCATACCCGCGCGAGCCTCCGGTGGTGGACGAAGTCGCGCTGCGACTCCGTTTGCCTGCGGAGCAGGCACTTTGTGGCGTGGCTTCGCCGAGGGCCTGCGCATGACGCTATTGCCAATGCTTCACTAAACTGAACGCTTGATCACATTTAAGAAACTCAATATGCAAGTACCTATTTTTACAATATGTTACACCGCTGCCAACGTCTCCAATCCAGCTGGCCGCGTCGCCACTGGCTTCCCTCTCTCCCCTCAACGGGGAGAGGGATTGAGGGTGAGGGGTGGTCATATCAGAGCCGCCTCCCGTCCGTTTCTTCCTCTATCAGCCCCATCCGGGGTCCCGGCTGAAAACTGAAAACTTCCCTCAAAAACCCCGAAATATCACTTTTTACATCTTGAAACGACGCCCCACCATCACCATCGCACCATCGCCAACCCACGGGGTGGTAGGGCGCGTCACTCCGTGCACGCCGCAATTGACATCCAAGTCAGCAAGCCATCCCAGTTGTCGCTTACCCACTGCTGCTGAACACTTGATCACTGAAAACTGAACACTTTTTCAACAAAAACCCCCGAAATATCACTTTTTACGCTTTGAAACCGCCATGAACGAACCGCAAGCAGGCCCACCCTCAACGCCACCGACATTCGTCATTGGTGCTTCGTCATTCTTTCGTCATTTAACCTTCGTCATTCGTCATTCCCAAACTGAAACCGTCTCGAAACCTCGGAATATCACTTTTTACTTATTACGCTTTGAAAACCACATTCCACAATTACCCAACGTATCGCCGCCAGCCGCAGGCGGTAGGGCGCGTCACTCCGTGCGCGCCGCTATTGGCATCCAAGCCGGCAAGCTATCCCGGTTGCCACTTTCCCATGGCTTTTCTGAACACTCGTAAGAAACAAATCATGCAAGTGCCTGTTTTTACAACAGGTTACGCCCGCAGCCAGGGCCGCTCTAAAGCAACTAATGGCAAAAGCATGGACCATGCAGGGGTGGCCCGGGCCACTGGCCCGTCCTGCCGGGCTACCAGCCCGGCTGAGCGGAGCGGGGCGCACGGTGGGAAACGGTCTCCGAGTGCAAAAAGAGCGCCTCACCCGTTCCGTCCGGCGGGTCGCCGGACGGTACGGGCCAGTGGCCCGTGCCACCCTGGTTTGCAACCGCTCGCTAATGCCGCTTTAGAGCGCCCCTGCCGCCGCCACCACCCTTGACATCTGTTCCTTTTTTGCCAAACATGCCGCAAGATAGGGTTACCGAATAGCAACAAAAGTTTCGCCGTCCGGCCCATAATAATATACTAATAGCACGATTCAAATGAGACACATCGCCCTTTCCTATTCGCTGCCGCTGACCGCTGCGGCCCTGCTGGTCTTTTCTTCCGGCTGTGACCGCGGTGGCGTCAAAGTCTATAAGGTGGATTCCAGCGATACCGTGGCCACCACGCCCCCGCCGGTGGTCGTCACCCCGCCCAAAATGCCCGCCGGCATGCCGTCCGCCATGCCGGCCTCCATGCCTGGCAATCTGCCGGCCCCGGATAATTCCGGCCTGCCCAGGCTGAAATACACCCTGCCGGCCGGCTGGACGGAAAAAGCCGCCACCCAGATGCGCGTGGCCAGTTTTGACATCGCCGAAAACGGCAAGACCGTGGACGTGAGCGTCATCCCGCTGGGCGGCCTGTCGGGCGATGTCGCGAACCTCAATCGCTGGCGCGGCCAGGTCGGCCAGCCCGCCCAGGATGAAACGGAATTGAAAAAAGCCGCCGAGCCCGTGCAAGTCGGCAGCCTGCCCGCCAATCTGTACGACATCGCCGGCACCAGCCCCGGCAGCGGCGAGTCCGTGCGCATCATCGGCGTCATCCTGCACACCGAGGAAACCGTCTGGTATTTCAAGATGATGGGCGATGCCCCCCTCGCCGAAAAGAACAAGGCGGCATTTGTGGAGCTCCTCAAGTCAGTGGAATTTGTCGCGCCCGCCCCGGCCAAATAACCAACCCGGGCACCATGAAATATTTTGTCAAGTTCTTCACCTCCCTCAAATTGACGGTCGTGCTGCTGGCCTTTGCCATTGTGCTGGTGTTTGTCGGCACGCTGGCGCAGGCCGATGAGGGGCTTTATGGAGCCCAGGCGCATTACTTCAAGCAGTGGATCGTGGTCGGGGCCAACCTCTTTGGACACAAGGTTCCCCTGCTCCTGCCCGGCGGTTATCTCATTGGCATGCTGCTGCTGGTCAATCTGGTGGCCACGCACATCTACCGGTTTCAATTGTCGTGGCACAAAACCGGCATCCAGGTGGCGCACGCCGGCGTCATTGTGCTGCTCGTCGGCCAGCTTTCCACCGACCTGCTCTCGCACGAATTGCAGATGCGCTTCACCGAGGGCGAAACGCGCAACTACTCCGACAGCGCCACCGACTTCGAACTGGTTTTCCAGTCCGGCGACGAAGTCACCGCCGTCCCGGAACGGATGTTGCAGGCGGGCACCGAAATGCAGGTGCCGAACCTGCCCTTTGCCATCCGCGTCAAATCGCACTGGCACAACTCGGACATCAACTTCCGCGCGCCCATGATGCAAAACGCCGCGCCGCTCGCGCCGAATGGCATCGCGAAAAACTTTGATTTCTCGAAGAAAGAGGACGTCAAGACCATGGATGAGCGCAACATCCCCACCGCCGTGCTGGAGTTCCGCACGCCCGCCGGCTCGCTGGGCACCTGGGTGGCCAGCGATTGGTCGGGCGACCCCGCGCTGGTCGCGCTGGTGCGCAGCAGCTATGACCAGATGGGGACGGGCATGGGGCAGAAAATCGCCGGCGAACTCGTGGCCCCCCAAGCCATCGAAGCGGGCGGCAAACCCTACCTTTTCACCATCCGGCCCGCCCGGGAGGTGCATCCTTTTTCCCTGACCCTCCTCAAGGCCACGCACACCGTCTATCCCGGCACGGACATTCCCAAGGATTTCCGCAGCCGCGTGCGGATTGACAACGCCCGGACCGGCGAAAAACGCGAGGTGGAAATCTCCATGAACCATCCCCTGCGCTATGGCGGCTTCACGTATTACCAATACCAGATGGATGCCGGCCAGGTGGCCCAGCAGGCCGGACGGGCGCCGTCCTCCGTGCTTTCCGTGGTGCGCAACCCCGGCTGGTTGACGCCGTACATCGGATGCGCGATGGTGGGCGTGGGATTGGTGATCCAATTCCTGTTTCACCTGGTGGGCTTTGTGTCCAAACGAAAAGACAAATGAAAAAGATTTTTGCAAAATGGTTTCCGCCCTTCCTGCTGCTGGTCCTGGCCCTGTGGTTTTTCGGCCAGCTCCAGGCGCCCAAGGACAAGGATTTCGCCTACTCTGAATTTGGCCGGCTGCCGGTCACCGCCAACGGCCGCATCGTGCCGCTGGACTCGGTGGCGCGCAACGCCCTGCTGGAGATTCGCGAGAAACAAACGCTCAACCTCGAGCCCTGGAAAGACTGGAACCAGCATCCCAAAATCATTCCCGCCACCGAGTGGCTGGCCAACCTGATGATGAATTCCGCCGTGGCCGATGACTGGCCGGTCTTCCGCCTGGACAACCCGGATTTGATTTCCCTGCTCAAGCTCCCGGAGCGCGATCCGGAGAAGAAAACCGACGGCAAGCATTATTCCTGGAACCAGCTCCAGCCCACGTTTGACACGTTCAGCAAGGAAAATGAACGCGTCCAGAAAATCGACGCCCCCAACCGCACCGCCTTTGAAAATGCCGTGGCCAAAATCGCGGAACGCCTCCAGCTTTATGCGTCGCTGCGCAACACGCTGCAACCACAGGGCATGCAGAACTGGCCCGAACAGCTCGCCGCCTTTGAACGGCTCATTCCCGCCGGCGTGGCGGCGGTGCAGGCCCAGCAAGCCAGCCAGGCCTTCGATCAGACTAATTACAATGTCTTTCTGGCCTGCATTCAGGAATTCCAATTCATGGCCAGCTTCCAGACCCCGCTGATCGTGCCGCCCAGTGGCACCAATGGCCAATGGCGGCGCATGGGCGATGCCCTGCTCGATGCCCCTCACGCCACGCCGCCGACCCTGGATGCCAGCATCCACGCCTACGCCCGCATGGGCGGCGCGCTGGCGGCCAGCCAGCCGGACGAATTCAACGCCGCGCTGCACGACTTGGGCTCGCTGCTCGCCAGCAGCCAGCCCAAGGCCGTGGCCAAGGGCAAGGCCGAAACCTTCTTCAACCAGATGGAACCGTTCTATTACGCCATGGTGTTCTACGTCCTGGCCGGATTGCTCGCGTGTTGTTACTGGTTCAATCTCGCGGAAATCCTGCGCCGCTCGGCCGTCTGGATTCTCTATCTGGCCTTTGCCATTCACACCACGGGCTTGATCTATCGCATGGTGCTCGAAGGCCGCCCGCCGGTGACGAACCTGTATTCCTCGGCCATTTTCATCGGTTGGGGCGCGTGTCTGCTCGGATTGATTCTCGAACACTTCCACAAAAACGGCATCGGCGCGTTTGTGGCGGCGGGCATCGGATTCATCACCCTCATCATCGCCCACCACTTGGCGCTCGAAGGCGACACCATGGAAATGATGCGGGCCGTGCTGGACACCAATTTCTGGCTGGCCACCCACGTCGTGGCGGTCACCGTGGGCTATGCCAGCACCTTCGTGGCGGGATTCCTGGCGTTGATTTACATCCTGCGCGGCATGTTCACCAAAACCCTGGATGCCAGCACCAGCAAATCCCTGGCGCGCATGATCTACGGCATTGTCTGCTTTGCCACCCTGTTCAGCTTTGTGGGCACCGTGCTGGGCGGCATCTGGGCCGATCAATCCTGGGGCCGGTTCTGGGGCTGGGACCCCAAGGAAAACGGCGCGCTCATCATCGTCTTGTGGAACGCGCTCATCCTGCACCTGCGCTGGGGCGGACTCATCCGCGAACGCGGCCTCGTCAATTGCGCCATCTTCGGCAACGTGGTCACCGCCTGGTCCTGGTTTGGCGTGAACATGCTGGGCATCGGCCTGCACAGCTACGGCTTCACCGAGGCGGCGTTCAAGTGGCTGGTGCTCTTCGTGGGCAGCCAGTTGGCGTTCATCGCCCTGGGCCTGCTCCCGCCCCGGATGTGGAAGAGCTTCCGGACGCGGAGTGTCGCAGCCTAGCCCGGATATTTCATAGTGAAACCGGCAAACCATGGCAAACCCTTGTAGCGCAGGCTTCCCAGCCTGCCGTATCGCAGGTTTCCAAACCTGCGTGCCGCGTCTTTTCAACCACGCATTCGAACGTGTTTGCGCCCCTATTTTCATAGGGTTTTTCGCGACTTTTTCCCAAATGGCTATGAAATATCCGGGCTAATCCCATCGGATTCATGCCGCCGGAATGGTAATCAACAGGCCAGGCTGTTATGAATCCCAAAGGGATTCCATCATTCAGCCCAGGGTTGCGAGGCACGAGCTACCCTGGGTTTGCGACGCGATGGAATACAACCTTGAAGGGGTTGAATCCACGCTCCTGCCGTTCATTGGTCAAAACGTCAGATACCGCAGCACCTGCACCTCCCGCTTGAAGACCAGTTGAATGGAGTTGCCGTCAAAATTCCAGGTCACCGGACAACGGTCGCGGTCATAGTAGTCCCACATGATCTTTCCATCCTTGGGCCGGATGCGGGTGATGCGCAAATAGGCCGGCTTCTGGATGGTCATGTCACTCAGCACATCCTCGTCCGTCGGGTTCGGATCGTAGGATTCAATCACATAGATGAACTGGCCCGACAGATACGAAACAAAGCCACCCGGCTTCGCGCTCCAGAGCGTCCTGCCCGTCTTGGACTCGATCTTGGACACCACATTCTCGGTGCGCCGGTTGATGTCAATCTGCCGCGAATACTTGATATCTTCGGGATTGCCTGTGGTGGTGTTGACATAGATGCCGCCCTGGTCATCAAAAAACAACCCCACCACCCCGACCGACGGCAGCCGCCAGCGGGCATTCCCGGAAGCCAGATCATAAGCCGTCAAAACCGCCTGATCAAAGACATACAGCGTATCGCCGTGCTCCACACAGGGGCCATCGCCATAGGATAAGTCGCGACGGGAAAACAGTCCGCTGGAATGCTCCGGAACCGGATACGTCAGCGTGGCCTCCCACACCTTCTTGTTGCTCTTGTCCAGCACCACCAACCCCTTGCCAGCCGTGACGACGTTGACGGTTTGCAAAACGAACAGTTGCGGCGGCCCGACCACTTCGCTCGTCCAATCCGGGGAGCTGCCATCCGGCGAATGGACGGTGACTTGATAGCGGCTCATGTCCTCGGTCACGGTGCCGCCTCCGGCATTACGCTGCATCTCGTTCAACAGCTCGTTGGCAATCTTGCCGGAATTGGCGGCGTTCACATCCCCATCCAGGGCCGACTTCTTGGGCGCGGCTTTCATGGCCGAACGCTCCACAAACTTCTCTTCCAGCAGGCGCGTGGAGAACTGCATGAACCCGGTCTTCCCGGCCACGAGTTGAAACTGCTCGGGCTCGGGCCCGGTTTTCAGTCCCTGGGCGTGTTTTCTGGGCAGATCATCCCGGAGCGCGGCTTCAATCTGGGCCTCATGCCGGGCGTTGCCGATCAAGGCCGGCAACGCCAGCCGCCCCTGCAATTTCAAATTCTGCGCCTGGGCCTCGACCTTTTGGGGATCCAACGCCTGCCCCTGATAATTGCCCACGCCGGGCAACCCGCCTCCGCCACCCTCCGCATGCGCCAAGCCTGACGCAGCTCCCGCCGGGCCGATTTGCTCCACGCGCGATTCGCCACTCGCCAGACTGATATGGATCACGGACTGCTCGCCGATGAACTGCAATTCATCGCCCGTCTCCACCATCTCGCCGCCATTTTCCGGCAGCGCCACCGCGTTGCCTTCCTGGCCGCTGGCCCAGTCATACCGGGTCAGCTTTTCCCCGTTGCTCACCCAGATATTCTGGCCGGAAACCCGCAAGGTCAACGCTGCCTGCAAGGCCTGTTTCATCGTCCGCTCGGTGGCCCCCTCACTGTGATGGCCCTGAAAGCCCCTTTCCTCGTTCAGCTTCGCCTCGGCCTCATTCGCCGTCTTGACCGCGTCCGCGATTTGCTGCGGCGTGATCAACTCCTTCGTCCAGACCGGCTGCTTGGTTTTCAAATCAACCCGCGCCAACGTGCCGCCATGCAGATACACCAACTGGTCTTTGCCCACCAAGAGCGCCGCGCCAGCATAGCCCCGGTCACTGTCCTCAAAACGCACGGAATAATACGGATGCGGCACCGAGCCAAACCACGCGTACCAGATCCAGCCGCCAAGAAACAACACCACGACCAACCCGATGACGCCGGCCACCAGGCCGGTCTTGCGCCAGAAATCCGCCTCCACCAGATCCTTTCGCGCCGCATAGGCCGGCACGTCCAGATGTTGCGCCTCCGCCTTGCCCTTGCACAAGGGCGAGCAAAAAAAGCCAAACAACTCCAGGCACTTGGGGCAAATCGGCTTGTGACAGACGGCGCACTTTTCCGTGTTCCGCTCCCGATGCTTCGGGCAAAACTTGGACTCTTCCCGGGGTTCCGCCGCCGGTGCCTCCGGGGCTCCCACCGAGACCCGCAAGCGTGATGCAGCTGGCGGGGGCGGCGGGGGCGGCGGAACTGCTGACGATACCGGCACTGGCGGAGGTGCGGGCGGGGTCGCGGCGGCGGGAATGGGTGGCGGCGTTTGTCCGCCAAACTCCTGCCGGATCAACTGATTGACAAAATCAGAGGAATCCAACCCGCAACTTGGGCAGATGAACTTCACCGGGTTCTGGAGCATATCCGGCTTGGCGTCAAACGCGTATTTGGCACCGCAGGAGCATTGTAATTTCATAAAACCATTCCACCGAACACCTAGGGTTTGGGATTCAATAACACGACCCCCGGTGTTTCGGCGAGCGAAAACGCCAGTTGCGCCGGGCTGAATTCCACGCTGCCATCGGCGCGCAGGAAGTTCCCGCCATACTTGTGATGATTGTTGCCGGGCGATTTGCCATTCGCCGAGAAGACCATTTCACCCGCGCGTTTGGGTTCCGTGTTGATCTGCCGGTCGGACATCAGCGGACTCTGCGGCGCGGCCTGGTCCAGCCGCCACCCCATGTAATAGGCATAGCTGATTTTGTGCCGGCGCAGGGGTTCGCCGGAGGGGATGGCCGAATCGCGGCCGCCGGGGCAGATGAAGATGGTGGTATCCGCCGTGTATTTGGGCACCAGTTCATCCAGCACGGGCTCGGAGGTGAGGGCGTTGGTGTCGCGCGGCAGCGCGCCCTTGAAATCGTTGGCATAAATCTGCATGGCCAGATAGATCTTTTGCAGATTATCCCCGCACAATTTTTGCTGGGAACGCTGGTGGCTGCCCGAACCAAAACCATACAGCATGGCCGACATGATGCAGATCAGCGCTAGCGTGACCATCAGTTCAATCAGTGAAAACCCCTGCCCGTGAACTTTCATATCAGCCTTTGTAACCCAATCTTCCACGGCTGACAATGGTTGTTCGCCGTTTTCGGCGAAACTGAGCAGGCGCGAGGCCTCGTTGCCAGACAACCAGCATCCAGCCACCATAGCTTCACTCCAGTTTTTCGCGTCCGCTGTAGCCGCTTTCCAGGTCGTGCCAGAACTCGATGTCCGCCTCGCCGGATTCCCAACAGAGAAACACCTCTTTTCCGTCGAGAATGGCTGGGAAATCCACCAGGCCCCGGAACAGGTCCTTGACCACGATTTGCCGGAGCTGGAAGGTGGCCAGAATCTCCTGCATCCCCGCCAGCGCGCGAATCCAGTGGTTGACAGTCTCGCCCCCCACGTCGTGTCCGTCCTGGCGCAGGCCGTTCAACCGCTGGTCAAAACGCTCCACCTCAAGGTGCAAGCGATTGAGCGCGGCCAGCCAGTCGCGAACCTGCGGCAGCAACTGGCGCGCCTCCTCGCGGGTGTAATGCCTGGTAAAACGATAAGGCATCGTAAAAAAAGACCGTTCGCGGCGGCTGCACAAGACAGCCGCCGCAAACGGTTGAAATCACATGGCGTCGGCAGATTTACTTCTGCCAGGTGCGCTTCTTGTGACGGTTCAAGCGCAGCTTCTTGCGCCGTTTATGTTTATTTATCTTTGCCTTGCGGCGTTTTTTCAATGATCCCATATTTGGATGTGGGTGAATTTCTATCAAAAAAACGGGCCAATGCCAAATATATTTTGCGGGTTGTTGCGGCGGCGGGCCGGTCTCCAAGCCAGAACGATTCTGCAAAAAGGCTTTAAAACGGTTGTAATCCGTGTCCATCCGTGGTTGAAAAACCTTTATTTCTTCGCATATTCATGCTTCTTTTCTTCAATCATGAGCTTTACCAAACAATTTCTGGCCGAAGTCCAGCAGGTCACGGCCCAACTCAACGAGGCCGCCATTGAAAAATGCGCCGACGAACTCGCGGCCATCCGCGCGCGCGGCGGACGGCTGTTCATCCTCGGTGTGGGCGGCAGCGCGGGCAACGCCGGACATGCCGTGAATGACTTCCGCAAAATCTGCGGCTTCGAAGCCTACGCCCCCACGGACAATGTCTCCGAACTCACGGCCCGCACCAATGACGAGGGCTGGGCCACGATTTTCTCCGAATGGCTCAAAGGCAGCCGTCTCAGCGCGAAGGACGGCCTGCTGATCTTCTCCGTCGGCGGCGGCAACCTGGAGAAGAATGTCAGCCCCAACCTCGTCAGCGCCATCCAGCTCGCCAGGAGCGTCGGCGCTTCCGTCGTCGGCATCGTCGGCCGCGACGGCGGTTACACGGCGAAAGAAGCCACGGCTTGCGTCATCGTGCCCACGGTGAACCCCGCGCATGTCACCCCGCACAGCGAGGCGTTTCAGGCGGTCATCTGGCATCTGTTTGTGTCGCACCCGAAACTGAAGGTGGCGCAGACCAAATGGGAAAGCACCGCCCGGTAAATGACTAATGAGGAATTCGTCATAATCATTTTCCAGCATCTCTTTGCATGCCCAATAAAACTCTAAAACGCGCTGTTTTTCTCGACCGCGACGGCGTGATCAACCGCGCGTTGGAACGCGCGCACAAGCCCTATCCGCCCACGAGCCTGGAGGAATTTGAAATCCTGCCCGACGTGCCGGCGGCGCTGGCGCGGCTGCAGGCGGCGGGGTTTCTGCTGGTGGTGGCCACCAACCAGCCGGATGTGGGCCGGGGCACGCTGGCCCGGGACGTGGTGGAAACCATTCACACACACCTGCAGGCGCGATTGCCCATTGACCGCGTGGAAGTCTGTTATCATCCAGGAAAAGGCGGCTCCGACTGTGCCTGCCGCAAACCCAGGCCCGGCATGCTGCTCCACGCCGCGGCCGAACTGGGCATTGACCTCGCGCAGAGCTGGATGGTGGGCGACCGCTGGCGGGATGTGGATTGCGGCCACGCCGCCGGCTGCCGGACGATTTTCATCGACCGGGGCTACGCCGAGGAGTTGCAACAGAAACCTGATTTTTCGGCTCGTAATCTGGCCGGGGCTGCGGACATAATTCTAGCCCGTTTGAATATTATGAAGCGTACGCTCAAAGATCTGAATATTAAAATCTTCGCCGATGGCGCGGACAAAAAGGGTATGTTGGAACTCAACGCCAACCCGCTCATCCCCGGCATGACCACCAACCCCACGCTGATGCGCAAGGCGGGGTTGACGGATTTTGAGGCGTTTGCGCGGGACATTCTCCAGAGCATCACGGTCAAACCGCTGTCGCTCGAGGTTTTTTCCGACGAGTTTCCCGAAATGAAGCGCCAGGCATTGATGATCAACAGTTGGGGAAAAAATGTCTATGTCAAGATTCCCATCACCAACACGCGCGGCGAGTCGTCCCTGCCGCTGGTCCGGGAACTGGCGGCGGAAGGCGTGAAACTGAATGTCACGGCGATTTTGACGCTGGAGCAGGTCCGTGGCGTGGCGGCCGCGCTGAACCCGCAGGTGCCGGCAGTGGTTTCCGTCTTTGCCGGCCGCATCGCGGACACGGGGGTGGATCCGGTCACCATCATGGTGGAGAGCAAGCGGATTCTGGCCGCGCTGCCGCAGGCGGAACTGCTTTGGGCCAGCGTGCGCGAAGTATTGAACATCTTCCAAGCCAACGACTGCGGATGCCACATCGTCACCGTGCCCCATGACATCCTGGGCAAGGCGCTGAAACTGGCGGGCATGGACCTGGCCGAATTATCCCTGGACACCGTAAAGATGTTCGCCAACGACGCGAAGGCCGCCGGCTTTACCCTGTAATCAAATCAACCCCGTCACGGCGGCAAACACCTCCGCCACCTTGACCGATTCCATGACCGCGATGAGTTCCTCGCGGGTGCCGTTGATGTCGCCGCCGTCATAGCGGTAGAAATCCAGGCCCCGCCCGTCCACCAGGGGATTCTTCACCAACGTGAAGTGATTCCCATAAGGCCAGTTGGTCACGTTGAGCGTGGGGGCCTCGATGACGATTTGATTGGGGACCTGCAACGCCGCCGCGATGTGCATGAGCGCGGTATCCACGCTGAGGAACGCCGAGCAACGCTGCATCAGCGCCGCCGTCTCGCGCAGGTTTTTGGTTTTCGCCTCCTGGGTCAATTCCTGCCTGGCCTGCGCCAGCACGATATCATGGTCTTTGCCCTCTTCCGGGCCGCCAAACAAGAGGATGTGAATGTCGGGACGCTCCCGGTTTAATTGCCGCACCAGCCCGGCGTAATGCTTCAGCGGCCACCGTTTCAGGGGCAGGTTCTTGGTGCCGCCGGACCCCACGTGAATCCCAAGGATTTTCCGGCCCGTCAAATGGCGCCGCGCCAGAAATTCATCGGCCGCCTTCGCTTCCGGCGGCGAGAAATAGATCTCCATGGGGTGCGCCGGGAGCTTGTGCGGAACCCCCATGAACGCCAGCACGGCGAGATTGTTTTCGATGGAATGCCGCGTGTAATCCTGCGGCAGCGTGGCCGTGACCAGCCAGCGGTCAACCCAGGTGAAGCACTCGTAGAGGTGGCTGATGCGCACATCCGCGTTCGCCAGCCAGGCGGCGACGCGGTAGTGGATGCGGCTTTGCGGATGCGTGTTGATGGACAACTGATAACGCTCGCGCCGCAGCGACCAGAGGAAACGGAGGGCCTCCAGCTTGCCGCACTTCAGCAGGTTTTTCTGGAAGACGCGGTTGACGTGCGGGTTGTTTTCGAGCAGATCCTTGGAACCGGGCCACATGGCCAGGACGTCAATCCTGGCTTCCGGGTAGCTGGCCCGCAGCTCGTGAATCAGCGGCGTGGCGATCAGGGTATCACCAATGCCCGCCAGGGAAATGACCAGGATTTTCATGCAATGTCAGCCGCAAAATTCACCAGGCAATGGTTGGCTGCGATCCGCGTCACAGCTTGGCGATCTTTTCCAGCAACCCCGTGGTGGACTTGCCGGGAACGAAGGGGACCAGGAATATTTTCCCGCCCGCCGATTCGACCGCCCGGCGCTCGTCCTGGTTCAAGGTCGCCAGCGTGTAATCGCCGCCTTTGACATAAATGTCCGGCTGGGCGGCCGCCAGAAATTGGGTCGCGGTGGTGTCGGTGAAGATGCAGACCCCGTCCACGCTGGCCAGCGCGGCGAGCACGGCGGCGCGATCCGACTCGGAGTTGACCGGCCGGCTCGGACCTTTCAGGCCGCGCACGGCGGCATCGCTGTTGACGCCCAGCAGGAGGGCGTCGCCAAAATTGCGGGCCTGTTCCAGATAAGTCACATGGCCAAGGTGCAGGAGATCGAAACAGCCGTTGGTGACCACCAATTGCCTGCCACCGGCGCGAACTTGCTGACGCCAGAACGGCAACTGATCCCAAGGGATGATTTTATCACGGAAATTCACCCGCGCATTTTGCCCTTTCTGGGGCCGGTTTTCAAAATCTTTTATCCGCCTGGATTTACCTCACTTTGGCCCGTTCTGTCCGCACCCCAAATCCCCGCGTAAGCGAGCGGGACAAAAAATTGCCCGGATTTGCGGCCGCCGGGACCACCGCCGCGAGGCTGATGGAGGGGGTGCGGGCACTTATTTTGCCAAAAGCGCATCGTTTTTGCCC
>Ga0302274_10003031_pt1 | contig 15120 bp, 14 predicted proteins | sample III_Bog_N2_1_FD_198755 | JGI IMG/M metagenome (GOLD analysis project Ga0302274, IMG submission 198755) | Peat permafrost microbial communities from Stordalen Mire near Abisko, Sweden - III_Bog_N2_1 | ecosystem: Environmental > Terrestrial > Soil > Wetlands > Peat | place: Sweden: Abisko...
AACTCGGCATTTACCTTCAAATACCGATTCGACCTATCTTCTCGCCCGCATTGCCCCATCGACAGCCGCTTTCATCACTCCGCAGTCGGAGAAGAAATGCACCAGCCCGGCCGAAAGCGGCTGTAACTTCTCCTGCGATAGGACAGGTGCTCCCGGTAGAGCCGGTGCCTGCCCGCGCACCGCCATCTTCAGATCGCCCGTGCCCTGTGCATCCAAAATGAGAGCGGTGAGCTTGCGAGCCAGGTCCAGCGGAAAGCTCTCTGCCACAAAAACCAGCTTGCCCCGCGTGGTGATCACCACCGGACCCTCGCTGGTAGTAAACACCAGCTCGTTTTCCCCAACCGGGAGATTTGCCGAGCCTTCCTGCTGCGCCGCGAGATCGGGCTTCAGTCCTGAGTATTTGCGCCCCAGTTCCTTTGAGTAAAGCTCAGTAAAGGCGTCCGCCGAGGCGGCATTCTTCCAGGCGGAGAGGTAAAACAGCGCCAGGGATTTGGTTGTGCTCTGTTCCGCGGTGGTGGCGGTGAGGCGCTGCCCAGCCCAGTAAATGCCGCCATTCCACGCGGGCGTCAGGTCAGCCGAGGCGCTTTCCCCGCCAAATATCTTGGCCAGCACCAGCAGGTCAAGCTGCCCCACCTGGCCAATGTCGTAGGGCTTGTAGAGCTTGTCCACCATGGGGTGAATATTGGGCAGCAGCGGCAGCGCCGGAGTGCTCTTGTGTTCGTATTCGCGCGGATTCATGATCTCCCACGTCGAAGTCGGCGGCCGATCCAGCGCTCCGGGAAAGGCCGCGGCCTGCCCCTGGTCCATCCACACATCCTGCTCAAAGCTGAGCCCCTCGCGATACGGGAACAGCAGCGACTCCGACAGTAGCAGCGGAGCGCGCGCCAGCACCGGGGAGTCCTCCGATGTCGCCATCTGCTGCTTGATGAAGTCCATCACCTCGGGGTCCTTGACCAGGCTCTTGCCAAGCGGCTTCAGGATGTAATCCATCATCACGGCAGTGGCCTGGCCTTCGGTCACTGCGTCGCGTGCCGTGTCGAGTTCGTCCTTGACCAGGTGATCGTTGTCTCCGGAGGAATTGACCGAGACGTCGTCCGGCGTCTGGTCGTTCCACTTTTCCAGATCCACGCGCTGGTCCTGCAGCGCATGGGTAAGCTCGTGGGCCAGCACCGGCTTCTGCTCTTCAATGCTCACCCAGTCCAGCATGTTCACGGTCTTGGTCTTGGAATCGTAGTAGGCTTCGACCTGTTCGGTGAGCAGCGCCAGCAGAAACGGCTTGAGATCGAAATCGCGGTCCAGCAGGCCGAATTTCTTGAGTACGATTTCGTCGCGCTGCATGCGCTTGGCGCTCTGGTCCTCTTCGAATTTTGCCTTCAGATAGCTCTCCACCTCAGTGCGGTTTGTGATCCTGCGCTTGACGATGCTCTTGATGGGCAATCCCGTCTCGTCGGAGGAGTACTTGATCAACTCATCCACCAGCGAAAACAGCTCCTTGGCCTGGTCCGGGGTGATATGCGTCGGTTTTTTCTCGGCCTCCTGCGCTTTCGGCGCGGACTGAGCCGCCTGCTGGCTGCCCGCGACCGTCGCCGCCGCCGTCAGGCACAAAAATGCCGCCAATCCCAACCGCTTCCAAATCTGTCCAAACCCTCCAAACCTCTGGTGCTGCTTGCTCATTCGTTCTCCTGTTTGCACTCCAGCGACACCGGGATCGATTGCCGCGGCGGCTGCATCCTCTTCCAAGGCTATAATTAAGATGCGGTATTGCGCGGGATTTCATCGGGAAAACTCTCGCTATGCCACAGAAAACTTTCCCTATGACGCAGATTGATCTTGCCCCAACCGCACAGCCCACGCCGTTCGCTGTCTTGCTTGAATCCGCCGCTAGCCCTCATGAACTTGCCGTTTGCCGCGGAGTTCTCACCCCACTTGAGTTGGACGCGCCCGATGCTGAAACGGCGGCCCTGGCAATCGGAACCGCGTGTCACGATATGGGCTGGCTCCGCCGTGTAGCCGTGCGCGGAGAAGACCGTTTCCGCTGGCTCAGCGGCATGGTCACCAACACGGTGAACGACCTGCCCGGCAACTCCGGCGCATGGAACCTGGTGCTCAATGCCCAGGGACGCATTCAGGGCGATCTGACCGTGTGGCGCGAGGGCGACAATCTCGAGCTTGACATTGCCGCCGACCAGTATGAGCGCCTCATGACCCACCTGAACCGCTTCATCATTATGGACGACGTGGAGCTGGTTCCCCTCGGCGGCGAAGCTGCGCTGGGCCTGACCGGGCCACGTGCGGCTGAAGTTCTCGCCAGGGTTGGTCTGCCTACGCTCTCAACGGAGTTGACCTGTACCCGCGTCGAGTGGAACGGGATGGATCTGCGCGTTGAGCGGGGCTTTGGTGTTGTAGCGGCACATTATGGTCTATGGGCCCCTGAAGCGCAGATCGGCAAGCTGTGGAAGTATTTGCGAACCGCCGGGGCCACTCCAGTTGGAAGCGCCTCGCTTGAGGCGTTCCGGATCGCAGAGGGCATTCCAGCCTACGGCGTCGATATTGTGGAGCGCGACCTGCCCCAGGAAACTTCGCAAATGCATGCGCTCAATTTCAGCAAGGGCTGCTATCTGGGCCAGGAGATTGTCGAGCGGATTCGTTCGCGCGGGAATGTGCACAAGCATCTAAGACAACTGGAGCTCACAGGCTGCGTGCCTGCACCTGGAACGGAGTTGAAGCGCGAAGACGGAACGGTCGCCGGCGAGATTCGCAGTGCCGCCGAACTGGCCCTGGGCTCAGGAACCCGGGTCTTCGCACTGGGCATGATCCGCGCCGAAGCGGAACTTGGCGCGGAGCCCTTCACTTACGCGGCCGGCACTGCCCGTTTACTGCCCGCGCCGCCCAGCTTTTGAGAGCGATTCAAACAGTCAACGATTGAGCAAGTCAACGAGATCACTGAGACGGATTGGAAACTGAAGCCATGAGCGATACCCCGAAATTCGAAGTCATAGACCGCCGCAAGTTCAAGGCGGACGAAGAACACGAGAGCCAGAAGGCCGCGCTTGAGGAGGCCCAGGCCAGGCCGGAGACAAAGGCGGCTCCGGAACCAGCGCCGTCCGCAGGCCCACACCTTGTCGTCAGCGAAGGCCGCAATGTTGAGGAGTCCGCGCCCGCTGAAGCCCCGGAGCCCGCATTGTCCGGCGAGGCAGGGAATGAAATGCCGCCCCCGCCCACGGCCGAGGAAAGCCATGAACAGAAGGCCGCCTACGACGCGTCTGCCCAGCGGTTGGAAGAAATCATCCGTGCGCAGAATCCCGCTGTTGGCGCGCAGCCGCCCATCACCTTCGAGCACCTGGTGCAGCAGTTCTACGTCTCCGCCATGATTCAGATGGGAGCGGGAGCGCAGGAAGGCCAGCGGCCTCGCGTCGACATTCTGGGCGCGCGCACCACCATCGACCTGATGGGCGTTCTGGCGGAAAAGACAAAAGGCAATCTCACGCCAGGCGAGGATCGTGCGCTGCAAACAGTACTTTTCGAGGTCCGCATGGCCTTTATGGAACTGACCAGCATGATCAACCTCCAGGCCATGCAGCCCCCTCAACCCCCGCCGCCGGGAAAACGATAATCGCAGGGATTAGGGACCAGGGACTCGCCGACAATGCTTCGTGCCCCATCCTTTTCACGGCATCATCGTGAAAAGGGTGGGAGACCTCAAATCTCATCCTTTACAGTTCCGGGAGCGCCCTGGCAGTCAAAAGATCCGCGTCTCCAAAACGTACCCTAAGGACTGGACGCAAGAAACGATGCAAGGCAGCCTCACATTTCTCGGCACCGGAACCTCGATGGGTGTTCCCACGCTCGGCTGCAACTGCGCAGTCTGCACCTCCGCCGACCCCCACGACCGCCGTCTCCGGCCCTCGGCCCTCGTGCGCTGGACAGAAGTTCGCTGGCAAGATTCTGAAAACGGAACAGCCAGCCGCGAACGCGTAGTCGTCATCGACACCGGTCCCGACTTCCGCGAGCAGGCTCTGCGCTGCTCCCTCACTCATGTGGACGCCGTCTTTTACACCCACTCCCACGCCGACCACATCCTCGGTCTCGACGACCTGCGCCCTCTCAGCTTCACGGCCTTCCGCGAAGGGGGCCCAATCCCGCTCTACGCAACCGATGAGACTCGCGAAACATTGGAACGGATCTTCGATTACACTTTTTCTCCGCTTGCCACTTATCAGAATCGCGCGCGCGTCGACCTGCAGCCGCTGGCCGACAGCACTCCCATCCACGGCGTCGACTTTCTGCGCATTCCCATCATGCATGGCGACCTGGAAATAGTGGGCTACCGCTTTGGCAGCGCGGCCTATCTCACCGACGTGAGCGGTATTCCGGAAGAGAGCTTTGCGTTGCTTGAGGGCCTTGACCACCTGGTTCTCTCGGCGCTGCGCTACAAACCCCACCCCAGCCACGCCACGGTTGACCAGGCGCTGGGTTGGGCGCAGCGCATCGGCGCAAAACAGACCTGGCTCACTCATATCGCCCATGAGCTGGGCCACCAGGCCACCAGCCAGACCCTGCCGGCAGGCGTGGCGCTGGCTTTTGACGGGCTGACGGTCCCGGTAACTCTATGAGCAACTCTCCTCTGCGCACCATTCCCGTCTACCGCGCGATCGCAGAGATCCCCGCTGGATTTGGCCCTTCCGTGGCCGCCATCGGCAACTTCGACGGTGTGCATTTGGGCCATCAGGAGATCCTCTCCGCCGTAGTCGCCGAGGCGCGCGCTTTGGGCGTTCGCTCCGTTGCCATCACTTTCGATCCTCACCCCGAGCAGTTTCTCCGTCCCTCCCGGGCGCCCCGTTTGCTGACCCCTATGCACGAGCGGGCCAAGCTGCTGGCCGCCACCGGCATCGATGCCGTTGTCGTCCTTCCATTCGACGCGGAACTCGCCAGCCTGACCGCACAGCAGTTTGTGAGCCGCATCCTGGTGGACGTTTTGGGAGTGCGCGGACTGCACGAGGGCGGCAATTTTCATTTCGGCCACCAGGCGCAGGCCGGCGTCGAGGAACTGAGGGAGTTTGGCGCCGGCTTCGGATTTGCCGTGCATGTCCATGCGCCGGTGCATGTCCATGGGCTTGAAGTTTCCAGCTCCGCGACCCGCGCAATGATTGCGGCTGGAGATGTACGCCGCGCCCGCTGGATGCTGGGCCGCCCCTTCGCCGTGCGGTCAACCCAGGCCCGCGGCCGCGGCATTGGCACGCGGCTGCTGGTGCCGACTGTAAACCTGGCTCCATACGAGGCTCTGCTTCCGGCCTTCGGCGTTTACGTAACACGCCTGACCATCGGGGAACGGTGCTTTCAGTCCGTGACCAACGTAGGCAATCGCCCCACGTTTGGCGAGGCTTCGTTCGCTGTTGAGTCGCACATTGTAGATTTTGAGCCGATCGACATGGACGACCAGACCCCGGTCGAACTGGAATTCCTGTTGCGGCTCCGCGGAGAGATCGCGTGGCCCTCTCCTGAAGAGCTCAAGGAGCAGATCTTCAAGGATGTGGCAAAAGCCAAGCGGTATTTTCGCCTCGCGCGGTAGCCGATGGTTTTGAAAGGGCGCGGCTTCAGTGCCGCAAAGCGCTCACGAAAAGAAGCTCCTTCCACATTCCGAGTCGCCTGTGGCCCCTTTTTTGGACCTCTTCCGTGTCCCGCAAGCAGCTTTCTTCCAAATCCCAACGCAAGCTCTTTCAAATGCGATTGCCCTGGCTGGAAGCTAGCGGCTAGCGGCTGGAGGCTATCTTCCGCGTATAATGAGGAGTCAAGCTTTTCTATCTCTCGCGGATGGAGCGCGCACGCTCCCCGCTACGGACAATGGATGCCCGAACACATCAAAAAGCAGCTTCTCGCCGAGATCGCGATTCTTGAGCACGAGCTTTCTCACGAGCTTCCCGCGGAGATCAAGAAGGCCGTGGCCATGGGAGATCTCTCGGAAAACGCCGAGTATCACATGGCGAAGCAACGCCAGGTCTTTGTCAATGCGCGGCTGGGCCAGTTGAAGAGGCGCATGGCCGAGCTGTCCCTGGTCAACCTGACCAACATTCCCAGGGATAAGGCCGGTTTTGGCTCGACTGTAGTTGTCTACGACTCAACCAAGGAAGAGGAGATTGTTTACCGCCTTGTGACGAGCGAAGAATCGGACGTCTCCAAGGGACTTATTTCCACCACTTCGCCAATTGGCCGCGGGCTGGTTGGCACGCGTGTGGGCGATGTGGCCACCATTGTTACGCCCAACGGCAAGCGCGAGCTTGAGATATTGAAACTGACCACGATTCACGATGAAGTGGGCCAAATTGAAGCGGGGAATGCCGTGCCGGAAAACGGCGCCGCCGGCACTGAGAAGTAGCAAGGATTATTGAATGACCTGGACCAGCGCTTTTGGCCGCGGTTGCGGCTGGCTTCTCGATCACATTGTGCATGGCCTGGCGCTGACCCGCATCTCCCCCAACGTGCTCACGTTTATCGGTCTGGTCATTAACATCGTGGCCGCGTTCTTGTTCGGCCATGCCAATGCCGAGAACTCCGGCCCCATGTTCTTCTACGCCGGCCTGGTCATCTTCGGCGCCGGAATCTTCGATATGGTTGATGGCCGCGTAGCCCGCCGCAACAACCAGGTCACAGTCTTCGGATCGTTCTTCGACTCCGTGATCGACCGCTACTCCGACGTGGTGCTGTTCTTCGGATTGCTCGTCTACTACGGCCGCATCAACCGCTTCCGTTACGTAGTCTTGGTTGCGTTTGTCATGGTGACGTCGCTGATGGTGAGTTACACGCGCGCCCGCGCCGAAGCCCTCATCGGCCAATGCAAAGTAGGCTTCATGGAGCGCCCGGAGCGGATTGTGCTCATCCTGCTCGGCGCGCTGTTCAACCACTGGGGCGTTATGGCGCCGGTCCTTTGGGTGCTGGCCGCGTTATCCACCATCACGGTCGTGCATCGGATTCAATACACCTATTCCAAGACCAAGCACCTCGCGCCCATCGGGTGAGCGGCTGCGATTGTTTGACCATGCGTCTTGGAATCTCCTCCCAGACGCGCTAGACTGCCCCTAGCCATGATTCCATCCCTCCACATCTCCGGATTCAAGCTCTTCCGCGACCTTGAACTTCCCAAACTGGGCAGTTTGAATCTCTTTGTCGGGAAGAACAACACCGGCAAGACTTGCTTGTTGGAAGCTGTCGAACTCTATTCCAGCAGTTCGCCATGGGATGTTTTGCGGGTCGCTTCGCGGCGGGAACCAGACGCTGTTCTACGGAAAAAGCTCGACCGATTCGATCCGTTCGAGTTGGAGGAATCACTTCGGCCCCTCTTGAATCTATTCCATCGGGAGCACGGACATCTTTCGAAGCCTTACTTACGCCTGGCTGCTGACCACCCAGAGTCGAATCTTCAAATTCGCTGTGAGTCATTCCCCGACGACTTCCTCGAAATGGAGGCAATGACTTCTGAATCGGAAAGACTGGAGCCAAGTTCTCATCGGCGGCATTTAGGCCACATCTTGAGAAAAGGGTTTGAAATTGCCAGGGGTAAGAAGTTGTCCGGGCATCATTTCCTCGAGCTATACCTCAGAATGCCTCCGCCTCCTGAAGAAATGATGAAGGAAGAGGGATGGTTGCATCCAGACGCCGCTACGGCTGCCTTCCTTCCTGCGCGAGGCTTCTCAACGAGCGATGCAAAGCGCCTATGGGACAAGGCTTCGCTGACTGACAAGGATGAATTGCTTCTTGACTGGCTCAGATTCATCGAACCGGACGTTCGTGATCTTCGTTATATCAGCGATCCAGAGTCTGGAATTGATCTTCCCTATCTCAAGATTGACGGCGAACGCGGAAGGGTCCCGCTTGCTTCCATGGGTGACGGCTTGACACATCTTTTTCATATCGGCCTCGCCATGGCGAATGCTTCAGGGGGAATCCTGCTTATCGACGAATTCGAGAACGGCCTGCACTGGGAAGTGCAGGAACAGCTTTGGAGAGCCCTCTTCGAGGCTGCAAATCAGTTTGGAGTTCAGGTCTTTGCCACGACTCACAGCACCGACTGTATCCGCGGATTCCTTGCTGCCCAAAGCGAGGTGCTTAAATTGGGTGAGAACTTCGTCTATCGCCTTGAACGAAGCGGCGATGACGTATACGCGCTTGATCTGCCATCTGAGAATCTTGGCGCCGCTCTTCGTCAACAGATCGAGGTTCGCTGAGGCAGAGATGGTACAAGCGCAGCCAGCGGACCTTGCGTCAGAAGGCAACAATCTATTGTTGGTCGAAGGCGTTGACGATTGGCACGCATTCCACCACATTGTCAGGCACATTACGAATAAAGCGGCAGTTTTCGAAATAGGCTACTGCGGTAATGACACTGCGGTTCTCGATCGTCTGAGTTCTGTCGTTGTTGGAAGTGGAACCGCGAAATCCATACTGGGTGCTGTCCTTGATGCGGACGCGGATACAGGTGTGAAGGCGCGAATGCAATCGATTCGCCACTCGTTGGAATCAGCATACGACCTTCCGGATATTTTCCCATTGGAAGGACTGATTATCAAACCAAAGGATACACGCGCCGACTGGAAACGGTTGCCGGTTATCGGTGTTTGGCTGATGCCCGACAATGAGCGCGACGGCATATTCGAAGACCTGCTTTGCACAGCGATGCCTCCAGAATCTCAAAGCTACATCTCCAGAGTTGTGGATAAGGCGAGGGAAGACCAAATGGCCATTTTGCCGACCCAGAACGTTCAAAGGCCATCGTCAAGACGCATATTGCATGGCAGAATCCGAGGACGAAAAACCTTGGCGAGGCTATCAGCGCAAAGCAATTCGGCAACTTGATCCCAGCCTGCCAGCCCTTCGTCGACTGGCTGAATCGCCTCTTCGATGTCGCGACCGAGCCGTAATTCGTTAGCGAGACCCAACTAGCAGTTCACCATTACCGCCGAGCAGCCTTCTTTTGCCGGCTTCCACTGCACAAGAAACGTAGTAACAGCCGACGGCTCCATCCGCCGCATCGGTCCAAATTCGTCGTTCCTCTGGCTATAGAGAAGCTTGCCCGTTTCGCTCAGAACGGCCATTGCCGGCACGCCTTTCTCAATCGGCACCTGGTATTTGCTGGCAATATCCAAATTCGCGTCCCTATATCCAATGTTCACGTGCACCAGCACAAAGTTGGATTGGAGGATGGGCAGGTTTTGCGCATTGTGGAAGTAGATGTCGAGCACCTGGCAGTCGGCGCACCAGTCCCCGCCAAAGTCCAGCAGCACACGCCTGTGGGTCTGCGCAGCGGTCTTCAGGGCAGCGGCGATGTCGCTTTTCGCCTGCGCCGGATCGGGATAAATATCGCGGTTAGAGGAGCGACCCGTCGCGGCGCCAAGGGTAAGCAGAGCGGCAAGTGCAAGGAACTTGAATGTCTTCAGCGGGGAATCCTCCACAACTCTGCGGCCGTCAAACATTTGTTGGCCTTGATTCAGTTTGCCATAAAGATGAGTTGCCGACCCATTTTCATGGCACAATGCTGGCCGTCGAAGATTTACTCTGTAGATAGGATGTCTAGCAACAGCGAAGTACGCAAAAAGTTGGAGTCGGCTAGCTATCCCGACCTAGGAAGCATGATGGAAGGCTACGCCCAGGCTGCGGCGGAGTTCGCCCGGCGGGAGTTCAAGCAAAAGCTGGACTTTACCTCGGACTCGATCGACGGGCTGGACGACATCCTGGTGCTGGTAGGCGAAAGCCCTGAACTCGATGTGGAATTTGAGGCGCGTCTGTGGGGCAGCTACCTGGGCGAGGTGCTGCGGCGGCGCTATGCGGGCAGTTGGGAGATGACCCAGTATCCGGGCGGAGTGGCGGCGGTTCCGTCCATTGACGTGCGGGGCTCGCGGCTGTTTCCGCTGATGAAGGTCTTCCGCCGGCTGACCGTCGGTGAGGAAGAGGACCTGCGCGCCTTTTTCGCAATGGTGACGGAACGGCTGGGACGGCCGGCGCAGGTGAATTGAGACGGGGAACAGGGACTAGGGAATAGGGAATAGCCGCCGGGCTTTTGGCTGATCCCAGACAGCCGAAACCAGGTCCGTGAATTGAAGGACTTGGGGGCTTTCTGCGCGGGGAACCGGCTTTGTGCGACAATGACTGTTGAGAATGCGTGCCGGGAGTGCCTGGCTCGCGGAGGATGAAATGGGTGATCTACTTCAGCCGTGGCACCTGGTAGTGCTGGGCGTGGTTGCATTTCTACTGTTTGGCGCCAAGCGGCTGCCGGAACTGGGCAAGGGGTTGGGCGAGGGCTTGAAGGGCTTCAAGGAAGGCATTAAAGGGGTTACCGACCCTACGCCGCCTCCGCCCCCACCTCCGTCGATTTCGCAGCACAATGTGACTCCTCCGCCTGCGCCTCCGGCCTCAAACGATCCCAAGCAGGGCTAGAGACAAGTTTCTTCCTGGCTCCAGCCCTGCTTGGGGCTATTGCCAACCATGAGTGCAAGCGTTTCAGACGCCAGGGTTTGTGATTACGGGGTAAATTGAGAGGCCTGTGCCCGCGCACAGGCCTTTTCTGATTGAAACAGCCAAGCTTTTGCTTTTCGGCAGTCCTAGCAAATCACGTTCTTCCCCTCTACCGCACATCCTGGGAGGCAGGAGTGCAAAATGTTCTTCGAGGAGGAATCGTGCACATTTCAGGCTGCATTCCGGTCCCGGTCCGTCGCTCCACTGCTCTGTTTGCCCTCTTGGCCCTGTTGTTGGCCTTACCCGCCTTGGGCCAGCAATCCCCCATCCAGTTGCCCAAACCGCAGATCGCGCTCGGCATGCCGCTGATGCAGGCTCTGGCCCATCGGCGAACCACGCGCGCATTCGAAGACAAGGCGCTCCCTTTGCAGACGCTTTCGAATCTTCTCTGGGCAGCTTTCGGCGTCAACCGTCCGCGGGACGTGAAAGCGGGGCTGGGCCGCACTGCGCCTTCGGCGATGAACAGTCAGGACATTGAGCTGGACGTGGTAACGGCGGACGGCGTTTTCGTCTACGAGGCGGAGCAAAACCAGCTTCGGCCGGTTTTATCAGGCGATTTTCGCGGCAAAATTGGCGCGCCTCCCGCTGCGCGTGCAGCAGTGACGCTGGTTTACGTGGCCTCGGTCAAGGACGAGTGGGGCCAGGTAGATGTGGGCTTCATCGGCCAGAATGTTTATCTCTTTGCCGCCTCGGAGGGGCTGAACGCGTGGTTCTATGCCCTGCACGGGGTGCAGGAGACCGATGCGGTTGCTTCGGCGCTGAAGCTGCCCTCGGACAAGCGCCCACTTTACGCCCAATCGGTCGGGTTCCCGCCGAAGTGACGGCGCCGCGTGGCCCGTTGCCGCTGAGGACTTGCTATAGTTCCCGCCATGTGGTGTGACCCAAATCACTGCGTGGAACTCGGACTTAATTTGTCTTATATTAAAGAGGACTGATTTAGTCGTAGTTTAAGCCTCGAGCCCATGACCCCCTTATCTTTCGAGAAATCCAAGGGGCATGAACTACCGAAGGGATTTACTTCGTGAACCGGCACAGAACTTTAATTTCGCTCTTATTCTTTCTTTTGCTTCTGGCATCGTCCTCCTGGGCGTCGGACAGCTTTTCCGTGAGCGGCATCGTCCACGACACGACCGGCGCGGTGATCCCGGGAGCCTCGATCACCGTGCGCCAACCCCAGGGCGATGCCGCTCAGTCAACGCAGACCGATGCTCAAGGCAGCTTTCAGATTCCCCTTCCGGCTGCGGGAACCTACCAGTTGGAGGTTCAGGCCGGCGGCTTTATGCCTCACCATACGCAAGCAACCGCAACATCCCAGAATCCCGACGTCAAAGTCGAAATAACGGTGTCCGTCCAAGGAGCCACACAGACCGTAGAGGTGACTGCCGACGCGTTGGCCGCGGAAACAACCAGCACCCAGCTTGGCGAAATTCTCGACACCAAAAAGATAGAGAGTGTGCCGCTGAATGGGCGCAGCTTTACCGACCTGATGGCCGTGCAGCCAGGCATAGTGCCGCAGAGCACAGCGCAGCCGGGCGCGGTCATCATGACGGGAGTAGCCTCCACGCCTCCCTCCGGCGATGCCAACCCCGGCAACCTCTCCATTAGCGGTCAGCGCGAGGCTTCCAATGGTTTTAGGGTCAACGGCAGCGATGTAGAGGAGGATGTGAACATGGGCACATCGATTGTGCCCAATCTGGACTCGATCGACAGCTTCCGCGTGCTGACCTCGAACTTCGATGCGGAATATGGCAACTCCAGCGGCGGCCAGGTTCTGGTGACGACCAAAGCAGGTGCGGCGCAGTTGCATGGCTCTGCCTTTGAGTTTCTGCGCAACACGGCACTCGACGCGCGCAACTACTTCTCGCAGGATCGAGCTGCTTACCGCCAGAACCAGTTCGGCGCAACGCTGGGTGGGGAGCCTTTCCACAAGGGAGTGATGCTCTTTGCCGACTACCAGGGAACGCGGCTGGCCGAAGGCATGGACACCGGAGAAATTGCTGTTCCTTCTTTGGCCGAGCGCGGCGGCGACCTCCGCCAGAATCCACTCACCGGCAGCGTGAACGGGGATTATTGGGCGGCTCTGCTCTCATCGCGCCTGGGCCGAACGGTCACGGCAGGCGAGCCTTACTCCGCGGTATTTCCTAACGGCAACATTCCCCAATCCGTCTGGTCCGCGCCGGCCAAATACCTGCTGGCCTCGATTCCTCAACCCAACGCGGGAAGCGCATTATTCTCGACTTCCGCGGAGTCTGAGACCTTGCATGACGACAAGGGTGCGCTGCGGCTGGACTGGACCCACGGCAATGGCACACTGACCGGCTATTACTTTCTCGACAACTATTCGTTAATTAATCCTTACCCCACCGGCACCGGCGGAGCCAATGTTCCAGGGTTCGATGCCACCTCCAACGGGCGAGCACAACTGCTGAGCCTGGCCCATATCGTCACCTTCGGCGATGCAGCGCTGAACGAGTTTCACCTCAGCTTCATGCGCAACGCAAACGCCGTCGGTCAGCCCAAGGGCGGCATAGGGCCGTCGCTCACGGAGCAAGGTTTTTCAAATATCGTCGCGCTCAAGCCGGCGACGGAAGGCATCGAGAACGTCGCCTTCAACGATTTCACGATGGGCGTGGACACCACGGCCCTGGTGCAGGCTGAGAACATCTACGAAGTTGCGGACGCGTTCTCGCGCATTGTTGGCAAGCATGGGCTCAAGGCGGGCGGCGAAATCCACTCGAACCAGATCGACACGCATCCCGATGTCTTCTTCAACGGCAGCTTCGGCTTCAACGGGTCGGAGACGGGCCTGGACTTCGCCGACTTCCTGCTCGGCGTGCCGTCCAGCTATACGCAGGGCCAGGCGCGCGACTTCTACAACCGCAACCTCTACATGGCTGCCTTTGTGCAGGATAGTTGGAAGGCCGCCACTCAACTCACATTCAACTACGGCGCGCGTTGGGATCGCATTTGTCCGTGGCAGGAGAAATTCAACCAGCTTCAGACGCTGGTCAAGGGTCAGCAATCGCAGGTATTTCCCGGCGCACCGCTGGGCCTCGTCTTCCCCAGTGACACCGGAGTGCCGCGGTCGCTGGCTCCGGCGCACAATAACATTGCCCCGCGCGTGGGCGTCGCATGGACGCCGGCATTCACCTCGCCCTGGCTCAGCAAACTCACCGGGTCAACAGGCCGTACCAGCGTGCGCCTCGGCTACGGCATGTTCTATACCGCCTATGAAGGCCTCTCGGCGGGAATCATGAGCGCCAATCCGCCGTACGGGTACACTTACACATCGGCTGCGCCGCCGCTGTTTGATTCGCCTTTCACAGTGGCCGCAACAGGCGCCGATGCAGGCCAGCGTTTCCCGCTGCAAAAAGTTGCCTATGGCGCCAGCCGTGCCCACCCCAATTCAACCGTCGATTGGACCCGATTCGAGCCCCTCGTAGGCATTCCCGCCGTCGACCCGCGCGACGTAACGCCGCTTGCCGAGCATTGGATGGCCAGCGTCGAGCGCCAGATAGGCTCCTCCACACTGGCCACTGTAAGCTACGTGGGCGCGTCTTCGCACCACCTGCTGGTGCTTGAAGAGGCGAACCCGGCCGACCCGGCATTGTGCCTGAGCCTGGGCTCGGGGTGTGGGCCGTTCAATGAGCAAGCCGCCCGCACTCAGTTTGGCCCCGCGTTTGGCAGCGTCGAGTTGCAGCGCACCATCGCCAACGCCAGCTACAACGCCCTTGAGGCGACAGTGAATCGTCGCTCCCGCGGTCTTGAGGTCTTGGCCAGCTACACCTTCTCGAAGTCCATCGATCAATCCGCCGGTCTGTCCGAACCGGTCAATCCCATTGACCCGTCCCTCAGCCGCAGCCTCTCGTCTTTTGACATGCGGCACAATCTGGTCACCAGCTTCCATTACGAATTACCAGGCCACAGCAAACGAGGCCCGCTCCATGCAATGGCCTCCGGCTGGTCCATCGCCGGCATCGCGCGCTTCACCTCGGGATTGCCCGTGACCCTGTTGAACAACAACGACACATCGCTGCTGGGCACCATTCCCAACGGCATCAACAACAACGGAGTGGACACACCCGGCTGGAGCGGTCAATCGCTGCATCTGCACACCAATCCCCGCGGCAATGGAGCCATCTTCGATGCCAGCCAGCTCACCCTGCCGGCTTTGGGAACCATGGGCAATGCGCGGCGGCGTTTCTTCTCCGGGCCCGGTATTGAGAATCTTGACGCCACGCTCTCTCGCAGTTTCCTGGTGAAAGACAATCGCGAACTCGAATTCCGAGCCGAGGCGTTCAACCTCGCGAATCACGCGCAATTCTTCGGCGCCGCGGCAGTCGAGGGCAACATCTCCAGCGGCTCATTTGGCCAGGCTGTGAGCGCGATGCCTCCCCGCCTGATGCAATTGGCGCTGCGTTACCGATTTTGATTGCAGTCGCCGGCGTTTCTTTCGGAGTAGACAGTGTCAGGCGAATACCAAATTTGCTGGCTTTGTAACAGTCGTCCACCGGCTTCGCCGACCCCGATGGATGAAACAGCCGGCGCCCATTCTCCCGGAGGGAGAAAGCGAGAATAGCCCAGGACAAGCGCAGCGCAGTCCTGGGTTGGTGTTGA
>Ga0302274_10003035_pt1 | contig 15113 bp, 12 predicted proteins | sample III_Bog_N2_1_FD_198755 | JGI IMG/M metagenome (GOLD analysis project Ga0302274, IMG submission 198755) | Peat permafrost microbial communities from Stordalen Mire near Abisko, Sweden - III_Bog_N2_1 | ecosystem: Environmental > Terrestrial > Soil > Wetlands > Peat | place: Sweden: Abisko...
TCTAAGAGTTTTTGCTAGATCACTGATCAATAAATAACCCAAATATTCTTCTATAACCCTCGGATTAAGTAATCAAGTCGATTTAAGGCCGACCTTAATGATCTACTCATTACTGCTTCGCTTCCACTCTCCTATCAACTTTTACTTCTGCTATTTTACCTTAAGAATTGACTATTCGTATTATTTGTTCATTTTGGTCCTGCGTTCGACTAACTCCTCGAGAATGCTAGAATAGGCTGCCTTGAATTTGTTGATTTACTCGAATGCCTTCGTCAGTTTGATTTTCTACTGTTAGTAATTAACCGTCAACTCTTTTCGTGCAGAGGTGTATTTTTCGGATAAGAGTTTCTGCTACCTCGTCAGCATTTATTAAATTTTTTGACGTTATTATTCCTAATATTCCTGAACAACATGCTGATATTTCTATTTTTTTAGACCCTCCACTCGCGATGTAAGACTGATACACATAGCTAATAGTTCTTACTCATCCTCCACGTTAACGTTATTTACTGTCTTTTGTTATTCTTGCTGTGAAACCGCCTCTTGTTTGTTTGATAGTTTGCTATTGCTTCTCCTCTTTTCCTCTTTCCTCCCATTGGCTTCGTTTTAAAATGTTAGAGTAGGGACTTTAATGTCTTCTCCTGAAATCTCCTTTTCCTCTTGAACATATTTATTGTCATATTTCTGAAGATGTAGTTACAACGTCCCCGCCTTCGCATATTTATCGTAATTAACTTTCATCTTAAGATTTATAATATAAAATGCATCTATATATGTGTAATATCCTGAAGCCTTTATCTGTATTATATAAAGTCAATGTCATTCAAATTGTAATAGACAAACATCAACTCTATATTCATTATTTTAAAGAAATAAGATATCAATCACACCACCTCAAAACCTAGTTTTGTTATTTATGAACAGTTGTTTGAAATACGGAATTTACCAAAACTAAAAACTGGTTTTTAAGGTGATTTTATACCGAAGTCGAACTTGCGACCCTTCCCACGATTGCCGAAACCGTCACTACGACCTCCTTTCGATGACAGTTCTATTCCTGATATTTTATTATCACTGATCCACAGCACAACATTTTAGAGGTAGTCATTAGCACCGAGACGGTACTGAATGGGCGATATGAGTTTAGTAATCAGATGCAAGTGTTGAGTACTTTCACCCAATCGGTGCAGCAACTGCAAACCTATCAAATGCCCATCGAACCAAAAATTTATACCCGTGATAGGAGAACGTAGATGACCATCGTTCCATTCGATGCCGTCCGTTCTGTATTTATCGGACTCCCATTACAGCTTATGCAGTTTCTTCGGACTATAATTTTTATCATTGCTTCTCTAAAATTATTTGGGTCCGACATTCAGCAATCTTGGAGGACTGTCAGTTGGAATGGGTTCATTACTCTTGGGCAAAATGACACTCCTATCGTAATTTGACTTCACGTGAGGTCTTTCTGTCAGTTTGATGTCAATGGCTGGTAAATGTACTGACTTATTAAGTTGTTCCGTCTCCACAGACAACTCTGCATATCTCCTTTTCAGAACAATGTTTTAATTCCTCAACGAGTCAATGATGCGATTCTTCTCCTTTTTTAATTCGTTCAATTCTGTTTTGATCATCGCGTAATTTTCCTCGTTATAATCCATATGCCAAATACCCTTTTTTTCACCTCCTTCCTCTGGCCTCTCTGATGACTCTTTTCCTATCTTTCTGGATTGACTATTGAGATTAACGAAATACATTTGCCTCTTAATTTCATTGCGGTCGTGCTCATCGCGATACCTTTCCATTTCGCGAATGCTTTTGCGAGTCACTTCCAATTATGCTTTTAGGGCTTGCAACTTATCAGAGTGCGTGGTGATTCGTAACTCGCTATTCTTCAGATCCATGCTCTGTATGGCAAACCCCTTCATCTGTTGCATGCGTCCAAACTTCTCCAATTTGAGTTTGTACCCATCTATCTCCTTCTCTTCTTTCCGAACCTGATTCTCAACCTCAATGTATTTTAATTCCTGCTGTTCGTTAATCAATTCCTTATTAAGTTTAATCTCGATTGTGACTCGTTCGATGTCACTATACAATTTCTTCATTTCTTGTTTCAGTAAATTGAGCCGATACTAATCTGCTGGTTCGAGATGCACTTCTTCTTTTGCAGGTTATTCATCATTTTTGTTGATAATGTCACTCAATCGTTCAGTCAATGCTTTGATCTGAGATTTCAGTTGTTCGTTTTCATGTTCGTACTTGTATAGCATCTTTTTTAGGCCTAACTCCTGCTTATAAGTCTCCTACTCGTCTTCATTTTGTTGATAGAATTCAGGTTCTTTCATCATCCTCGCGAATCGGTTTTATTTTGTATAATCAATTAGATTTAGCTCAATAATTTAGCTTTATCTGGTTAATTTTGTTGGAACTTATAGTTTATCACAATAATTGTCTTCCTCCTCAGATTGATTTTATTATCTGGATTCAAAAATATTCATCAATTGAAGAGACAAACTCAAGATAAAAGGGAATTCTTCCTGCATGGAGCTTTAGTTAAGCTTTATATTGACATTCAGATATGTGAATTATAAAAAGAAATGTTTCTACTAAACATGTTCGGCCACGCCAATTAAAATCAGGAGGAGAAGTACGATCGGATAACTTTTAAGATCGATCTTAATTAAAACGTGCCTCAGTTTTACGACTGGAGCGAGTAGACAATCGATGAAGAGGAAGAAGTGACTCCCTCCCATCCTCTCTACTATTAGTTATTTCCTGAGAAGAAACAGAGATATGTGGAATATGTAACTAACTAAAACGATACTCTCTTTGGTATCGCCATTAAATTAGACATCAACGAAGCCAGCATTAGATAGATCAATAACATCAGCGGCAACATCTACCCTGGCATGGTAATATCCTATCTATCATAGAAAATTTTATTGCCTGAAGAAACGGATCTGTCCAAACTTACAGAAGCGCCATCTTAAGAGTTAAGTAACATCAAAATAAGCCAACTTCTATAGCCATCCTAAAAATCACAGGAGTTTGCTAGCCATAAATATGCAGTGTCTTACTACGCTGGTCTATCAGGAGGTTATATTAGGGGTAATCTCACCCTTAATACTAACTATAACTATCTCATCTTTAACCCCTCCCTCGACGACAAAGAGAACATCACTAAGTTTACAGGTACTAATCTTAGGATTCAGTTGAACGATTGCTAAAATTCAATGCTATTGTTGAAATTGCTGACATTCAGGATGCTACTTGTATGGAAATACCGTAAATGGGAGATTCTGAAATACCCATCAAAATAAGTGTGGTACAGTTCTTGCTGTATCGGGTGGGTAATACCCGAGTGTAAAAGAAATACAAGGAACGACTAAAACAATTAAAATTGAACCACAAGGCTATTGCTTCTATGTCTTTTTCAGTGCATAGTTTCGAAGAAAAGGGAGCTCACTAAATGGCAGAAGAGTTGGTGAGTAAAATTAACGAAATGATCGCTAAAGTGACAGAAAAAAGGGAATAGGAAGAGGGTGAAGATAAAAATAGACTGACAAGCATTCCCTTTTTCGATATTATACATGCAAACATACAACCAACGAATTAATAGCCTCAACCTAAATCAGAACTTAATAAAGTTATTGCCCCGACTGCCATTTTGGGAAACCTAGCAGAACCCTCTGATATTATCAGTCAAGAAGAGTTTCACAATTTGGTGTTGTCCATGCCAGTCATCTATCAGCTGTATAACTGGACAAAAGTATACGGATCCACTCGAGATGGATCATCTTTCATTACTTTTTTAAATCGAAGCTTAAACGTCGAGCCTGCCATTCTTTTGATCAAAGAGTATAAGGGGTATAAATTTGGTGCTTTCTTGATATAGAATTTATAGACAGGCAAGACAGGAAGGGGTGAGATGTTCATTTTCACCTTCAAAGATAAGATAATCCCGTAAATATATCAATGGACTGGCAAAAATTAGCAATTCGTATACATTGAAAAGGATATGGGGATAGGTATAGGCATGGGTTTCAAATACGGTATCTTCATCAAAAACGATTTGGATAAAGGCAGTTCGAGTAGTACCAATACCTTCGGAAATACCTAGATACTGTCTAAAAAATAAGACTTCTTAGTGGATTAGATCGAGGTTTGGGGTATTGATTCCATCTACTGATGATATGGGTCTATATTATCTTACCTTATATTTCCGACGATAACTGTTTCTTATCAGTAATGAATAATAATGTTATTTCCAGAAAGTTTTCGTGTATACACAATTGGGCAAGTTCTTAAGTGCTATTAACAGAATATTTGTATAATCGATTTATAAACACATGTCATTTGAATTCTTTGAATGCTAGCCTAGAAAATTCATTAAAACTGATCTACTTTTCGAGGAAGAGCAGTAGCCTATCAGTGGACTCTTTCTAGATCCTCAGAGCAAACTTAGATATATGGACAGACTCAGTCATTGCAAAGCGCAGCCAAACGAGGCACTGTTGAAAAAGATGCAGACTCTGAAGGAACGGCTGCCGCAAAAGTACCAGTCCTACGTTGAGAAAGTGTTGACTCAGATGGAGAATGGTCAACTTTCGAGCAGATGATAATTTTCTCCATTTATTTATTTTTATTAGTCTTTTCAGTTTTAAGCATTTCCATTAAATTTCAGTATTTCGATCAATGTTTTAAAGAGTTGAGGTTGGGTTAAGCGTTGTATAATGTGTTTATCAGAACAATAAAAATAATGAGAGCTTTCATCTATTTTAAGAATATAGATTAATCAGGGGAGGGATGATGACTTTTTAGTTTGATTATAGTCACATTTAACTTATAATATCAAGATGTTAAGGAGTATTGTCAGAAAAATTAGAGCAACAACTACACAAACATTATTCCGCAAAAATATCTATCACATGAACAACGAAGTACCGAGATTCGACTCTTCCAAAAATTACTATTCCATACTCGAAATTCATAAAGAGTCGTCGGAGAGTGAAGTTAAGCAGGCCTATTATCGATTGGCAAAAGCATACCACCCCGATTCCAATCCAGGCAAATAATCTAAATTTAAAGAAATTAACGAAGCATACTCCGTCTTGTCTGATGCTAAACTCCGAAAGCAGTATAACTCAGCCAGGATGTTTTCTGATTTTTCGCGACGAATGGGGAGGAGAAGCCAGTAGACCAACTACAATTATGAGGAGATGCGCAGAATGTATGACAATTTATCTAAAGAATAAAAAGAATAGATAAACGAATAAACTGTGCGAAAAATCAGGAAGGGGATTTACTTTGGATTAGTAATGATCATCCTCCTACCTTTCATCACCAGGAGAAATCATAGATATTATGTCTTGGAGCAAGGATAACTTGTGCCAGTATAATTCGAGGGAGGATTTAAAGGAGGAATGGTACCTCCACCAAATTATATGAATCCTTATGGTGCACCAGCTCCTTACCCTGGTCCTCAAGGAGGCGGAATTCCTCCCAATTATTCTGGTCCTCAAAGCGGAATGGCTCCCAATTACCCTCCTCCTCCATCACCTTATTATCAAAATCAGGCCCCTTCTTATCAATCCCCTTATAATCAGCAGCAAAGACCATCTTATGCTGACCCATATTCATCTGTGGTTCAAAACATCCATCACCAGCCCCCATCTCCTCCAGTCGCCCATCCTACCTATCGACAGCAAACCAATTTACAACCAGGATATGGAGGCCCCGTTGCTCCCGAATGATGTGATTAGATTAATTCTTGCTATTACTAAAAATCTGATATATTTGATGAAAACATCACTTTTCCTCTTCCTCATTTGTTTTTGTTCTCTCGATTTATCCTACAACCTGACCGCGGTGAGCAAAAGTATTTTCTGAATATCAGAACCCTTACCAAAAAATAATTCTGCATTTTGGCCTAAAAGTTATTTTTTGTCAACTTTTCGTCTTCTCATGATTCTAGATAAGGGGATAATTACTCTTCCTACCTTTATTTCCAGTATTATATTTGGTCATCAATGTTAAATTGACTTCCTAACCCCCAAATTTCCATTCGCTTTATGTATAATTTATCAGTTGCAGAGGAAGCAAGGGCTCCATAACCATAGGTCTAGTCTTTTCCATTAAACACTGTGCTTCGGTCTAGATCTTAATCTAGCCACAATTTAAAATGAGATTTCTGATTATCTCCTCCAAAACCAAATCCTTTACGCTTTTTAGATTTTTACTGTGGCATGCTATTAATGTAGAAATAATGATTGCCACCTTCCCCCTTGTCAGTTGTTAGAAATTTCAGAGTTGGATGCACGCCGAACATAAATCCCGTGACATCTCCCTGATAAGTCATAACGTTTTTGATTGGACCGTTCTGATATGCTCCCAAGATGTAAGTTTCCTTCTCATTTTTTCTAAATAACTAAATAAATACTCATTTTTTTCAGTATGTTCGATAAGTAGCATCCATGGTCCAGTGTATCCCAACAATCGTTTTTCTATGGAATGAAATCCAAGTCCATACTTTTAAGTATTATATAATTAGAATATTTCTGGATTGCACATTCGAGGTATTCGTAAAGCTAATATAACTGAATCATTTTTTGTTATTTTTGATTTGAATTGCTTGAGAAGCAATCCATTTGTTTACATTTTACTAAACTTAGAGAGATAAAAATCTTTCAAGTGCTTTTGAACTTGGGAAAAATACTCCCTCAGACTAGTTGAAAACTATTTAACATTCATCGTCTACTTTTCCACCCTCATAAATTTTAAAAGTTTAACAATGCTTCCTTTTTCAGGATTTTATATGAAAAGTTTGAAATAATTTACGACTAGGTCATCCAATTGATCGATCGAGAGCACTGTCTGTTGATACTACTCATAGGTTATTTTAAGGATTATCATGAAGAAACGGTCGATTAGGGAAGAAGAAGCAGAATTATTTATAGAGTATTGATTATAATGAAATTTAGCATCTTCTCGCCGAAGGAATATTATCATCTCCAAATACGATTCAAACCGAACATGAGCATCGGGAAATAGATCTAAGAGGTTTTTGATAAATAGAGGATTTTACGTGATTAGGTTAACTATGGTTATCATAAAATTACTGAAATACGAAGGGTTATCCTTGCAACTCTGAAAAGAAGGAGTGTATTCCTTAATGAGAGTGGGCAGATCGTCCAGGCCATGATCGTTCTGCTTGACGGGTTTGTTTCCCATTGATCTCAAATTATAAAAGTGCAAACGATTATAAAATCATAGATTTAATGCCAAATTATCATTTCAACTTTGACTTAGAAATTTCAGCAATTTATTTCTTGAGATCCTCCATTGCAAATCCGATTTTTTATATATTTTGCTTGTAATTCTTTCCACTTAAAGTGTGAACTTTCATCTCATATTATTGGGTCTGAAGTTTTATGTCGTTGGCTTACTCCAGGGTTTTCAAGGTCGTTTGAAATGTGGCCCTGCATTTCATCATTAATTCCTTTAATAATTTGTTTTAAGGCTCATTTTTGCTTTTATCCATGTTCAAAATGTTTTCTATCTCAGTCTCGACCCGAAGATTTAGTGTCCCTGAAATTCTAGTTTTTTATCGGAGGTCTTCGAGGTTGACTTTTAATTTTTTTGTTTATTTTGCTGTATCTTTCCATCTACTCTCCATCTCTGATATTTTTTTATGATAGTACAGCCTCGAAATTCCTGACTTCATGATTTTAACTCCGCCCTTCATTTATTATTTTTAAACTATTTCCTGACAAACTCTCTCATAGTCATTTTAGACTTTGTTCAATTTGGTTTTGATATCGCTTAGAGCCTCCATTTTCTCCTTGCTTTAAATCTTCATTTCTTTTATTTCAGTTTAAATCTTATCAACTTCCTCTTTCACTTGATTTTAAATCATATTGATTTATCCCTCCAGCTTTTTGACTTCTTACTCGACATCTTTCTCCCCTTCAAGAGATGAAAGAATCACTTGTCTTTTTTACACTTTTTTCTTTAGTTATATTGTTTCTTGCTTGATCTTGGCTATCTTCTATTAGTCACTTGCCATTTTATTTTCAATTTCACTCTTTTATCTCTACCATTACTAGATTGCATCCTTCCTTTCTCTTAACTCATTGAGGATAGCTCGTATTTAAAGTTCACGTTGTTGCCTTCTGTTTTCAGCTTATTTTTTTAATAATTATAATGGATTCAAAGATGACAATATTTCAGGAGTCTCACTCTTAACTTCCTGATTAGGGAGAATGTTATCGTTGGTTTTCTTCTTCTCTGCTTCTATTTCGGCGTCTTGTAACTATTGCTTAAAAACAGAAGCCACTTAAGGGGCTGATATGGTGGAAGTATCCTATTCTGCCTCAATAATCTTCTTTTTGAGTTTTTGCAATTTGTTGTCTTTGATTGCCCAATCATCCTTGTTTGCCTTAACAGTATTCTGCATCCTAATTGCCGCTTCCTCACCCTACCTTCTCGAAATGCCTTCATTGGCTTCGAATTATTTGACTCTTTGATTATGTTTGGCCACCGTCGAATTCAATATGCTTTGCACATTATTATTCAAAAATTGATTGTTGAGTTATGAGGAGATGTTAATGTTATTTTTTAATAAATTTTTATTGATAGTGAGAGGTAGGATGTATCCTTTGTATTTCTGAGGTTTTAGTGCCAGAGAAGGATGGATCCATTCGACATTAAGCCATGCTTTAAGTTATCGCTTTTATTATCTCTTGCCTCCCGCCTATTTTTTTCCTTTTCCTTTTTAAACGTTTTAGCCTGATCCAAGTTTATTGATCAGGACAAGAAAATATTTTCTCAAAAAAGGGATAGAAGGATTCATCAGTTAATTAAGTTAAAACTGTGTTTGGAGTTGTTGATACAGATTTTGGCACAGTTTAGCCATGGCCCTAAATCGTTGCGATTTGCCTGAAAGTATTTTAACTTCACTCACATCAACTTTAAGATATTCTAGGATAGCCAACGATATGGTAAATATTTCTTCCCCTTTCACATCTTTTAATGATAGAATATGCTCGGGAATGATTATATACTCCTTCAGCGTTGTGATCAGCATGTTATCAGATTACTCCATTGTATGAGCTATAATTATTAGATTTTATATGGTTTTACATTCATCACAGTCATCATAAATCTACGGTTTGGATAGGATGTCCATCCAAGAAATAGATAGAGTTATATTGTTATTAGCCAGCCCTTTCCAGAAAAATTTGCCATAGAGGACCGATAAATCCTTTTTCATAGGAATCCACTGTCTTCTCGAAGTAAAAAGTCTTTTGGGGTGCGGATTTCACTAGATTGAGCCGAGTTGGAAAACGAGGACAGTCAGCAGTGTAGCCCTTTTCTTCTGTTTGTTGACTGGCTTCAAAAATACTTTCAAAAGTCGTATATTTTCCAGTTTCTTCTCCATAAAGTTCAACGATAAATCGATTGATGGGCAAATCAATAATAAACTTTTTACCCTGTACATCAAGGCAGAAATAGCTAGCCGGTGCCTTGACATAAACCTCAAATCCCCTGCTTTAAATGGTAGTTGCAATTTTTTAAAGCGAACTTCGAGCTGCTTCTCTCGATTGTTATTCAGGCAAGTATTTCCAGTCAATAATAACCTTTTTCGTATTGGCTCGACCAATGGAGTTGATGATTTGATCAGTTATCGATGGTTTTGGATCCAGTAAAAGCTAATAGTTTTGTGCCGTTCCGAATATTTTCACATAGGTGTCTTTTCTTTGACAATTAGCGTTGAATCCGTACATGTTTGAATTTAATAACGTATATAGCGCATCCACGGGCCCCATAGGGTAGAGAAAAGTTCCATAAACGATTGATTGTCCGCAGCCAAAATTCCTTTCGACCTGATCAGCCCTATAACTCCTCAAATAGTGTATGGTGTAAGTTGGTTCTGGAATGGAGAAGGAGATGATGAAGAGTGTTAGTAAACCTACTATCCAAATTGAACGATTCATGTGATAAGATGGTTTATGATAAATCTGAGATATAGATTTATTTAAATGTAGCAGATTGTGGCTTTAAGATTCTAGTGCTAGGATGTGGGTCGACATGTGGCAGGCAGCAAGAAAAGATATACCTGGTAATTTTCACTCAAGGACAAACTCCATACTATCATCCTTGACTTCTCAATCATCTCCGGAAAGTTGAAAATTACTGTCGATCGAAAGATTCTCCTTTAAAATTAGCTTCCTTCCAACGTAGCATTCCAATACCCCTTCACTCTCGATGGTTTCGCGCTTAATATAATTCAACAGGGAGAGACCTTCGAGCTCAGACTCAACAATAAAGTTTTCTCTCATCTGTATACTCAACAAAAAACGAACACTGAATTCAAAAAATATGAATCATAAATCAAAGACATTAAGGTAGATCTGGATCAGCTTAATACTGGAAATAAAAGAATCTCTTTGAACATTGGAGCGTTTGGAGGAATGAATAAAAAGAAAAAGGAAGTGCCGTCCTAGTCTCAAGGATGGAACGCCTTTGCTGGAAACTCTTCATTCCCGAGCTATTTCGGATAGCCTTCGGCAGTCGAACAGAAACCAAAACAAACAGCAAGCCCGGTAAAATAAATTAAGTAAGTTGTGAAGACAAAAACAAGTCTTTTGGACGATGATGAGCCACAGCAAACCGTAAAAACTGAAACTAGTAGTAATATTGGCTCAATTGGAAATAGTCAAATGAGTTCAAATTCAGACCAATTGCTTTTCTAGTTTGGTCAGGCTACAGTCCCACCTCCTCTCATAGTGAACAGCGGTGAATAATTCGGAAATATGCAATAACTTTTTAAATCTTTGAATATCAACTCCCAACCTCAACCCGTTAATAATCAGAATCAAATTGATTTTTTCGCAGAATAACCTCAAAAAGAAAGTTCCTTCGTTTCAGTGCCCATACCTTAAGTCAAAAATAACAATGATTTGACTAATCTTCTCTCAGAAAATAATCCAACTTTTAATTTTAGTGGGACTGGCCCCATTAGTTCTGCATACACAACTGGATACGCTTTTAATGGTGGAATAAATCAAGCAAACCCCAAAACCTTTGCTACCACTAACTTTAACATATCCAAAACAGGTTAATTCGATCTTTCATCAGGCTTTGCTGCCTCCCAACCACCCAAGGTGTAACAACTTAACTTTGGCAAAAAGTCATCAAACAAAGAGCTGGTTTACGCAAATACTCTCTAAACCAATTCTGCAGTTCAAAATGAAACTAAACCCCCACCAGAAGTCAGCTTAGTCAATAATCCTTTAACTGATATCAATATCAATGACTTCAATACCATGCAAAAACTGTTCCAGACCAATAATTTCAATTAAAACGACATGTTTAATTTTGCACAGCCAGTCGCACAGCAATCTCCACCTGTTCAGGCAGTTCAGCCCCAAGTATATCAACAGTCCCAATTGAATCAGGCCTTTCCAAATAATACACCCAACGATACTAACTCCTTCAATACAATGCAACTATTATTTACAACAACCAACTACACCAATTTGAATGAAAACCAATCAAGACCTCAGCCAACTGTTACCCCACCTAAATCAAATCCTTTAGACATGTTTAGCAATAATAAGCCCGCCACATTCAGTACGATGAGTGGAGCCACCAACAACAATGCGGGATTTGATATGCTGAATTTCGGAACCATGCAACTTAACGCTTCCAACAGTCAGCCAGCATAATTTTCATTTCCCAAAACCAAAGAATAAATCAAGCCAGTTTTCAAAAAGCAAAGCCCAATAAGTAATGATTTGATTTGATTTGCTAATTGACTCTTAAAACTTTATATTTATTCATGCCGCAACCTTTATCGAAATTAACTATATTAACCCTATAAATTAAGAAATTAAGAAATATCATAACATTTGAATACTGGGACGGAAATAAGTAAAAAATCCATTGCTAATAATAGACGGTCAAATAACTGAAAAGGAAATAAATTTTATAACGCTGTTTTGCCAAAATTATTCAAACCAGTTTGCAATCTTTAAAAATCAATCCAATGGAAGTGTGCATCTCTCACGTTGGCAGCAAGATACCACAAATGAAAATATAGCACAAATTGAGGTAGGGTCAATTTTCTTATAAACGTTAAAATCTTACTGGGATAGCCCTATATAAATTAATGGGCTGCAATATTAGCGAGGAAGAAATCAGGCAGGCAAGGATGGAGCGGGCGGATCAAAGAACCTTTAGGATTTAGATTGGAAATCTTTTTGATCGTTCTCACGACAGCAAAGTTTACAAGCAGATGGCCCGCAATCCAAATGTTTTCTTTGTCAAAAGAGACCATAAGAAATGTTTTAAGGACTTGCAGATAGTGATTAAGAATCATCAGTCCGCCATAATTCCAACGGATAATCCTAAATCCTGCAATGCCTCAGAATTAGTTGATACGCAGGCGCCAGATTCTCAAAGAAATTGATCAAGCAACCAAATTACTGTGATTTTATCTCATTGTTTTTAAATTTCTAAATTATGATTTTTCTTTTAACAATTTTTACCCTGGATTCTTCACGTTGAGCTATTCTTTTCTTGGGTGTTAAAAAATAGAAAATCCATTGAAAAGAACGATAAATACTGGAGATAATTCATATTCACACCTGATACTTAAAATTATGTGCTTCCTTCCTTAGAGCCTCTCTGTTACGTCTTTCTTACAAAAATTCAATATTTCAAGTTCTAAAAAAATCAAAATACGTAATAATCATCGTCGACGAGACCCTTGACTCATTTCTGTTATCCTCCTTCCTCTATCCTATTTGTTGCTCTTTTTATTAAGCTGTTTTTGAATTCCTGTTGAAATGGAAGTTATGTTTTATTTATTTTATTTGCTGTTGTGGCTCATCAATTATTGTTTCTTCATGAGCAGTCGCTACATTTGAAGACGGTTTTATTCTTTCTTCCTCTATAAGTCAGTCAGAAGCTTGGTGGCATCCTGCTTACTAAAAAGCATATCATTTTATTTATTGCTTGACAGTTCAATTAGAGGCGATTTTTTTTAAGTCGATTACTTGCTTTTTCTTTGAACTGAATATCCATTTTTTGAATTCTATAATTTTGGAGGTTACTTATCTTTAAAGGAATTTGATTTTTTGATACTTCTGAGGTTGAGAGGATTGGCTTGACTGCTTCTTTATTTCTGGTGTTCGATAATTTATACATTTTAGGGAATTAAATATTTAAATCGATTGAGCTTGACTCCAGGAGCCTTTTTGATCTTATTGGCTAAAATTAGAGAAGTGATCTAAGTCAATATCTCCTCTTATGATTTTTATCGGTTTATCAGTTATTTAATCACCTTTCCCAAACATTTGTAACGATTGCACATTTTAGAAAGAGGACCTAGAAGTTATTTACCCTCTTCCTATCTTTAAGATTATTATATTTTTTGGCCAGTGGCTAATTGTAGGAGTATACGGGCTACCATTTGGCCCATCCCATGCTAATTGCAACTAATACTCTCTTCCAATGAAAGTAAATGGTAAAGATAAATACAAGGAGTTCCTTTCAAAGTCAAAAAGACGTTATCTATATTCAGATTAGCCCCCAATTTGTTTTTCCTCAAAGTAATAGTCAGATGTAGTAAACCCTCAAGCACACACCAAAGTTCTGACTATTCCATCAGTTCTTTCTTATGGTCAGATAAATCTTTGAGGGTATAGTTATAGTACTCGGTGAATATGTTAGCCACCTCATATTATATGCACATTCCCTTCTCTGAATGAGGCAATGATTACACTGATAGTTATCGATATGAATAATCGGCACGACCATAGAATCTCCCAATTTTAGGACCCACTACACAATTCTTTGAAATTCAATTTGTCGTCGATCTCCCAAAATATGCGTTCGCTTTAATTTCATGATGAATCGGCCTTCCCCATTGCGATAGATGTCGGCCTCTCCGAAATGTCTATCCTCTAGCTGTTCAATGAATTATAATTTATCGCCAATGGTTTCATTACTATTACCCATAGTTTGAATGATAAAACGTTATTGATATCAAACTAATAGCTGCTACAATTTGTCCTTTAGTTACAGAATCTGACCTTGCAGATGAGAACCCTATTTATACGTGATTCCTGCGGCTACGACTGGTCGCTTGATGCCACATGCACGGCCCAGCACTGCTTTGCTTTCCACAAAACAATAGGGAATATTCTTTTCTTCGCATTGAGGAGGTAGGGTCATCACTACTTCGAGGGGATCACAGTCAGCAGCTAAAATCACAACTTATATTTGGCTTTTTGTGATCTATTTGAGCACTTCATTAACTCCCTTGCGTATTTGCTTCAAAGGCAATAGTTGTTGAACCAACTACAAGATCTTTTTCGTTAGTTTTGGGTCTGCAACTGGCTCGGGTTTCAATTTGCGTTCTGGTGCTTCCTGCTTTTCCTGTTTTTCAGTCATGTTTTAATGTAATTGATATTTATATATTGGAGCTAAAATTTAGAAGTATTTCAGATGGTGAATGTGGATGTTTAGTTATCATGCTCTTATATTTATCAATATTGATATTAGGAGGCTTAAATATAAGTCCAAAGGTTCGAGTGATATTTAATGAGAGTAGCCTCTTATAAAATATTTCATAATTTATAGACATTTCAGAAAGTCTATTGATGTTTGATATAATTAACTACAAAAGTAAAATGAAATGAAGTATATTAGGTATGCACCTTAAATTACAAAATTATAATCTTATATTAAATGACCAGCATTGATCTTTATGACGAACTCATTAAGGTACCAGATTTAAAACGAAGAATGCACCTGATATATAACTCAGCTAGTCAAGAAACTCAAGGCAATCGACAACTGCCAAGGCAGCAGATTAATTTTAAATGAAGATAAAAGAGTGCCAAAGACTGATCATTTTAGTTCGAAATCATAATGACGACATTTGGAATCTGAAAGACAAGCTCATGAATAATACAAGATCATAAAAATAAGCTGGTATTTTCGAAATTATTCAGAAGCATGCAATCTGATTAAAACCCAATGCGACTAAAACTTTTAATTTATAAAAGACCTCCAAATAAATTTAGTCGAAATTGGAAAATTAG
>Ga0302274_10003039_pt1 | contig 15098 bp, 12 predicted proteins | sample III_Bog_N2_1_FD_198755 | JGI IMG/M metagenome (GOLD analysis project Ga0302274, IMG submission 198755) | Peat permafrost microbial communities from Stordalen Mire near Abisko, Sweden - III_Bog_N2_1 | ecosystem: Environmental > Terrestrial > Soil > Wetlands > Peat | place: Sweden: Abisko...
GTTTAACTTAAATTCACAAGGCGTCGCTTTCGCTTACAATCTTATTGAAGGAGCAATGGGCAATAACTTAGGCGATAACCGCATTACCCCGTTTCTCGAAGCGCATTCGACGAAAATGGGGGGAATGTATCCCGCTCATAGCGGGGATAGCGGAGATGATCGTTTCTATAACAATATTTTCGCGGCAAACAGCGATTTATCCTCTTACGATAAAACGGCTTTGCCCTGTTTCGCCGATGGCAACGTGTTCCTCAAGGGAGCGAAACCCTCGAAGTTTGACAAGGATCCGCTGACCAACCCCGACTTTGACGCTGGCGTGCAGGTGACGCAGAAGTCTGATGGATGGTATCTTACCTTGGCTGGAGACGCCTCCTGGCGAAATGATGTCAAGCGGGTGCCCGTGACAACCGCGTTACTGGGCAAAGCCAAAGTTCCCAACTGCGCCTTCGAAAATCCAGACGGCTCTCCCATTGGAATCACCACCGATTATTTTGGCAATCTCCGAAACGCACAGAATCCCTTTCCCGGACCCTTTGAGGATTTAGGTCATGGAATACAAACCATCAAGGTCTGGCCGGTTATGGTTCGATAAAACAGTTTTCTTGTGATTGGTATTACTCCGGTGAAGCGATTTCTTTTTGCACCCTGCAAGTGAAATCCACGACGTGCTGACCCATATCATCTCTCAGCAATAACTAGACCCGCGTGCTTGTTCTTATGGCGCGGGGTTTCGATGTCATCGTTCTGGTTGTCTTCAACAACGAGCGTAGGGAGCCTTGGTTGTAGCTTGCGAAGCAGCCCGAATGCTAGGCCCAGCGGGACCTGGCGAGGGAATTATCACTCTTTTGGCCCGCTCGGCTTGCCCTTCATTACACTCAGGCTTGAATTTTGTGCAGTCTATCCAGGCCGTTTCCACGCCCATGTATTGCCGTCGCCTCACACCATAATCCCTACCCCATAGGGTCCATTTCTGAGAGATGGGATCAAACAGTTCCAATAGCATACTTGGCATAGATCATGCTTATTGGGTTTCAAATATGAAAAAACCACATTTATACCAATTACCATCAGGATCTGGACCATTGGGCTGGTTCTTTTGGCGCGTGGCAGTCTTGTCATCTCTCTGGTTACCCGAAGGTAGCCATTGGTCTTTTGACTCGCTCGCCCTTCATTACACTCAGGCTTGAATTTTGCGCAGTCTATTCAGGCCGTTCCCACGGCCATGTATTGCCTCGCCACACGCCAAAACTCCTTCGCTCCTAGAGTCCATTTTCTTCCTATAATTGGCATTATACATTTTTCAGTATTCGTTTTTGGCGTTCCTGTTGCGGTAACGCCTGCACAACTAAAAGTGCCAATCAATTCAAAAGGAGTGTGATTACCTCTTCCCTGAGCCCATATTTCTTCGATGATAGCATTTCTTGGCTGTTCAACCGTGTTGAAACTTCAAACTCTACCAGGCCACAAGAGGGCAATGCTCTCAATTCATTTCAAGTTGTCACAAGCGTTGATTTCTTCAATAAAGAATTTTTTAAATCTGCTGGTAAGTCGATCATAAAAATAACAAACAAAACCGTTAGTAATATAAAAGTATCATATGTTTATCGATAGACAAAAAGGGTTATCTGCTTTGCTTATGACAATCCACTTCTTGGGATTATCTGTTTCTTTGATAGCTTGGTACTACATTCTTGTAATATTTCATTTTATTAATTTAAAAACTGAAATTCATTTTAGTTATTTTATGGCGATGATAGCATCACTGATGATATATCGGGGGAGTTCTTCTCATTCAGTTGTGAACAGCTTCTTTGGAAACAGTATTGACATACTAAACATCACTTCGCGTCAGGCAATAGCTGTTTCGTTGGGTTTGATGATTTGTTTGCTTGTATCAAAAGACGAGTACGTCTCGCGGTACTTCATTTTTTCTTATATACCTGTGGCATTTTTAATCCTTGGTATGATTAATTATTCCATGCCAAAATTAATCAGAAGGTTTGCATTCAGTGGCTATAATAATGAAAAAACAATTATTATCTTTTGGAACGGGATTACTCAACTCGGAATGAACCGCCGTGAACGGGAAATGAGAATCCATAAACTAGGAAGTTGGATTCGAAAACAGATGAACTATGGTGTTGATTTTATAGGCATGCTTGCTTATGAAAACCGTCTTTGTAAAAAAGTTGGAATACCATTTTTAGGAGAACCTGAGGATTTAAAAAGTGTATTGGAGCAGTCAGAAGCTAGTTCGCTGATAATGATGCAACGCCCGCCCCAAAGAGAAATTCTTTCCTATTGTCTGGATGTTTGTGAAAATATGGGAGTGAAATTCTCCGTAATCGATGACTTTGATGAGTATTATGGAAAACCCTTCCAACATCTCAGAGTTGATGGAGTACGGATGTTTATATTCAGACGGGAACCACTGCAAAATCCCTTTAATCGCACATTGAAGCGCATTATTGACATTCTTTTTTCTTTTTTTGTCGTCGTGCTGGTACTTCCACCAGTATCACTTCTAGTTTTGATCATTCATTCGATACACTCACCCGGACCTCTATTTTTTATCCAGGATCGAACCGGTAGAGGAAACAAAGTGTTCAAGATCATTAAATTCAGAACCATGCACCCGTCTAATCCCGATGAAACCAGACAAGCGTCAAAGAATGATTCCAGGGTTTTTTCCGGAGGAAGTTTTCTTCGTCGTACATCTTTGGATGAGTTGCCCCAGTTCGTGAATGTCTTATATGGGGATATGAGTATTGTCGGTCCGCGCCCGCACATGCCGAAACATAACGAACTCTGGAGCAAAATCATCAAATCCTACCCCGTGAGAGCTCATGTGTGTCCCGGAATTACGGGAATTGCACAAAGCCGAGGATTGCGTGGTGAAGCAACGAGCGATCTTGAGATTGCCCAGCGCGTGCAATGCGATATGGAGTATATTGCAAAATGGTCTTTGCTGTTAGACGTGCTTATTATAATTAAGACGACCAAGCAGATTTTCTTCCCAGTAAAAACAGCGTATTAATGCTTATAATGATTGCTCGGAGGTGGACTAAACCATGCTAAATATCATCGCCTATCTGAAAACTTCTCCTTCGTGAAAAACTTACAGATTCTATATTTTAACACCTTTGATCGGAACCTGGGGAAAGCATCCCTGCCGGAAGTTGGATCTATTCCCTCTCCTGGTACTGAGTTCCAGCGTCTCGCGTAACGATTTTTCGGCTTTACTGAACTGGCTCTCGTTTTTTGAAAGGGCTCAGATATGGTAGATTCTGGGGCTCTTTTATAAAAAATCCGCCTTCTTGATGAGGGTCGGGGCTTTGTTTAAAATTTTCTGGTGAGTTAACCCCTCGAAGTCATATCGGAATCGGTCACGAACATCCCGCAGTCTGCAAAAAAATGCAAGAATCCACCAGTAACTTGGAGAAGCGCTGCCAATCACTTCACCATCCAGCTCGGGAAAAGCATTATGCCTCATCTGGCTGAGCAATAAATCCAACACAATCAAAGAGCCCTCCGCACACAAAACCGATGGATAAACACTTTTAATTTAACTGGTTTCAATGTTCAAATTCAGCATTTATCCTCCACTCCTCTGAATGTTTCAGGGGCCCAAATACCCAGCCAATTCCATTCTTCCATGAAATCGAAGTTCTCCTCGACATCCCACTTCTCAAAATTTTTTCCCGCCCTCTGCATTTTTCTCTCTTTTCAGGTATTGCCGATTTTGCTCCCTTTGCTACAGGCCGATGAAACTGCTCCTTCTCCCTGCGGGAAGAGTTTTGTGATTACCGGTGATCTCAAGCACTTCAAGCTTCCTCACGATGTCACCGTGGCGGGAGCGCCCTCTGACGGCACCTACAACGAGGAGGTTTTTGCCCCCAACTTCACCGCCAAGGTCACGGGACTGCCTGCCGGAACCTACACCATTGTCATCGATTGTGCCGAAGTCTATTGCAAGGGGCCTGGGCAGAGGGTCATGAAGATCACCAGCGGGGAGACTGTTTTGGCAGACCATCTCGATCTTTATGCCACCGCCGGCTTTGCCAAGGCTTATCAGGTGAAGGGCAAGGTCGAGCATCAGGATGATGCAATCCGCGGCCCTCTCACCATCACCTTTACGTCGCTGTCTGAAAAAGCCAAATTCAACGCGATCCAGATCCTCAATGACAAGGGGGAGGTTGCCGCCTGCGTCAAGGCTGGCGATTTAATTCCAATGGAAGACGCGAAGGCGGACGCTCTTCCTGTTGTCACCGATCCGGTGATCTACACCGATCCTGACAAGCCGATCGATGCCCGTATTGATGATCTCATCCGGCGCATGTCTCTGTCTGAAAAAGTGAGCCAGTTGGTGAACGAAGCCTCCGCCATACCACGGCTCAAGGTTCCTGATTACAACTATTGGAGCGAGTGTATCCACGGTGTGGGCCGCAATGGCCACGCCACGGTCTTTCCGCAGGTTATCGGAATGGCCGCCACATGGGATGACGCCAAGATGCACCAGCTTGGCGAAGTGATCGCGACCGAGGGGCGGGCCAAATACTACGAGGCCCAACGTGAAGGCGATCATAAGGATAATCACGGCCTGACCTTTTGGGCTCCCAACATTAATATTTTCCGGGATCCCCGATGGGGTCGTGGCCAGGAAACCTACGGCGAAGATCCGTTCCTGACCGAGCGGATGAGTGTCAATTTTATCGAAGGGATCCAGGGCGACGATCCGAAGTATCTGAAGGCGATGGCCTGTGCCAAGCACTATGCCGTGCATAGCGGCCCGGAGCCGGGACGGGGCGGTTTCAATGTGAATCCGGAGCTCCGTGATTTGTTCGAGACCTATCTTCCCCAGTTCCAGGCAGCGGTGCAGGAAGCCAAAGTGGGATCGGTCATGGCCGCCTATAACGCGCTCTACCATGTTCCGATGTCGGCCAATAAGTGGATGCTGACCGACATCCTGCGGGACAGGTGGGGCTTCACGGGGCATGTCGTGTCTGATTGCGGAGCGGTGGGCAACATTATCGGAAGCCATCATTATGCCGGCAGCGATGCCGAGGGCTCTGCTGACGCGATCAAAGCGGGCCTTGATCTCGAATGTGGAGGCACCTTTCACAGCCTCACCAAGGCGGTCGAACAGGGGTTGGTCAGCGAGGCGGATGTGGACAAGGCCCTTCATTATGTCCTGAGTGCCCGCTTCCGCCTGGGAATGTTCGATCCGCCGGAACGCGTTCCCTGGTCCAATACTCCGATGACGGAGGTGGAAAGTCCCGACCATCTCGCATTGGCCCGCGATGTGGCTCGCGAATCCATCGTCCTGCTGAAAAACAACGATCTGTTGCCGCTTGATAAAACGAAGCTCAAGCACATTTTGGTCATCGGGCCGAATGCCGATGCCCAACTCAACGGAAATTACAACGGCGAACCCTCGCACCCAGTCACGATTCTCCAAGGCATCAAGAATGAGGTCGGCCCCGGGGTCACCGTGGACTACTTCAAAGGCGCCCCGCTGACCCACAAACCCGATCAACCCAACGAAGAGGTCTCACCGCAAGATTACCAGAAGGCAATCGCCGCGGCCAAAACGGTCGACGCGATTATTTATGTCGGCGGCCTTGACGCCAACTTGGAAGGGGAAGAAAGCGACTTCGTAAGCCCCGGCTTTTTCCATGGTGATCGCACAGCCATCGAGTTGCCGGAGGTTCAGGAAAAACTTCTTCAGGATCTTCAGGCAACCGGAAAACCGCTGGTTTTTGTGAATTGCTCCGGTAGCGCCGTCGCCATGCCCTGGGAGGCAGCGCATATCCCGGCCATCGTGCAGGCCTGGTATCCCGGTGGCGAGGGGGGAACGGCGGTCGCCGATGTCCTCTTCGGCAATACCAATCCGTCCGGGCGTCTGCCGATCACCTTTTACGAAAAGACGGCGGATTTGCCCGATTACACCGATTACCGCATGGCCAATCGCACCTATCGGTATTTCAAAGGCAAGGCCCTCTATCCGTTCGGGCATGGTCTCAGTTACACCACGTTCGACTATCTGCCGGTGAAACTGAGTGCTGCCGCTCTAAATGCCAGCGGCACAGTTCACCTCAGCGTTCCGGTGAAGAACACGGGGGAACGCGACGGCGATGAAGTCGTGCAGGTCTATCTCCATCATGGCGATTCCTCAGTGCCCCAGCCGATCCGCTCCCTGATCGCCTTCAAGCGCGTGACGGTTCCCAAGGGTGCTACGGTCACCGTGGATTTCGCCATCCCGGTCGAGCGCTTCCATTACTGGGATGTCAAAAAGAATGCCTATGTGGTCGAGCCGGGCATCTATCAACTGCAAATCGGGGCTTCATCGCAAGACATCCGCCAGACTCTTCCCGTCACCGTGGAATAGTTCCACACGGAGAAGGGCAAAGAGGTTCTTCGACTTACCGTCTTTTGATCGTGATGCGTTTGATTTTTTCGTCGCTGTCGGCGCTTGCCGTGGCGAGTTCGGGGTCATCGCGGAAGGCGTTGTGGACGATGCGCCGGTCGTAGGAATTCAGCGGTTCCGTCTCGATGGGTCGGCCATGTTCCAGAACGGCCTCGGCCAGTTGCCTGATGCGCCGGAGAAAGGCATCATCACGCATTGTGCGGTGATGCTCGACATCGACGGTCACACGCGGTGCGTCGCGATCGTGCGCAAGCAGGATGCGGTTGAGAAGAAGTTGGAGGCTTTCAAGCCGCTCTTCGCGGTGCCCTATCAGACGATCCGGTTCGTTTGTCCGGATCTGTAGGATCAGATGCCCGTCGACCTCCTGTTCCTCGATCTGAACCACAAATCCTAGATGGCCGAGGATGGTGTCCAGAATTTCACGGGGTGACTGGGGCATCGCTCGGAGAATATGGGTGATCAGCGCTTGCGGCTGCCGCCGGAGCCTTTGCCTCCCCCGGCCTTCGGTTTGGAGATTTTTTCCAGCGTGGGAAGCGGTTGATTCCGCGTGTAGTAGAGTTGGGCGATGGAGAAGAGATTCTGGGTCGTCCAGTAAAGCGCCAGACCGGAGGCGTAGTTGTAGGCAAAGGAGAGGAAAATCACCGGCATGAAATACATCATGCGCTGCTGGACGGCATCGCCGCTTTTTGGAGAGATCGCCATTTGCCAGAGCATCGTGGCTGCCATGATAATCGGAAGAAGATTGATCGGGAAGCCCAGGAAATGAGTGATCGTATCGGGCTGGGAGAGATCGTGAATCCAGAGGAAATGACTGTTCCTAAGCTCGATGGCGCTACCGAGCATGGAGTAGAATCCGAAGAAGATCGGGATCTGGACGAACATCGGCAGGCAGCCGCCTAACGGATTGACCCCATATTGTTTGTAGAGCTTCATCAGCTCCTCGTTCATCTTTGTCGGATCGTCCTTATACTTCTCCTTGAGTTCGGTCATCTTTGGAGTCAGAAGCTGCATCCGTTTCATGGAGCTCGTGGCCTGATTCTGAAGAGGCCAGAGGGCCGATTTGATCATGATGGTGAGCACGATGATCGCGGCCGCGTAGCTGCCGAGCAGCGGCTTGAGCGCATTCATGGCCCAAAGCAGGAACTCGGAGACCCAGTGAAATAAGCCGAAGTTCATCACCTTCTGCTGGTCGTCACCCAGCTTGCTCAGGGCATAGAAATCCTTTGGCCCGGCATAGATGGAGTAATGCAGGGTGAGGCTCTGGCCCGGGGCAAGGGAGATGGGACCGGTGCCGAGTCCTCCGGTGATACCGTAGATCGCATGTCCGCTGGGGGAGTCGGAGGCGCTGATGGCCTCGTAACGGCGGGCCCAGACACCGGAGCCGGGCTGATCCTTCGGGGCGGTCACTATCGTGGAGAAATACTGGCTCGTTACGGCGGCCCACCGGACGGCGTTGTCCGGCTGGGAGTAGAGGTCGTGGGCGGGATGGGTCTGCACAAGACCCAGGATGCTCCCGGCCTCAAACCATCCGACATTGATGGAGGTCATTTTTTCCCCGCGATACCAGTCGAAGCAGGTATAAGTCGGCATGTCCTTGATATGGACCGGGGCTGCACCTCCCGACGCGATGAAGAATCCCGGAAAGAGGAGGGCCGCGGGGCCGGTATTCCGGAAGGTGAGATCGAGGCCCACGAGATACTCTTCGGGGGAGCCCTTGGTCTCCGGAAGGGTAAAGCTTTTGGTGATGGAGAGTCCGTCGGGAGCCGTGAGGGTGAAGCGGGTCAGCTCCTTTTTGCGGTCGGTCTCCATGTTGAAGCCTCCCAGGGGAATGCCGTTCGAGTCACAGAGGGCTCCGATCGGAATTCCCGAATCTTTGTTCAGGTAGAGGCTGTGCTCATTCTCACCCAGATGGAGAAAAAGGATGACGCTCTCAATGCCCCCGGTGTTGTTGGCAAAGAGATACTCTCCGCGGGGAGTGTCGAGGGATTCGCGTTTGGCGGAGAGTTCCGGAATGCTCGACCGGGTGAGGGATGCAGGAGTTGCCGTCGTGCCGCCGAGTGCCAGCGAAGCCGGGATCGGAGTGGAGACGGCGAACGCGGAGGGTGATGGTAATGCCTCCGCTGATTTCAGATGGGCCGCTTTCTGTGCCGCTGCCTGCTGGGCCAGATAAGGGCCGTAGGTTTTCTGATAATAATACTGCCATCCGACAAGTCCTACGACGGAAATGGCGATGGCGATCCAGGTGGTGCGGTCGAACATAAAGGTATGGTGAAGGGATGATGGGAGAGGGATGAAACTAGAAACCTGAAGCTTGAGTCAGAAGAGAAAGGGCAGAGAGGGATGAAAGCTGAGACCTGAAGGGATTTCAGGGCCTTCGGCCACTCAAGTTTCCGGTTTTGCGGTGAATTTCATACTCAAGTTTCAAGTTTCCGGTTTCACTTTTCACTCCCTTGCTTCCGGGCACGGGATCCAGCCCCCCTTCGCTCCAGGGATGGCAGCGGGAAATGCGGCGCAGGGCGAGCAGCGATCCATCCAGTGCCCCGTGAAGGGTGAGCGCTTCGAGGGCATAGGCCGAGCAGCTCGGGTGAAAACGGCATCCGCAGCCGCTTCCCGCACAGAGGGAATGCAGGAGAGGGGAGATCAGCAGGCGGTAAAGATGGATCGGAAGACGGAGGAAAGTGGCCATGTAGGGACAACGATTACGAGTTGTTGAAAATAGAGAGACGTTGCCCGAGACGCAACCATTCCGCACGAAGAGTTGCGAGGGGTGCCGTGGCGGAGGCCGGTTTGGCGGTGACCACCAACCAGAGACCTTTTTTCAGGCCGGCAAGCTCGTGGCGGTAGATTTCCCGCAGGCGACGTTTCACCTTGTTGCGAACGACAGCAGGCCCGACGCGTCGGGAAACCACGACGGCACCCTGGGTGACGGGCTCCACGGTTTCATCCCGAGTCACAAGAACTCCCATGCGAATAAAAGAACCATGCTGCACAAGGCCCGAGAAACGCACCTTGGCGTGCTGGTATCCCGAACGCAACCGCGCAGAACGCGGGAGCGACAGATCAGGCCTGGGTATGGCGTGCGTAATGGATCTCAACGCCCTTCGGCAGGAGACGCTTGCGTCCGCGCTGACGACGACGGCTCAGGATGGCGCGACCGCCTTTGGTCTGCATGCGGGCACGGAAGCCGAACTGGCGTTTGCGCGTGCGCTTGGATGGTTGGTAGGTGCGCTTCATGTCGTAAGAATCTTTAAGAGCCGAACAGGCTGCCCCAAAGCCGTCTTCCTGTCAACGGGGAACATTGGCAAATCCATTTTTCTTCGAAATCCTTATTGCTCCGCAGATAATTTCATCCTAGCTTCTCACCTCCACTTGGAAGTCTTATGGGCTTCCCTGGTGACACGCTTGGGGTCATAGCTCAGTTGGTAGAGCGCCTCAATGGCATTGAGGAGGTCTGGGGTTCGAATCCCCATGGCTCCACCAAGCGTTAAGACTCATAAACAGGGGATCTAGGGGTTGAAGGCAGAGGAAAGTCAAAGGATGAGAAAAGGTGTTCCTGCCATTAAAATATGGAACTGCCATTTCCTGCCACTTCCCACGGAAGATTCCTGCCGCCTTGATTTTCCTGGCGAGAATCCCCCTCTCTTCATATTGCCCGGCTCATTCTGGCGCCATAGCGGGCATCCTAGAGGGTCGATTTTGGCAGCTAAAGGCAGACAAGGCGTATCGCCCTTGCTACTCTTCCTAGTCCTTGCTTCATCAAGACTGATAGACCCTACATTCCATGGATGAACCGACCAGATCAGTTCTCTTTCTCTGTACCGGTAATTACTACCGCAGCCGTTTCGCGGAAGAGTATTTCAATGCACTGGCTCCAGGCAGGCTTCCGGGCTGGAAGGCAGTTTCCCGGGCACTTGCCAAAGAAATGGGTTCCGCCAATGTGGGATCCATTAGTCCGCACACCCTTGAGGGTCTCGAGCGGCGCAATCTTCACGCCAGGGAGCCCCACAGGAAACCCCTCCAATGCACGGAAGAGGACCTGCGTCATGCGGATCGCATCGTTGCGCTCAAAGATGTGGAACATCGCCCGATGCTCGTCCGCAAGTTTCCTGCGTGGCCAGACAAAGTGACCTATTGGCGCGTTCATGACGTCGATCTGGATCATCCACTCAACGCCCTCGCAGAAATCTCCATGAAGGTGGAACAGCTCATTGAAGAGCTGGGCGGCCTGTGATCAGTGGTTGCTTAGATGGAATTACTCAATGAGGGGAAGGGGAGCGTCTTCCTAATTTTCAGACAGGCTCTTAAATCGAAAACTCCGTCAGATTAAGACGGACATATTCCTCGGTGAGATCGGTGGTCAGCAGTCGCGCTTCACCCTTGCCTCCATGGAGATCGACGGTGATCGAGAATTCTTTCTTTGCCACAATCTTTCGGAGCTTGGCTTCCCCTTTTGCATCCTGGCAGCCCATACCGTTCCTGGCGGACGGTATTCCATCATACGCAATCTCCACTTTGTCGGGATCAAAGGCGGCTCCGGCATATCCGGCGGCGTCAAGAATGCGACCCCAATTCGGATCGCCCCCGGCCCACGAGCATTTCACGAGCTGGGAATTTGAGATGGCGCGTGCTATCCGATGGGCATCCGCTTGGGTGTGGGCTCCCTTGACTGTAAGTTCGATAACGCGGGATGTTCCTTCGCCGTCGGCGACGATGGCTCGTGCGAGGTCGGCGCAGACGGATTGGAGCGCGTCGGCAAAGATTCTCTTTTCGGTGGCAGTCCGGATTGTCACTCCGGAAGAACCATTTGCCAGCAGGAGAACCGTGTCGTTCGTGCTGCAATCCCCATCCACGGAGATGCAGTTAAAAGTTTTTCCCGTCACCTCTCCAAGGGCCTTTTTCAAAAAGGATGCCGGTGCAGCGACATCGGTCGTAATGACGCAGAGCATGGTGGCCATGTTGGGCGAGATCATCCCCGCCCCCTTCGCCATGCCGCCGATGCGAAAGGTTTTCCTCCCGATGGAAATTTCATAAGCCGACTCCTTGGGAACGCTGTCGCTGGTCATGATTGCCCGGGCTGCGGCTGAAGCGGCCTCCGGTGTGGCCTCCAGCGACCAGGCGGCACTCTCGATGCCGGACAGCATTTTGTCCACCGGTAACGGGACTCCGATGCGCCCCGTGGAGCAGATCAGAATGTCATCCACAGGGAGGCCGAGTGCCACAGCCGCCGCATTGGCAGTCTGCTCGGCAGCCCGCAGGCCTGGAATTCCGGTGCAGGCGTTGGCGTTGCCGCTGTTGAGCAATACGGCGGAGGCGCGACCGTCTTGCAGATGGCGGCGGGAAAGGAGCACCGGCGCGGCCTTGACAAGGTTCGTAGTGAAGACCCCTGCCGCTGTCGACGGGACTTCGGAAACCACAAGGCAGAGGTCACTGCGAAGCGGGCCGCTGCGTTTGATGCCACAGGCTGCGGAAGCTGTTGAAAATCCTTGGGCGGCAACGACGCCACCGGCAATGCGGTTGAATTTCTGAGACATGGAAAGAGAGGAAGAAAGTGAAATAAAAGGTTGGGAAGCCCAGGTGCTATGCTCCTGAAGAGCGGGTAATTTTCAAATTTTTCCAATTCGGCAATTCATCCTTAAGTTTCAGGTCTCAGCTTTTGCTCAACGCAGTCCCTCCGTCTCGGGCAGCCCGACCCTTAGATTGAAGCATTGCACGGCCTGTCCGGAGGCCCCCTTCACCACATTGTCGATGACGGAAAGAATCACCACCCGTCCCGTCCTGGGCTCGTCGAAGAGGGCGATGTCGCAGAAATTGGTGCCCGTGACATGCTTTGTTTCGGGTGGTTTTTCCCGAATCCGGACAAACGGCTCGGCGGCATAAAAATCATGGAGGGTATTTTTGAGATCTTCTGCTGTCTTCCCAGGAGAAGGGGTGGCCACCAGAGTCGTGTGAATTCCCCTGGTCATGGGAGCAAGATGTGGAATGAAGGAGAGCACAACGCTGCTTCCCGCTGCCTCTGAAAGCTGCTGCTCGATTTCCGAAAGATGCCGGTGCCTGGGCAAACCGTAAGCCCGCAGATTCTCATTGCACTCGGAATAGAGATAATCCACCTCTGCCTTCCGGCCAGCACCGCTCACTCCGCTGCAACTTGACGCCACGATGCCTTCGCTCTGCAGAAGTCCCGCCCTCAGCAAGGGAATCAGGGGTAGCTGGATACTGGTTGGGTAGCATCCCGCGCAGGCGATCAGGGAGGCCTCTTTGATCAGATCCCTGGAAAGTTCTGGAATGGCATAGACTGCTTGTTTCAAAAGCTCCGGTGCAGGATGCGTGCTTCCGTAGAAATCGGCATAGATCCCTGCATCCCGCAGTCGGAAATCGGCACTCAGATCGATCACCACTTTGCCTGCTTTCAGAGCAGCGGTGGCGTACTCTGCGGCAACTCCATGGGGAAGTGCCAGGAAGATCACGCCGGCATCGGAAGCAGCCACCTTGGCGGGATCAGCCCCGCTAAAGACCAGCGAGCCGATCTTCAATCCCGAAAACCGTGGCATCACCTCACCGAGAGATTTTCCTTCATACTGCCTTGAAAAGACAGCCGTGACCTCAGCCGAGGGATGCCGGTCCAGCAAGGCGCAGAGCTCTTCGCCGGAATAGCCGCTGGCACCGACGATGGCTACCCTCCGCAGTGATGCTTTCAGGGATGTTGGAGAATGACTCATGAAAGCATGACCCTAAGAGAGCGGCCCTTTTGGGAAAAGAGTGAAAAAATATTTCCTTTGAAAAGTTGCTTGCACCGCGCCTCCCAAGCCACGATTCTCAACAATCCGAGACGGGCTGTAGCACAGCTTGGTAGTGCGCTTGAATGGGGTTCAAGAGGTCGTGGGTTCGAATCCCGCCAGCCCGAGTCTTTTTTCTTTGAGAACCCTTTCGGATTGCAGGGGATTCCAAATCGCTACGGAATCGCTGCCCGATGCTGCTCCATCGATGGAGCAATGTTTTGCCGACTATTTGGAGACCGCTGCCAAGGGAGTAAATGCTTCGGCGGGCTCGAAGTATTTGGAGGTCTCACCCGAGTAAACTTTGCCCCCTGTCAGCAGGAGGCGCCTGACCTTGGAGCCCGGACTGAAATCCAACTTTCCCAGCTCCACCCAAAAGGTATCAGGACTCGTGGCAGAATCGTAATAGTAGACCAAATGCTGGCTGTCGGACACGGTCCGCCAGATGGTGGACGCTATGTTTGGCTGACCCGGTGTAGAAATGCCGAGTGGTACGCTCACCGAGCGGATAACACTCATCACACTGGCCACACCCTGTAACGCCAAATCCTGCCCGGGAACTGCCTTGATGTAGTTGGTGTCGATGGCGCGGGGAACTGCATTGATGCCGAAAGAAGCACGGGCAAAACGATCTGAGGCGCGGGAGGTTCCGGGTAAGAATGACGTCCCTCCCACACCCTCCCAATAGCGGTTGATGGCAAGCTGCTGTGCATACTCCGGGGAGTTCGTCATCACGGTGTATTGATGACCATGGTGGATGACGAGTTTCCCTTTGATGTATTCAAAGATGGCCGAATCTCCGGTGGCATCGGTGATCGAGAGATGACCATGCGCCGGGGAGCCATTCGGGAGTACAGGGGCCACCAAACGGAAAGGTTCCTTTTCCAAATCGTGGACTGCTTCTGCAACGGTTGCATAGTTATCCAGAACATATTGTCCCCACATTGAAATACACATGGGGGGCTTGTTACCGACGGATCCATAGTCAGACTCCGCCAAGTAGAGAATATTGACAGCAAGGCCCTTTTCATTGATCCCATCAACCGCTGCCAGCTCATAAATCGTCGTGATGACGCTGCCATATTTTGATGTCCATTTGGGGGATTTTGCACCGGCGGCTCCGTCACGCTGGATGCCTCTGGGAAAAACCCAGAGATTATTGCCGATGTCCTGCATCCAATCCATCGAGCGACCCGTCAAGACTGTTCCCTCATCTGTTTTCAGTACCACCCGCGTGCATGCAAATGTCGGGGAAATTGCTGTCGTAAGAGCCAGAAAAGATACAACGGTGAGGGGGAACTTCTTCATTTCGAGATTTTTAACACTGAGGGATCTTCATAGAAAGAATCAAATCGCCGCAGAAAAATCAGGGAATCTCCATGAGTTTGAGTGGAAAGGCAAAGTGACAAAGCGAAACATCCCGCGCCGCGGAAAAGAATGAATAGAGAATTACTGAGCCCGCTCTAAGAGGGGGAACGGTTCGCAAAGTGAACAAATTTCGCGATACAATTTTTAATCACCATGGGAAGATGAGTTTTTTGGGAGGCATGAAGCCGATGACTCTGGTCTTGGATGGCCTTTTCTTTTTCCAGAAGCTGCCGATGCTGGTCTTGGATCAGTTTCTCCTTTTCCAGAAGCTGCCGATGTTGATCCTGAATGACATTCTCTTTCTTGAAAAACTCATCGAGGACTTTTTCCAGGTTGAATCTGAGTGCGGAAATCTTTTTTGACTCCTTGTCATACAAGGCTCTCCCCTGGTGATCGAGGGTACTTAGCAGCGCTGCATGCCGTGATGAAAGGCTTTCGGCAAAATGAAATACCGAGAGCCACCCCTGGCCTCCGGCAATCCTCTGGGGATGTTTTAATGGGCCTCCCTGATAAGGAAACGGATCCACAAG
>Ga0302274_10003051_pt1 | contig 15046 bp, 7 predicted proteins | sample III_Bog_N2_1_FD_198755 | JGI IMG/M metagenome (GOLD analysis project Ga0302274, IMG submission 198755) | Peat permafrost microbial communities from Stordalen Mire near Abisko, Sweden - III_Bog_N2_1 | ecosystem: Environmental > Terrestrial > Soil > Wetlands > Peat | place: Sweden: Abisko...
ATCTTCGCTTGCTTTGTACTGGGCTGGAACTGGTTTGCTCCCTTGCTGCGTCTTCCGCCAGCCCACGCCAGCGACGGCAAGGAGGCAGTGCTCGTTGTGCTGGGGGTGTTCCTTTCCAGCATCGCATTCAATGCCTTCGGTGACATGCTGGCCGGAACCCAGCAAATTGTATCGACGCAAGTGTTTCAAATCATCGGCATTCTTGCCGAGCTGGCATTGATCGTCTGGCTGGTGAGCGCGGGGCGCGGCATTCGCGGACTCGCCGAGGCTTACCTCGCGCGCGTTGTCATCAACGATGGGCTGACCTGGTGGTGGGCGCACCGCACCATCAAATGGCTGCATCTTTCGCCGCGGCGGGTGCATCGGGACTCGCTCAAGTACGTCGTGCATTTTGGAGGGTTGGTCCAACTCCAGAGCATGCTCGCCATCGTCCAGGTCTCGGTGGATCGATTGGCGGCCCTGACCATGATCGACGCATCGGCCGCTGGCCTGCTGGACGTAGCGAAGAAATGGCCTACGTCTCTTTCGTCGATACCGACAGCCTTTTTTGCCGCGTTGCTGCCGGCCGCCTCGCATGTGGATGCAGCTTCAGACCGCTCCACATGGCAGCAGAATATGCAGAACCTATATCTGAAGGGTGCGCGGTATTCGAACCTTTGCACCGCGGCTTTTGCATCGGCCATGGCCTTTTGGTCAGTACCTATCGTGCACGTTTGGTTAGGTCCAGCGTTACCGATGAGGGATTCATTGATTCCCTTGTTTGTGTTATTCAGTATCTCGATGCAGTTCCACATGTTGACGGGGCCGGGGACCTCGATCTTCAGAGGAATGGGACGCGTCTACGAGGAGTTCAACTACTCCATCCCCAACCTGCTGTTGCTGGCAGTTACCTTGCCGCTGTCGCGCTGGATTGAGGGAAGCTGGACGCCCTTTGGCATTGGAGTGGCAGTGAGTGTGGCGACGGTCTTTTCAGCCTGCTGGCTGATGAGCCGCGTGCTTTTTGTTTTGGATTTGAAACTGGCCCGGTTCCTGCGCGTGGTGGTGATGCCCGGCTTCTGGTCCTATGCGGTAGCGGGCTTGCTGGCATGGCCCACCGTGCGGTTGGTGGCGGCTCTGAATCGCTGGCAGGGGGCGGGCGTTTTGATTGTCGTTGGGGTAGTTTATGGAGCGGCTTTAGCGGTGCTGTTACATCGCTGGGTGTTGACGGACAGGGAAAAGCAAGAGGGATACAGGCTTGTACATCGGGGCCTGGAAAAATTCCGCGGCCGGGAGGCAACAGCATGAGCTATCGAACACGCTTTGCACATGTTGCTCTCATGCTCGCAGGAATTGCCTTGCTTGGATGCGTTGGACTGGCTCAGGATCCAACTGAGCCGCAACTGAAAGCCAACCCGCTGGAGACGCTGCGCAACTTTGAGCCACCCGCAAACGAAGAGTACCGTCTGGGCAAGGGCGACGAGATCGCGGTGGATTTCGCCGGGCGTCCGGACCTGTCGGCGAAGCTTGTTGTGGGGCCGGATGGTCGCATCACACTACCCCTGGCGGGCGATGTGATGCTGGCCGGGCAGACGCGCGCTGAGGCGGGCAACGCCATCGACACTGCGCTTTCGACTTACTACACGAACCTCGCAGCCCAGGTTACGGTGACTAAATACACTGCCAACAAGGTGCTGGTGCTGGGCGCGGTGGAGAAGCCGGGCGTAGTCTCCTTTGACGGCACGCCAACACTGCTGGAGGCTCTCTCCCGCGCCGGCCTCGAGACCGGGCCGAACAAGGCCGCGCAGATTCCTGAGCGTTGCGCCATCTATCGCGGCCATGACGAGGTAATTTGGGTCGATTTGAAATCGATGATCGACGCTGGAAATTCCATGGCCGATCTTCGCTTGCGCCGCGACGATGTAGTCTATGTTCCCAACGGCGGCGAGCGTTATGTTTCAGTGTTGGGACAGGTGCAGCATCCCGGCGCGATTCCACTGACCGGCACATCCACGATGGCCAGCGTGCTTGCCGCGGCGGGTGGATTCACCGAGCCCGCGGGAAACAAGCCGCATATCCAGATCGTGGACCCGGCCACGGGGACTTCGCGCATCATTTCAATGAACGATCTGCTCAACCCGGCAAAGTCTCTTGAGATCCTGCCCAAGCCGGGGGAGATTATTTTTGTGCCGCAGAGCGGCTTCTTCCGTGCCACCTACGTGGTTGAACGGCTCAGTCCGGTCATCACGGCGGCGGCTCTGATCGGTGTGGGGTTGCCATGAACCAGCTATTCGGACAATCGGGGCAGGTGGGTCCGGTTCACGCCGGCGATGCCGACCTCGCGTCCTCTTCAGGGCCGACGCGCCCCTTGCCTACTGAAGGCACGGAGCAGGCGTTCTTTAATATTGACATCAAGCGCAGCCTGCAACTCCATTGGCGGCTGGCGAGAACGGTCGCTCTTGGATTTGTTGCGTTGGCAATGGTGTATCTCCTCGTCCAGGTATTTGTTTTCAAATCGTGGCCAACGTACATGGCGGAGAGCGTCGTCTATGTCCAACCCACGCCCGGGAAGGTTCTGCCCAGCGAGGGCGGCCCGCAGCGTTGGCCTTACGATACCAATACCTACGAGACGTATATCGAGCAGCAGATGATGAATGTGAGCCGCGACGATGTTCTCATCGGTGCGGTCCACAAGCTGGACGGCTTTCAGGGCCCTGGTGAGTCCGATCAGGTTGCCGCGCAACGCCTGGTGCGTTCGCTTCAAGTAGCGCGACCAGGGGAAGCATACCAATTCACGATCAGCGTACGCGCGCGCGATCCGCAGTCGGCGGCCCGGATTGCCAACGCAGTCACCGCGAGTTACATCGAGAGCGCGTCGCGGGATGAGCGGACAGGAGATACGCAGCGCTTGACGATGCTGCGCGAGGAAAAGGATCGCATTCAGAGCGCGCTTGCTGCCGACCGTGTCGAACAGGACGAACTGAACAAGCAGTTGGGAGTGGCGTCCGTCGGCACAGCGGTTCCGGATCACTACGACGAGGACATCACGCAGATTCGGTCGGAACTCGTGAAGGCGCGCACCGATCACGATGCGGCCGAACAGAAGTTCGCCTCATTGGATGCGGGTAGCGGGCCCTCGTCGTCGGCCATCGACGCGGTAGCCGATGAAATGATCGGGAGCGATGCGGGCTTGGTGAGCATGAAGACGGCCCTGAACGCGCGCCGCGCCACGCTCATTTCGCAGATGGCCAACCTTACGCCGATGAATCCTCAATACAAGCAGGATGAGGCGGAACTGACCAAGATCAACAGCACCCTGGAAGCGATGATGAAAGATCTGCGCTCCAAGGCGGCATCGCGAATCCAACTGCAGTTGCGTGCGGATCTGCAGCGATCCAGCGACCTGGTGGCCGACATCGCGCGGCTGCAGGCTCGCTATGCAACCGTCGACGAGCAGATGCACAACCTGATGCTCGAAGATAGCGCGCCTGCCGCGGCGTATCAGGTCACGCCCGCGGTTGCCCCGCTCGGCCGCACCAAATCAGGCGTCCTACGCAATGCCGTGCTGATCGCTTTTTCTGGACTGTTTTTTGGAATTCTGGCCGCTGTAACCGTTCTCAAGGTCGATCCCAGGGTCTATATCGCGTCCGACATGGAACAGGTTCTTGGCTTCGCACCGCTGGCGCAGTTGCCGAACTTCAGCGAGGTCTCCGAGGGCGTGGCGGAAGAGTATATGTTACGCTTGGCCTCGGCAATCGAGCATGGCCGCAAGCAAGGCAATCTGAAGAACTGCATTCTTACGGGAGCCAGCTCAGGGGCGGGTGTAACCACGCTTGTGAACCGTGTGAGCCAGATGCTTGAAGCCATCGGCAGGCCAACGGTTCTTGTCGATGCCACGGGTGCACATCCGCCGGCTCCCCGTCTCGCGGCCGGCGGAAGTGAAACCGGACATGAGATGGTCCCGCTGCAACGTGTGAGCCGCCCCACCGCACTGCTCCAACAGATGGCTGAGGAGAGGGAGACTGAAGAGGAGAGCCTCGTTCTCACGGACACCGCACCGTTGCTTGTCTCCGCGGAGACGGAGTACCTGGCGCGGTTTGTCGATTGCGCCATCGTGATCGTTGAGTCGGGAGTTACCACGCGCACCGAACTCCGCGATGTCGCTGCCACACTGCAGCGCTTGAATGTGGGCGCGGTTGGATTTGTGTTGAATCGCGTGGGACTGGCAAAAGCCGATCCCGCGTTTCGCCTTTCCGTTGAAGCCGTTGAGAAGCATCTGCAGACTCATAGCAACAACGCTCCCAGGCGGACGGAAAGAAGCACAACGTTTGTGCCGGAAGTGCCGGTTAGCATGACGGTCGCTTCCAAACCGGCTTCCGTGCGCTCCATGTTTGAACCGGAGGTGGCTGCTGCCGCCGCTGCTGTTGCTCGCTTCTCCCCCCGGGCCGTTGCTGAGCAGGCTGCTGCGCCGGCGGTTTGCCTCTCCTCGCCGCAGGTCGCACCGCCCGCCGCTGAAGCCGCGCAGCGCTTCTCGTTGCCGTTGTCTGCCGTACCCGTGGCTGAAACCGCAGCGGCCGTCTCGTCGCCCGTGGTTGCCGAGCCAGCGACTCCCGCGCCGCCTGCAAAAGATTCTTCGCCCTTCGCAGAAGCCGCCGAGCACTTCGCTTCGCCGGTGACCGCCGAGAAGCACGTTCCATTTTCGCCTCGCGCGGTTTCAACCGCTGTGACCTCCAATCCATCGCCCGCCGTTCTCGCAGAGCCGGTGGTCTCCGTTCCTGCCGAAGCGGCAGCCGTTCCTGCCGGCGAGCCTGCTCCAACACAGGCTCAGGATTCCAGTGAGCCCTCGGCGAATCAACCATCTGATTTGCCTTGGTGGCTAAGCGATGCGCCGCGGCTCGCGGAGCAGTCCCGCCCGCCGTTGCTTTGGCAGCCGGCAAAGGTGTGGACGTCGAAGCGGCACTCCGATGATGCGGAACCTGTGGTCGAGGCGGCCAATCTGAATGCAGAGCCGCTCCAGAGTGGCGCCGCCGCCGCGCTGTCCTTGGAAAGCGCGCCACCCTTGCCTGAGGCGCCCAACCCCGAAACCGTGCCCGCATCGGAGGAAACGAAAAGCGCCGCTTTGGATGAAGCGCAAGACAGCCGGACATCGAGGCTGAGCAGCTTGAGGAACCTGCTGTTTGTGCTGGGCGTCAACCACGGGCACAGCGGGGAAGAGTTGGTTGAGCAACATGCCGGCGCAGGGTCGAATTCCGATCTCAGGCCGGAGCGGCCGACGTTTGACCGGACCATTCAGCAAGACCCGATCGACGCAGCCGTAAACATGCGCGGAGCTTCGCCAAGACTGGTAACAGCGCCGCCCGAGTTCCTTCCGCCCAAACCGGTGGTGATTGAATTCGATAGGAAAGACGCACGCGCGGGAGAATCCTCCACTCGTCAGGATCGCCGTGCTGCGGCCGACGACATTGAGATTCTGCCGTCGAAGCGCGGGCAATACAGAAAAATCTAAGCGGATTTTGACAATTCCCGTAAGACCCTCGAGTATATCGACTCATTTCCCACGCCCAAGTGCAGATATCGGAATCTGTCTCCTGGCCTCGCAATTGAATCGACGACTTGCACTGACTGTCGGCTGCGAACAACTGAGGCGCGGCAACGAGAAATCCTATCGGCGCTGAGGCCGCGCAGTGATGCGGGCCACTGAATGTCTAATACGGAGTTCGGTTTCCAATTCGATCTCCTTTGCAGGATCGTCGGAGCCTTCGATACGCTCGAGGAGCAATCGCGCGGCTGCATAGCCGAGCTGATAACCAGGCTGATAGACGGTCGTCAGCGCCGGATCGGTCAATTCGGTCACATCGAGGCCGTCGAAGCTGATGACTGAAACATCTTTTGGGCAGGCGAGTTTGGAATCGCGGATGGCCATCAATGCGCCCATGGCCATTAGATCGTTGGTGGCGAAGATTGCGGTCGGACGCGGAAGCAATTGAAGCAGTCGCATTGCCGATGTATATCCGCTGTTGCGGTCGAAGTGGGCTTCCTGGATATATTCAGGAGCAATGGGAATCTTAGCGTCGTTGAGAGCCTGGCGAAAGCCGTCCAAGCGCTCCAGGGCGTTTGTCAAATGCGAAGGGCCCGAGATCACGCCAATCCTCCGATGTCCCATGTCGATCAAATGCTTTGCGGCCTTGTAGGCGCCGTCTCTGTTCGCGACCGTGACAATGTCTCCCTTCCAGCCTTCGGGCCGACGGTCAACGCAGACAACGGGAGGGCCGGAAACATTTTCGGAGATTTTGCTGTCAGGTGCGGGAATGATCAGGATGCCAGCCGGGAGAAAAGACTTTATCTGGCCCAGATAGACGGCCTCTTTAGTGGGGTCGTTATCGGTATTGCAAAGTACCAGACGATAAGAATCCTTATATGCCACATCTTCGACGCCACGCACAACTCCGGGGAAGAACGGATTGGTAATATCCGGGATGATCATGCCGATCATGTTGGTTCTGTTGAGGCGGAGACCGCGGGACAATTCGTTCGGTTCATATCCCAGGCTCTTGACTGCCTTCAATACTCTTTGGCGAAGCGGTTCACGCACCGTTGCAGTCCCATTGATTACATGAGACACAGTGCCCAGCGAGACCGAGGCTGCACGGGCAATCTGGTGCATGGTTACCCGCGTTTCGGGTTTCATTTGCTTACCGGCATTGGCCATCCTACCGGCAGCTGATTGATCGTCTTTCATTGGCTATCCACATTTCATGTACTGTCCAAATTTCATTTGCCGTCCACTCTTCATTTGCTTTCGGCGGCGCAGCGGAAGCCTACGGTCCCGGACCGATCGATGCTGGGGGCCATCAAAAGGTATTTGCCATGCTGCGAAAGTTTGTAAGCCTGGGGGAAATACCAACGCGATCCCTGCGGTTGATAGTGACTCCCACCGCGCAGGACCGCAGCGCGCGTGTGTTCGTCCACATACTCGTCCGTCCATTGCCAAACGTTACCGACCATATCCATTACACCAAATGGACTTGCTCCTGCGGGGTGAGAATTGACGGCGCTGGCAGCCAGAGCGTCCCGGCCCTTGTCGGGAAGTGGCAAATAAACGCTGGCCGGCGCAATCTCTGCACTGCTTTCGGGCGCTTGCATAGGAGGTTGAGGCCATTGATTTCCCCACGGATAGATTCGGCCGTCCGTGCCTTGCGCAGCGTACTGCCACTCCCATTCGTGCGGCAGACGCTTGCCCGCCCAGTGCGCGTAGGCGCGGGCGTCCTCCAGCGAGACCCAGGTTACCGGCTTTGAATCCCATCCGGCTGGATAGGTCCCATTGCTCCAGTCCTTGAGAAAGTTATGGTCGTCGGCCGGGTGGTAATGCGTGGCGTCCAGGAAGCGCTTATACTCCGCGTTCGTAACTGGATACTTATCGATCCAGAAAGCTCCGATATGAATCTTGTGCTCATGATATCGCCGGGCCGAGCCTTCCCAGGGATACTGAAAGTCGACCCCGTCATCGTTCATGCCTTCGATTTCGATTCCATTGACGCGAAAAACGTAATCTGCTTCCGGGATCTTCACCATCCCGTCAGGAGCGGCTGAGACACGCTTTGTTTCTTCAATAGGGACCAACTGCTGAGGCAGAGAATGCCATTCATGTGAGAATTGGCTGAGTGGATGCTCACTGAGGGCTTGCATTGCCGGAAGCAACGGGTCGAGTTTCGGTTCATGCGCTGTGTCCTCGAGGATGGCCCCAAATCCGTTGCTCTCAATATCAAAAGCGAGTACGGAGAAATTGCCCTCGTGTTCCGGATGTATTTCGGTTCCATGCCACAGATCGAAGTAGCGCGCATTCGCTTTGTAGGGGACCAGCATCTGGCGGCCTGAGGCGGCATATCCGTTCCGGTTGACGATCGTCCACAGCGTCTCGGTTTCTGCCGGCCACTTGCTTGCGAAGACTCCAAACTGCTGCATGGGGAAGTGCGGTTCCCACTTGGGGCTGGTAAGCAATGGAGCAAATGCGCGTTCGATGGTGGCGGTTCGGCGCAGGGCCTCCGCGTCGCGGGGCGTCATCTGGTTCCAGATGCCCCAGATGTTCTCCCAACTCTCAAAGCCAATGCCATTAAAAAAGGCCTCCTGCAGGTCATCGGTATGATCGTGAGCCCAGCGATTCGAAATGTTCACCATGTGGCGGGACTCAAGCCACTTGAAGCGGCTCACGGATGGGACGAACGTGTAATTCCAGTAGCCCCAGGTCAGGCTGTTATAGGCCAGCATCTCATCGGAACCCGGCCCGAGCTCGGGTTCCAGTGCCAGAGGATGGCCTTTGCTGTCAGAGGCGTTGCGGAAGGTGCGCGGCATTCCTTCCAGGGTGTCGCCGTTGATGCCGTCGGCGCCAACGGAGGCCAACTCACTCGAGAGTGCTTCGGCATCGAGGGCTCCTTCGTCGTGCGTTCCCTGATCCCATAGCATGGTCGGAAAGAAGACGCGCACATTGTGTTTGTGAAAGTCATCTACCATCTGTTTCACACCGGCGACACCGCCGGGAAGGTCCCGGAAGAGATCGTACTGATTTCGGCTGTCGATGCCGATATTGGAGTATGTATGCCAGATGAGTACGCTGTCGATTCCGCCATAGCGCTTATTCACGTCGTCCAGATAGCGATCGACGGTGTACCGACGTGTTGACGGGTCATAGAACTTCCGGTCATGGATCATCATCTGGGGCTGGACAAAGCTTGACTGCGTCCAGAGGAGCGCCGGTTCCCGATAGAGTGAATCGTCGTAGCCGACCCGAATAAGCCTCTCCGCGCGCCAATGAGCGATGTCCCGCAGCCATTCGCTCAATTGGAAGCTGGTGCATGTCGCAGGCGGGCCAGGGGCGTTCCATTCCGGGATGGCTGCGCAGGACGGCCCGGGAATCTGCTCCCACACTGGATGGACCATCGTGTCCTGAGCACAAGCGGCAATGGTCAGAACCATGCATGCAAAAGCCAAGCGAAGAGAATTGCGAAGGTCAGTCACGAATTATCCTCCAGATGCCAAAGGTCTGCGAAGAGACGGCAGAGAGGAATATAAAAGCTTTTAATCCAGAAGTACAGTGGCTTTGAATCGCAGACCGCCTTGAGGGGGCGAGCCACCGGGTTCGATGCCAGTTGCCAATCGACTGCTTTTGAGTGTCAATAGGCTATCCGCGCGCAGCGAGTATATCTCCTTAAAACGATGAAAACAATACACAGGGAAGGGAACCCGACATGGATATTTCGGTCTGCCGAAATAAGTTTGAAAGAGCGCGGGGGTAAAAAATCAGGCGGGTTATAAAAACAGTTGACAATCTTAAAATCGCGGGTTTAATATTCGTCGCGTCGTAATTTGAAACGTTTCAAGGCGCTTTCCGCACTTCGGGACGGAGGCGATCTGGGACAAAGAGGAGACACCGATGGTATCGACTTTGAGGCTAGTTGGCCTTCGTGCATTCACGATGCTGGCCATGTTGCTGCTCCTGGCCGCGGCCGGCCGGGCGCAGTATGCAAGTGGAATCGAAGGAACTGTGGTTGACCAGAGCGGAGCTGTTGTTACCGGAGCTCAATGGACGGTCGTCAACCAGGACACCCTGGTTCAGCAAACCGCCATTTCCGATGCACAAGGCTATGTACGCATCCAGCATCTCGCTCCAGGCAAGTACCGCATTCAGATTGCAGCTCCAGGATTTGGGAGTTGGGAGCAGAAGGATCTGGTTGTTGAGGGCAGCGCGCTCCGTGCGGTGTATCCCAAGCTCAAAGTCGGACAAAGCGTAGCAACGGTAGAGGTACGTGCCGAGACGGAGACTCTGGAAACCACGCAAGGCACCATGAGCCGGACTCTAGAAGATGAGACAGTAAAGGAATCTCCGCTGGTTGGACAGAATCTTTACGCCAGTGTTGGATCGCTTGCTCCGGGCGTCACCGGACTGGGAGACGCATCCGGATCCATTGCCTCGGCCGGTTCGCAGGGCACAAACAGCTTCAGCACCGAGGCTGGTTTTCAGATCAATGCCGGAGGTCAACGCCAGGACGCCAATGAATTTCAGGTTGACGGAACGACCGTCAACGGCAACTCTCGCGACGGCGTGGTGAATATTACCCCGGAACCCGACACAGTTGCGGAAATGAAGGTGACCGCGGCGACGTTTTCCGCGGAGAAGGGCCTGCAAAGCGGCGCGTTGATTGAACTGTTCACCAAGCCGGGCACCAACAAGTTTCACGGCACCCTCTCGGAGATGCACACCGATGCTGCCATGACGGCCCGCACCGAGTTTCAGACCGATCTGCCGCACTCTTTGCGTAACGATTTTGGCGGAACCGTGGGTGGACCGATCTTCAGGGATCACACGTTCTTCTTCGGTTCGCTTTTCTGGATGAAGAGCGTGCTTGGCCAAACATTCAATGGGAACATCGAGACCAAGGACTACGAGGACTACGTCAAGCAGAACTTCCCTAATTCTCTCGCGGCGATGTTCTTTGCCGCAGGGCCTCCGGCCGCGTATCCCACCCAGAACCTTCAGACCATCGCCGACAACGAGGCCAACTTCGGCTCCCCTTACACCGAGCCCAACATTCCGGGGACGCTGGTGGCAAGCGGCCAGGCGTTCATCAATTCTTCACCATTCAACAACGGCTTCCAGGGTCATATCCGCATCGATCACAACTTTCATCAGGATCGGGACAAGCTCTTCTACAGCTTGTTCGACAACCATACTCAATCGCAACATGCCGATCCGCGGCCGGCTTATAGCTACATTTCTCCGAACACCGGGATGTACAACAAGCTCGACTATCTTCACACCTTCTCTTCAACCATCGTCAATGAAGTCAGCGTGAGCTACAACCGCGTGACGGGATCGCAGCCCGCTCCCTTTTCGTCGCTGCCCACGATCTATTACATCGGCGGCATCGACGATGATTTCGCCCAATGGGGGCCTTCGGGCTGGGCTCAGAATAGCTGGTACGCACACGACACTTTGAGCTACGTTCGCGGCAAACACAACCTGCGTGTCGGTATCGATGTCGACCGGCTTGCGGATCTCGATAACTTTGAAAACGGCGACGTTCGCCCCTACTTCCTTTTCCTCAATCTCGCCGACATGGCGGGCGACCAGCCGTTCTCTCAGAGCGGACCGGTGATGAACCCCAAAACGGAAAAGGTCGCCACAAATATCTACCAGCAGGTTGGTTTGAGCTATGTGGCGCCGTATGTGCAGGACGACTGGAAGGTAAACAGCCGCCTCACTCTCAACCTCGGGTTGCGCTTCGACGACTACGGTAATCTCTCTAGTGTGAAGAACAGCGGCAGCCCCATCGCTTTCTTCACGCCTGCTTCCGGAACCAATTTCCAGGCGCAGGTCGCGGACGGGTCCATGCTGGTACGCGGCAGCAATGGCCGCGCCACCAACAATGCTCAATTCCGTATGGCGCCACGCATCGGTTTTGCCTGGGATGTCTTTGGCAATGGAACAACGGCGGTCCATGGCGGCTATGGCTTGTTCAATAACAGAATCGGCGAGTACTCCTACGTCAATCAGATGCGGACCAATCCTCCTGACGACGTGGATCCTTCCATTTATCTTTTCAACCCAGGTGTGACGCTGGCCAACTTCTCTTATGGAACCAGTAGTTCTGGAGCCACCGGCTTCGCACCGCCGCCGGGAATCAGTTTTCAGATCGACCCCCACGGCGGCATCGTGGGAACCCGCATTGGAGTAGGGGGACTCGACCCGAATCTGAAGACGCCCCTCGTGCATAGCTGGGCTCTGGGCGTGCAGCAAAAGGTTGGGGGCTTTGTGGTTGAAGCGGACTACTTTGGCACCGCCGCCCGCAATCTCTATCTCCAGACCGATGTGAACCGATTTGCCGGCGACGAAATAATCAACGGCGGCAACGTGACCAGGCTCAATCAGAGTTTCGGTTCCATTACCTATGGGAGGAGCATCGGAATCTCCAATACCGATGTCGCCGCTTTCTCTATTTCCCGTCGCTTCACCAAGGGGTGGACCTTCCACGCAATCTACACCTTCGGCAAGGCGCTGGATTTAACGAGCAACAATGACAATGGTGTTGGAGGAGACGGCAGCGCCGAAGGCGTGTTCGATGCCGATACGCTTCTCAACCAATACGCGCGCTCCGACTACGATTCGCGTCAGCGCTTCTCTGGCGACGCTGTTTGGAGCGTGCCCGGCTTGCGCGGCGGCATAGCCCACGAGATTACCGGTGGCTGGACGCTGTCTCCAGTCATCATCATGCAGTCGGGCCAGCCCTTCACCGTCTACACGTCGGCTCAGTACTCAAGCGGCGGAGACTACAACGGAGACGGGTTCGACTATGACACGCCCAACACTCCCAGTTTCGGGAATCACATCAAAACCAGCCGTTCGGACTTCCTGAAGGGCCTATTCGCCGTCAGCGATTTCCCGGTTCCGACTACGGGGACTGATGGCAACCTTGGCCGCAATACTTTCGACGGCCCTGGGTTTGCCAATGTGAATCTGTCCGCGGAGCGCAGTTTTGCTCTACCCTTTCTGGGCGATGCCGGCCAGCTCCAGATTCGCGGAGAGATATTCAATCTCTTCAACCGAGTAAACCTGACCACGCCGGTCAGCGATTTGTCCAACAGCCTGTTCGGATTTTCCACGGGTCAGGATGCGGCGCGCAATATTCAGGTTTCTGCGCACATCCGGTTCTAGATTCATCGGCATTGCGGGCCGCGCAAGCCTTCGGTGCACGCGGCCCGCTGTTGAACTTGAATGATTTTGAGGAGAAAAGATGTTTCAGCCGGAAGCGTATGGCATCGCACTGATGCTCATGTTAGTCAGCATGCTTTGCTGGGGATCGTGGGCGAACACGCAGAAGCTCGCGGCCGGCTATTCTTTCCAGCTCTTCTACTGGGATTACGTAATCGGAATCATCGCCGCAAGCCTGCTGTGGGGAGTTACGCTGGGCAGCCTGAATGGCGGGCCGTCCGCCTTCTTCCCCAATCTCTCCCAGGCCAGCCACTCAAGCGTGATCCTCGCTATGGTGGGAGGTGTGGTGTTCAATATTGCGAACATCCTGCTGGTGGCGTCGATCGCCATTGCCGGCATGGCAGTTGCTTTTCCCATAGGAATCGGCCTTGCCCTTGTGGTCGGTGTGGTCTTCAACTACATCATCGATCCGCGCGGCAATCCGGTTCTACTGTTTGGCGGAGTCGCATTTGTGGTCGCGGCAATCGTCGTTGATGCAATCGCATACAAGCGCCGCGAGGGCAGCCGCAAGGCGAGCATGCGCGGAGTTCGGTTGAGCGTTGCCAGCGGCATTCTTATGGGGCTCTTCTACCCCTTCGTCGCCAAGTCCGCCATGCAGGATCACCCGCTCGGCCCCTATGCCATCGCATTCGTCTTCGCCATCGGCGTCGGAATCTGTGCCATCCCGGTGAATACATGGTTCATGAAAAAGCCGATCACGGGCGAGGGCAGCGTTTCGTTCTCCGACTACTGGCGGGCCAACAAATCGTGGCACTTGTGGGGAGTGGTTGGGGGCATGATCTGGTCTACAGGAGCGCTCTCCAATTTTGTCGCCTCTCACACACATATGGTGGGCCCGGCAATCTCGTATGCCATTGGGCAAGGGGCGACGATGGTCTCGGCCGCCTGGGGTGTTTTTGTGTGGTGTGAGTTTGCCACGGCGCCGGCAAATTCGCGGAGACTGATACCATTCATGTTTGCTTTCTTTTTAATCGGGCTGACGGCCATTGCGGTTGCGCCCATCTTTTGATAACAGGTGTCATCTTATGGGGAAATCGATTGTTGTTGTGGGCAGCTTGAATCTGGATCTGGTGGCTGGAGTGAGTCGTCTACCCGCTCTTGGGGAGACGATTATCGGCCTGAACTTCAACACGTATTGCGGCGGCAAGGGGGCCAACCAGGCGGTTGCTCTGGCTCGCCTTGGAGCTTCGGTCAAGATGATCGGCAAGCTCGGGACGGATGCCTTCGCCGATCAACTCCGCGATGGAGTGGAGCAGGCTGGCGTGGACACAACCTGCGTTGAGAATGCGCCCGGTTCCTCGGGAACAGCTCTTATTACAACCTCAGCCACCGGGGACAACACGATTGTCGTCATTGCCGGAGCGAACGGCTTGCTGCTTCCTGAAGACATCGAGAGATACCGCGGCGAAATCGAGCAAGCCTCCATGGTGCTTGCCCAGTTGGAGATTCCGCGCGAAACCACCGAGTACCTTGGCAAGCTAGTGCGGTCCGCGGGTGTCCCGTTTCTTCTGGACCCCGCTCCCGCATATCCGCTTTCAGAGGAGTTGTTGGGGAGCGTAACATGGCTCACCCCGAATGAAACGGAGGCTCAACTGCTGCTGGGAACCCATTGGCCGGAAGCGTCTCCGTCCTCCGCGCCTGAGTCCGCGAAGAAGCTGCTGAGCCTGGGGGCGAGAAACGTGATTCTCAAGCTCGGCGCAAAGGGTGTATATTTGGCGGGGAAAGATACGGAAGGCACCTTCGTCGACGCCTTTCCTGTTACTCCGGTCGACACCACCGCGGCCGGCGATGCATTCAACGGAGCTTTTGCCTATGCCCTCACACAAGACGCCATGTCCCCGCAGGAAGCTGCCCGATTTGCCTGTGCCGTGGCAGCCTTGTCGGTAACACGATCCGGCGCTCAAACATCCATGCCAGGTCTTTCCGAGTGCGAGGCATTCCTTGAGCAGGCGGGATCGAAAATCTGAGCCTGAACGGGCTCGCCGTGTGATGCTGACTCAAGGCGAGGGCAGGGTTCCCGCGCGGCACGGAATGTGGAACCTTGTAGGCCATGACAGTAGGATTGATGTGAATGGCTCTATCAGCGAAGACGGTGAATCTGTCGGTGTTCAGCCGGACCTGCATCAATTTCGTGATGGCAGGTGTGTTTTCCTTTGCCGGAGCCGCTCAATCTACCGCGGATTCGTCGCTGGTGGCGGCCATCGGTGCGGGCCATTATTCCGAGGCCGTTCAGATCGTGGATGCAAGCCTGCGGAGCCGTCCGCAGGATCCATGGCTCTGGACCATGCGCGGGATGGCGCTGGATGG
>Ga0302274_10003058_pt1 | contig 15036 bp, 17 predicted proteins | sample III_Bog_N2_1_FD_198755 | JGI IMG/M metagenome (GOLD analysis project Ga0302274, IMG submission 198755) | Peat permafrost microbial communities from Stordalen Mire near Abisko, Sweden - III_Bog_N2_1 | ecosystem: Environmental > Terrestrial > Soil > Wetlands > Peat | place: Sweden: Abisko...
AAACGAACCGCAGAAAACGCACTTCTTGCCCCGCAAAAAGTTGGCCGCGCACCCAAAAACTGCATTCTGTCCATACGCCATGCGCTTTTCTCCTTAGCACATGGTTACGAAACGCCCTAATTACCAATATCTTTATTCCTTATATGTATTTTCAAATCCTTAGTTTTCTCTTACTATGCTCTCTCAACAAAAGGAGCGTCCCATGGATCTTAATCTAAACGGCAAGCTGGCCCTTGTAAGCGGAAGTACAGCCGGGATCGGCCTTGCGATCGCCACGCAATTAGCTCAAGAGGGAGCACGCGTAATTATCAATGGTCGCTCTCAAGCTTCCGTTGAAGCCGTCATCAAGAAACTAAAATCAACAAATAATGTTTCGGCTTACGGATTTGCAGGCGACCTTAGCACGGCGGACGCCGCCCAGAACTTAGCCCAGCAATATCCTAATGTTGAAATTCTCGTCAATAACCTCGGTATTTTTGAGCCTAAATCCTTTGAAGACATTCCTGACAGTGATTGGATCCGTTTTTTTGAAGTAAATGTATTAAGTGGTGTTCGCCTTGCACGTCTTTTCTTGCCCGCTATGAAACGGGCTAATTGGGGAAGGATTATTTTTATTTCGAGCGAAAGTGGAATACAAATTCCAACGGAAATGATCCACTATGGTATGACAAAAACAGCCCAAATCGCAGTGGCGCGCGGTCTTGCGGAGTCCGTTGCCGGCACAGGTATTACCGTCAACAGTGTATTACCAGGACCAACAAAATCACGTGGGGTCGTTGATTTTGTCAATAAGCTTGCGGACGCTGAAGGCGTCTCTTTTGAACAATTTGAGACGGCGTTTTTTGAAAAGGTAAGGCCAACATCGCTTCTGAAGCGCTTTGCCACCCCTGAAGAGGTGTCTTCTCTTGTAACCTATATTGCCAGCCCGCTTTCATCCGCAACAACGGGAGCTGCCCTGCGCGTTGATGGGGGTGTTATTAAAAGTGCTTTCTAACCACCCCTTACGATCGGTCAATGGCTCAACATATAGATCAGCGACACTTTTTTTAACAAAGCAGATGCGATATTAAGCAATGCCTTATGCCATCACTCTCCAGATGAATGTTGAAGCGTCATCTAAGATCCAGGATCTTTACGAACTTCTCGCCGATAAAGGTATATCCAACGATCAAAAGAATTTGGGCTATCCGCCCCACATCACGTTGGCTGTTGTGGATGACATCGAACAAAGCCATGCCAAAGACGTTCTTGAAAAATTAGCTCAGAAATGGCGGGCTTTTCCCATTCAACTCACAGAGATCGGCAATTTTCATGGAATCCCCGCAACAATCTTTATACATGTTGCTAAAGCCCCCTTACTTCACACCTATCAGTCTTTACTCTGCCATCAAATACCGACGCAATCTCTTAATCCGCATTACAAGGCTGATCAATGGATCCCTCACCTCACCTTAGCTAAGGATATCCTTGATCAAGACGCCCTTAAAGAAGCAACCCAATCTGTTCGCGCTGTATGGAAACCCCTGAATGCCACACTTAATGATATGGCCTTGATTTATTTTCGTCCGGTTCAAATTTTGTGGCAAGCTTCCTTACGTTAACCACTCACTTTCCATGAGTACAAAAAGCCCACTCAACCAAAGGCAAAACAGAACTATGCTTTTGAGAAGGTCTTAAAGTTGATGTCGTGTTGCTTCTTTTAATTTGGTTGTAGTGAAGAGAGTGCTTCACGATGCTTGATACAATCACGAACAATTTCCGCGGCCTTTTTATATATATCTCTGTGGCCGATCGCATCACCATCAAAACATGGTGTATCCTTGATGAATTGAGCATCTAATCCAGCCAGGTGCTTCTGTACAGCTGTGGGTGAACCTAAAGAGCCCATGGCTAATCCAAACACTCCTGCAACACTCCCAAGGATAAGATGACTGATACCAGGACGTGAAAAAAGAAACGCTCCTGAAGTAAAAATGAAGGCCGCACTAACGATGTTAAAATTATTGGCGGTGCGCTTACATGTTTGCTCGGCAGCTTTTTTATAGGCGAGAACCAACAAGCTTGTCGCTTCTTTTTGATCGGGAAAATAGCCCAGAACTAATGAATAATAAGAGTTATAAAAAGAATTCAGATTATAAGACTGACGAAACGCTCGAGTTCGAGGCAAAACTATTAAACTCATACAACACCTTAAAAATCATTTTGCTCAATAAAAGATAATATAATTGTGCATACGCCAATATTGGCGAGATCTACGGAAAGTGCAACGTCTCAAATACTTTCATAGGACCAGGACTTACCTAAAAACCGGAATAATTAAAAGAATCCAGAAAACTTAATGATAAAAATTCATAAATCGCCATACGATATCCTTGTTAAAACGACCTTTCCTTTTCTTTACATATTCTTTATCTCTTTGAATGATTTCTACACCGCTTCAACATTTTCAACCGACCTTGACCAACAAACGACATGCCTTCCATTCCACGTGCCTTCCGTATTCACATCTCTTCTTATCTACCTCCCCAAGAGCATATATCTTTACTCTTCCTAGCCGTTCTTACCGGCGTAGGTGGTGCGCTCTCAGCCGTGCTTTTCCGCTCTACCTTTAATTTTATTCATTATCTGCTCCATGACAACAATACGGGCATGGTGGCTATTGCACTTATGCTCCCATGGTGGGGAAGACTTTTGCTTCCTATGGTTGGCGGTATCGCGGCCGGATCTCTTCTCAGCTTCGGCCTTCATTGGGCACCACGGCGTGGTGCCGATGATTATCTTGAAGCCATTACGATTGGTGATGGAACGCTTAGCGTTCGGAAGACGTTGATTAAATGCACCTCTTCTCTTTGTTCTATTGTGACGGGAGCATCCATCGGTCGTGAAGGTCCGATGGTTCAGCTCTCCGCGATGATTGGATCATCTTTGGGACGTATCTTTAATCTTTCTCATGACCGTTTGCGCTTACTTGTGGCATGTGGGGTGACAGCAGGCATTACATCCGCCTATAACGCGCCTATTGCAGGCGCTCTGTTTGTTGTCGAGATTGCGACGGGCTCACTATCCAAAGCAACTTTAAGTCCTTTGATTGTCTCTTCTGTTATCGCCAACATCATAACACGCTGGCTTTTTGGTCTTACAGCCGTTTATAAAATGCCAACTTTTTCCATGATTACGGGGTGGGAAGTTTTTGCTTATGCCGGCCTTGGTATTGTTTGTGGATTGACCGCCCCCATTTTTCGTTGGGTTCTTGACAGCGCACGCAAGGTATTTCTGCGTTTCTCCTTGGGCCTTATTTTTAATATGGCGTTAGGAGGTTTAGGTGTTGGTCTCATCTCTATTTGGGAACCGACTGTGTGGGGAAATGGCTATGCCGTCGTCAATTCTATTTTACATTCACCTTGGACCTGGCAAGCACTGCTGCTTATTCTTATCCTCAAAGTTGTTGCCACGGCTCTTTGTTCGGGATCAGGGACAATTGGTGGCATCTTCACCCCCACACTCTTTGTCGGTGCAGCGCTTGGAGCTCTTTATGGCCATATCTTGATGAGCTTGGCACCCCTCTCCAACACGGAGATCTCGGGTTATATGATGGTAGGGATGGGGGCTTTCTTGGCCTCCGTCACTTACGCACCCTTGATGTGTATTTTGATGATATTCGAGATGACCTTGAGCTATGAAGTTGTACTTCCTTTAATGCTCGCTTGCGTCATTGGCCATTATCTCGCCCAATCCATAAGACCGCACTCCATCTATACACAGCGTCATGAAGAAGAGCCCCCCACCGTCGCGTCTTAGGTCTTTTTAGAACTCTCGCAAATCAGGCACACGCTGAAAAGCAATTTTACTTGTCATCGGCGGCATAAGGACACCAAAGTCAATCGTCCCGCTGCCATACTTATCATTCAGTTTATCAATCGCCGTTGTCAAAGCCTGGCTTTTAGGCAACTCGAAAAGATTGAATTGATGATGGGATGACGCCACCAATCCTGTAAGAGTAACGCCTACGCGTAACGGTTTCTGAGGCGGAACATCGGCCCATAAAGCCATCAAAACATGATTAAGCTGCCCCGTACTGCACGTCTCCGAAAATTTTCTTTCCGCCACCCAATAACCCAAATCTGACGTCCATTTAATATCAATTATTAAACGACAGCAGTAAAAATTGTCGTGACGCAACCGATCAGCAGCGCGGGCCAACAAACGCCGCATCACAAGAAGAGCCGCCGACATATGACGATGCTCGGGGGCCAAAACATGTTGGTGACCAATACTACGACGCGGCTTCAAAGGAGCGGGTAAATCCACGCCATGAAGAAGAGCATGGAACCTCGCGCCGACAACACTCCCCCATATTCGACGCATCTCTCGATCATCCGTATCCCATAGTTTTTGCATTGTATCGATGCCAGCATGGCGTAAGCGCATTCCCATATGGGCCCCAATCCCACAAAGGGCTTCAATATTTAGATGAAGAATGGGGTGCGGCATTTGTTCAGGAGATAATATTGTTAAACCATCGGGCTTCATCATGTCTGAGCCAAGCTTGGCCAGAAGACGATTGCTCGCAGCGCCGATGGAACTCGTAAGACATTCGCCAACATTCGTACGAATAAGACTTTTTATTTGGTGGGCGAGCTTTGTAATCGCCTCAGGTGTTCTTTGGGTTTTATCGAGTTGGCAAGCCACCTCATCAACAGAGAGAACATCCGCCACGGGAATACACTTCTCAACCGTATTGAAGATACGATGATGATAATCAACGTAGAGCTGAGGACGCGCTTGAACGACAACAAGGCCGGGGCACATCCGTTTGGCTTCTTTGATCATGGTCCCGGTTTTTATGCCCCGCGCCTTGGCCGCATAACTCGCCGCAAGCACACATGTGGAGTCCGTTATCATCGGGGCTACCGCCACAGGCTTACCACGCAATCGTGGGTCTTCTTGCTGCTCACAAGCCGCAAAAAAGCAGTTGAGATCAATCACAATCCATTGGATCTCAAGATGTCGGGGCTCCAAGATGTTCATGTTTTGTTCTAACTCAAACATCCCCCCGAGTCAATGAAAGTTCGCGTCTTTATAGGGATAAGAACAACACACCACTTTTATAGAGGCGAGCCCACCTTCTTAAGGAGCTGGTGATTTCCAGAAAACTGTTGATGTGTATTGCGGGAAAATATTTGGTCTCCCCTCAAGATCACGCAAGACTTCACGAGTCGCTTGATGGAGCTGAAAGGCCTGTTGCTCTCGCACATAAGCTATAGGTTGATAATCATACCCTTTGACCCAAGACCCTTCTTCAAGAGCTCGGTAGAGAAGTTTTTGTAAATCACCAACTTTACTCCAAGAGATGGATTTCAATTTTGTTGTTTGCGCACCAGCTTGAACAAAAGCAATCTCGATTGTTCCCCTCTCGGGGGGCTTGTAGCTGGGGTAAGACTCTTGAAGTAAAGCAGGTTCAGAAAAACCCCTTGTATCGTTCATGTGGTGCATGAGAAAATTTTGACTTTCTTCCTCGATAGATTGAGACAACAAGACCGTTCTTTCATTCCTCAGAAAATCAAAAAGAGCAAACAAAGGCGCTGCTTTGTGAACCTTTTCATCTTGATGTATAAAAAATAGCAGCAAAGGCTTCGTAGAAGCCATGAATACATTTGTCGTCTCAATGGCTTCAAAAAGTTTTTCTCGGCTTGACGCATGTTTTATTTTGTCAGCAATACCACCATGATTTGTAACACTCTGTGCGAGATGAGTAACACTACCTCCTATCGAAGCATCAATTAACACTTGAGCATAATCTCGATAAGCGTCCGCGATTTCTTGCGGCGTTAGCCCCGAAAGCGTGGGCGACATGGAAACAAAATCAGGCATAGTATTATCATCCTCTTAGAGATGAAATAAATATCAATATTCAAACTAAGTTTCGCTAATTAAAATATCTAAACAATAAATTCTTAGTCCTTAATACGTTCTTGCATCTTTTACAAATGTCTATCTTCACACAAAAACTAGTGGATGAGCGAGGCAGAGCTCACCGATGGTTTATTGGTTGGAACAAGCGGACCACTCCCGTAAACCATATTTGTCAAATCAGAGTCACCAACATGTACATTCTCAGAGATGCTTCCTGCCGTCTGGATTGCTACCGCCTTAAACTCTTGCCCAAGTCTTGAGAACCAATTCTGATCCTTGGCAAGGTTATAAAACATCCAACCCGTGCCGAGAGTGAAACAGGTCACCAAAACTGAAGATCCTTTTATGTTCGTCAACGCCATCACAATCCTCAACAATATAATAGAATTTCATTTGAACAAACTATCTTAATGATAGGCAGATGATAGCAATTTTAGGATCAAAGCAAAAGACAGAATTTGTAACATTAGTTTCATTCTTAAACAGAAATATTTATTACAAATCAAACCTTTGTCGGCAATGACCTGAGCATAAAAGCTCTCATAACAAGGGCTTAATCTTGAGCGCATGCTTTGTCGACATTTGCCGCCGGTCCTAATTTTGGACCGCCGTGCGCGCACCCTGTCACTCATGATACAAATGGGTCCGCTTCCATTAAACCTTGTAAAATGAACTCGAACGCCGATATTCTGGCGTAGAAATTTTTTGCTGCACAGGAGGAAAGATGCCTACGCACAAAGCCTATTTAGCTGAACCTCATATTTTAATGAGTGAGGCCACAGTCGTAGAACTTTTGAGTGGTGATCGTCCCGTAGCAAGACTCCATAGAACCTATTTTCATCCCCAAGGCGGCGGACAGAAAGGAGACCGCGGCTTCATAGGTCCTGTCGCTGTTTTGGATACAAAGCATGCTGAAGGTCACGAAGTTGACCATTTTGTATCAACCTTAGAAGGGTTGGTTATTGGACAAACCTATCCGATTAAAATTGATACAGGAACCCGTCACCTCAATGCAGCTAATCATTCAGCTGGGCACTTAATCGCAGCGTTGGTCGAACCCTCTTTTCCTGAAATCAAAGCCGTGCAAGGCCATCATTGGCCCGGTGAAGCACGTGTGGAATTTGAAGGCATAATCACGGAGGATATTCTTGCGCGCGTAGCTAGCTTTCTTCAACCGTCTTTGGATAAAGCCCTTTCTGAAAAGTGGCGCGTTGCTCTTCTTGGGGATCCCTTTGTTAATCGCAGCATACAATTGGGCTTTACGCAACCCGTGCCTTGCGGAGGAACCCATGTCGCTCATCTTGACCAGATTAAAAGCATTACTATCAAAGGTCTTAAAAAGAAGAGTGATCGTATGCGCGTTCATTACGATGTGGCCATCAATGAATCTGCTTTTTGATATCCTCCTTTATTGAGACGTTATCAAAATCCTAATAATAGAGTTCCCATCACTATTCGTGATGCATCTCTTCGCCTCGATAAGATCCCACACCATGAGCACAGATGTTATCAACACTACGTTCTCATGCGGAGAATGTTTTGATCTTTGAGCGATTTAAAGAATTACAATAAAAGATTCATATCCTTTCTTGACGTGATAGGGTCAAGCCTTCATCATAGACCTTATGATTATTAACAACTTCACAACCATAGAATCGATCTACGGTCGTTTCATCGTCAATCGTCATTGTTCGCATCAAGCCGAACACTTGATCAAAACCGGCGTTCCCCATATCCATGACGAGTTGAGAAAAATTCTTGCAATCGTAGCTACTCTTCCCGCGCAGGCCGTGGTTGTGGATGCAGGAGCCAATATAGGGCTCGTCAGTGTGCCCATAGCTCAAGCCCTTAAAGAAAAGCAAGGCACCGTGTACGCTTTTGAAGTCCAGCGCATGCTGTTTAATGCTCTTTGCGGCTCGGCTGCTCTTAATGATTTAGACAATCTGAAAGTCTTTCATCGCGGCTTAGGATCTCGCAAGGAAATTTTGAAAGTCCCCAGCCCTAATTATAGCAAACCCCAAGATTTTGGCATCGTAAGTCTTGTGGATCAAGCCGCTATCAAAGATGGTGACATCGTTGATATCATGACGATTGATTCCTTAAAATTGCCACGCTTGGATTTCTTGAAAATTGATGTCGAAGGCATGGAAATTGACGTCCTTAAGGGAGCCCGACAAAGTCTCCGTTCGTTTCATCCTTGGTGCTGGATTGAGTATTGGCGGAGCGACAAAGATTTGCTACGCAGTCAATTTGATGGCCTTGGCTACAAACTTTATTTGATGGATGAATTAAATATTGTCGCTATACCCGAAGAAAAATTTGTTGAACTTCCCCTTCACCTGTCCGCACCGCTTTTTTGAAGCCCTACGCATCCGATGACGCGTTGAGAGCCGCAAGCGTTGTCTCCAGATAATTGATCGCATGATTGTAGGGAGTATCAGTCTTCTCTGTCGCGTCCAACAAAGAGATCGCATAGCAGTGGGCAGCAAAAACACTCCCATCAGCCCAAACCGTATGGGGCTCTGTGTGGCTGTAAACGGCACCTTGCTTTTCTCGTATTTCGCGCGAGCGAACATTATCCGCACGAATATAAACCAGAGCCTTTTGATAACCACGTCCAACTGTCCAACGCTCAACCATTTGATAGGAAAGCTTGGCAATGCCATAGCCTCGGAACGGTGGTGAAATCCACGTTGCTTCCCATTCCGCCGTGCGCTCTTCGGGTGTGCCATAGCGCACAATCCCCATGACACCAATCAGGGCTTCATCAACAAATGTCCCAATCGTGCAATGATCTTGCGATTCCGTGCACCATTGGCGCCAGTGATCGTCGGTCGTAAACTGTTCTTCCCTTGTGTAGGAACTATTGAAATATTTTCCATCCCCGATCGCAAGAATGTCGCGGCGCAGATGGCGATAGGACGTACTATCATGAGCTGTTAAAGGGCGTACCACGAGCTTTTGCGTACGTTGAAGACCAGCATCCGCCACTAATGCCTTGAGCGCACTCATGAAGATCCCCCCTGGGCTGGAGGTTCCTTGGCGGCAGCCCATGCCACATCAAAAGAGCGACGATAGGACTCGGCGATAGGAGCCGATTCAATGACCACAACATATGGCGCTGGATCATGATCAAAGGAAATAAGGGCGAGACAATCACCAAAGGTATAGAAGGCGGTGGGTGAGATGCTGGCATCGGGTTGCCATTTATAAGTGTTATAAGGATAGGTCGAACCGAAGTTACTTTTATTTGCCAGAATGCGAAAAGACTTAACGATATGCCTCTTATATAAATCAAGCATACGTTCATAATGGATGGTGGCGTTCTTGCGATATTTTGCAAGCAACCTTTCATCCGTCACACTGAGACAAACATCGCCCCCGCGGGCTTTAAGATGTTCATAGAGAAAATCATAAAAATTATTGAAGCGCTCTTCGCCTTCAAAAACCTGAATACCATCGGGCTTAAATCGGACGCCTTGATTTTCGGTAAACTCAACACCGCTATTTAAAAAAGCGATGGCAATTTTTTCGATTGAGCCCCCTCGCGCTTGAACGGAGCCCCTTTCAATATTGAAAACAGTATCGCGATTAAGACCAGCCTTTTGTGCAAGTTCTTCCGCATCCCAATCAAGTAGCCCGCGCGCGGCGCGTATCTGTCGTCCCGTAATCATCATAGACCTTATAAGTATGAATTTCATTCCCTATAACACCGAATTCTGTTAACCAAAACATGATTTTTTCATGCTGTTATAAGGTAAGTTATTATGGTATATAGGTACCAATCATGATTAATAAGATATAATTCATAATTATACTGAATATAGTTCATAGTATTTAGTATTTTTGAATTGCTTTCAAGGTTAGTTATCGGTATGTTCCTTAATATTGGTTGGTTGAATAACCCTATAGGTAGCAGAATGGCTTCTTTTCAAGATATGAGCTTTTTTCAAATGTCGTCGCGCTATGGCGAAATAGCGGCTTATGGACATCTCGAGCAAATTGAAAAAGCTTCCGGTATTTCACCGCGCCAAATGACAGGATTGGATCCTGAAACACGCCTCAGCAATGCTTTACGTCTTCAAGATGCTACGTATCAGCCTGCTTATCGTTTAGCAGCGTAAGGTACGATATCATGGACTATATCACTTACAAGGATTTAGCAGCGCGCTACGGCCAACGCCCGGCTCTCAATATTTTGTATTTACTTGAGCGGCTAACAAAAATTCAAAACGAAATCACATCCATGAATGTTGATGCTCGTTTTGATCGTGCGATCAAGGCTCTTGCCGATACGGATGTTACAGCCTCATCGCAAGGCTAAGGAATAGTTACAAAATAGCCTTTCTTCGTACCTTCCCTCAGGATAAATACGAATTTCAACAACTATTTCACACTCATTGAACAACGCATCGCGTATCTATATCGCTTTGAACGCGCAATATTTTTAGAGAACCAAAACTGGTCTTGCGGATTGATGGGCAGCAAGCCGCGTTGGGTTGACTGGGATAGATAATTGAGCAATGCGAGCAAGTGTCGGCGCATAATCAGGATGGTCATGAGCCATCGTTTTGGCAAAAATATTAAACGCCACAAGAGCTCTTTCTGCAAACTTCGGATGATGCGAAAGATTTTCAGTAGCGATCACACCCCAGGATATATCTCGCGCTATTTCGGCGGGACTACCTTTTTTAATGCTCTCTAATCTCTCGACGATTTTTTTGTATATAATTTCAGCATTATGATCCGCGAGATTTTTTGCCGCTTCATAATGGGTACTTCCTGACCCCGTATAACTCATAACACTCAAAGCAACTTCCAGACACAGCTCTGGGGATATTAAGGATGTATCTCTATGTTGATCCAAAACATATAAGACATGTTTTATGGCTTGTTCTCTTTTCGCCGCCAAGTTCTTTATAATTTCATGGTAAAGAGCAACCGCATCGGGAATTTTATGAGATAGGTTGGCCATGCCATCGGCGATGCGAAGAATTCTATTATCACTAACACAAAGCGGAGACATATAAAGAGAGCTGCCGATCTGCCACATTGGCCAGGCGTTGTTACTTCTGTGATTGCCCATATTAAACATATTCTTACCTTTTATGATTGTCTCTAAGAATGGCCTCAATAGCTGATATCGGGCGTTATGAAAATAGTTTAAATGGTTTCAGCCCATAGGTTGAGATGACCACGACTAATCTAACTATATGTTATCAAAACATATTTGAGGGAGTCGCCCTTATCCTTTAACTCTATTTCTATACATTTCGCGCCTAAAGTGTGGGTTTCTCACCCCGGCTCACTATATATCGAGCCAGATGCTGGAAAGTCGTGCCCTGGAATAAGACTGAAAAGACCACAACGATATAGGTCATACCCAAAATAAGGTCTTTCTCAGGACTGGGCGGTAAAGACAACGCGAGAGCAATCGAAATACCCCCTCGCAGACCCCCCCAGGTCAAGAGTGGAATCGTCCCACGATCAAAGCGATACTGAAAATGCATGACATAAACGGGCAAAGCCACGCTGACATAACGACCAATAAGTGTCGCAAAAATGGCGATCAACCCCATGATGATTAGAGGTTTAGTGACAACAATCACCATCATTTCAAAGCCCACAAGCAAAAAGAGAACGGCATTAAGAATTTCATCGAGCAACTCCCAAAACATATCAAGATGGGTGCGTGTTCGATCCGACATACCGAGAGCACGTCCATGATTACCAATAACGAGTCCTGCGATCACCATCGTAATTGGCGCAGATACTTGAACTATTTCAGCCAAAACATAGCCGCCAGCGGCAAGGGCCAAGGTTAATAAAACTTCGACTTTGTAATCATCAATCGATTCCAAAAGTTTAAACGTGATCCAGCCAAGAGTAAGGCCAAGAATAACACTTCCCAATCCTTCCCATGCCACACTGGCAATCATCTCATGAATCGTAAAACCTTCTTCATGGTGAGGAAGAGTGAGATTGAGTATAATCAAGAAAACAACTACGCCCACGCCATCATTCAAAAGGCTTTCACTCGCAATTTTAACGCGTAAGCTTTTTGAAATACCAGTTGTTTTAAGAATGCCCAAGACAGCCACTGGATCGGTCGGTGCAATAAGTGCTCCAAATAAGCAAGCATAGACATAAGGAAACGAGAAACCCATCATATGAGCCCCCCACCCCACAAGAGATCCTGTGATAAAGGTGGCAATAACAACCCCGAGTGTTGCTAAAACCATAATAATGCCGCGGTATTTTCGCAGATCACTAATATTGATATGCAAGGCCCCCGCAAAAAGCAGGAAGGATAAAAGACCATGGAGTAAAATATCAGAGAAATTTATTTGTGAAATAAAAAAGCTCGCTTCGCTTAGATTAACAATCCCCATATAATTGAAACCGATGGCCAAAAGCGATAAAAGAAGAGCAAAAACCATTAACCCAATCGTGGCTGGCAACTTAAAAATATGAAGGTTAACGTAGGCACCAAAAGCCGCCATCGTAAGAAGAAGAGCGATTGTCTGAAACACAGTCATACAGCACCTTGGGAATTTAAAAGAATAACAAAAGTTAGAATAACACGCTTTTGATGGCATTTATAGTTATGAAAGGCTAAGTTCATATCGATGCCTATCATGTCCTCTTTCAAAGCTTGCGATCTCATGATGCCTTTCCTTCAAACAATCTCTCGATTGGCTTTGGTTCTCCTATGGGGATGCGGGGGGCTCGCGGTAAGCCCCGCTTTTGCATCCTCATCCGCCGATAGCTATTTCTATATAAGTCCTCATGATCTGCCCCCTGACCTTCTCCAAAAACCACCGTCGCAAGAGAGCGCCGCCGAACACCAGCAGATCATAGCCGTGATCAAAGCTCAGCAGCATCTTTCCGATGAAACTCTGAGAGACATACGCAATGAACAACACATGCGCCTTGATATCATGACAGATATCCTTGGCCATCGCCTGACACGCGAGAAGAACCCACAAACTTTTCAATTCCTTGAACATGTTTTGGCCAATACCGAGAGCCTTACTGAAAACGACAAACAGTTTTGGCACACCAAACGCCCCTATCTTTTGGATCCAAAAGTAAAGCTTTTGGTTGATCCTTTGAAGAACAGCCCTTCCTATCCAAGTGGCCATACCAGTGGCAGCTGGGTGCTTGCGGAAGTTTTGGGCATCCTTTATCCCGATGCGCGCGAGGCTTTGCGTGCACAAGCCAGCGCTGTTGGTCAACATCGTATCGCGGCAGGTGTTCATACCCCCTTTGATGTTGAAGGCGGGCATTTGCTGGCGATGCAGATTCTTGGGGCTCTTCTGGAAAACGAAGATTTTCAACTCGACTTACTCGCGGCTCAGGAAGAAATTAACAAGGCAGCCACTATTACTTACTAACACGCAAATGGGAAAGCGACCCGGCTATTGTCGAAAAGATCGCGTTGAGCTGGGTTGTTGATGGTGAATTAAAATAATAATCACCACTTGTTGCACAATTTTGAAGCAATGCCAAAGAAGTTGCATCTGTGTCCGTACCCAAAGCAATTGTATAAATATAAATACCTTGAGCCTTCATAGCGGTACAAACTTCAAGTGTCCTTGTATCAAGGTTATTGACGGCTGTCGTACCATTCGTCGAACCCGCACGATTATCGCCAAGAAACCAATAACCACCATGAGCCAGATTATCGATCGTGTTATATCCATCCGTTAACAAGACGACTACTTTATTCATGTTTGTGGTATGATAAGCAAGCGGTAGACCATTGGCATTCATAGTACCTCCCCATAACCCTTGCCAACGTGGTGAGATCATATTCCATCCCCAAACAAGGCCCTGATTAATTAGGGTATCCCCTTGGGCTGTCATTGAGTTAATAGCGCTCAAGACGACGGATGAATCATTGGTCATCGGCGTTATTTGTTGAGGACATAATAAGTTAGGTCCTTTATTGGTTTCATTCAGAGGGGAAGCATAAGTATAAGTCGTGACGCCATGACTAAGATGCGGTGTTTTCCACACATTATAGCTCGAATTACTTACACCATCTGTATTCAAATTATCGCTCGTCCAATAATATTGCTCAAACAAGGTGGAGGGGGTTCCTTGAACAGGTGGATCATCAACAACATCTTCGCCATTAAGGCGCGCATCCACACATCCAAACCAGCTCCCACCAGGGCCCCAATCCGTCAAGGTCGCGTCATAGGTTGCGTTCATCCATGTTGGATGGGATGTTCCGATATTAACGGTTTGTGAAAAAGGAACAACACCGACCCACAACTTGCCGTTCGTCGACACCGTCGTACTTCCAAATAAGTCATTCACAAGAAGGGTTGATGCCGTTTTTAAGGCTTGAATTTTACTAACACCACCACCGGCGGTATCGTCCATCGAGCCCGTATTATCAAGGACGAGAACCAATTCGACTCCCGTTTGATTCCTTGTAATTTGTGATGCTGCATTGGCCGTCATGACTGTAACGCCAACTACTCCTAAAAATGTCGTCGGCAAGGTGGCCTGTGCCGTCAGGCTAATAATCGAGCCCGTCGTATCGAGTGACGACGTCGTCCCACTAATACTTGCACCTAAATATCCGTTAAAATTAGCATAAAGATATTTCTGAACATCCGTATTAACATTGGCGAGTGCGGCATCGGAACCGGCAGCAAGTCCGGCGGCGTCAAGGGAAAATTGCAACTTTGACTGCACAAGTTGCAAGCGCGCCGTATCAATTGCTAAACCAACAGTGCCAACAACAACAACCATCGAGACAGCGAGAAGCGGCAAGGTCATCCCTTGCTCGGCATGAAGAAAAGAGCGAGCTTTCGAAATCCATGTGCGCAAAAAGATTGAGAATGTCATAACATACCCTTCATGACGGCGTTGTAAGCAAAGGTCCCAATCGTGGGCGATACATAGCTACCTGATAAATGAGCGACGAGGGAAACAGGCTATCACTTATAAAGAGTGGTTTAAATTGATAATAGACTTCCGTGACAACAACACTATCCCCATCATTGAGCGTCAACCCGTTGGGAAGTGTTGCGGAACCTCCCGTTGAGCCAATAAGACTACTTTTAACAAGACTTCCGCCGCCAACATACTGCCATTCAATCGTTG
>Ga0302274_10003086_pt1 | contig 14956 bp, 7 predicted proteins | sample III_Bog_N2_1_FD_198755 | JGI IMG/M metagenome (GOLD analysis project Ga0302274, IMG submission 198755) | Peat permafrost microbial communities from Stordalen Mire near Abisko, Sweden - III_Bog_N2_1 | ecosystem: Environmental > Terrestrial > Soil > Wetlands > Peat | place: Sweden: Abisko...
TCCATTGGCTTATGCAACCCGACGACCAACGCATTGCCGCCAGCGTCCACCAACCGCCGCAAGCTGTCCCGAGTCTCTGAACGCTAAACTCTCGCTTCTGAACGCACCTCTGGGGAGGTGGGCTTTTTCCGCTTGCCGGCAGAGCCTCCTTTCCTCGTAATCAATGCCTTATCATCCGCTAAGATGGTTCCCCCTATTCTTGAGGCCAGCGCCCACTGTTGCGCTATCCTTGGCAGTTCTTTATTGTCGGCGGCGACCCGACTGGCGCAAAGGTGTTAGACTTCCGCTGTCTTTCCTTTCAGACAAATTTCGGCGTCTGCGATTCCTTGCAGTAAAGCCGGCTTTTGTCATTAGCCGCTGTTTATTAACTAAGTAATCAACGGTGGCGAACCGGTTCACCATCCCTCAGGAGCCACTGCCATGATCTCGATGCCTCCCCCGGCCTTCCCGGCGATTCCCGCCGATGCCTCTCCTCGCATTTCCAGCCGTTTGCGGAATCGGATCAAAACTGGTCGCTCAAGCTCATTATGGGTTGCGCTTTCCTGTGGGATCGCTTGCCTCTTGTTCGCGATCCCAGGTTTGGCGCAGCACTTGCTGCTGACACGCCATGTACGTCCAGCCGTTCTTAATGGCCAAGCGCAGCCAGTCGGGCATATTCCGGCAGCCCAAATCATGCAGTTGGATATCGTTCTGCCGCTGAGCGATCAAGCTGGGCTGGACTCGTTGTTGAGCGAACTCTACGATCCGGCCAGTCCCTCCTACCGGCACTTCTTGACAGTACAGGAATTCACCGCCAGGTTTGGTCCGAGCCAGGCGAACTATGACGCCGTGGTTGCTTTCGCCAAGGCGAATGATCTTACGGTCTTTGGCGGCACACGCGATGGAATGGATGTGCAAGTCAAGGGTTCCGTTTCGGACGTCGAGACCGCTTTTCATATCAATATGCGGACGTACCGACACCCCACCGAGGACCGCACCTTTTACGCGCCAGACCGTGAGCCGGTCGCAAACCTGCCGTTCCAGCTCTGGCACATTTCCGGCTTGGACAATTACTCCATCCCGCATAGCAGGCTCGTCAAGCGAAGTGACTATGCCCAGGCTCATGGCATCGCGCCTGAGGCCGTTGTCTCCTATGCCACCACTGGCTCCGGTCCTTCGGCATCGTTTTTGGGCAGCGACATGCGCGCTGCCTACTACGGCGGCACGGCCCTGAATGGTGCTGGCCAGAACCTCGGATTGTGGGAGTATGAAGGCACCGATCTGGCCGACTTGGCCACCTATTTCACGAATACCGGCCAAACCAACAATGTACCGATTACATTGCTGTCCACGGATGGCACCAGCACGAGCTGCATGGCTTATGAAGACTGCGACGACACGGAACAGACGCTCGACATGACCCAGGCGATCGGCATGGCTCCGGGATTGTCCAGTCTGGTCATGTATGTCGGGTCATCCGATACGGCAATCATCAGCGCCATGACCACGCACAGTCCGCTTCCCACAACCATTGGCTGTTCGTGGGGCTGGACACCAGTGGATCCAAGTACGCTTGACCCCTACTTCCAGAGGATGGCGGCTCAAGGCCAGAACTTCTTCGCGGCCTCGGGCGACAGCTCGACTTGGTCGTCGAGCAACGAGGCTTGGCCGTCGGACGATGCGAATGTCGTTTCCGTTGGTGGCACGGACCTGATTACCGCAAGCGCAGGAGGCTCGTGGTCTTCGGAGACCGCCTGGGTGGACGGCGGTGGTGGAATCTCCCCGGACAGCATCCCGATTCCCGCTTGGCAGCAGCTTGCGGGCGTAATCACCTCCAGCAACCGAGGCTCGGCGACCCTTCGCAATGGCCCGGATGTTTCGGCAAACGCAAACTTCACCTTTTACACCTGCGCCAACCAGGAAGGCTGCCTGGCCAACGAATACGGCGGCACCAGCTTTGCCGCGCCCATGTGGGCTGGCTACACGGCCCTGGTCAACCAGCAGTTGGCCATCAACGGCGAGCCAACGATTGGCTTCCTCGACCCAACCATCTACGCGCAGAATGTGACCTCTGCCTATAACGCGGACTTCCACGACATCACCGTCGGCACTTCAGGCAGCTATTCAGCCGTGACCGGTTACGATCTGGTGACGGGATGGGGCAGTCCCAACGGACAGAATCTCATCAGTGCCCTGGTAGGACCTCCTGTTTCAGGCTTCACACTTTCGGCTTCGCCGAGCAGCCTGAGCATCAGCACCGGCGGCACAGGGACAACTACCATTACGGTGAACGACCTGGCGGGATTTACCGGTAGCGTCAATCTCTCCTTGTCTGGCCTGCCAAGCGGCGTGACTGCCTCATTCAGCCCGAATTCAACTACAGGAACCAGTGTGCTGACCTTCACAGCCAGCAATCTGGCCGCCACCACCGTTTCCACTGTCACCGTGACAGGTATCTCTGGAGCGCAGACCGAAAGCGCTTTCCTTTCCTTGGCGGTCGCCAATTCCGTGCAGATCACTGCGCCGTCGCCTACAAACTTCGGGGCAGTCAACATTGGGAGCACCAGCCCGGCGATTCCCATGGTCTTTACCTTTGCCACACCAGGCACAATTGGCGGCGAGGCCGTGCTGACGCAGGGTGCAACCGGGTTGGACTTTGCAGACACCGGAACAGGAACCTGCATGGCGAATACAGAGTATTCCGCCGGTCAAAGCTGCGTCGTCAACGTGACCTTCACACCCACGCGGCCCGGAACCCGCTATGGCGCGGTAGTCCTCGAAGATAACTCCGGCAACGCTCTTGTGACTGGCCATATTTCAGGAATGGGAGTGGGATCGCAGATCAATTTCCTTCCCGGCGGCCAAAGCACGGTGGGCAGCGGCTTCAAATATCCCAGTGCAACAGCCGAGGACGGCAGAGGCAATGTATACGTCACCGATCAAGGCCACGACGCTGTATACGAGCTTCTGGCGGTCAATGGAACCGTCCCGGCCTCGCCGACGATCCTGACCCTGGGCAGCGGATTCGACCTACCGGCCGACGTGACGGTAGACGGTGGCGGCAACGTCTTCGTCGCAGATAACGGCAGTAACTCGGTGAAAGAGATTCTCGCGGTCAACGGCAGTGTTCCGCCCTCGCCCATCATAAGGACTCTGGCCAGCGGGCGCAGTTTTCTTTCGGGCGTCGCGGTGGACGGCAGCGGGAACATCTACTTCACTGATAGTGCGGTCAATGAGATCCTTGCGGTCAATGGCAGTATTCCTTCCTCGCCCACGATCAGGGCACTCGGTAGCGGATTCAGCTCTCCCGGCGGCGTGGCAGTGGACCAGAACGGCAACGTCTACGTAGCCGATACCCTTAACAACGCGGTGAAAGAGCTTCTTGCGGTCAATGGCAGTATTCCCGTCTCTCCCACAATCGAAACCCTGGGCAGCGGATTCAATGAACCCGATGGCATTACGCTGGACGCCAACGGCGATGTCTATGTGACCAATCTGGGAAACAACGAAGTCTATGAGCTGCTAGCGGTGAATGGCAGCATTCCGGCCTCGCCGACGATCAAGACTCTTGGTACCGGCTTTAACTTTCCGATGGGCTTAACAGTCGACAGCATCGGTAACGTCTATGTTGCCGATGACGGGAACGGCAGAGTGGTAAAGCTGGACTTCGCCGCCCCCCCCAGCCTCAGTTTCGTTAGTACGGTTGTGGGCTCAACCAGCAGCGACAGCCCGCAGACAGTTACGGTCCAGAACACCGGCAACGCCGCTCTGGATTTTTCGGAAATAAGCTATCCGCCCAGTTTCCCCGAGGGCAGCCACGCGGCGACCGAATGCGCCGTCACGACATCTCTACCCACGAATGGCAGTTGTACCCTCACAATCGACTTCACGCCACTGGCAGGGGGCCAACTCCACAATTCCCTGGCGTTAACCGACAATGCGCTCAATGGCGCTCCCTCCACACAAAGCATCACTCTGAACGGCACCGGGCAGTCCCCGCCAAGCTTCACCCTCGGCGCAACGCCTGCTTCCTTGACAGTGATTCAAGGCGCGTCCGGCTCGTCCACCATAGCAATCTCCGGCCAGAACGGATTCACGGGAAGCGTAACCCTGGCCGCGTCCGGTCTGCCCAGCGGTGTAACCGCAGCTTTCGCCGCCAACCCCGCCACCGGAAGTAGCGTGCTCAGCCTGATGACAAGCAGTTCGGCTACGGTTGGAACCGCAACGGTCACCGTCACCGGAACCTCAGGCACACTGACTGCATCGACTACGGTTGTATTGACGGTCAATCCGCCGCCTAGCTTCAGCCTCAACGCCTCGCCCGCTTCTCTGAGCATTGTCCAAGGAGGCTCCGTCACATCCGGAATCATATTGACCGACCTCTACGGATTCGCTGGCAGCGTAAATCTCGCGGTCACATCCGTCCTGCCCAGCGGTGTAACCGCATCGTTTACGCCAAACCCCACAACCGGAACGAGCGCACTCACGCTGACAGCCAGCAGCACGGCCGCCCTGGGACCGGCGACAGTGACCATCACCGGAACCTCCCAGACGCTAACGGCATCCACGAACCTTGCGCTGACAATCAATTCGGTACCGGGATTTGCGCCTTCAAGCGAAAACTTCGGGGCGGTGAACATTGGAAGCGCAAGCCCGGTGCAGACCTTGACCTATACCTTCGGTTCTGCGGTGACACTGGGATCGACCGCCGTGCTGACGCAGGGCGCAACCGGACTGGACTTTACCGATGCCGGTTCGGATACTTGCACGGCAAATACCGCATACACCGCCGGCCAAACCTGCACGTTCAACGTGACCTTCACGCCCAGGTTAGCCGGAATCCGCTATGGCGCAGTGGTCATCAATGACCCAAACGGAAACGTGCTTGCCACCGGCTACCTACAAGGCTCAGGCGTAGGGCCGCAGTTAAGCTTTTCTCCGGGGACACAAACAACTCTTGGCAGTGGCTTCAACTACGCGTCAGGTGTCGCCGTCGACGGTGGTGGCGACATTTTCGTAGCCGATACCTTCAATAGTGAAGTAAAGGAGATTGTTGCTGTCAACGGCGTGATCCCGGCGTCGCCAACAATCAGAACACTGGGTAGCAGCTTCAACAGTCCTTTTGGTGTAGCTTTGGACGCTGGCGGAAACGTCTATGTCGGCGATAGCGGCAATAACGTAGTGAAAGAAATAATGGCTGTTAATGGCAGCATTCCTGCTTCACCTGTGATCAGAACACTGGGCACTGGTTTTTCCGGCCCCGAGGGCGTAGCGGTGGACGGAAGCGGCAATGTCTACGTCGCAGATACCGGCAACAGTGCGATCAAAGAGATCGTGGCGGTTAGCGGTAGTATCCCCGCTTCGCCTACGATCAATATCGTGGGCAACGGCTTCCTTGAGCCACGTGCCGTAGCGGTGGACAGCAACGGAAACGTATACGCATGCGAAACCCCCAACTCCGTGCAAGAGATTCTTGCGGTTGATGGCAACATGCCGTCTTCGCCGACAATCATTACGATTGCTAGCGGGTTTACGAACCTTTCCGGGGTTGCAGTAGACAGCCGTGGAAATCTCTATTTGACAGACTGGTACCAGAGTGAGTTGTTAGAGATTCCGGCGGTCAATGGCAGTATCCCGACCTCACCCAACGTGCTCACCATCGCCACCGGCATCAGCCTACCATATGGCGTAGCGGTGGACAGCAGCGGCAACGTCTATGTCCCAAACTGGGGAAACAGTGAATTGGTGAAGCTAGACTTTGCGGATGCGCCTAGTCTGACTTTCGCCAGCACCGCAGTAGGCGCAACCAGCCCTGACAGTCCGCAGACGGTGACGGTCGAAAACGTTGGCAACGCCGCGTTGAGCTTTCCTGTCCCAGTAACTGGCAGCAATCCGAGTACCGCGGCGAACTTTACTCTCAGTAGCAGCGGTTCTTCTGCTTGCCCGTTGCTCAATGCCGGTTCCTCGACGGCGGGGACACTGGCTGCTGGCGCTTCCTGCCAGTTGCCCATCAGCTTTACGCCAACGGCGGCGGGCGCTCTCAGCGGCTCGCTGGTGCTGACGGATAACAATCTGAATACTGCCGCGCCGGGTTATGCCGTGCAAAACATCTCGCTGAGCGGCACGGGTACGCAGGCCACACCAACGATCACTTGGACCACGCCCGCTGCTATCACCTATGGCACGCCGCTGAGTGCGACGCAGTTGAATGCCACTGCGTCGGTAGCCGGGACCTTTACCTATTCGCCGGCAGCCGGAGCAGTACTCAGCGCGGGAGTGCAGACGCTGACAGCAACCTTCACACCCACTGATACCACCGACTACACAACAGCCACGGCGACTGTGACCCTCACGGTGAACCAGGCCACGCCAGCGATTACCTGGGCAACGCCAGCAGCAATCACCTACGGCACGCCCCTGAGCGCAACTCAGTTGAACGCCAGTTCATCGGTGGCCGGAACCTTCACCTACTCATCGGCAGCCGGGACGGTGCTGAATGCGGGCACGCAGACGCTGACGGCAACCCTCACACCAACGGACACCATCGACTACACTACAGCGACAGCAAGCGTCACGCTCACGGTGAACAAGGCTCCGCTAACCATCCACTGGGTCACACCAACGGCCATCCCGTACGGAACGGCCTTGAGCGGGACTCAATTGGATGCTACCTCTACGGCAACCGGAACCTACGTCTATTCACCGGCAGCGGGAACGGTGCTGGCGGTTGGAAGCCATACGCTAAATGTAACTTTCACTCCGGCCAACGCCGCAAACTACACTTCATCGACAGCTAAGGCAAGCGTTACGCTGACAGTGAACAAGGCAACGCCGGCGATCACATGGGCGACACCAGCAGCTATCACCTACGGAACGGCTTTGAGCGCAACACAACTGAATGCCAGCTCTGCGGTGGCCGGAAACTTTGCTTATTCGCCTGCAGCCGGAAAGGTTCTGGCCGCCGGACAGCAAACGCTGACAGCGACCTTCACGCCTACCAATTCCACGGACTACACGACAGCGACTGCAACTGTCACGCTGACGGTGAACAAAGCCAGGCCGACGATCACCTGGGCCACGCCCGCGGCAATCACTTATGGGACGACTTTGAGCGCAACGCAGTTGAATGCAAAGGCGAGCGTGCCTGGCGCGTTTGCTTATAGCCCGGCGGCGGGAACCGTACCGGCGGTCGGCACGGATACGCTGACTGTAACCTTCACGCCCACCGACACCACCGATTACACGACAGCGACCGGCAGCGTACAGCTGAAAGTCAATCCAGCACCGAGCTTCACACTCGGCGCTTCGCCTGCGTCTCTGACGGTAGCTCAGGGCGCTTCCGGAAAATCCACCATCACCGTGACAGGCCAGAACGGATTCACCGGCAGCGTAACGCTGGCCGCTTCCGGCCTGCCTAGCGGAGTAACTGCTGTATTCGCCACCAACCCCACCACTGGCAGCAGCGTGCTCACGCTGACGGCCGGCAGCACGGCCGCCGTTGGCTCCGGCACAGTGACTATCAAGGGAACGTCTGGCAGCCTTACCGCCAGCACCACCGTTGCCGTGACAATCAGTTGCACACCCACCACCATCGTTCCCTACATATCCATCAACGGCGGCTCAACCTGGACGCAGGAATCGAGCGCAACTGTAAGCTCACCCTCCGCGGTTGTAGACCTCGGCCCGCAGCCAGCCAGCGGCGGATCGTGGAGCTGGACCGGCCCCAACAAGTACACATCCACCTCGCGCCAAATCAATAACATTCCGCTGACCGTCGGCGCAGACTCGTATCTGGCCACTTACACTAACGCCAGCGGATGCAAGAGTTCGGAGACGTTTACCATCACCGTGAAGTAAGCAAATTGGCGAAGTAGTAATCCGATCTCTATACCATTCGAGCCGGCTTTTTCGAGGTCGGCTCCTTCTCGTTGGCATCTTCTACGGTGATTCCAAAAGCCAACGAGACTCTGAAGTTGCAAAGCTTTTCCGCAATCAGTTTCAGCCTTGAGCGTGCTCTGAAGTTTCGAAACTTGCAGACTAAAGCAGAAGGGTTCTAAATTCGTCCTCTAGGGCCGCAGTGGCCCAAGGGCCCAAATTGATTCTTTGCCTGCAAAATCACCTGTTAAATGTCCGCCTTCGGCGCATTTTGGTGGTCATTTTGAGGATTGCTTGCGGCTTGCAGGCGCACTTACCGGGAGGCCTGCCAGCCAATGCCGAAAGAGCTTCATGGACATTTTCGCGTGGAACGAGCAGGGTTGTGGGCAGATGTCTGTGGGCCTGAGGACGTGGACTGAACCCTAGTCAATCCTCGATGGGTGTACTTTTAGGTGTATTTCTTTCACGTGATTTCATATCCACTTCATTCGCAACGGTTTATGTTGCGATATGAATCCCTCGCTCCCTGAGGGCCAGCCTCCATCGAATCCTACAGATTCACAGTCTGACTCTGGTCGAGAAACTCCGCATTTTAGATGCGCTTCAAGCAACAAGCTGTGATGACGACTTAGATAATATAGGCAACCAGTTGAATCTGTTCGACTTGCAGCCGGGCAGCGGTGACGGAACTTATATCCGGATCGCCGGCTTCACACCGGTCTTGAGGCGGGCTCAGTTCCATCGCTTCTTATCGTTCTGGTCGTCGTCGATCTGCCTGCCCCGGCCATCCAGGTGAACGTTGCGGCCCTGGCTGCGCATGTAGACCTCGAACTTGCGGCCGGCACGGCGGCGCTTCCAACGGTAATAGCGGTTGCGCACGGCGTACCACCTCTCGCTGAAGACAAAATGGAGTCCGCGGCGCGGCGCCAACTGCAGATAAAGCAGGCCGGCCAGCGCGCCGCCTAATTGTGCAAAAGCGTACACGCGCAGCTCGCCGAAGAGCATGGCAATGGAGACCAGGGCGTAGATGCCGACCAGGTAGCGGGCTTTGATGCCGATGGTGAAAAAGAGCAGAAACTCCATATCGCCGTAAAGAGCGCCGATGGCTACCAGCAGGCCAAAGATGCCGCCGAAGCAGCCGTACAGCGGAACCAATGGAAGCGAAAACCCGAGCGTGCCGCTGGCGGCATAGAATGCGGTTGCGGCAACGGCGGTGCCGAGGACAGAAGCCGCATAGAGGCCAGTTACCCAGCTTGAGGTGTGAAGGCCCTCAAGAAACCCGGCAAGGAACCAAAGCGAGAGCAGTTCAAAAAGAGTTCCGAGCAGCGTGGTGTGTACGAAGCTGTATGTGAAAGGCTGCCAGAACCAGCCATGAAGGAAGTCTTTGGGAAGGAAGCTGAGGTGACTGGCCAACTGCACAGTACCGGCAGGAAACACCACCGGGGCCAACAGCAAGGCAAAAAACGCGCACAAGTTGAGAAGCACCAGCCGGCGGGTGGCGCCGCGGAAGTCGGGGAATGAAAATGGGCTGGGGCCAGATCTGGGCATCGCTGTGAACAGGGTAAACGGTGAAGCGTGCCGGTGTCATGGGAGGACCAGGCAGCGGGCTGTGATCCATTGCCGTAGGCGACAGCCAGCACTTCATGTTGGCAGGAAATCAACGGGCATTCGCCAGGAATGCGAGTTCCGGTTCCAATTGCGATCTGCGGCGCTTGACCTGAGGCCGGGTTCTCACTAAAGATAGCCATGTCGTACCGAAGAAAATTGTCATCTTACTAGATGAGAAGCCCTGGAAGAAGGAGGCTGTCATGCCCAATTGCCCTGAATGCGAGAATGGACTTGACATCGAAATGGACGAAGTCGAAGAGGGCGACGTTGTCGCTTGCGACGAGTGCGGAACCGAGTACGAGGTAGTCGGCGTGGAACCGTTGGAGTTGGCGCGCGTGGACGGCGACCTGGATGAGGACGAAGACGAACTGTTTGAGGAGGAAGAGTGAAGATTTCCCGCACGATTTTGCTGAGCGGGCTGGCGTTTGCGGCCGTGGCGGCAGGTGTGGTTCCAATGAGTTTATCCAGGGGGCGGATCGGATTTGGCCTCGGGTCGCTGCAGGCCATGGCGCAGAATCTTGGTCGGCGGGCGGTGACGGGGAGAGTGGTCGATGCAAGTGATGCGCCTGTGGCCGAAGCAACCGTCTTCATCAAGAACTTGAAGACCAAGGCGATCCGCAGCTATACCGCGGATGCCGCCGGCAGGTTCCGCTTCGCCCAGGTGAACATGTCGGAAGACCACGAACTCTGGGCTGAAAAAGGCGAGAAAAAGAGCGCCGTGAAGACAGTCAGCTCGTGGGACACGCGCACGGAATTCGATTGCGAACTGAAGTTGAAGTAGAATGCGCGGTGGGGACGGAACCAATTCCAGTGAGCAGCATCCGATTCATGCGTACGCAAGGGCTGGGCTGGAAAGTCGCGCATGGCGAAGATATGCGATGTTGAATTGCATTGATTCACGGGCATTTTAAGCAAACTGCTAATGAGGACGGTGTCCCGCTGAATGTTGCCGCGAACCGGCTTCTTATCGGGAATAGAGCCGCTGGCCAGCGACAGTTCTCGGGCTATAATGGCGCATAGCTTTGCGTGTTGCCCCTGCTCACAAAGGTCACCGTTCACCGGCCTTCGAGGCATTTGCGCACAGAGGCCGGATTCTGAAATGAAGAACGAAGAACTCATCTTTATTACCGGCTCGACCGGCTTTCTGGGCGTGCGGCTGGTGCGCGAACTGCTGGATCGCCAACCGCACGCAACCTTGGCGCTGCTGATCCGCGACAAGCCCGGCCAATCGGGCCAGCAGCGTGCCGATTCGTTTGTGCCGGCCAGCGAGCGGGCGCGCGTCCAGGTCTATTCCGGAGATGTGGGGCAGCCCAATTGCGGTCTGGATGCTGCCGCCTACGAGCGCCTTTCCGCTGAGACCACGCGGGTGATTCACTCCGCGGCCACGGTCCGATTCGATCATTCGCTGGAGGAGGCTCGCAGCATCAACGTCGAGGGCACTCGCCGTGTGCTGGATTTCGCCTCCGCCGCGCGCCAATTGAAGAGCCTCGCCTATGTGGGCACGGCATATGTAGCCGGCGAGCGTTCCGATCTGGTGCGCGAAAACGAACTAGCCGTGGGCCAAAGCTACCGCAACACCTACGAACAGAGCAAGGCCGAGGCCGAAGCGCTGGTGCGTTCGCGCCTGGGCTCACTGCCGGGTGTCATTCTGCGTCCAAGCATTATTGTGGGCGATTCGGTCACGGGCGTCACGTCGAGCTTCAAGATGATGTACTGGCCGCTGAAGATTTATGCGCGCCGCCTTTGGCGCACGGTGCCGGGCTATCCCGACGCTGTGCTGGATATTGTGCCGGTGGATTTCGTTGCCGCCTCGGTGGCGCGGCTGGCCTTTGACGAGGCCGCTCTGGGCCGCGCAGTGCACCTCTGCGCCGGGCCGCGGGGCAGCGCTACTATCCAGCAGATCGCCCAGCGAGCGGCGGAATACTTCCATGTGCGGGAGCCGCGCTATGTCGATCCGAAGTTCTTCTTCGCCGCGGTGAGGCCGCTGCTGTTTATGTCTTTGTGGGGAAAGAAACGCCGCGTGCTGCGCGATGGCCGCGCCTACCGCGACTACTTCACCATGCGCATGCAATTCGATACCGCCAACGCCGAGCGCCTGCTGGAGCCGGCCGGCGTTTGCCCGCCGCCGGTGCTCGACTACCTTGACCGCCTCTTCAACTACTGCGTCGCCAGCGACTGGGGCCGCAAACCAGTCACGGCCCAATGAATCTTGTCCGGCGCTTTCGGCTCTCGCGCGACCGCACCGTTACCGTGGCCAATCTTGTAGATGAGTTGCTGCGGCGAAATGGAGACTGCGAAATCGGCGTGGAAGAAAGCGGACCTTACCGCCTTGCTGGACTGCGCTCTGAACTCCAATGCATCGACGGCTTTCTTCGCCGCGAGGCCGGCCTCGTTCCCGGCCAGGCGGTTGCCATCTATCGCACCAATGACCGCCAGTGCTTTCGCTGGTTTCTGGCGATTATCCGCGCCGGGGGCATCGCGGTTCCGCTGAACCCGCAGCTTACGCTGGCCGAGGTGCGCCGCATTCTGGCCAATAGCGGCACCGAGATTCTGGTAACCGACAAGGCGGTCTTCGAGCGCAACATCGGCGAACGCGGCGCGCTGAATGTTCGCACCTGGATACAGGCCGACGATGAAGCGGAAACATTAGAGGGATTCCTGCGCGTCCCCGATCTTGACACTGGGGCGGTGTTTCCGCCCGTCGAGGTCGATCCGGCAGCGACCGTAGCTGTATTTCACACCTCCGGCACCAGCGGTTTTCCCAAAGGCGCGGCCCTTTCCAGCAAAGCACTGCTTGGGGCACGCGCGTCCACGGTGCTGGTTGGGTTGCTGCTGGGTCCCAAAGACATCGCGCTCATCGCTCTGCCCTGGTCCCACATCATGGCCGTCAGCATTACGCTCTATGGCATGATGACCGGCATTCGCGGTTGCTTCCTCGATCGATTCGATGTCGAGCGCGCGCTGGACCTGGTTGAGCGCTTTGGCATCACCGCCTTTGTCGGCGTTCCCGCCATGTTCGCGCGCCTGGTCAACAGCAATCCGGAGCCTGCCCGCCTGGCGAGCGTGCGCGTCTGGCTCTCGGCCAGCGATCAGTTGCCTTCTGAAGTGCGCCTGCGCCTGCGGCAGTTCGGCGCGCTTTTCCGGCTGCCGTTTGGCCGTCGCGTTGCGCCGGTGCTGCTGAATGGCTACGGGATGGTGGAATTGGGTGGCCTGGCCATGATGGGCATCGAGACCTCGCTGCTGCCTGGCACGGGCGACCTATGCTTCCCCATGCCGCCGTTTCGCATCCGGGTCGCCGACGAGCAGGACCGGCCGGTGCGAGCGGGCATCACCGGCGAATGCCAGATTCGCCGCCGCGGCCTGGCGCCGCACTATTGGAAGGACGCGGGCGATAGCCAAGGCCTGCTCACCAGCGACGGCTGGTTGCGAACCGGCGATCTGGCGACGCGCAACCGATTCGGGATGATTCGCCTGGTAGGCCGCATGAAGGACGTGATCAAGTCGGGCGGTTACTCGGTTTACGTTCGCGAACTGGAAGAGGCCCTGACGGCGCATCCGGCGGTGGCTCGCGCGGCCGCCTTCGGGTTGCCCCACAAAGACAAGGGCGAGATTCCTGTCGCGGCGGTCGAGTTGCGCGACGGAGCCTTGGCGAGCGAAAGCGAATTGCTGGACTGGTGCCGGCAGAATCTTGCGCCTTACAAAGCTCCGCGCCGCGTGTGGGTCCTCGATTCCGGCGGGTTGCCGCAAAATCATACGGGGAAGATTCTTCGGCGAGTGCTGAAGGAGCGGTTCTCGGCAGAGATGCAATGATTCTCTCGCTATTCCATCTTTCGTTCGATTCGCCCTGACGATCCTCCGCAAATATCTGCTGGAAATGCTGTTGGCGATCCTGTAGAGTGGACGGCGATGGAAATCAACCATTCAGGCAGTCTCGAAGAGCAGGTTGTCGAGTTGCGTTCGCGTGTCCACCGGATGGAAGATGCGCTCGCCCGCCGGGGCATCGTTTTGCAAGATACGGTGGTTCAGCCCGCAAGGCAGGCCAGCATCGCTCAGGCAAGCGCACAACCGGTTCCATCTTCGCCGGCTGAAGCTCGGAGCAAACAACCTGATCCGCCAACGAAAATGCCGATTGCAGCGCCGAACTTCGGATACTCCGCGCCGACTACGGCGGAAGTCTCCCGTTCGCTGGAAAACCAGATCGGCTCGCAGTGGTTCAACCGCATCGGCATTCTGGCGGTTCTGATCGCTGTGGCCTGGTTTCTGAAGCTCGCTGTCGACAATCACTGGATCGGGCGCTGGATTGGCCCGTCTGGCCGGGTGCTGATCGGGCTGGGAGCCGGTGCGGGGCTGATCGTCTGGTCTGAGCGCTTCCGTAACCGCGGGTATGCGGTGTTCTCGTATTCGCTCAAGGCGGTCGGCAGCGGCACACTTTATCTCTCGCTGTGGGCGGCCTTCTCGATGTACCACCTCATTCCGCCGTCAGTGGCCTTTGCGGCCATGCTCCTGGTGACTGCATTCAACGGATACATGGCCTGGGCGCAGGATGCCGAGTTATTGGGCCTTTACGGAATTGTTGGCGGATTGAGTATTCCGCTGCTCCTCTCGACGGGAGAAAACCACGAGGTCACCCTTCTTACCTATCTGCTCGTGCTCGACATTGCGGTGCTTGTCCTGGTTGCGTTACGCCCCTGGTCGCGGCTGCTGTTTTGTGCCTTCATAGGTTCCGTGCTGCTCTTTGGCGGCTGGTGGTCCGAGTATTATTCAGACGCCCAGTTTGGCCGCACCCTCTTCTTCCTGACCTGTTTCTTCCTGATTGGCGCCTTCGCTCCGCGACTGGTCCGCATCGATATGGAGGACGGCACGCCTCACTCCAGGTGGGACAGCCTGGCGCTGGTGGTTTTGCCGGTTGCCAATGCTTCCCTCGGGTTCATTGCCTTTTACATCCTGTTCGATTGGTTCAAGAGCGATTGGGCCGGGGCATGGCTGGCGGTCGGCTTTGCCGCCTTCTACTTGGTGATGCTTCGCCTGCCTGCGCGAGGCAGGCTGCGTGAGAGTCCGGCGCTGCTGTCGTCTCTGCATCTGACCGCCGCTGTAGTGTTCTTGACCATGGCTCTTCCGCTCAAGACGCAAGGCCGATGGCTGACCATCGGCTGGCTGGCGGAGGGCGCTGTCCTGCTTTGGGCCGCCGCACGGTTGCGCCTTCGGCTCTTGCGCGTGCTGGCGCTGCTTTGCCTGGCCATGGGTTTTGTCGCGCTCATCGCCATCAATCCCACGGCGTCGGTAACGCCGTTCATTAACCAGCGATTTGCGAGCTACTGCGCCGCCATTGCTGTCTTCGCTTTTGCCGGTTGGGTGGCAATCAAGGCAGGGGCCAAAGAAGGGGCAGAGTACCGCGGCTCCTGGCTCGTGATTGCCCCGGCAGCGCTGCTGGCCGTCAACGTGCTGATCCTGCTGGCGGTAGGTTTTGAGATTGACAGCTTCTGGTGGAACTTGA